>Ga0105240_10008462_pt1 | contig 14716 bp, 11 predicted proteins | sample KBSC54metaG_FD_80426 | JGI IMG/M metagenome (GOLD analysis project Ga0105240, IMG submission 80426) | Corn rhizosphere microbial communities from Kellogg Biological Station, Michigan, USA - KBS C5-4 metaG | ecosystem: Host-associated > Plants > Roots > Rhizosphere > Soil | place: Michigan, USA... | reverse complement strand
TGTCCGAACTGCGACCCTACGAGGCCAACAGGTATGCTTGGAGAGTTATCGTCAAACGTTATGTCATCGGCGGGCCTTTGGTAGCGATTGATGTCGCCCCATTCTATTTTCCATGTTCCGTAACGTTTTTCAAGGCTTTTTATCGATTCGCCAAAAATCTCAAGTTGCTTTTGCGGACTCATTTCCTTAAGCATTTTTTTGATGCGGACTGTTTGATAGGAAGATTCTTCCCCGGTTTGCGCGTGTGGTAATTCGTCTATCAGCCGGGTACCCCATTCTACGGCAATACTTGTAGCCACTGATTTCGCAGCTGATTGCCTGTCCCATTTTTTCATGATATCGATAGGTTCGGCAAGCGATTTTTTAATTGAATCATTAGCTGCTTCATATGCACTGAACAAAGGCGGGAGCACATCATCAAACATGGCGAGGTAATGGTCATACCCTTTTGCGATCAGACCGTCGAGGGTGACGTCCTTTGCATTGCTGAATAGCCGTAGCGCATTAATGCCCCGGTAATTTTGACCATCTGTTGCCATGTAAGCCGGATACTTATGTTTATCAGGACTGCTGGCACCGGAACAAGTATAGGGAGTCGAATTACAATTCTCTATCCATCCTGTTGCAGGGTCATAGACATGAACGATCTCATTTAACTGATGTGTTCCTTTCCATTCAGTTGCGGATGTGGTGCCGTCAACAGGTAGTGTCCAATCTAATTTAGAGTCACGCTTCGGCATAAAGTTGCCGTTCCAGAACGCAATATGACCTTTATCATCAGCATAAACCGTGTTGTTACTTCCATTGGATACCAGTTGCATAGCCTTTTTATATTCCTCAAAATTATGGGCCTTGGTTATCAGCCAGGATTCAAGCAAAGCATTATATGAGCGGTTATTCGACCGTAGTGCAAGCCACTTACCATTGCGCTCGCCTAATACCGGGCCGTGATGAGTATAATATCCAGTAATAGTTCTATGCTCTATTTTGTCACCGTTTTTGATATTCATTACCAGTTGGCGGGTAATCACCGGTTTCCATTTCCCATCGTATTCGTAGTACCATTTCCCATCCCTTTTGATCGCTTTTTCGGCATACAGATCAGATACATCTGCATTACTGGTTGTGTGCATCCATCCGCAATGCTGGTTGAATCCCTGGTAAACAAAAAAATTACCCCAGGTGGCAGCCCCATAGGCATTAAGTCCTTCGTCACTTACCACATGCACTTCATCCCTAAAATAAAAAGGCACATGCGGGTTGATATAAAGCATAGCATGTCCCGATGCCGTTCGTGATGGCGCCAGGGCAAATCCATTAGAACCAGTCTCTCTTTCAACAATTATATTTTCTGAGGTATGGCTGATTGATACATCTCCAAGGCTTTCTGGTCCATTACTATAGAAATTTTGCGTCTCCTTAATATTGATCCCCCCTGTTTGTGTTGCAGAAACGCTGCCATCGGTAAACATCAGCGCATACCAGGGCTCAAAATGATGAAAAACGGCAGGCTTTACTTCCGGATGCTTATACAGGTAATAATTAACACCATCCGCAAAAGCATTCATAAGCTTTTTAAACCATAGCGGACTGGCTTTATAATCCTTAATCGCGTCGGTACTATCAGCAATCAGTTGCAACTGAATATCGGTATATAATTTACTTTCGCCCTCTGCCTCGGATTGCCGGCCAAGCTGATATAAATAATTTCGTTCTATTCCTTTAAAGTTCTCCTCGCACTCGGCATACATCAAACCAAAAACAGCGTCCGCATCGGTTTTTCCGTAGATGTGCGGTATGCCCCAATTATCACGAATTATTGTAACTGCTTTCGCCTCGTTTTTAAACCGTGCTATCTCACTTTTTGTAACGGGTTGAGCAGCACAACAAAACGGTATGAGGAACAAAGCAATAGAAATTATTTTTCTCATCTTTTTAATGATCATCGTAACAATGGGTATAAATATGTATCAAATGCTTATTATTTTAACATTATTGATTATAATTGTACCAATAACATTTATTTTTTGTTGCTAAATAAAATTTAAGTTTATACCAGCACAATTTTTAGCAAAAACATCTGTTCATTAGTATTGAAAAAATATATTGATCTTTTGAAAACAAAACACTCAATCGATTGATATACAATGTATAAATATTTCAGCCTGTTCAAAACAAAAAACAGGTTCTGTTTGATAACACAAGATCGGAAACGATCATAAAGAGCTTGGATAAATATTCAAATATTATCTGAGATTTAGTTGATTCAACATTATTGAGAGTGATGTTGAAGTGCGTTCCGGGGTGAGATACGGAACGCATTTTTTATTTAGTCGGCATCACTGCCCTCATCGGATAATACTCATAATGATTGATATTCGTTGCCGGATCATTTTTTATCAGCTCATTTAACTGCTCTTCGGTCTCCACTTCAACTACTCCTACCCCATATACTTCTTTAGGATCCATCACTGGTCCAAATACCACAACCAGCCCTTGGTTCATCAGTTCGCTCCAGTAAGCGACATGCTGCATCATAATGGCTCTTTCCTCAGTGGTCATATCCTGGGCAAAAGTTGGCCGGGATGGGTTTAGTTTTAAAAAATAATGAGGCATAATTCTTTTATAATTCGGTTATGATCAAAGATAATATTCCGCTATGAATGCCAATGTCATTAAGTTATGAGATTTCGTTTCAATTATAGCGACGTGTAGACTCACCCGAATACGCTACGCTGTTCAGCCCTCTCTACCGCAAGCGGTAAAGAGGGCAAAAAAATAAAAACCCTCTTTACGAAGTAGAGAGGGTAGTCGAGCGAAGCAATGACCGGGTGAGTCGAATGGGCGACTTGCTCAACTAATGACATTGCCCGAAAAGTTAAAATATGTTAATCTTTTCTTTCCGGTTTATAATGAGGGCGTTTTTGAGCTTTCATAACAGTTCTCCTGTCCAGGGATGAAACCGGGGTTGTTTGAGGCAACCCCGGTTTTCATTTTTATATATCCTATAAATATCATCAAAAAATGAGCCTCCGCAAAACAAAATCCTTAATATCTACTTAATAGATAGATATTGTATATTTACATTATTTATTTTAGTTTTGATGCAGAACTTAAATCGTAAACCCATGCGCCACAACTACAAACTCACTTACATCCTGGTATTTGCATTTTTTGCGTATATGCTACCGCAAAAGGCAAAAGCCGACGTGATAACTGATTGGAACCTAATCACCGTCAAGGCAACCAAGGTTGCTAAGTACAACAGCAATTTAGGCAGTCGTATTGAAGCGATCGAGGCCATAGCTGTTTATGATGCCGTGAACTCAATTAAAAATATCGGCACGCCTTATCATTTTTATACCCCACCGGGCCATCCCGCATCGGCACAAGCGGCAGTAGCACAGGCAGCACATGATGTACTCGTCAATTATTTTCCTGCGCAAAAAGCGCACATAGATTCGGCTTTAACAATGAGCTTAAGCCAGGCGAATGATGGCCCTATTGATGCCGGCAAGGCTGTTGGCGCTGCATCAGCCGCTGATATTATTGCCTTACGGGCGAACGACGGGGCCGATCCCAACATAACCTATCCCGGGCCGGCCAAACCTGGCGTTGGCGAATATCGACCAACCCCTACAGGGCTTCTTCCCGGCATTAACCAGCAATGGGGAAAAGTCAAGCCTTTTCTTTTAAAGTCGGATACGCAATTCAGGCCTGTTGCCCCTCCGGCTGTTAGCTCGGATGATTTTAAAAAGGCACTGGCTTTAGTTGAAGAGATAGGCTCATCAAACAGCACAAAACGGACAGAAGATCAAACCCACATCGCTCAATTTTATAAGCAGGATGCTGAATTAACCGTAAACGAAGCGGCCCGCGAACTGGCTATCGCACATAAAACCACATTAGAGGTGAATGCACTGGCCTTCGTATTAGCCGATATTGCCGAGGCAGACGCCCGCATTGCTATTTGGGACGGCAAATACAATTATTTATTATGGCGGCCTGTTACTGCACTTAATGCAGACGCTGATGGCGGCGTAACCAATAATTATGCGAAGTGGAAACCCTTACTGGAAACTCCACCGCATCCATCTTACCCATGCGGCCATTGTGGTACAGTTACTGCCGGTTTTGAAGTATTGAAGAAGTTTTTTGGCGATACGAATACCATCGAACTTCATACAACAACGCCCGGTGAGCCTGCAAGAACGATCACTTCATTGAGCAAAGGCGAAGAAGAAAATGGTTGGAGCCGTATCTACGGCGGCATTCATTATACTTTTGAAAAGGATGCGTCCCAGGTACTGGGCGAAAATATAGCTGATTACGTTTTACGGAACGGCCCGAAAAAGAAATAAAAATTGATTGTTGGATTAAATTTTAAAAATTAGATATTTGACTGATAACAACCAATTTACCCGTTTTTACGTAAGCATGTTAGATAGCGACACAAACCTAAACAATTTCCAGTGCGTTATGTGCTGCTGGGAATAACGGTTATAACACAATAAAACATGCCGAACCAAACTTTATCAAATAAATTGAACAGGGAGACTCTTACTAAATCAGAGGAAATTCAGTTGTTTGATGATTTTAATGCTACATTATTTGACTACCCCAGGAACAAAAGCCTGGTAGACCTTTTCTATGAACAAGTAGAAAAGACACCAGATAATATTGCCCTTATCTTCGAACATAAAGAATTTACCTATTCCGAGCTAAATGCGATCAGCAATCAATTTGCAGACTATCTGATCAGAACCTATGCCATCCAGCCCGATGAACTGGTAGGGATGATGCTGAACCGCAGCGATTGGATGATTATTGCCATATTGGGAATTATAAAAGCAGGCGGTGCCTACGTACCTATCGACCCGGATTATCCTGAAGACCGTATTAATTACATCAAAGAGGATTGTGCGTGTAAAGTACTCGTTGACGAAAGTGAACTGGATCGCTTTAAATTGTCGCAGGCTGAATATTGCTCTGAAAATATAAAGAATGATCTAAAATCATCTAACCTGGTGTATTGTATTTATACATCTGGCTCAACCGGGAAACCTAAAGGTGTACTGGTTGAACATCGCAATGTGGTCAACTTGCTTTGGTGGCAGCAAGCAAAGGTTTACAAAATAACTCCGGATGAAAGGGTACTGCAATTTTCTACTATCACTTTCGACCCCTCTGCTGAGCAAATATTCATAGCTTTCTTAACCGGCGCGGGATTGGTTGTCATCAATAAATTTACCCTACTGGATGTAAAGGCATTAGAAAAATACATCATTGCAAAAAAGGTAACGCATGTTCACGCTGTACCTACCTACCTGGCAGAATTATCCATCGAGGATATGAGCGGCGTAAAGCGTGTGATAACCGGCGGCGAAAGCTGCCTGCCTGCGCTTGCTGCTAAGTGGAACAACCATTGTACTTTCATTAATGAATACGGTCCAACCGAAACAACCATTACATCGGTTGAATATGTATTTGAAAGAAGTGGCAATCCATACTCATTTATTCCGATTGGGCGTCCTGTAGGCAATACGCAGATCTATATTTTTGATGAGAACAAGGAATTGGTGCCTTTTGGCGGTGTGGGCGAGATATACATAGGCGGCGACGGTGTTACCCGGGGGTACTTGAACAGACCTGAGCTCACCAAAGAGCGATTTATAGAAAATCCGCACAAGCCTGGTGACAGGATATACCGCACCGGTGATATGGGTCGCTGGTTGGCCGACGGCAACATAGAGTACCTGGGCCGTATCGACGACCAGGTAAAAATTCGTGGCTACCGTATTGAGTTAGATGAAATATCGGCCGTACTAGAAAAACATCCAAAGATTACGGCTGCCGTAGTTGTGGCCCGTGTAATTAATGGCGATGATAAAGAGTTGGTTGCCTATACTACGGGTACTGCCGAACCTTCCGAGCTGAATGCACATTTAAAATCCCAGTTGCCTGTTTATATGATTCCGGGATATTATGTAAATATGGAAGCGTTGCCATTAACCAGTAACGGCAAAGTGGATAAGAAGAACCTTCCGCAGCCTACTGAGCGCTACTACGAGAAAAGAGCAGATTTTGCAGAACCAACCACTGAGTTGGAAAAAACATTGACTGCCATATGGCAAAAAACGCTTCATATTGAACAGATAGGCGTTGATGATAACTTCTTCGACCTGGGCGGGACGTCGCTAATGGCTGTGAGAACCATAGCGCAAACAAATTCTGAAACAGAGACTAATTTAAACTTAACGATACTTTATCAATTGCCGACGATAAGGCAACTGGCAGAGAAAATTGAATCGAATAACATCCTTGACGTTAACCCGATCATATTGCTAAAGGAAGGCGCAGGTTCGCCATTATTTATATTCCCGCCCTGGAGCAGCTATCCTACTATATTTAACGAGTTTGTAAATAGCTATAAGGGCGATAATCCATTATACGGCATCATTTATACCGAAGATCATGAAGACTTCCCTTATAAGAGCGTACAGGAATACGTAAAATTTATTGTAGAGCATATCAAAAAGCTTCACCCGGAAGGTCCATACTCCCTGGTAGGGTATAGTCTTGGCGCGCGCACTATATTTGAGGTAGCAGTACAACTACAACAAGGCGGCGATAAACTGGCTATGCTGGCGGCAATAAGCCACTTCCCGGCATACCCTGCTAAGCGATTGTTTCTGAGCAGAAGGATAATGGATGAGATCAGGGTTTTCCAAAAAATAAAACCGCGGTTAAAATTCAAATATCTGCACCTGAGGTTTCCTTATTTTATAAAACTGCTCATAAAAGGCAAACAAAATGCGCCGGAAATAGTGCTCGAAGTGGAAACACAAAACCATATATACGAGATACACGACTCTTACCAGACCAACCAAAAGTATAATGGGGAACTGTTATTAATATATGAACCTAGTCCCGACGGTGACGAGCTCGAGTTCCAGAAAGTTCAGGTTTACCGGAATTCGATATTCAGGAAGCTATGGAGCAAATATATTGATGGAGATATTGTCGAAAAAATCGTACAAACAAGACATATCGACTTCTTCAAGCAACCGGTAGTCAAAGAAGTAACCGGCATTCTTGAAGCCTATTTGAAGAACAAGAAATAAGTCTATCCTGACAATAAAAATATATCCGTCTATACAAAGATGGATATATTTGCTGCATGGAACTCCACCTTTTCGATAAACAGGTTTATACTGACCGCAGACAAGTTTTAAAGCAAAATATCACAAACGATGGCCTCATCCTTTTATTAGGCAATGAGGACAGCAGCATGAATTATAAAGACAATTGCTACCTTTTTAGACAAGACAGCAGCTTTCTCTACTATTTCGGTTTGGATGTGCCAGCTTTAGCAGGAATCATAGATACCGAAACAGGTGATGAGGTGATCTTCGGCAATGAGCTTACCATTGATGATATTGTGTGGACCGGGACTTTGCCCACCGTTAGCGAGATGGCCGGCATGGTTGGCGTTTCCCAAACCAAGCCATACGATCAGATCATTCATTATGTGCATAAAGCGATCATTGCTGGCAGAAAAGTGCATATACTTCCACCCTACCGCCCTGAAAATAAGATAAAACTGGCTGAATGGTTTAATACCAGTCTTGCTGATGTAAAAGATTACATCTCTGTAAAGCTGACAAAAGCAGTTATTTCACAACGAGTTATCAAAACTCCTCTGGAGATAGCCGAAATGGAAAAAGCTGTTTCCATCAGCGTGGATATGATGCTGAATGTGATCAAACAAACCCGCCCCGGAATAAAAGAATATGAACTGGTAGCTAAGGCGCATGAAACGGCTATAGCCAACAATTCGCGTTTAGGCTATCCTGCTATTATTACAACTCATGGGCAAACCCTACATACGCATTATTATGGTAATACCTTGCAGGAAGGGCGCATGGTGTTAAGCGATATCGGCGCAGAGAATGAAATGCACTACGGCGGTGATTTAACGCGTACTTTCCCGGTCGGCAAAAGCTTTACTAATAAGCAGAAAGAATTATATGAAATAGTACTGAACTCAATGGACTATGCTATCAGCATGCTGAAACCCGGAGTAAGATATAAAGACATCCATTTAGCCGCTTGTCAAAAACTAGTGGAAGGCTTAAAGGAGGTGAACCTGATGAAGGGCGATCCGGCGGAGGCAGTAGCAGCAGGCGCACACGCTATGTTTTTCCAATGCGGGTTGGGCCACATGCTGGGCATGGATACCCACGATATGGAAGATTTAGGTGAGCCATTGGTTGGCTATACTGATACATTGAAAAAAGAGACGCAGCTATTCGGCTTAAAATCTCTACGCCTTGGTCGTGAGCTGGAAGCCGGCTTTGTATTGACGGTTGAGCCAGGCATCTACATCATACCTGAATTGATCGATCGCTGGCAGGCTGAAAATAAATTTGCTGACTTCATCAATTACGATGTGCTGAATACTTATCGTGATTTTGGCGGTATCCGTATTGAGGATAATTTCCTGATCACTGATACCGGATCTCATTTATTAGGGAAATATTTGCCTAAATCCTTAAGAGAAATTGAGGAATTGAAAGGGTAAACAAACAAAAACGTCATTGCGGGGAACGAAGACAACCGACCATAGGGAGCTCATTAATACCGATAAAAACAAAACACAACATTAATAATCACTAACTGTACAGGGCGAATAGAAAGGTGTAGAACTTGCATAGCCGCTCTGCCAATCGGGGATTGCTTCGTTCCGCGCAATGACGCTTATATTAAACCCTGCCGCATTTTTGCCCTTCTTTTAAAAATGTCAACTTAACAGAAAATACTCCCAAGTTCGATACACTTTGTCAATAATTAAAAAACCCTCACCCCGGTCTAAAATATAGCGTAAGAGTTACACTAAGCCAGTTATCAACAAAAATATTTAACTTTTTCTTAACAAAAATGTGAACTTTTGTTACACTATATCGTATAACTAATCGTTAAATTTGTATTCTAAACACACACTACCTAATTTATAAAGCAAGAAAGGGGCGTTATTATGATACAGAGATCAGCATTCTACCCTGAACGTCAGTTCCATTTGTTAATTAATTTTAATGATGATGAGCGCAGTTTGGCAGTGTTGCCGGATGAAGCAGGTAAGTTTTTAGTAGTTGATCAGGGCAAAGTACTTGGAGAGCTCGGATTTGACAAACAACTAAACTGTGTATCATGCGACTGTGAGCTTGACGACATGATCATCAGCCAACTGCACAAAGGGATCAGAAATCATTATTCTTAAGCAGCGGTAAACCCGGAAGAGCGGCAAAAGACATTTTACGGCATCAGCATTATTTACCGATAATGCTGATGCTTTTTTTATGCGGTGTGGACTGAGGCTTGCTTTGAAATAAACGCATTATCCGCTGCGGCAATCTGTTATATCTTGTTCATCAAAGGTAGATCGGGTTCAGGTGCGCCAGTGTTTTATTATAACCAGAAGGCCAAACAGCGGATTAATGCGTTTGATAGCTGGATTCAATTTATTAAAACAATCAACTCTCAATAACTTCCTATACGTAAGCTTGTTTCTGTTCGCTACAACAGCAGTAAAATAATTATTACATCTTTTGATACCTGCGTTTTAATATTAATTTTATGCATCCCCCATTATAAAACCTGCATACATGAAAACAACCCTACCAGCTATTTTAGCTCTGCTTCTGTTTACTTCAGTTAATGTATTTGCCCAAACCGGCAAAGTTTATGACAACCTTAGCCTGCCAAGTAAAATTCTAAAAGGCGACCGCAAATATGCTGTCTATCTGCCGCCAGATTATGAAACTTCGCAAAGAAGTTACCCGGTACTCTACCTGTTACACGGATCAGGTGACGACCAGACAGGCTGGGTACAGTTTGGCGAAGTATTACATATAGCCGATAAAGCTATCATTGAAGGCAGCGCCACGCCGATGATCATCATTATGCCAGATGCCAATACAGGTCGCAGGGGATATTTTAATGACCCCAGGGGCGACTGGAACTATGAAGACTTCTTCTTCAAAGAGCTGCTGCCTTTTGTAGAAAAGAAATATCGTATAAAGAGCGATAAACACTATCGCGCGATCGCCGGCTTATCAATGGGCGGCGGCGGAAGCTTTGTTTATGCCTTGCATCATCCGGACATGTTCTCATCTGCTTGTCCGCTAAGTGCATCAACTGGTCCCCTGACTGTGGATGACGCGAAGAAACAATTGGTAAAGCTTGATCCGAATATTGCCGACTCAACTGTTACCAATTATTATAATCGCCACAGCGTGGTGGCGTTGGTCAACAATGTCCCCGACGATCAGAAAAAAGCCGTTCGCTGGTATATAGATGATGGGGATGATGATTTCTTATACGAAGGAAATTGCCTGGTACATATTGCTATGCGGAAAAAGGATATCCCCCATGAATTCCGCGTTCGTGATGGCGGCCATACATGGACCTACTGGCGGGCGTCGCTACCGGAAGTGCTGACTTTTGTATCGCAGGGGTTTCATCAGTATTAGTATACTTTTTATGTCATTGCGAGGAACGAAGCAATCGCGAACTATACAGGGCGAATATGCATGCCGTGCGATTGCTTCGTTCCTCGCAATGACATAGTAGTTAAATTCTTACCTCACTATCACCAACTCACTATAAGTAAGCTCCTTACTTCGCGTATTCTTATTCAAAAAAGCAGGCTTAAGGCGTGATATCCAATACCGCTCAAATGTTTTTACAGGCTGCATCTGCCAGCCTTTGGCCTTTAAGCTATTGATGATATCTGTTTGAGCAAGCAGCAAATATGGCTTTGCAGGTTGTGGCCCGGAACCATCAGTATTGATATTGATTAAAGGTTGATTAAGATAAAACTCCATAGCAAAAGGCGTATCGCCGCTTTGCACCACGGGCAGTTTATCAGGATTATTTTGATTAATATAGAAAGCCGCCTGGGCAAGCGCCTGGTAATGCAGCAGTGATGGATAAAATGCCAGGTTAAGATAAAGGTTCACAAAAAAGGAAATCAATAAAGTTTGGCAACCCGTACGCCAGAATGCTTTGGTGCCGATTTTGGCCGGAATTATAAACCAGGCAATTAAAACGATCATAAGTACAATGCCGATCAATACAGTAAATGCCTCTGGTTTGAAGAAGTAATTCAAGGTAACAATTAACACAAATAATAAACCAGCAACGATTAGCTGCATTATCCGGACTGTTCTGATGCTTTTCTCACTGCTTAACCGATACAGATGTTGCGCGGTAATAATGGCAAAAAACGGAAATACAATATTGAGATAATGCGGCAATTGGAATTTGGATGCTGAAAAGAGCAAGAAAGTAAGCAGCGACCCGCAGATGCAATACCATTCTTCGTTCTGTACATTTTTAATCCCCTTGCGGATAAACTGGAATATAGCAGCAAACAATAGAAGCGACCAGGGCAAAAACGCCCAAAGAGTGGTGTGAACAAAAAAAGTCGGGTCGCCATGGCCTTTAATCGGGCCGGTATTAAAGAACCGACCGAACTGGCTATCCCAGTAAAAGAAACGGATACCCGATACACCGGTTTGACCAAATACTATCTTTTCAGGATGCAGATCGAATTGTTGGTACAAGCAATACAACTCTGGCAGTGTAAACAACATGGTTAACACAATTGCCGCCAGCGAGCGCCAATGAAAAAGCTGCTTCCATTGTTTGGTAATGATCAGGTGTCCGGCAATAGCCCCTCCTATCGGGATCAGGGCGAACATGCCTTTGGTCATTATTGAGCAGGCTGCAAAAATGCATCCGGCCAGTAAATGCCAGAAGTTATTCTGACTGTAGGCTTTATAAAAATGATAAACCGAGGCAATCACCAACCCGGTAAGGTAAGGTTCGGCGCGGACATCATAATTTGAAACGACGATATGCTGTGCAGTCAGCAGTATTAATGCAGACCATAAGCCCACTTCCTTGTTATATAAACTTTTGGCGAACAGATAGGTATACCATACGCCCATCATCATAAAGAGTATTCCCGGCAACTTATAGGCCCAGCTAGTAAAACCAAACAGGTTGAATGAAAGGGCCGCTACCCAAAACGGAAAATGGGGTTTATCCAGCCAGTCTGCGCCTTGCGCATACAGGTTGATATAATCGTGTTTGAGCACCATTGTTTTGGCAATGGTAGCATACAAAGTACCATCGGGACCGATGATAGTAATGAACAATCCGCTGAAATTTACAAAAACGGCAATCGCGATGAGGATATAAAGCCATTTGTAATTGGTAGCGGTTTTTTTGTTCACGCGGTAAAGGTAATATCGAATAATGAATTCTGAATAATGAATATTGAAGTAGTCATTTTTAAGAATTATCTTTAAGGACTCACACTTTATATGGAAGAATTAGATAAAAACAACCCAGATCTTTGGAAGTGGGGATTTTTATATTATAACCCTAAAGACCCTGATTTACTGCCATACGATCCTCTCTCGCATTATGGTACCTCTGTTCGATTTAATTTTGGTCATAAAAAGGCGCCGCTTGTCATAGCTTTATTTTTCCTGGTGATATTAGCTCTTTTTGGCTATATAGCTTTTTATATGTGATTGTCATGTAGAATGAATTACTTTTTCTTACCCCCTGTTTTAGTATAATTTCCTAACTTCAAATCAAAATCATCAAGCCATGCAACGTCGTAATTTTTTATTGAATACTGCCGTAGCGGCAGGTGCGTTTACACTATTCGGTAAAAGAAGCTTTGCTTCATCCATTTTTGATGATCCTGTGCAGTTTAAACTGTTGCGGGGTAATGTGGGCATGTTTGCCGAAAAAGGCGGCACTATTGCCTGGCTGAGCAACAAGGACGGCATTGCGGTAGTTGATGCGGAATTCCCTGAGCAGGCCACCCACCTGATAGCCAAACTGAAAGAGCAATCAGACAAGCCTTTCCAATGGCTCATCAATACGCATCATCATGGTGACCATACCAGCGGCAATATCTCCTTCAAAGGTTTGGTAAAAAATGTAGCGGCACATGCTAATTCGCTCACCAATCAAAAAAATTCAGCCGTAGCGCAAAAGAGTGAAGACAAGCAATTATACCCGGATACTACTTACACTGATTTGTGGAAGATTAAAGTAGGTGACGAAAGTATTCGTGCATATTACTTTGGTCCGGGGCATACCAATGGCGATAGCATGATCCATTTTGAGCATGCCAACGTGGTGCATATGGGCGATTTGATGTTTAATCGTCGCTATCCATTTATCGACCGCAGCGCAGGTGCATCTGTCAAAAACTGGCCGGTAACCTTGGAGAAAGCGCAGAAAACCTTCAGCAAGGATACCATTTTCGTATTCGGTCATGCTTATGACCCGCTGAAAGTAACCGGCACCCTGGAAGACCTGAAAGCGATGCAAAACTTTATGGAGAAACTGGCTGATTTTGTACAAACCAGCATTAAAGCCGGTAAAAGCAAAGACGAAATATTGCAGGCTAAGTCTATCCCCGGCGTAACTGACTGGCAGGGCGATGGCATTGACCGCGGATTAACGGCAGCATACGAGGAGTTTAGCGCATGAAGATAGCTTCTATGATCCTGCTTTTCTTTTTGCCTTTCACATCTCAAAAAGAATTAAACTCTACCACCCTGCTGCAAAAAATGTATGCCCGTTACCATGGCAAATGGCATAGCAGCCTGTCGTTTAATCAAACTACCGAACGCTACAAGAATGATAGCCTGGTAAAATCAGATACCTGGTATGAACGTATCGCTTATCCCGACCTGCTGCGTATCGATATTGGCAGCAAAGAAAGCGACCATGGCATTATTTTCAGGAAGGATTCTACTTATATTTTCAATAACAACAAAGTAACCAGGTCGCTCAAGAATGAGAATGAACTGGTATTCTTTTTAGGTGGGTTGTATTTTGTGCCGTTTGATGATGTGTTGGCCCATTTTAAGGCGCTGCATTATGATCTTTCTAAATTTCATGCATCTACCTGGAAAGGCAAACCGGTGTATGTGATCGGCGCGGATAAAGATGATGAAAAGGTAAACCAATTATGGATTGACCAGGATAGGCTTATCCCTGTGCGTTTTATAAAATATGAGGACAACAGCAAGGAAGAAGGCACTTTTGAAGATCACATCGCGCTAAAAAATGCATGGAGTGAAACCAAATGCAAGTTTTATGTGAATGATAAATTGCTGCAGGTAGAAACGTATCATGATGTAGTTGCTGGCGGAGAATTGGATAAAAGCATTTTTGATCCTAATAGGATCGGGAAGTAACTTCTTCATCATGTCATTGCGAGGCGCAAGGCGGATGGTGCGGGCCGCGCAACGAAGCAATCGCATGCTATACAGGGCGTAGATGCATGATTCGCGATTGCTTCTTCACCCCACAGGCCGTTCATCGTATGACACAAAGGGTAATTATTCGAAACATATAAACATTTTATCAGACTTATTAAATTTAGCTATGTTCAAAAAACTCGCCATCCTCATCTGCCTGCTGCCTTTATTAGCGTCAGCTCAAACTAAACAATTTGTCATCCCTCTTTGGGAAAAAGGCGCTCCGGGTTTTGAAAAACTTAAGGATGTACCCGAACAGGCAAAAGACTACTGGGTAAGAAACATCAACAACCCTACCCTGACAGTTTTTCTGCCGCCAAAGGATAAAGCTACCGGATCGGCCATTGTAGTTTGTCCGG
>Ga0105240_10008461_pt1 | contig 14718 bp, 10 predicted proteins | sample KBSC54metaG_FD_80426 | JGI IMG/M metagenome (GOLD analysis project Ga0105240, IMG submission 80426) | Corn rhizosphere microbial communities from Kellogg Biological Station, Michigan, USA - KBS C5-4 metaG | ecosystem: Host-associated > Plants > Roots > Rhizosphere > Soil | place: Michigan, USA... | reverse complement strand
CGGCGATAAAGTTTCTGTTCTTCTTTGCGCCCCGTGAGACGCACCTTCGCCGCATTGACGACGATGATGTGATCGCCCATGTCGATGTACGGCGTGTAGCTGGGCTTATGCTTGCCCATCAAAATATTAGCGGCCTTAGAAGCCACGCGCCCCAAAACCAGGTTTTCCGCGTCGATAATGTGCCAGTTACGCGGAATATCCTTGCCCGAGGGAATTACGGTTTTCATGTAGACAGACCTTCTCCGTGCTATTCGTTCAGTATCCAAGTCTAGCGAATGGGGGCGGGAACTGTCAAACCGGGGCCGAAAGACGCGGTGGACCCAAGCAGTTCCACGCATATAAGCATCTGTCTCTTTTGCCAACCCTGAGGAAAACGCCAAGCTAGCTTAGCGTTTGCCTCAGCCTCCGATTGGCCCGTACCCGTCTTCATTTCGGCTTCCAACTAATGCCGTCGCGGGTTTAAGCTCTATTCCAGATCTTGTTTGCGCTCTTTCGATGACGGCATTCGAACACAGTCGCCCTACGCGACCTCGGCAAATGCCCGCGCCCTTGAAACTTTGCTCACCGGCTTTGCCAGCCCGTCTGTGGTAAGGACAATCTGCTCGGCCTCGTAGGTGTGCATGGCCTTCGCCAGCCCGATGAGATGTTCTTCCTGCGGGATTACCCGGCCGCGATCGAGAACTGCAGAGTATACTCGCGGAATGCGTCCCGGAGCGTACCACTCGGGTGTCGACGATGCGCTCCATAGGAGGCTTATCAGACCCGGACCAATCTGGTCTTTTGCGCTGGTCGATTCCACCACCCCAATAGCCAGAACCTGCGCCAGTAAGACGGCGATCTTTAGGTTCAATGGCACAGGCTCCGCCAGCACCACTGCACCCACCCGCAGACCGCCGCGCCTCAGTGAATCGACGGCGTATTTGACGATGGATCCCATGGTGGAGTTCAGCCCCACAAAAGCGTAATCGGCATCAATGATCCGGTAGTATTCAATAGCAGAGTTCATTGTGGGTAGTCTCACCGGGCGTACTAGGTTCTCAGCGGGCATCGCGATAGGACTCTACGCGAATCTGGTTTAACAGAGCTCGCCTCTAGAGTTCGGGAGGAGGCTACGGTGTGACCCGCAACCCTCCTCCGAATCAGAAGATTAACATTGCTTCATGCCCGTTGCTAGCTGGATAAAGTACTAGGTTCAGAATTATATTAAGCCTTCATCCACGGCATACTTGGTCAACTGAGCGGTGGTTCGTAAGCCCAACTTGCGCTTAACGTTATCTTTATGGAACGCGACCGTCTTTTGGGAAATACTTAGGACGTGAGCAGCTTCCTTGGTACTCTTGCCCTCGGCCACCAGTTGTAGGATCTCGCGCTCCCGCGGACTCAAGTGCAGAGCGGCGGCCACCCGAGCCGGATTTGAGCCCTCATCCAAGCCCTTAGGTCCCACGCCCGGAGTTATAAAAAGCTGATCCTTCAGGATTCTCTCGACGGCAGTAACGATTTCTTCTCGCGCCGAGGATTTGAGGACATAACCGGTGGCGCCGGCATCGAGTGCGGCCTCCAGGTAGGTGGGATTTGCGTGCATAGTCACAAATAACAGCTTTACGTTGGGCAGGTGTTTTCGGATTTCGCGGGCGGCGTCAATGCCGTTCAGCAACGGCATGGTGATGTCCAAAATGATCAGATCTGGTTCCAGGCGGAGAGCCGCCTCAACCAGAGCTCGTCCGTTGGTTACCAAGCCCACCACTGCGTATTTCGGTTCGAGAACATTCCGAAAACCTTCGAGAATCAAGGCATGATCGTCGGCCAAAAGCAATCGCTCGCACGTCATTGCAATTCTTGGGATAACGGGACCGTAACAACGACCCGCGCGCCATGACCGGGTTTCGACTCGATTGATAACTCGGCATTGAGCAGCCGCGCGCGCTCTTCCATGCTGACCAATCCCAGCCTCCCCTTGCCCTTAACCGACATGGGATCGAATCCCGCGCCATCATCCTCAATCGACAAACGCAGCTCCTGCTCCCGCTGGATCAGGTGCACTGTGACGTGCTTCGCGTGGGCGTGATTTGCGGTGTTTTGCAAACTCTCCTGTGCGATACGGTACAAACCGGAACCCACTTGCTGCGGAATCGGCCGCGGCAGGCTGTCATCCTTGAATTCCACGATGAGGTCATGTTCCGCGGCAAACTTATCGCATAAGGCCTTTAGCGAGATCACCAGGCCTAGATCGTCCACCACCGAAGGATGCAACTCGTAGGCGATGTGGCGGGCTTCCTCCGATACTTTGACCACGCGCGATTGCAGCGATTGCAGGCGGATTCGCGTGTGCTCGGGAGATGGAATATCCGCCGCCAGCCCGCCGACGTCAAAAGCCAGTGAGGCCAGTTGCTGCACCAGATTGTCGTGCAGCTCACGCGAAACCCGGCGGCGCTCCTCTTCCGCGACAGTAAGCAGGCGGGCCGCAAGCGCGCGAATTTCGGCGCCGTGAGTTCCCGTAGCCTTCTCCAGGTGTTTTCGTTCGGTAATATCGCGCCCGATCACTAGCACCGATTGCACGGTGCCATTCGCGGCGAATTCCGGAACCATCCGCTCCTCCCAAATCGTCTCCTTCTCATGAGAAGGATAGGCAAATTCGATAATCTGGGGTTGCCCTGAATCGAACACCTCCTGACAAGTCCGGGTCCAGATCTCGCAGAGATTTTCCGGCATCCCCATTTCGCGCGGCGTTTTTCCGGGGAATGCCTCTCGCGGAAATCCAGCCACACTCGCGGCGATGGAGTTCACATACCGATAGCGGGCCTCCCGATCCACCCGTACGATGACGTCAGGAGAATTATCCAGCAGTGTCTCGACTTCCTGCTCGCGCTGACGCAGAAGCGCATCCAGGCGCTTTCGCTCGGTGATATCGGTCACAAACGCCACGCCGAGCAAGCCCTCCGTTGTAGCAATCGTACTCAGCCCGATTTCAACGGGAAAGACCGTTCCGTCTTTGCGGCGGCCGTGCAGTTCCAGGCCGGATCCCATGGGCCGCCTCTGCGGCCTGGCAAAGTAGGTGGCATGGTATGCCGTGTGCCTTGCACGGCTGGCTTCCGGCACCAGAACTTCCAGACCCTGCCCCAGCAGTTCTTCGCGCGTGTAGCCAAACATCCTTTCGGTGCTCGCGTTTACGATCACAAACTTTTCGGCCTGGGTCACCGCCACGATAGCCTGTGTGGCGGAATCCAGCAGCGCCTGGACGGTGGCGTCGCTTTTTTGCACCGCGATTTCCGCCTGCTTGTGGTGAGTGATGTCCAGATGTGAGATTACGGCGCCCTTTTTTCCCGCGAGCGGAGCCGCATTAATGGCGAACCAGGATCGCCCGCTAGGCAAGTCACAGGAATACTCGCTACCGAAGTGGTTCCGTTTCCCTCTCAGCACTTCTTCGATTCCGGACAAAATTGCTTGTGCATTAGGCACTCCTTCGGACACGGCTTGCGTCCAGATCGCCAAATAGTTCGCGCCCGTGCCGGCCGGTCTCAGAAGCGGACTATGATTCTCCCGCGCAAACCGGTTCCAGGTCTCGTTGGTAAACAGGATGGTTCCATCCGGATTCAGGACGGCGATGTGGCCAACCAGGGAATTGAGGATGGAGTAACCGTCGAAAGGCAGGGTGACCGCAGGAGTCTTGGCGGAACTGGACGCTACTCGCTTCTCGGCCATGCAATAATCCCCGGAGTGCTGGCTTCCTGCAAGATAACACCGATTTACCCCGGCAGTGCGGTATTCGGGTTTCGCTCGCCGCCGAACAAAAGTTTCTCGAGGGGTTTGAGGTTGATGAACAGTCTATGCGCGGCGCCGCTTCTCTTCGGTGCGCATAGGCAGTTCCACCACTGTCATCGGCTCCGCTTTCGGCTGCTGCTTTCTGCGGATTCGCGTAAACGCCACGCTGAGCCCCAGCATCGCCAGAATCATTAGCGCGGAGCTCGCCAGTACCTGGGGCACATTCATTTGCTGCCGGTATTTCGCGAACCACGGGCCGTATTCGAGATCGACGTGCACCCAGTAGACCAGCAGCGAAGTCGTGCCCAGTTGCCGCACCCAGCTCCATCCGCCTGCCCCCAGGTACTCGCACCACAGGTATGCAAACGCTCCTAGGAGCAGGGTGATCCCCAGTTTGCACGCCACCAGCGCCGGACTGTTCAGCCAGAATTCCGAGCGCGCATACACGCTAAACGGAAGGTCGGCGAAGTAGCGCCCGCCGAACACCAGGCCAAAGCCCACCAGCGCGGACCATTGCATCACGCGGTTCCATCCGCCCCGCTCCACTAGGGGAATCATGGTCCCCACGCCCACGCCGAACGCCAGATAGGCGCCCCACGGAAAAATGCTGAACATCGCTCCGCTGGGAATCACGTAGTCGCGCAGCGGGCCTGGGATTGCGCTGCTGTTGAGCGCCGACATCACCGGCGAAAGCGCCGCCATCGCGGTTCCCGCCACCAGCGCCCAACGCACGCGGTCGATGCCGCTGGAGAGTGCCAGGAAACACAGCAGCGCTGCCGTCGCGCCCATCACGTTCAGAATGTCGACCTTCAGCAAATCGGTCCACGGACTCGTGCCCCACGCGAAAATCCAGCCTTGCAGCCGAAACAAAATCGCCAGGATGAACAGAAACCGCGCCCGCTTCAATGCCTGCACCACACGCGTTCGCGCCGGCATGTGCTCCCGGCGGTTCATGCCCATGCCATAGGTGGCGCCCGTCAGAAACAGGAAAATAGCCGCTGCCTCGCCGCCGAAAAACTGTGAAAAAGTGAACCACGCGCCGTTCCGGTCGGCGGGCTGCATGAAGGCGTCAAACGTATGCCCCTGCAGCATGATGATGGCCGCGACGCCGCGCATCCAGTCTATGAACGTGACTCGGGGCTTGGACACGGAGTGCATGCGAGGCGATAGTGGTTTCAGTCTAGCAAACCGCCGGCGCCCCCAGGCGTCCGAACGGCCACATCACCCGCAAAGGCGCGTCTCGGACCCTCGCAGGTTACCGCTCGGATTAACGAGGTGTTGCCGGTCGCGTGATATCGATGCCGCCTTTGAAATAAGCACCGTCTTCAATCACGATGCCCGCCGTCTTCACGTCGCCTACCAGATTGGCTCCCGACCGCAGCGTGATACGCTCCGCCGCGTCCACGTTGCCTTTAATGGAGCCGGCAATGATCACCTCTTTGGCCTTAACGCCCGCCTCCACTTTACCTTTGGCGCCGATGGTCAAGCGGTGATTGAGCTCCAGCTGTCCGCTGAATTCCCCGTTCACCATAATCTCCTCGCCACTGGTCAATGTCCCTTGGATACGGAGCGTCTCCCCCACCACCGTCACGCCGGCCGAAGGGGAGCCCCCGGCGGCCGCGCCCATGGGAGTCGCGCTAGGTTGAGAATTGGGTTGAGAACCGGGCTGAGAAGAAGGAGAAGATTGCTGATCTTTATTCCACATTTGGCACTACCTTAGCACGCCTGAGACCAACGCGTATGAGTTGGTTGAAATCCACCGGGCGCGGTGGTTTTTGAGCAACGCAAACCCTACGCGCATGCACTCGAGTGTCCGTTTTTCTTATACTTACCGCGCCCGGCCTTTGGCATTCCAGATGCCTATCTCACGGAGAAGAGGTCTTCACGATGAGAACGATTCGTGCGGTAAAAACTGGACTACTGGTAACTTTTATTGCGGCATCCGGGCTCGCCCTCGCACAGGATGAAGCTCCGCCGCCTCCACAGGTTTCTGCTCAGGACCAGGCAGGCCCGCAAGCCGCAGGCCCCGGTCCGGACCCGCAAATTCAAAATCAGGCGCCCAGGAATAATGATGGCTGGCGCCGTCTGGGTCCCGGGCCACAGAACGGGGATCCTCGCGATGGCCGCTACGCCCAAAATAGGCCGCCTCCACCGCCGGCGAATGTGCCCGCGCAACTAACCATCGCACCCGGTACGTTTTTCACCGTGCGGGTCAACCAGGTGCTCTCGTCTGACCGCAACCAGTCAGGCGACGCATTTTCCGCCACGCTGGTCAAACCCATCGTAGTCAATGGCGTCATCGTAGCGGATCGCGGCCAGGTCATTGAGGGCCGCGTCTCTGAAGCCAAGAAAGCTGGACGCGTTTCGGGCACCTCGCATCTGGGCCTCGAACTTACCGATCTCACGCTGATCGATGGCAGTCAGGTGCCGGTTAAAACCGAGTTGGTCAGCCGCAACGGGTCTACTTCGGAAGGTCGCGATGCAGTTGGAATTGGTGCCGCCACCGGGATCGGCGCAATTATCGGCGCCGGCGCGGCCGGAAGACACGAAGTGGGTGAGGGCGCGGCGATTGGCGCCGGCGCGGGCGCCGCAGCCGGAATCATCGGCGTGCTCTTGACGCGCGGTCATCCCACCGTGGTTTACCCCGAACAGGTCCTTACGTTCCGTACCGATAATCCCATAGTGGTCTCGACGGAACGCGCGCCGCAGGCTTTTCGCTACGTCGAACCGGGCGACTATCAACAACCCTCAGACCAGCCGCGTACTCGTCCGCGTGCGCCCTATTATGGCGGCGGCTACGGCGTCTATGGTCCCGGTTACTATCCGTATCCTTATTACGGATACGGCTACCCGTATTACTACGGACCCAGCATTGGAATCGGGTTCGGCGGATTCTACGGCGGCCGCTTCCACGGCGGGCGCTTCCATCGCTAACGCACTTCACACCGCGCTAACCCACTGCAGCCGGGACCGCCAAGTTATCAGCGGCGGTCCCGGCTAATCTTTTAGCCCCATGTTGTAACATCCCCGCTTTTCTTCCACCCCCACCGGCGTTTCAAACAACTCCTCCATCTTGGCCGCGGTGAGCAAGTCTTCCTTTTTGCCATCGAAAAAAATCTGCCCTTCTTTGAGTGCGATTACTCGATCGATCTCCGGAATAATATCCGGCAGGTGATGCGTCACGACGATTACCGTGACGCCGTTGTGCGCCAGTTTGCGCATGGCGTCGCGCACCTCTCGTTGGGCCCGCACATCCAGGCTGTTGGTCGGTTCATCCAGCACCAGAGCTTTCGGATCGTGTGCCAGCGCCCGTGCAAACACCACCCGCCGCGCCTCGCCGCTCGATAGCTCCGTCATCAGGCGGTCGGCCAGGTGCGCCACCTCGAAGAACTCCAGCACCTCAAGAGCTTTGCGTTCCATGACAGCGGTTACATGATGATTGGGCCAGATCCCGATCGATCCAAAAAACGCGCTCAGCACCGTCTCCATTGCCGAATAGGGCTTGGTGCAGGTGGCCACCAGATCGTTGGTCACGATTCCCAGGGTCGCGCGCAGTTCAAACAGCGTCCAGATTTCATCGCCCAAGATCCGCATGCGGCTCTCGAGCGGGAAGCGCGGATAACACTCCCGCGTTACCGTCTTGAGCAGCGTCGATTTGCCGCTGCCGTTCGGTCCCAGGATGGCCACGTGCTCGCCGGCCTCGATCGAGAAACTAACGTTGCGCAGCGCCCTGGTCCCCTCGCGCTCCACCGTAACGTTTTCAAATTCCAAAAGCATGGGCATCAGCCCATGCTAACAATAACGATCTCGGAGCCAGCCGGAAACCGAGCCGCAAATCCCGTGGCGCCATCCCCATTTGGCAGGCTAACGGCGCGCCCGGGCTCTGCTACACTAGTGAGTGAGCACTTACTTATGAATGTTTCCACCTCCCCCGGCTCCCTCCCGCTCGCGCCCGCCCGCAAAAGCCGCATGCCTGCCGATGACCGCCATCGCCAGCTCTTGCGCAGCGCCATCGATAGTTTTGCACGCAACGGCTTCAGTGGCACCAAGACCAAGGACATCGCCGCCGCCGCCGGAGTCAGTGAGGCCATTCTCTTCCGCCACTTCGCCACCAAAGAGGACCTGTACCACGCCATTCTCGACATGAAAGAGGGCCAGGAGGCCGCCAACAGTTCCAAGCGGGTCGTGGAAGACTGCGCCGCCCGCCGGGATGACGCCGGCGTGTTCGGCGCCGTCGCGCGCGAAATTTTCGCGTCCTTTGAGGAAGATCCGGCGTTTCATCGCCTGATCCTGTACGCCCTGCTCGAAGGCCACTTGATGGCTAGCCTGTTTCACAAACGCCTCGGGTCCAGGAGGCGGGACTTCTTGCGGCGCTATGTGCTGCGGCGCCAGGCCGAAGGAGCGTTTCGCGCCTGCGATCCGGATCTCGCCCTCCTGTTTGCGGTGGGAACGGTGGTTCATTTCGCCATGGCCAAGCATCTATTTGGAATGAAGAAGCCCGCGATCGCGGACGACGCGATTGTGAAGCAGATCGTGGGGTTTATTTTAGCGGGTCTCACAGAACCCGCCGCACCCCGTCTACGTACTAATAAGAAAGAGAAAGGGACTCATGCGACGTTGTAAACGATTTCGGAGGAGCGCTCTGCGTCGCGCGCTCGTCAGCGTGATTCTGGCTCTGCCAGTCGTATTTTCTGTAGGATGCAGTGGGCCGCAGACCACGGAGGCCAAGAACCCGGCTCCCGACGCCCCGGTCGGCGGAACCCTCACGGTTGCAGTCGTGCCCGCTGAAAATCTGCCGGTCGAGGCCTCGGTTCGGGTCACAGGCAGTTTCGTGGCCAAAGAAACGTCCGATGTCGCCCCGGAAACCGGCGGCCGCATCACCCAAACCCCCGTCGACGTCGGAGATTTTGTGAAAAAGGGGCAGGTCATCGCGCGTCTCGAAGACCGTGACGCCAAACTCCGCCTGGATCAAGCCGAAGCCGCCGAACAGCAGGCCGAGGCTTCCTTGCGCCAGACGCAATCGCGCATCGGACTCGGTCAGGGTCAGCAGTTCAATCCCGACAATGTGCCCGAAGTGCTGTCCGCGAAAGCCAACGCCGATTCCGCCGTAGCGCAGGCCCGGCTCGCTGAGGCCGACGCCCAGCGCTACGCCAACTTGCTTAAGACCGGCGACGTTTCGCAAAGCGCCTACGAAAAATTCCGTACGCAGGCTGATACCGCGCAGGCCCAGGCCGCGGCCGCTCGCCAGACTTATGAAGCTACGCTCAACAATGCCCGCCAGAACTTCCAGGGCACGTTATCCGCGCAGGCTTCGCTCAGTGGAGCGCGGGCGCAGGGCGCGATGGCGCGCAAGGCCGTTGAGGACACCGTCGTGCATGCCCCCTTCGCGGGCTATATAAGCGCGCGCCCCATCGCTGCCGGCCAATACGTCGGCGTGAACTCCAAAATCGCCACGCTGCTGCTGATCACTCCCATTCGCCTGGAATTGCAGGTGCCCGAAGTCAACGCGCCGCAGATGAAGTTGGCGGTGCCGGTCGAGGCCGGCGTTCCGGGCTATCCCGGACGTATTTTTACGGGCCGTGTGACCGCCATCAATCCCGCCGTCGATCCCAGTTCGCGCACCTTCACCGTGATTGCGGAATTCCCCAACACCGATATCGCCCTGAAGCCCGGCATGTTCGCTACCGCGCGTATTCTGCTGCCCGGCAGCAGCACCGGATTATTTGTCCCGCGCGAAGCGGTGATCACCGATCCCACTACCAATTCCTCGCAGGTCTACTTTATTCGCGACGGCCGCGCCCGTGTCGCCGTCGTCCAGGTCGGAGCCACCCGTGACAACAAAGTGCAGATCCTATCGGGCATTTCCCCTGGCGCGATGATCGCAACCAACCACCTCTCCGATCTGTTCGATGGAATGGTGGTGAAGACGGCCCCCCCTGCCGTGAACAGCGCGCCCGCCACCGCCGCCGCTCCGGAGCAGAAGGCCGCGCCCGCTACTGTCGGCGGGAAGGCCGCGCCGGTTACTGGCGCCGGGAAGGCTGCGCCCGTCAGCGGCGCCGGGAAGGCTGCGCCGGTTACTGGCGCCGGGAAGGAACGCTAAGCCATGCATAAACTGGCCGCTCTCTGCGTCAGGCGTCCCGTCTTCGCCACCATGCTCATCGTTGCGCTCATGGTGATAGGCGTTTTCTCGTTCTTCACCCTGGGCGTCGATCTGTTTCCCAAAATCGACTTGCCCACCATCGTCGTCACGGTTTCTAATCCCGGCGCCTCCGCCGAAGAAGTAGAATCCGAAATCACCAAGCGCATCGAGGACGCCGTCAACACCACCAGCGGCATCGACACCATGCAGTCTACCTCTCTCGAGGGCAACTCCACGGTGGTCATCAATTTCATTCTGGACAAAAGCGGCGACGTTGCCGCTCAAGAAGTGCGCGACAAGGTAAATCAGGTGGTCCCGAATCTGCCCGAAACCGCCAAAGCACCGGTAGTGCAGAAGCTCGATCCGGACGCTCAGCCCATCCTCCAAATGGTGGTTTCCTCGCCGCGGCCCTTGCGCGAAGTCACCGAAATCGCCGACAAGCGGATCAAACCCCAGCTTGAGAACATCTCGGGCGTGGGCCAGGTGACCATCGTCGGCGGGCTCAAGCGCGAAATCCGCGTCTGGGTGGACCCTGAAAAAATGCGCGCCTATGGCGTCGCCGTCTCCGATGTCGCCAAAGCCTTGAAGGAGCAGAACGTCGAATTGCCGGCCGGCAGCGTCAACGCCGGCGCCACCGAACTCTCCGTGCGCACGCTCGGCCGGTTGGTCGATCCCGCTCAGTTCGATGAAATCGCCGTGGTCCGCCGCGGGTCTTACATCGTCAAGATCAAGGACATTGGGCATGCCGAGGATTCAGAGGAAGAGCCCACCACCGCCGCCCGCCTCAACGGCAATCCGGCCGTCACCCTGGTCCTCGCCAAGCAGTCCGGTGAAAACACGGTGGCAACCGCCGATGCCGTGAAAGCCCGGCTCAAGGAAATTCAAGCCCTGCTTCCGAAGGATCTCACCATCCAGGTGATCAATGACCAGTCCTTGTTCATCAAGAGCGCGGTCCGCTCGCTCGAAGAACATTTAGTCGAAGGCAGTCTGCTCGCGGCCGTAATTATATTTATCTTTCTGGCCAACATCCGCACTACTTTGATCTCGGCCATCGCCATTCCCACCTCCATCATCTCCGCCTTCGGCTTGATGGCCGCCATGAAACTGGACTTGAACCAGATCACCATGCTGGCCCTGACGTTGATGGTAGGCATTGTCATTGACGACGCCATTATTGTCCTCGAAAATATTTACCGCTACATGGAAGAGAAGGGCATGCCTCCCATGCAAGCGGCCATCGAAGGCACCAGGGAAATCGGACTCGCCGTCATGGCCACCACGCTTTCATTGCTGGCCGTGTTCCTCCCCATCGGCTTCATGGGCGGCATTACGGGCCGCTTCATGTCTTCGTTCGGATTCACCGCGTCCTTTGCCATCGCCGTATCTCTGCTGGTCTCCTTTACGCTCACGCCCATGTTGAGTTCGCGCTTCATCAAGTTGCCGCCGAAAACGCAGGGCGGCTCGCATCACGCCTCCAAGGACTCCAACTTTTTCCGCTTCCTCGACCGCCACTACACGCAAATGCTCGAATGGGCCATGGCCCACCGCAAATCCATGGTGGCGCTGTGCGTGGCGGTGTCGCTCTGCACCATTCCGCTGTTCATGCTGGTCGGCAAGAACTTTTTGCCTAACGATGACCGCAGCGAATTTCAAGTCACTCTCAAAGCGCCTGAAGGAACTTCGCTCGCCGCCACCCTCACCATCGCCGAGCGCATGGCTCGCGATTTCCGGGAACAGAAGGGCGTGACGGCAACCCTCACCACCATCGGGTCTTCCTCGGGCGGCTTCGTCACCCTTGCCTCCGCATCCAACCGCGCCACTATTTATGTGAAACTGCTGCCGGTCGACCAGCGCTCCTTCACCCAGGAGCAGATGATGACGCGCGCGCGCGAGCTGATGAAGAAGTATCCTTCTGACCTGCGCACCGCGGTGCTGCAGGCCGGCGGCGGAGGCGGGGGACAAGCCGACGTCCAATACGTGATCAAAGGTCCGGATCTGGATAAGCTCAATGAATACGCCACCAAAATCGTAGCCCGTCTCCAGAACACTCCCGGCGTCGGCGATCCCGATATGTCGATGGTCTTCGGCAAGCCCGAGCTGCGGGTTGAAATCGACCGCCAGCGCGCCAGCGATCTCGGCGTCAAAGTCAACGACATCGCCACCGCGCTGAACACTCTGGTTGCCGGTCAGGTGGTTTCCTCGTTCCCCTCCGGCGGCGAACAATACGATGTCCGCCTGCGCGCCGACCTCAAATATCGCACCAGCATCGACGGCCTCTCGCAGTTGATTGTGTTCTCGTCCAATAAGCAGGGCTGGGTCCCGCTCGATCAAGTGGTGCGTATCAAAGGTGGCAGCGCTCCTTCGAGCATCAGCCGCCTGGATCGCCAGCGCCAGGTGACCATTAGCGCCAACGTGCTGCCGGGAGGCTCGCAGCAGGGCGTGATCGACACCATGAACGACGTGATCAAGGAAATTCATCTGGATCCCGGCTACACCACCGCTTTGGGCGGCTTCAGCAAGAATCTGGCTCAGTCCGCTTATTACTTCGGGATCGCCATCGCGCTCACGCTGATTTTTATGTACATCGTGCTGGCGGCGCAGTTTGAATCCTTCCTGCATCCGTTTACGATCCTTCTCACTCTGCCTTTGGCCATCCCCTTCGGGATTCTTTCGCTGGTGCTGGCCGGCCAGACCATCAACGTGTTCTCCGCGCTGGGCATGCTGCTGCTGTTCGGCATCGTGAAGAAGAATGCGATTCTGCAGATCGATCACATGAACGGCTTGCGTGAAAAAGGCTTGGATCGCTACGAAGCCATCATTCAGGCCAACCGCGATCGTCTGCGGCCTATTCTAATGACTACGGCAGCCCTGGTCGTAGGTATGCTCCCCCTGATTATTTCGAGTGGCGACGGCGCCGCCACCAATCGCTCCATCGGCGTGCTGGTCGCCGGCGGCCAGACCTTCTGTCTGCTGCTCACGCTGCTGGCCGTGCCGGTGTTTTACTCCCTATTCGACGACATGAAGAATATGCCCATCGCCCAAAAACTCTTCGGACGGAAGCGCTCTGCCGCCACCCGCTCCATCCAGCCCGTGCCGCAGCCGGTGCACTTTCAAACCGGAGATCACGCCTGATGCGCCCACAATTCTTCCGCCAAGCTGCGGCGCTCGCGCTTGCGGCCGCCCTGCTTCCGTGCGCTCCAGCGCAACCCGCTCCGGCGCAGACCCCAGCGGCTGAGGACGCTACCACTTTAGTCCCTCCCGTGCGCCCCTTTCGCCTGCCGGCGCGTATCGGAGTCTTCGGCGAAGCCCAGCTGACTTTGCAGCAGGCCCTCGCTATGGCCCTCGCTAATAATAAGGATATTGAGGCGTCGCGCATTGACCGCGAAATCACGGGATACAGTCTTTCCGGTGCTCGCGGACTCTACGATCCCACCATTGGCGCGGTCTCGCAGTTTTTGAAACAGGTGAATCCCGTCGCCAGTTCGCTTGGCGGATCTGCTACCGGCGCGGTCCTTAACCGCAACTGGCAGACCGATCCGACCCTTTCCGGCTTCACTCCGTGGCTCGGCGGCAGCTATCGCGTCGACTTCAGTTCGCAGCGAACCTACACCAACAACACCTTCGCGACTTTGAATCCGCAGTTCCCCACCTCGCTCGTTTTCCAGTACACCCAGCCGCTCCTGCGCAACCTGCGCTACGACCAGAATCGCCACACCATCGATGTTGCGAAAAAGAACCGCACCCTTTCCGACGAGCAGTTCCGCCAGCGCGTGATGCAGGTGGTCGAGCAGACCGAGCAGGCGTATTGGGAATTGTTCTATGCCTATAACAATCTGCAGGTGCAGCTTGATTCGGTGGAGATCGCGCGCATGCAGGATGAAAGCAATCGTCGTCAGCAGCAGCAAGGATTGCTCGCTCCCATCGACGTCGTCGCCGCTCAGACCCAGCTCGCCAATTTCGAGTTGAACGCTTACAGCGCACAAACCGCCCTCACCGAAGCCGAGAATAATCTTAAGACTCTCATGCTCGAAGGCCGCAGTTCGTCTCTGTGGGCCAGCGCGCTTACACCGGTCACCCCTCCCGAAAACGCGGCTCCGGTCACCCCGCTCACCGATGCCGTTAATCAAGCCTTGGCCGACCGTCCGGAGGTCGCTGAAGTGCAGATCACCGGCGAAATCAATCAGCGTGACACCCGCTATTTCCGCGAACAGATCAAGCCGCAGGTGGATCTGGTCGCCAGCTACACCCGCAACGGCCTCGCGGGCCCGGTGATTGCGCAGACCGGTCCCAATCCCTTCACCGCCAGCTTCGGCCCGTTGATCGATCGCCTCAATGTGTTATCCGCGTCCGCCGGACTCGATCCCATTACTCTGAGCGGCGGCGGCAGCACTACGCCCGCGCTGCTCGTCGGCGATTACGGGCAGTCCCTCAGCAACCTGTGGGCCGGCAATTTCCCCACCACGCAAATTCAGCTCCGGGTTTCGCTGCCCATCCGCAATCGCACCGCCGAAGCCAATCTCAGCACCGCCGTCGCCCAGGGTCGCCGCATCCAGAATCAGCGCGAGCAGGTGGAGCAATCGATTGAAGCCGACGTCCGCAATGCCATGCAGCGTATGCAGTCGGCCGAGCTGCGTCTGGGCGCCGCACGCGTCCAGCGCGAATCCGCCGAGGAGCAGTACAACAGTGAGCAGCGCCAGTTCCGCGCCGGCACGTCCACGTTGTTCCTGGTGCAGCAGCGTCAAACTACCATGATCACCGCGCGCAGCCAGGAGCGCCGCGCCGAATCCGATCTCGGCGAGGCCATTTCCGCCTTCGAGCTG
>Ga0105240_10008459_pt1 | contig 14719 bp, 17 predicted proteins | sample KBSC54metaG_FD_80426 | JGI IMG/M metagenome (GOLD analysis project Ga0105240, IMG submission 80426) | Corn rhizosphere microbial communities from Kellogg Biological Station, Michigan, USA - KBS C5-4 metaG | ecosystem: Host-associated > Plants > Roots > Rhizosphere > Soil | place: Michigan, USA... | reverse complement strand
CATGATGGCGGCCACGCTGGCCGAGGGCACCACGGTGATCGAGAACGCCGCGCAGGAGCCCGAGGTGGTCGACCTCGCGCACTGCCTGATGGCGATGGGCGCGCAGATCGAGGGCGAGGGCACCTCCACCATGGTGATCCACGGCGTGGACCGCCTGCATGGCACCGACTATCGGGTGCTGCCCGACCGCATCGAGACCGGCACCTTCCTGGTCGGCGCGGCGATGACCGGCGGCAAGGTGCGCGCCCGCGGCGCCCGTGCCAGCACGCTGGACGCGGTGCTGGCCAAGCTGGAGGAGGCCGGCGCGCACATCTCCAGCGGCGAGGACTGGATCGAGCTGGACATGGGCGGGCGCCGGCCGAAGGCGGTCAACATCACCACCGCGCCGTACCCCGCGTTCCCCACCGACATGCAGGCCCAGTTCACCGCGCTCAACTGCGTGGCCGAGGGCACCGGCGTGATCACCGAGACGGTGTTCGAGAACCGCTTCATGCACGCGCACGAGCTGCAGCGCCTCGGCGCCGACATCCAGCTCGAAGGCAACACCGCGGTGATCAAGGGCGTGGACCACATGAGCGGCGCGCCGATCATGGCCACCGACCTGCGCGCCTCGGCCTGTCTGGTGCTGGCCGGCCTGGTGGCGCAGGGCGACACCGTGGTCGACCGCGTCTACCACATCGACCGCGGCTACGAGAACATCGAGGAAAAGCTCGGCACGCTGGGCGCGCGGATCCGGCGCTTGCCGAACTGAGCGGACGGGCGAGGGGCGGCATGGCGCATCACTGGCGGCTGCAGGACATTCCCGAGTTGCGCGATGTGCCCGGATTGCGGCGCCGCCGCCTGTGGCGCGAAGCCGTGACGCGCAGCACCACGCCGGCCCGGTTGCTGGCATCGCTGGCGACGATCTTCGCCGCGGCGCTGGCGGGCGGCGTGGTGGGCATTTTGCTGCTGCCGACGCGCTCCACGTTGTGGCTGGCGCTGCCGGCGGCAATGCTGGCCAGCCTCGCGATCGATGCCTGGATCAGGCAGCCCGCGGCCCGCCAATGGCTGCGCGAGCACGCGCACGAACTGGATCGCTACGTGCCGGCGTAGTCGCCGTTAAGGCTGGGAACAGCTCACCAGCTCCAGCACCAGGTTGCCGCCGTCGCTCTGCGCCAGCTTCACCGGCAACGGGTAGCGGCCGGGCACGTACCAGGCGCTGAATGTCTTGGCGGCGTCGCTGCGCTCCACCCGTTCGGCCTGGAAACTGCCGGCCGGCACCTTGACGGTCTCGCTGCCCGCGACCTTGAAGTTTTCCGTCTCCACCGTCTGGCGCACGCCCACGGGCAGGCTGATCTGCTGCCTGCCTTCGCCCAACGCCAGCCCGACCGCCAGTGGCACGGTATTGCGCTCGACCATGCCGGGCTGGGCCGGGTAGGTGTCGGCATGCTTGCCGTCCTGCACGCTCACCTGTCGCTTCGACCAGTCCACCTGCAGGTGGCGCTGCTTGTCCTTGCCGGCGGCGACGAGGTGGTAGTCGTAGCTGATCGCCTCGGGCACGGCGCCCTGCCAGCGGAAGCGCGAGGCCTCCTGCGTGCTGGCGCCGAGCAGGGCGGCGAGGCCGGCGGTGCCCTTGGTGTCCTTGCGCAGGATCCAGCTGCCGTCCGGGCCGGGGCGCAGGGTCACGGTGGCCTCGCCCATCGGCTGGCCATCCTGGGATACCTGATAGCGGGCGGTGAAGGGCTTGGGCGTCGTGGCCGCGGCGGCGGCGAGCGGCAGCAAGGCGAGGGCGACGGCGAGCAGGATGCGTGGGTTCATTAAGGCCGAGTCTGCCGGCGGCCAACTGAACCGGGCGTCACTGCAGGCCGTGTTCGCCCAGTTGCAATGGCGCGTGCAGCGGCTGTCCGTCCAGCAGCACGCCGGCCTCGCCCAGCGCGAGGCGGTGCGCGGCGACCAGCGCCACCACGGCCGGCAGCAGACGGTGCTCCAGCGGCAACAGGCGGCGGGCCAATGTTTCTTCGTCGTCGCCGGTTTCGATGGCCAGCCGCGCCTGGGCGATCAGTGGGCCACCGTCGAGTTCCGCGGTGACGAAGTGCACGCTGGCGCCATGCTCGGCGTCGCCGGCCTCCAGCGCGCGGCGGTGCGTGTGCAGGCCGCGGTACCTGGGCAGCAGCGAGGGATGGATGTTGAGCACGCGCCCCGCCCACGGCGCCAGCGCGGAGCCGTCGATCACGCGCATGAAGCCGGCCAGCACCAGCAGGTCGGCACCGCTGGCGGCGATGCGGGCGAACAGCTCGCGGTCGAACGTCGGGCGATCGGGGTAGCTTTTCGGGTTCAGCGCCAGCGTGGGGATGCCCGCCGCCTCGGCCAGCCGCAGCGCGCCGGCGGAAGCCTTGTCGCTGGCCACCAGCACGAACTCCACCGGCAGCGTGCCGGCGTCGCGCGCGGCGATCAGCGCGGCGAGGTTGCTGCCGCGGCCGGAGGCGAGCACGACGATGCGCAAGGGAGTGGGCATGGATTCGTTGGTCTGCGGCCGTTCGCCCTGAGCGTAGGCGCTTCGCGCCGGAGTCGAAGGCCCTTCGACTTCGACCCTGCGGGTCTACGCTCAGGGCGAACGGTGTGTGATTGGAGTTCAGCCGATGTGGACGCGCTCGTCGCCGTTCGCCTTCACCACTTCGCCGATCACGCGGCTGGCGAGGCCGTGCTTCGCCAGCAGGGCCGAAGCCGCGGCCACCGCGCTCTGCGGCAGGATCACGGTGAAGCCGATGCCGCAGTTGAAGGTGCGCCACATTTCCTCGCGGGCGACCTTGCCTTCACGCTGCAGCCAGTCGAAGACGGGCGGCAGGGCCAGCGCGCCGGCGTCGAGCGCGAGGGCCAAGCCGTCGGGCACCACGCGGATGATGTTTTCCTTGAGGCCGCCGCCGGTGATGTGCGCCATGCCGTGCACTGCCGCGCCCTGAGTGGCGAGCAACTCCAGCATCGGCTTCACGTAGATCGTGGTGGGCGCCATCAGCGCGTCGGCGAGCTTCACGCCATCGAGGTCGAGGTCGAGCGGGCGGCCGGCGCGGTCGAGGATCTTGCGGATCAGCGAGTAACCGTTCGAGTGCGGGCCGCTGGAAGCCACGCCCAGCACCACGTCGCCGGCCACGATGGCGTCGCCGGAAAGCAGGTCGGACTTTTCCACCGCGCCCACGGTGAAGCCGGCGAGGTCGTATTCGCCGGGCGGATACATGTCGGGCATCTCGGCGGTCTCGCCGCCGATCAGGGCGCAGCCGGCCAGCTCGCAGCCCTTCGCGATGCCGCCCACCACGGCCGCGGCGGTGTCCACGTCCAGCTTGCCGGTGGCGAAGTAGTCGAGGAAGAACAGCGGCTCGGCACCCTGCACCAGCACGTCGTTCACGCACATGCCGACCAGGTCGATGCCGATGGTGTCGTGGCGACCGAGCTGCTGGGCCAGCTTGAGCTTGGTGCCCACGCCGTCGGTGCCGGAGACCAGTACCGGCTCCTTGTACTTGCCCCCCAGGTTGAACAGGCCGCCGAAGCCGCCCAGCCCGCCCATCACCTCGGGGCGAGCGGTGCGCTTGACCAGCGGCTTGATGCGTTCGACCAGGGCATTGCCGGCGTCGATATCGACCCCGGCGGCGCGGTAGGTAAGGGCGTCGGACATGGCGGGAACCGGCGGTGGGAAACGGGCAATTCTACCGCATGCGGGTTGTTGCCGGCGCGGCCGCCGTGCCGGTTCCGTGGCCCGCGGCATGGACGCCGGGAGGGCGATTGGGCAGACTTCCGCGGTATCCCCCACCAGTGTCCCGCCGATGCGCCTGCCCTCGTTGCGTCTGCTCCGCCTGTTTACCATCGCTCTGCTGCTGGGCTTCGCCGCGCTGCCGCCGCTGCACGCGCAGGGCGCCTCGCCGTACTCGGTGACGGTGCCGGTGCCCGACACCAGCGACACCCAGCGCGGCGACGCCTTCGCCACTGCGCTGAGCCAGGTGCTGGCGCGGGTCGCCGGTGGCCAGGATCTGCGCAGCAAGGCAGGTTACGACGACGCGCTGAAGAACGCCGCCGCGCTGGTGCGCCGCTTCCAGTACGCGCGCGCCGCCACCGGCATGAGCCTCACCGTGGATTTCGAGCCGGGCGCGGTGCGCCACCTGGTCTCCACGCTGGGCGTGGTGGGCAGCGTGGGCGCCAAGCCGCCGGTGCTGCTGATGGTGCGCGGCAGTGACGGCCAGTTGCTGGACAAGGATGCGCTGGCCAGTCTCGCCAAGGCCGCCGCCGCGCGCGGCTACGGCGTGGCCTATGCCGACCCCGCGAGCGCGCCGGACCCGGCCAAGGTGGACGCCGCCGATCCGGCCACGTTGGTGGCGATCAACCAGCAGTACCACACCGGCCTGGTGCTGCTGGGCAGCCTGCACGACGGCAGCGCCGACTGGACCCTGGTCTCCGGCGGCAAGGCGCAGCGCTGGACGGACAAGGCCGCCACCGAGGACGCGCTGCTGGTCGACGCCGGCAACGGCACGGTCGACCGCATCGGCAAGCAGCTCAACGTGATCGGCGCCACGGTCAGCGACGAGAAGCTGTGGGTGAGCGGACTGAACAGCGCGATGGACTACGCCAGCCTGCTCAACGTGCTGCGCGCCGATCCCTCGGTGCGCAGCGTCGCGACGCTGGGTGCGGAGAACGACGGCATGCTGATCGAAGTGAAGTCGGCGATGCCGGCCGATGCGCTGGCCGCGAACCTCGCCGCCAGCGGACGGCTGATCCGCGCCGCCGCGCATCCCGGCACCGACGCCAGCCTGCGCTGGCTGCATTGATGGATATGCAAGTCCCTCGCAATGGCCCGCACATCCATGTGCGGTCATGTGCGAGTCCCTCGCAAAACCCCGCACATCCTTGTGCGGACTCTTCAGAAGAGCCGGCTTTCCACAGGATGTTCGCATGCTGACGCAGGAGAACCAGCGTCGCTGGCAGCTGCTGGCGATCCTCGCGGTCATCGTCTTCCTGCTGTGGCGGCTGGCGCCGATGCTGATGCCGTTTGTGGTGGCGGCGATGCTGGCCTACCTCGGCGATCCGCTGGCGGACCGGCTGGAGCGCGTCGGCATGGGGCGCACGCTGGCGGTGAGCATCGTGTTCCTGCTGCTGGCGCTGCTGCTGACCGGCGCGCTGCTGCTGCTGATTCCGCTGATCTCGCACCAGATCGAGAACCTGATCCAGAACGTGCCGCGCTACGTGGACTGGGCCGAGCACACCGCCTGGCCGTGGCTGCAGGCGAAGCTGCACCTCGATCCGCGCACGTTCGACAGCGACCGGATGATCGCCACGATCAAGGAGCATATCGGTTCGGTGGGCGGCATCGCGGGGCAGGTGCTGGGCAAGGTCTCGCGCTCCGGCCTGGGCCTGGTGCTGTGGCTCACCAACCTGGTGCTGATCCCGGTGGTGGCGTTCTACCTGCTGCGCGACTGGGACCGGCTGGTGGCGGCGATCGACCGCCTGCTGCCGCGCTCGATCCAGCCCACCATCGCCCACCTCGCGCGCGAATCGGATGCGGTGCTCGGCGCCTTCGTGCGCGGCCAGCTGCTGGTGATGCTGGCGCTGGGCGTGTACTACGGCGGCACGCTGTCGCTGGTGGCGGGGCTGTCGGTGGGCGTGCTGATCGGCATGATCGCGGGCCTGCTCAGCTTCGTGCCCTACCTCGGCTTCATCACCGGCTTCGGCGCCGCGATCATCGCCGCGCTGGTGCAGTACGGCGACTGGACGCATGTGCTGATCGTCTGCGCCGTGTTCATCGTCGGGCAGTTGCTGGAAGGCTACGTGCTGGTGCCCAAGCTGGTGGGCGAGAAGATCGGCCTGCACCCGGTGGCGGTGATCTTCGCGGTGCTGGCCGGCGGCGAGCTGTTCGGCTTCATCGGCGTGCTGCTGGCGCTGCCGGCCGCCTCGGTGGTGATGGTGCTGCTGCGCTACCTGATGGAGCGCTACCGCCAGAGCGACCTGTACACGGAAGAGGGCGAGGCCGATCCCGCCCTCCACGAGACGGTCGCCGAGGTGGACGTCGCGGTGAGCACCGCCGCCGGCACGGTGGAAACCACGACGGTGATCGAGGCGCCACCGCACGAGCCGCCCGCCCAGCCATGATCCCGCAGCTGCCGCTCGCGCTGCGCTGGCCGCGCCGCCAGCGCTTCGAACATTTCCACGCCGGCGCCAACGCCCCCGCGCTCGCCGCGGTCGAGGCGCTGGCCGGCGAGCCGGACGCGCCGTGGCTCTACCTGCACGGCCCCGCCGGCAGCGGCAAGAGCCACCTGCTGATGGCCGCCTGCCAGGCCGCCGGCGAGGCCGGCCGCGGTGTGCAATACCTGCCGCTGGCGCGCATCGCCGATCGCGCCGCCGCGATCCGCGGCGTGGCCGGCGGCGCGCTGCTGGCATTCGACGATCTCGACGCCATCGCCGGTGAGCGCGAGGCCGAGCACGCGCTGTTCGATCTCTACAATCGCGCCAAGGCCGAAGGTGCCGCCCTGCTGTTCGCCGCCGACGCGGTGCCGACGCAGCTCGGCCTCACGCTGCCCGACCTGTGTTCGCGCCTCGGCGCCTGCGCCCGCTTCGCACTGCAACCGCTGGACGACGCCGAGCGCCGCGAAGTGCTCAAGGCCCAGGCCGGCCTGCGCGGCATCGAACTCGACGAAGGCGTGCTCGACTGGCTGTTCGCCCGCCACACCCGCGACCTCGGCGCGCTGCTGGATCTACTGGATCGGCTCGACCAGGCCTCGCTGGCGGCGCAGCGGCGGGTGACGATTCCGTTTTTGCGTGGCTTGTTGCGCGAGGCGGAGTCCTCCGCGCCGTGAACCGCTCCGTCGCTGCACCCGCGCGTCATCTGCGCCACGGCCGGCGATGAGCGGCGGCACGCCCAAATACGCGCAGGCCGAGATCGAGCGCCGCTGGCTGGCCGATTTGTCGGCTGCGGGCCCGCTCGACGGGTTGCCGTGCCGCACGATCGAGGATCTCTACATCGCCGGCACGCGCTTGCGCCTGCGCCGGATGGAAGACGACGCGGGCGCGGCCGTCTTCAAGTTCTGCAAGAAATACGGCGGCGACGGTTTCTCGGAGCCGATCGCCAACTTGTACCTGGCCGAGGCGGAACACCGGGTGCTCTCCGGCTTGCCGGGCCACTGCGTGCGCAAGCGCCGCTACGCCATTGCCGGCGGTGCCTTGGACGTCTATGGCGGCGTGCCGCCACTGGCGATCTTCGAAATCGAATTCGCGACGGTAGCCGAAGCGGCCGGCTATCGGCCACCGGCTTTCGCGCGTGCCGAGGTCACGCGCGACCCGGCGTATTCGGGTGTCGCGCTGGCGGTGTCACGAGGGAGGCAGCTGTCGGCACGCTAGAGGCGCGTCGCCGGCCTGGTCAGGCCTTCAGCAACTCCGGCGTCGCGTGCGCGCCGATCGCATCGGTCATCGCCTTCGCCACGTTGAGGTTGCCGGCGATGATGTTGCCGCTGGCCGGGATGCCGTCGCGGCCGGCGAAGTCGCCGTAGCGGCCGCCCGCCTCGTGCACCAGCAGCACGCCGGCAGCCATGTCCCAGGGCTTCAGGCCGATCTCGAAGTAGCCGTCGTAGCGGCCGGCGGCGGTGTAGGCGAGGTCCAGCGCGGCGGAGCCGGAGCGACGGATGTCCTCGGCCTGGCCGAGCAGGGCGCGGGTCATCGCGAGCTGGGTGTCCAGATGCGCGCGCTGGCGGTACGGGAAACCGGTGGCGATCATCGCGCCGCCCAGGTTCTCGCGCTTGCCGACGCGGATGCGGGTGGGGCCGGTGCCCTTGTCAAGATAGGCGCCGTCGCCCTTGCTGGCGGTGAACAGCTCGCCGCGCAGCGGATCGAACACCACGCCGTAGACCGGCACGCCCTTGTCGAGCATGGCGATGGACACGCTGAAATGCGGGATGCCGCGCAAGTAGTTGTGGGTGCCGTCGAGCGGGTCGATCACCCAGGTGAGCGGGCCCTTCTTGCCGATCGCGCCGCTTTCCTCGGCGAGGATGCCGTGGTCGGGATAGGCGCGGCGCAGTTCCTTGACGATCTCGGCTTCGGCCAGCTTGTCGACCTCGGAGGCGAAGTCCATGCGCTGCTTCTCAACGACGGTGAGGCCGTCGATGCGGTTCATGTAGCGCAGGATGACGTTGCCGGCGGCGCGCGCGGCGCGCACCGCGATGGTGATGGCGGGTCGGGTCATGGCTTCGGCTGTCGAAAGAACGGGTTGCGGCCGGCGATTCTAGCAGAGCGACCAAGACCGGCGGAGATCATGGCGGAGACTTGCCGGATTCCTTGGGGTCGGGCAGGGAGAAGCGAGCCCTGACCGACCAAGGCGGGAGGAGGGGCCACTCGCCGGCGATCGGGTAGCCGGTCACATGGACCTCGTAACGGTGGCCAGGCGTCAGGTGAATTGGCTGCACGCTGGCTGGATAGATGACCTTGAGTTGCGCTTCGGGAGAAACGCCGAGGCGGTACGGGTTGTCTCCGGCGTGCAAGTGCACTTCCCACAGGCCCATTTGTCCATCGACCGGTCCGGCCTGCCAGACCAGCCGATTCGCGGTCAGATCGCGAATCTCGAAGACCCGCAGATCAGAGACGTATTCGCCCAATCGCCGAACGTCGATGTCCACGTCGTCGGCCGAAATGTGGACAGCCAAAGGCGGGGCGCAGAGCCATCCCAGGATCGCAAACAAGGCTGGGGCCGACAGACACAGCAAGACAACAAACAGCAGCGCATTGGTAGAAGCAAGCAGGGCAAGCTTGTGATGGCGACGCATCTCGTGTCCTTGCAGTCTGGCCTTGACTGTCAGAACGTAGCTTTGGCTGCGGTTGACGGAAGGGCTGGGCAAGGGCGTGCGACGGGCGATGCACTATCCTTTGCCCCTTTGCCGCTCGACTTCGTCGGTTGCCTGCCCATGACTGTTCTTGATCTCGCCTCTTTGTTCCGCTTCGTGCTGGTGCGCACCTCGCATCCCGGCAACATCGGTGGCGCGGCGCGGGCGATCCGCACGATGGGGTTCACCCGGCTGGAGCTGGTGGCGCCGGCGCGTTTTCCCGACCGCGAGGCGGATGCGCTGGCGGCGAACGCGGTACAGGTGCTGGCCGAGGCGGGCGTGCACGAGACGCTGGTCGACGGCCTGGCCGGCGCGAGTTTCGCGCTGGGCCTGTCGGCGCGGCGGCGCGGGGTGAATCTGCCGGAGCTGTCGCCGCGCGAAGGCGCGCGGCAGGCGCTGGCCGCGGCCGCGCGCGGCGAGCAGGTGGCGCTGCTGTTCGGCAACGAGCGCACCGGGCTGGAGAACGACGAGCTGGCGACCTGCCATGCGATGGTGCGCATTCCCAGCGTGGACGATTTCAGCTCGTTGAACCTGGCCCAGGCGGTGCAGGTGATGGCCTACGAATTGCGGCTGGCGATGTTGGGCGATGCACCACTTGCGCCGCCGCCCGAGCACGACGAACCGCCCGCCGACGCCGGGCAGATGGAGCGTTTCTACGCCCACCTCGCCGAGACGCTGGACGACATCGACTTCCACAAGGGCCGCTCGCCCGAGACGATCATGTTGCGGCTGCGCAAGCTGTTCCAGCGCGCGCAGCCGGACCAGCGCGAGCTGCGCGTGCTGCACGGCATCCTCGCCGATGCGCAGCGGATGGCGATGCTGGCGCGGGCCGCGCCAGCATCGCCGCGATCCACGGAGGGATCGCACGTCAATCAGGCTGAGCCTGATTGACGGAGCCCGATCCGGCCAGGGCCGGATCGGGCGAGTCAGGAAAGGGCAGGAAGCCCTTTCCTGACATCAAGCCACGCTTTTGCTCTGGCTTTACGCGCCGCCGCTACCCCTCCGCCTCGTCCGCGTTGTCCTGCTGCGGTGCACGGGTGACCAGCAGCTTGTCGATGCGGGCGCCGTCCAGGTCCACCACCTCGAAACGGAAGCCCTGCCAGGCGAACACCTCGCCGGTCTGCGGGATGTGACCCAGCGCGGCCGTCACCATGCCGGCCACGGTGCGGAAATCGTGCTCGTCCTCGCCAGGCAGGCGGTCGACATGCAGCAGTTCACGCAGGTCGTCGTTGGCCAGGCTGCCGTCGACCAGCCAGCTGCCGTCGGCGCGCTCGACGATGGGTGCATCGGCTGCGGCATCGCCGTGGCCGAGCTGGCTGACACCGACTACGGCGGCGAGCAGGTCGTTGACGGTGACCACGCCCTCGATGTCGCCGTATTCGTCCACCACCAGGGCCAGCGGCGTCTCGGCGTCGCGAAATTCCTCCAGCAGGTCCAACGCGCGCGCGGTGGCGGGCACGAACAGCGGCTTGGCGAGGTGGTCGAACAGTTGCGGGCGACCGTCGGCGAAGGCCTGCAGCAGGCGCTTCACCTCGACCACGCCGACCACCTCGCTCTCGTCGCCGCGGTAGACCGGGTAGCGCGAGTACGGCGTCTGCCGCAGCACGGCTACGTTCTCCTCGCGCGGCGCGGCCATGTCCAGCCAGGCGATGCGCACGCGCGGCGTCATCACGCTGTCCACGCTGCGGTCGCCCAGGCGCAGCACGCGGTTGACCATGTTGTGTTCGTCGGCGTCCAGCACGCCCTGCTCGGCGCTCTCGGCCACCAGCAGGCGGATCTCCTCCTCGGTGGCGGCGGCATGGCCGCGGCTGCGCACGCCGAGCAGGCGCAGCAGCAGACTGCTGGCGGCGTTGAGCAACCACACGAACGGCGCGGTGGCGCGACAGCAGCAGCATCGGGATGGCCACGATGACCGACACCTTCTCCGGCGCGGACAGCGCGAGGCGCTTGGGCACCAGTTCGCCCACCACGATCTGGATGAAGGAGATCAGCGTGAAGCCGAGCACCACGCCGAGCACTCGCGCATAGGGCTCCAGCCACGCGGCGCGGCCGCCGTGCAGCAGGGTGGCGATGTGCGTGCCCAGCGCATCGCCGGCGACGGCGCCGGTGACCAGCATCAAGAGGGTGATGCCGACCTGGATGGTGGAGAGGAAGTATTCCGGCTTCTCGGCGTGCCGCAGCGCCAGCGCGGCGCGGCGGCTGCTGCGCGCCATCTGCTTCAGGCGGCTCTTGCGCGAGGCGACCAGGGCCATCTCGGACAGTGCGAAGAAGCCGTTGCACAGGGCGAGCACGAGGACGAGCGCGATTTCGGTCAGCATCGCGGGGATCGCGGGGAGGGGCGCATGGGCCGGAGTGTAGCGGCAGCGTGGTGCGACGCTCCACGCTGGCGGTTCGGGCGGCACAAGTGCCTGATCGTGCTGGTGGATGCGCGCGTTTTCGGCCGGCGCGTGGCGAGGACGCGGCTATCCTTGTGCTGCGATGCGGGGTAGCTGTCCTGTAACATTGCTGTCATTTGGACCCCTCAGGCGCGACCCGCATGTTTTCACTGCAGACGATCTTCGGCAAAGGCGACAGGTTCTACGGCCTGCTGGAGCAGAGCGCCGATGCGGCGCACGAGAGCGCCAAGGCGCTGCAAGCCCTGGTCACCCAGACCGACCATGCGCCGGTGATGGCCGCGTTCGCCGCCACCCGGGCGCGCGAGAAGGCGCTGGCCGCGCAGATCAGCGAGGAGCTGGTGAACACCTTCGTCACCGCGCTGGACCGCGAGGACATCGAGGCGCTGAACTCGGCGCTGTACAAGATCCCCAAGACCGTGGAGAAGTTCGCCGAGCGCTACGAGATCGTGGCGGTCCGCCTGCAGGGCGTGGATTTCGCCCAGCGCGCGCTGGTGCTGGAGCGCTCCACCACGGTGGTGTCCGAGATGATCGGCGAGCTGCGTCGCGGCTTGCGCATCGATCCGGTGAAGAAGCTGCAGGACCGCCTGCAGACGCTGGAATCCGAAGGCGACCGCATGCTGCTGGCGCCGTACCGCACGCTGTACGTCGAGGGCAACGACGCGATGAAGGCGATGCTGGCGAAGGACTTGTTCGAGCTGCTCGAGAAGGCCATCGACAAGTGCCGCGACGTCGGCAACATCGTCTACTCGATCGTGCTGAAGCACTCGTGAGTCTGCCCGCATGAGCCTCGGACTGGTCGCGGCGGTAGTGCTGATCGCCCTCGTCTTCACCTACATCAACGGCTTCCACGACACCGCCAACTCGATCGCCACCGTGGTGGCGACCAAGGTGCTCACGCCGGGCCAGGCAGTGCTGCTGGCCGCGGTGACCAACCTGATCGGTGCGCTGTGGGGCACCGCGGTGGCGGCCACCATCGCCGCCGGCATCGTCAACACCGGCGTGGTCGACGCCGGCCCGCAGCTGCTGATCTGCGCGCTGCTGGCGGCGATCGTGTGGAACCTCATCACCTGGTGGCTGGGCCTGCCGTCCAGTTCCAGCCACGCCCTGGTGGGCGCCCTGGTGGGCGCGGCGATCGCCGAGGCGGGCGGCCACTTCAACGCGGTGATCTGGGCCCAGGGCGGCGCGCACTGGTGGACGGGCAAGGGCGTGGTCCCCAAGGTGGTGGTGCCGATGGTGGCCTCGCCGATCATGGGCATGCTGCTCGGCTTCGCGCTGATGGGCGGGCTGTATGCGCTGCTGGCGTGGTTCTCGCGCCGCAGCGGCTGGCTGCACCGGCTGGGGCGCACCCCGTTCGTGAACGCGTTCTTCGGCAAGGCCCAGATCGCCTCGGCCAGCGCGATGGGCCTGGCGCATGGCATGAACGATGCGCAGAAGAGCATGGGCATCATCGCGCTGGCGCTGGCCAGCGCCACCGCGGCGGGGCAGTTCGATCACCTGCCGGCGTGGCTGCACTTCCTGCGCATCAACGGCTCGGAGCACGGCGGCTTCGTGGTGCCGGCGTGGGTGGCGGTGGTGTGCGCGCTGACCATGGCCGGCGGCACCGCGGGCGGCGGCTGGCGCATCATCAAGACGCTGGGCCACAAGATGGTGAAGCTGCACCCGATCAACGGCTTCGCGGCCGAGGGCAGCTCGGCCATCGTGATCCTCGCCGCCTCGGCTTTCGGCCTGCCGGTGTCCACCACCCACGTGGTGTCCTCCGCGATCATGGGCGTGGGCTCGGCCAAGCGCTCGAACGCGATCAAGTGGTCGGTGGTGGAGCGCATGGTGTGGGCGTGGATCCTCACCTTGCCGGTTACCGCGCTGATCGCGTGGTGTTTCGTCGGGCTGGCCCACCTGTGGAACTGATCTGGCGGCAGGCTGTTTCTCGACAGCCTGCTGCGCGCTAGAACGCGTCACTGCCGTTGGCGACCAGCTGTTCGAGCTGGTCGCCCAGGCGGCCCAGTTCCACGATCACGCGCTGCAGCTCGCCCTCGTCGAGCAGTTCGTAGGGGCGGTTTTCGCACAGTTGCAGGTAGGGCGCTCCGTCCAGGTCGGTGACGGCGAGGAAGCCGCAGCGCTGTTCCCAGTTGAAGCGCAGGCAGCGCCGCGGATCGGTGCCCGCGAGCGGGCCGATCGGCGTGGAAATGCGCAGGTAGCGGCGACCGGTCTCGTCCTCCAGCTCGGCCAGGTAGATGCCCTGGTGACGCCCACGCGGCAGGCTGAGATCGAAGCTGATCAGGTAGGGGTCGTTCTGGCGCAGCCCGTGCAGGCTGCCCACGTGGGAACGTACGGCTTCGAAGTGGTGCATGGGACGCCCCCGAGACTGGCCGATGGCGCTGCTACTCTGACACGTCCGCACCCCGCCTTGGTCAAGGCCCTGTTATCGCCATGCAAGACAGCCACGCCCGCGTCTACGCCGCCATCGCCGCGATCCCGCCGGGCCGCGTGGCCAGCTACGGCGCCATCGCCGCCCGCGCCGGCCTGCCGGGGCGCGCAAGGCTGGTCGGCAAGCTGCTGGGCGAAGTGCCCGACGGCATGGAGCTGCCCTGGTTCCGCGTGCTGCGTTCCTCGGGCGAGATCGCCCTGCCCAAGGGCAGCCGCGGCTTCCGCGAACAGGTGCAGCGGCTGCGTGCCGAAGGCGTGGAGGTGAAGAACGGCCGCGTGGCGCTCAGCGCCTTCGGGCTGGACGCGAACCTCGATCGGGCGCTGTGGGGGATGCCTTGACGGCGGTCAGGCGACGGTCTTGTCGAACCGCCGGATGAAATCCCGCACCTGCGGATAGACCACCTCGCGCCAGCGCCGACCGCTGAAGATGCCGTAGTGGCCGGCGCCTTCGATCACCTTGTGCGCGCGGCGCTTCGCCGGAATGCTGCTGCACAGATCGTGCGCGGCCTGGGTCTGGCCGAGGCCGGAGATGTCGTCCAGCTCGCCTTCCACGGTGAGCAGGGCGCTCCGGGTGATCGCGGCGGGGTTTACCCGCTCGCCGCGCACGTCCCACAGCCCGCGCGGCAGCAGGAACTGCTGGAACACGGTGGCGATGGTGTCGAGGTAGAACTCCGCCGGCAGGTCGAGCACGGCGTTGTATTCGTCGTAGAACTTGCGGTGCGACTCGGCGTCGTCGAGGTCGCCGCGCAGCAGGTTCTGGTAGAAGTCCCAGTGCGACTGCAGGTGGCGGCCGGGGTTCATCGCGATGAAGCCGGCGTGCTGCAGGAAACCCGGATACACCTCGCGGCCGCGGCCGGGATAGTTCGGCGGCACGGTATGGATCACGTTGCCCTTGAACCAGGCCAGCGGCTGGGTGGTGGCGAGGTTGTTGACGCTGGTGGGGCTGCGGCGCGGGTCGATCGGCCCGCCCATCATGGTGAGGCTGCGCGGCGTGGCCTCGCCGCGCGCGGCCAGCAGCGACACCGCGGCCAGCACCGGCACGGTGGGCTGGCAGACCGAGATCACGTGCAGGTT
>Ga0105240_10008458_pt1 | contig 14719 bp, 4 predicted proteins | sample KBSC54metaG_FD_80426 | JGI IMG/M metagenome (GOLD analysis project Ga0105240, IMG submission 80426) | Corn rhizosphere microbial communities from Kellogg Biological Station, Michigan, USA - KBS C5-4 metaG | ecosystem: Host-associated > Plants > Roots > Rhizosphere > Soil | place: Michigan, USA... | reverse complement strand
CCAACCGATTGCCGTCCTCAAGGGCAAATTCCGCGCCTCGAGAAGTGGTATCCTGCTACGCAAAGGTCTCGTTGTCGGTCAGTTCGCCATCACTATTCTCCTGATCTCCGGCTCAGTGGTAGTATACCAGCAGATCACTTATATGAGCCGGCAGGAACTGGGTATGAACATCGATCACATGCTGATCGTAAAACCTCCTGTCCTCACGGGATGGGATTCCACATTTATCCAGCGGGAGAATGATTTTAAAAATGAGCTGAAGCAGATCCCTGGCGTCACAGGCGCGGCCACCGCCGGCCGTCTGCCGGGCAATGAAATGTCGAGGGTATTCAATGTACGGAGACTGGATGATCACACCAATTCCAAATACACCATGCGATGGATGGGTATCGATCATGATTACGTCGGTCTCTATAATATAAAGATCATAGCCGGCCGGGACCTCGACGCTGCCGACCACAACCCCGACGCAAACAAGATCCACAATATCCTTTTGAGCGAAAAGGCGGTTCGCCTGCTGGGCTTTACATCCCCGGAGAATGCCATCGGCAGACAGATAACGATGATGGCTGGCCGCGGCAGCTGGGACATCGTCGGCGTGTTCAGGGACTTCCATCAAAAATCCCTCAAATACGCGCTGGAGCCCACCTTGCTCATGCCCCTGTATGGTACCAATAACTGGATCTCCGTAAAAGTGAATACGACCAATGTGGCTGCCACCATGGCGGCCGTTAAGAATAAATATGCCGCTTTTTTCCCGGGCAATCCCTTCGATTATTTATTCCTGGATGAAGCATTCAACGCACAGTACAAGAACGATCAGCTCTTCGGCAAGGCCTTCACCCTCTTTGCAGGACTGGCCATCTTTATCGCCTGTTTGGGATTGCTGGGACTGTCGGCCTTTGGCACGGCCCAGCGTATAAAGGAGATAGGCATACGCAAAGTATTGGGCGCCTCGGTGGCCAACATCGTACTGCTGCTGTCCAGGGATTTTATCCTGCTCATCGGCATCGCCTTTCTGATCGCCAGTCCGGTGGCATGGTGGATCATGCATCGATGGCTGCAGGACTTTGCCTATCGTATACCGCTGGATCCCTGGATCTTTATAGCCGCGGGACTGCTGGCCATACTCATCGCCATCTTTACCATCAGCTATCAGTCCGTCCGGGCTGCCATGACCACGCCGGTGAAGAGTCTGCGGACGGAGTGACGGGGCAGGTCACTTCTACTTTATGATCTTTTCCGTCATCTGCAAGCTGTATTGTATCGCCCGGTTGAGGCAGGCCGTCCAGCGAAAGGGACAAGCTACTCTTGCCTGTTGCCTTACGGCGTACAAATTCAATAGTATAGTGAGTGGTTTTATACCTGTAATATACTACGGAGGAATCCCATCCCGAAGGCAGGTTGGCACGCAGTTTCAAGCGGTCACCCACACGAACGAGACCCAGCAGGGACTCGGTGACCAGCTGATACATCCACCCCGCGGAGCCGGTATACCATGTCCATCCACCTCGTCCCTGGTGTTGGGCGAGAGAATATACGTCGGCGGCCATGACGTAAGGCTCCACTTTATAGGTGGCGATATCTCCGGCTGTAGTGCCGTGATTAACGGGATTGATCATGCGGAACAGTTCCCAGGCGTGATCCCGTTCTCCCATGGCGGAAAAGGCCATGGCCAGCCAGATGGCGGCATGCGTATACTGCCCGCCGTTTTCCCGCACGCCAGGCAAATATCCTTTGATATATCCCGGGTTGAGATCAGAGGTGTCGAAAGGAGGGGCTAGCAGCTGGATCAGGCCGATGTCCCGGCGCACCAGGTACTTTTCCGCGGATGCCATGGCAATGCGGGAGCGTTCGGGATCTCCCGCTCCCGACAATACGGACCAACTCTGGGCAATGCTGTCGATACGGCATTCTGTATTGGTGGATGAGCCTAGTGGCGTGCCATCGTCGAAGTAGGCACGCCGGTACCATTCGCCGTCCCAACCATGATTGGCGATGTTGGCTTTCAGTAAGGCGGCCTGTTGATCGCAGATGGCTGCGAAACCTTCGTCTCCCCGCTGATGTGCAATCACCTGCCAGCGCATGAGCACTGTATACAGGAAGAACCCAAGCCAGATGCTCTCCCCTTTACCGTGTTCCCCAACCTTATCCATACCGTCGTTCCAGTCGCCGGACCCGATCAATGGCAGCCCATGCTCGCCAAATTGTAGCCCATATCGTATGGCCCGGACGCAATGCTCATAGAGATTGGCGGACTCGCCACTCCGGCCAGGAAGATCATAGTATGACTCTTCGCCGGGATTCAGCGGCCGGCCTTCTAAAAAGGATATGGGCTCGTCAAGGATGCCGATGTCGTCCGTGTGTGTTATATAACGTGCAGCCACGAACGGTAGCCAGAGATAGTCGTCGGAGCACCGGGTACGGACTCCTCTTCCCTCCGGCGGATGCCACCAATGCTGTACATCGCCTTCCCGGAACTGACGCGAGGCGAACAGCAACAGATGGCTGCGTGTGATCTCCGGCGCCGTATGGAGTGTTGCCAGTGAATCCTGCAGCTGATCACGGAAACCAAAGGCGCCGCCGGACTGATAATACCCGCTGCGGGCCGTGATCCGGCAGGCCATCGTCTGGTAGAGCAGCCAGCCATTGGCCATGACGTTAAAGGCAGGGTCAGGCGTCGCAACTTGCAGTGCGCCGAGGGTTTTTTGCCAGTAGGACCGCACCTTATCGAGCGATTGCTTCGCCGCGGCATTGCTTTTAGATCTGCTTACCATATTGCCGGCTTCTTCGTTATCACCGGCCACCCCCAATATGAACACGATCTCTTCTTCACCTTCGGGGGCAAGGTCGATCGTGACCTGCAGTGCGCCGCAGGGATCAAGAGCAGCGCCCGTTTTACCGGAAAGCCTTTTCCGGGACAGGGCGGCAGGATGACGAAGGCTTCCATTGCGGCCTATGAATTCGGTACGGTCTGCGGTAAAAGACCGCTGGCTGCCACTCACATCGAAAAAACAGGTGGGATGCCCGAATCCGGTATTATAAGGGTTCCTGGCGAATAAGGCGCCGGTGATTGCATCGGTAGAGGTGATGATATGCATGGCGGATTTAGGCCGAAGATCGCCCAGCACCCATTCGACATAACCCGTGACTGAAAGCTTGCGATCCTGGCCGGAACGATTGCTGATCCTGATGACCGTGTATTTGACAGCCGCAGCCTCGTCGACAAATACCTTCATCTCCGAATGGATGCCATTCTCAGTGACTTGGAATATCGAATATCCGAAACCGTGTGTTGTAGTATAGCGTGATGTGCCAGGCGCCGGAAGAGGCGCTGGTGACCAATAAACGCCGTACTCTTCGTCCCGTATGTAAAAAGCCTCGCCGGCAACATCGTTGACGGGGTCGTTATTCCAGGGGGTCAGGCGGAATTCATGTGCATTCTCCATCCATGTATAGGCCTGGCCGCTGTCTGTCACCACCGTGCCGAAATGCGCATTGGCGAGTACGTTTATCCAGGGAAGTGGAGTGGCCTGCCAGGGTGTCGTAGCGATGACGTATTCACGACCGTCCGGCGTAAACCCTCCTAACCCGTTGTAAAAAAGCAATGAACCTGTGTCCGGTCCGGCGCCATCCTTTTCTGTGGCAGGCAGGGATGACGATCTTGCGGCCAGAGGTGGGATCTGTGTTTTGGTAAAGCTGCGTTTTCCAACCTGGTAGTCCAGATTGCCTGCGCTGTCCGAAATGATGACGCGGGCGACAGTCTGGAGGAGGATCCTATCCTCCGGAGAGATCTGGTCCGCTACGCGGATAAAGATGCCGCCGGGTCTGTCTGTCAGGTCTGTTTCGAATCCCGCGCTGATCAATCCCAATAATTGATTTTGCAGCAGCTGACGGTAGCCGCCATGATCCTCGTTCCAGATCACGAGGTCGACGGTGAGCCCTTTTAGCCGCCAGTAAGCATGCGCCTGTACCATTTGTTTGACCAGCTCGATATTGGCCGCATCCTCTATCTGCACCAGCGCGATGGGAAGATCCCCGGATATGGAATAGCTCCACAGGCCGGACTGGCCCCGCTGGTTCTTCACCAGCAAAGCAGGGTCGGCACGCAGCGAGGAATTGGCGTAGATAATGGACCCCGCCAGGCGCGCATACAGCCGGGCATCAGCTTCCGAAGCATTGATCTGCCGCAGGATCACCTGACTGTGCGTCCAGGCCAGCTCGATGGCCCGGTCGGCAAGATGACGGTCCTGGTATTTCTCCATCAGGGCCATGGCCGATTCACGGGTTTCGCCCATTCCAAAGACCATATCCGCCGTAATGGATTCCTGTGGGTTCAACGTCACCCGGTAACGTATAGCTACAATGGGGTCCAGCACAGGGCCTTGTGTTCCTGAGAGAGATTCCTCATACATGGCCCGCGGATTGACAAGCGTATTGCCCCGTCCGATAAATGCCATACGATCCGTTTCATAAGACACATCCAGGACCTCGGCCCCTTGCATTTTCATCAGGTGGAACATCCAGGGCTGCTGCTCCTTGGCCGAACGCGGACGACGGGTGCAAAGGATGGCATTCCGTTCCGGAAGGATCTCGGTCTGTACAAAAAGCTTGCTGAATGCCGGGTGGAGCGCATCTGCGACAGCGGTAGTAAGCACGACCTCGGCATAGCTGGTGATCTCGATGGTCCTTTTTTTACGCGAGCGGTTGTTCAAATGGAAACGCCTCATTTCAATATCATCCTCGGGCGACACGACGATCTCCATATGTGCTTCTATATCGTAGTCCCTGCGGCGAAATTCTGCCCGGCCCTGAGAAAATACAGCTTCATAGCTCCTGCCCTGCCGGAGGGTGGGCTGGTGTCCTGCGGACCAGAAGGTCTCCGTCTCCATATCCCGTATATAGCAGAAATTTCCCCAGTTGTCACAGGTGCTGTCTTCCCGCCAGCGTGTCACGGCTATATCCTTCCAACGGCTGTAACCGCCACCCGCATTCGTGATCATGACGTGATATTTTCCGTTGGACAATAGCTGGACTTCGGGGATGGGTGTATCGGGTGTATTGATGACGCGCATGTCCGGTTGCGATGAGTCGATAGTAACATCCGGTATGTCGGCCGGCGGAACATAAAAACCGGTGGCCTTGGGTATACGCTCCTGCAACAGCAGTAAAGTAGCCTGGAAACGAAGCTCGGACTCAAATCTTTTTTGCATGGGCCTGTCCAACAGGGTATAAGCGAGGGATAGCAGGTTCATTCCCTGGTGATGCACCATAAAGCTCCTGATGATAACATGAGATTGGCCCCTGGGTAGACGGGATACGGTATAATCCACGGCTTCATAGAGACCAAATCTCCCTTCAAAGCCGCTGGCGGCCAGTTGCTGTATGTTCCCGGTAGCTTTTCCCGGATCCACCATAAGGGCCATCACTGACGCGTATGGGGCGATCACAAGATCTTCCGCCAGTCCCCTTTTCAAACCCAGCCCCGGTACACCGAATGCCCGGTACTGGTAGTTGAGATGCGCATCTACCATATTATAACCCGATTCGGAGATACCCCATGGCACGTCGCGCTGAGTGCCGTACTCTATCTGTCTTTCGACCATGGCTTTACTGGTCTGGTCCAGCAAGGTATTCTCATATTCGGGCATGACAAGCAATGGCATAAGATATTCGAACATCGATCCGCTCCAGGATACGAGGATAGAGGTCCCGCTTGCATTGGTCAGCTGCCTGCCCAACGCGAACCAGGCTTCCTGGGGTAGCTTTCCCTGGGCGATGCCCGTAAAGATACCCAGTCTGGCCTCTGAAGCCAGAAGATCATAGAAGCCCGCATCGCGGCGGTGCTCCTCGGTGTTATAGCCGATGGTCAGCGCTTTCAGCGGCCTGTCATATAAAAAGTCATATTCTACGTTGGAGAATTCGAGACATTGCTCGGCAAGCTGCTCCAGCAAAAGAAGCTGTTCGACAGCAGCCTGTCCCTTTTCCGGAATGGCCGCAAGCTCATGCAATGTGGGTACTTCCTCTGTCGGAAGATCCTCTTTCCATATAAGGGTATCTTCCAGCTGCTGCCGCACCTGCAATACCAGCCATTCAGCCCATTGCTCCGCTTCGCTTTCCCGGCCATGTAGCGGTTGCACCCGAATGGCGGCTGCTGACCCTTCCAGCTTCCTCAGACATTGTCTGATGGGGCCGGCCGTACCGGGCGGTGACGCAATGAGGGTGTTCAGCTCGTCCATGAACAGTTGAAGCGACTGGCTTTTCTTCGTTAATTTTTCCAGGATGCCCGCTGTGTCGCGCAGCCCTTCCAGCAACCGGACATCCCATATTTTACGGTAAGGCATAGTCAGAATGCCTTCTCTTAACACCAGCAGATGTGCAACGAGGTTGCCGCTATCTACCGTAGAGACATAGCGTGGAGGCAGCGGCTGCAATGATTGCGTGTCATACCAGTTATAAAAATGTCCCCGGAATGTTTCCAGCTTTTTCATGGCATCCAGCGTACGCGTGCTTCGCCGGATAAACCCGCGGATGGTGCAATAACCAAAATCCCAGGCAGCCAGGTTCGCCAGCAGACTGATCCCCATATTGGTAGGAGAGGTGCGGTGGGCCGTCTTTTCCGCGGGATGTTCCTGGTAATTATCCGGTGGCAGCCAGTTATCTTCCTCTCCGACAAAGGTCTCGAAAAAGGACCAGGTCTTCCTTGCCAGCTGCCGGAGAAAGGCTATCTGTTCCTGGGTGAGCGAACTGCGTATGACGGCAGGCGGAATGCTGAACCACCAGGCGATGACGGGTGATGCGAACCAGCAGCCTAAGAGGATGAACGTAGTGATCACATTAATAGGAGAGACGATGACGAGATAGGAAAAGACTGACACGCTGAGTATAGGGCCTATCCACATCGTTTGGAATGTAGCCGTCAGGCTCTCCGGGTCGAGGCTCTTCATACTGCCGGATGGACTCCACTCCAACAGCTTTTTATGACTGAAGACGATCCGCCAGTTGGTACGTACGATGGCATCCAGGGTGTAATAGGTCTCAAACGGGAGGCAGACGATGGTGAAGGCGGTCTGAACAAGATGGTTGGTAATGGATTGAATGGAATCCTTGATATGCTGCCGTAAGGATACTTCTTTTGGCTTGTTCAGGATATTAAAGACAGTGATCGCCAGCGGAGCAAGGACGATGAGGAGGACAATTGCCACTGTCCAGAAAACTTCATCATGCAGCGCCGTCCAGCCGAGCAACAATAAGAATACAAGGCCGGCCGGGATCAGGCTGCGGCGAAGATTGTCAAATATCTTCCAACGGGATAATGCCGACAGCGGATTTTTTCTCAGCCGCCCGCCCTTCACCGGGACAAAGGGCAGGGACCAGGCGCCTATCTGCCAGTCTCCCCTGATCCAGCGATGACGACGCTTTATATCTGAGATATAGCTGGAAGGATATTCTTCATAAAACTGTACGTCACTGAGGAGACCAGACCTGATATAACATCCCTCCAGCAGATCATGACTGAGGATCCTATTCTCGGGGAATCTGTCGCTGAGACCTTTTGTAAAAATGTCCACATCATAGATGCCCTTTCCGATGAACGACCCTTCTTCAAACAGGTCCTGGTAGACATCCGAACTGGCAAGCGTGTATGGATCGATGCCGGTATCGCTCCCATGCAGACGGGCGTATCGCGACCGGACCGGATCGGCCAGGCTATTGTCCACTCTCGGCTGTAAAATGCCATACCCCTCCGTAACCCTTTGCTTTTTCTCATCGTATATTCCCCGGTTTAAAGGGTGGCTGATGGCGGCGACTGCCTTACAACCGGCATCCCGCGGCAACTGGGTATCCGTGTCCAGGGTAATGACATATTTTATGGACTGGAACAAAGATCGTTCTCCTACAACCAGGCAAAAATAGTGGCCTCCGTTGCCCCGTAGCAAGCTGTTCAGTTCCGTGAGCTTACCCCGTTTGCGCTCATAGCCCATCCAGAGACGGTCATGTGCGTTCCATCGCCGGGGACGGTGGAAAAGAAAGAAGATCCTGTTCTCGGGGCTGCCATACTTTTCGTTAAGGGTCTCTACTTTCTCCCGTGCGAAGTCCAGCAGCGCGCCGTCCTGGGGGAGGTACTCCTGCGCACTGTCGGGAAAGTCGGTCAGCAGACCGAAATGCAGCCGTTCATCGCGGTTGGCAAGGTAACGGACTTCCAGCTGTTCTAATAGGTCTTCAAATTCTTTTTCATCTGCGAATAAGGTCGGCACGACCACCAGCGTCCTGCATCCTTCAGGTATTCCCCTGGAAAAATCCATTCGGGGCAAAAGACGCGGCTGGATGACCAGGGTCACTATCCAGTTGATCAGGGTCACCGCCAGCTGACTGGTGCAGAGTATCGAAAGAAAGCCAACGAGTATAAGCAGGCCGCCATGTACCCCGCGGAGATGGCTCCTATTGATAAATCCGCCGCTGATGAATCCCGTCAGCAGGATGATGGAAAAAGAATATATCAGCAAAGGGTAACGGCGGACCGTATTTTCGAGCTTATCCCGCAGCGGCAGGGCCACGTCTCCTGCCCTTTTTGTTTGCCTAAGCCCCTTGCCAAGGAGGTAATAGCCGACATGCGCCATTCGATGGTCAGGCCCATTCAGTTCCGCGCCTTCTTTCGCCAGACGGAGCACAAGACCACTTATGCCTGTTTCGGATAAATGGCTATAACGGGAGATTTTTTCTACAATATGGCGATAATGGTCCCTGGTAATAAAGTCCATCTTTGGGTATATGCCGCTGGGATCCTGCCGGAGGTCCTGTTCGACGAGGCTGCTTGATTCGACAAAATCCTTCCAGTCGGTGGTTCCAAGCGCACGGAGACTGCCGATGCTGTTGCTCATGGATACCTGGTTGGCAGCCTGGCTTTGGAATTCCGCCTGCACAAGCTCTCCAACCGTCTGTCCCGTGATTGTCAGCCGTTGTTCGATCCATGTAAGTGGTAAGGCCAATGCCGGGCCCTTGCCCTGTAACATCCGGGTTAGTTCGGCGATGAAGGAGCTCACCATCGGAGGTGAGGACCTTGCCATGTCTGCGATAACCAGGATCAGGCTGCTGGGATCGTTTTCCGCAGTCCCGATCATTTTCTCGGCCCAAAAATCGGCAAGGTTCTGATATATCCTGTCCAGGGCGATCCTCGCTGCCAGGCGTCGAAGATTTTCGATAATTGAAAGCCGAAGCATGATGGGTATGGCCCAGAGTTCACCTAATTTTAGCGGGGAGACTTCCTGGTACGCGGCAATGAACTGGGTCAGCCCCAGGATGTCCACCCTGCCGTCACTGTGCGATACTATCTCAAGAGCAATGTCATATACACGGGGGAGGCCGGAGGATGGCCCATTGGACAGTTGAGGAAGATCTTCGTTATAACCTTTCGGCAGGTGTTTTTTACCCGTACGGATCTGCTCCTGGATCAGGTAAAAATTATCCAGCAGCCATTCCCCTGCCGGTATGATACGCCGGCCTTCCTTGATGGCATTGGTCAAAAGCTCATTCACTTCCAGCAAAAGGCCTTCATTATCTGCCAGACGTTTTAAAAGATCGTTGGGTGTACGTCGTGGGGTCAGTTGATGCCGTGCGGCCAGTACTCTTCCATATTGTGCCATCTGATCAGCGCCGAAAAGATCTCTCCTTAACGGCGCCTCTTCATTGGCATATTTTCGCATCAGATCATCCCCAGGCAGGGATATTCTAAGATGGGATAGCAGATCTTTGATCGAAGCATTCTTCAATTGATATAGTTGAATGAAAATATTTGTTGAGAATGCTAAAGATATGCCAACTATCTTCTTATGGGCTATGATATTTTTTTTAGGAGGTTATTTATGCATCCGTAGGATTTTACGAGCGGTAACAGATCTTCCCCGCGATACTATAAATTTATAGTATGCCAAAACTTATTACCGCAGCCCTGCTGCTTTCCCTCGCGGGTAACGACCCGCATCCTGTCCCCTTTGCCAAAGGGACCATATCCACCCCCGACGACGAGTTCGGCATGACCTTTTCTCCCGATGGCAGGACCTGCTATTTCACCAAGAGAACCCCCTCCACCATAAAAAGCAGTATTTATGTCATCTGCGTCTCTCATCAAAAGAATGGACGATGGAGCCAGCCGGAGATCGCTCCCTTCTCCGGACAGTATAAAGATCTCAATCCCTGTATCTCGCCAGATGGCTCCCGGATCTTCTTTATATCCAATCGCCCGGTCCCTGGAAAAAAAGGATCCGACACGGATATATGGATGGCCCGCCGCACCACACAAGGCTGGAGCGAGCCCGAAAACCTCGGAGTCCCTGTAAATACGGCCGGCTGGGAATTGGGCTGCTCGGTCACCAGCGATGGCGCCTTATATTTCAGCTCGACGGGGACCACGGGTAATGCGGACATCTATTGTTCGAGATGGGTGAATGGCAAATACCAAACCCCGGATACATTGGGCCCGGCGATCAATTCGCCATACAGCGAGTCCGATCCTTTTATTGCGCCGGATGAAAGCTATCTCATCTTTTCGTCGCAGGGACGGCCCGATGCCATAACAGGCCCGGGCGCCAGCGGCGGATACCCACGCAGCGATCTTTATATCAGCTTCCGCAAGGACGGAAAATGGACACCCGCACGCCATCTGGACGCGCCGATCAACACGGACGCGGAAGAGTCGAGTCCCTTTGTCTCCCGCGATGGCAAAACATTTTATTTCGTCAGCGAAAAGAATTTTATCACTATCCCGACAAAACCCCGTCTGACCTATACCGCCCTGGAACAAGGACTCCATGGCATTGGCAATGGATTGGGGGATATTTACCAGGTCCCCGCCGAGGTCCTTTGGACACCAGCCCCCTACGCACACAAAGACAGTTTGAAGGAGGCTGTATTATTCGCCCCCGATATCATCTCCACCAGCGACGATGAGTTTGGAGGAACCTTTTCACCCGATGGCAAGACCTGCTGGTTCAGCAAAAGCATCCTTAGATTTTACCTGGATGTCATCTGCTATTCCGAATACAGGGACGGCAAATGGCAGACGCCGCAGGTGGCTCCGTTCTCAGGCTCTTATCGCGACTTCGACCCGGTACTATCGCCGGATGGGAAGAAAATGGTTTTTACTTCTAACAGGCCGGTAGCAGGGACCCTAAAACAGGATTATGACATATGGATGGTAGAAAAAAAGAACGATGGCCGGTGGGGCGAGCCTGTTCACCTGGACACCACCATAAACAGCCCCTATGACGAACATTTTGCCTCCATCGCGGCCAGCGGAAACATTTATTTCAGCTCCAACAGACCGGGCGCGTTGGGAGGAGAGGGGGACGCCGACTTTTATTATTCCAGGTTAGTGGACGGACATTATACCACGGCGGTGCACCTCACGGACTCGGTCAGTACGGATGCCTATGAGCTGGATTGCCTGATCTCGCCCGACGAGAGCTTTTTGCTGATGGGCGCCTATGGCAGAAAAGATGGATATGGGAACTATGATATCTATATCAGCCGCAAGGTCGATGGAAAATGGACCCCTTCCAGGAACCTGGGCCCCAAAGTAAATACACCATTCCGGGATTACAGCCCCCGGATCAGCCCCGATGGCAGATACCTGTTCTTCAGCAGTGAAAAAGATTTCTCCACCGGCAAAAAAAGTATTTCTAGCTATAAAGCATTAGAAAAGGATCTGCACGGCATCCTGAACGGCTCCGGTAATATTTACCAGATCGAGCTCAGCGCGCTGGGAATAAACCCGTCGGGGAATTAATCCAGCACCAGTCCCATGGCAGCCAGGGCATCCTTTGTCCTTCCTACATTCCTATGATCATGGACGATGCCTCTAAGGCCCAGACCCTGCGCCACCTGCACAAACATCGGCCGGTCGTCAATATATACCACCTCTTCCTTCGGCACCTGTGCAATATCCAGCGCGACCTTCCAGATATCCGCATCGGGCTTGCGAAAATGTACAAAACAGGAAGAGATAAAGAAATCCACGAACTCACCCAGCCGGTAGGTCCTTATCCGGTGCTCATTCAGCTCGCGGCCCTCGTTGTTCACAACGGCTATACGAAGCCGGTACTTTGCTTTCAGCCCCCTGATAAGATCGATCATTTCCTGGTACGCTACGGACTGGTCGAACATAAAATTGCGGAAATCATCCAGCGTGAAGGAACGGTCCTTGTAAAAGACCGAGCTTTTAAGGTATTCTTCCAGGCTTAGCTTCCCCGTCTCATACGTATCGAAGGTCATGCGATGCCTGTCATTGAGATCGTCCAGGTCCAGGTTGAATTTTTTTGCTGCTGCCTCTCTCGCTTTCCTGTCCCAGCCATTGGTGAGCATAACGCCGCCTACATCCAGGAACAGCGCCGTCACCCTTGCGGATGTTGAATTTACTGCCATTGCTTTTGGTATTTGTAAGGGGCCGTCGTGGCCCGATATTGTCTTACAATGTTAAACCAATCTTTTGAGAATGTCCACGGCTCGCTCCTGTTCTTTAAAATTTAACGAAGCAAACCCCAGCCGCACGGAATTGTATTTTCGGGTAGGGGTGTCGTATTCCGTTCCATCCTTGATGATCAGCCCCTTGTCGTAGGCGGCCCTGGACAACTTTACCATATCCGTCTCCGGAAAAGACGACCAGACGGACATGCCTCCTTCCGGCGTCTTGAACGAAACACGCTGTCCCAGCTCCTCCTGCAGCAGCCGGCATAAATGATCCCTCCTTTCTTTATACAGTTTCACCGACTTTTTTATATGACGGGTGATGACGCCGTCCTTGTAAAGTCCCGCTATGGCATTTTCTATAAGGCTGTCGCCTTGTGTATCCAGGGCCTTGCGCAGCGACGTCGCATGCCGTATAAAGCTCTCGGGGGCTGCCATAAACCCGATGCGTATGGCAGGAGCCAGGGTCTTGGTCAGCGTACCGATATAAATGACGGTTCCATGCCTGTCGAGGCTGGCCATGGGCATCATCGGCTTGCTCGCATAATGGAAGTCGTAGTCATAGTCGTCCTCGATGATGGCGAACTTATACTTCACCGATAGTTCCAGCAGCCGTATCCTCCGCTCGGGCGTCAACGTTACGGTCGTTGGATTGTGATGATGGGGGATGACATATACCATCCGTATCTTTTTGTTCCGGCACAGCTTTTCCACGGCATCTATATTTATTCCATCCTCATCCACGGGCACATGATGGATCCGGACGCCCAGCTGCTGAAAGGTGAGATTGGCCCCCGAATAGCCCGGCTGACCCACGATGATCTGATCTCCCGGATCAAGCACGATGCTGGCGGCAATATAAATACCCATCTGTGCCCCCCGCGTGATAAGGATATTACGGGGGGTGATCGGCAATCCCCGGGTGTCGCTCAGGAACTCCGCCAGCGTTTCACGCAGGAACCCGGTACCCTGCGCGCCCCCGTACATCAGGTATTTTTTATGGATGGACAGCCTCGAAAAGCTTCTCATACTCCGTATCAATTCTTCCACGGGCGCCAGCCGGCTGTCGGGGAATCCGTCGTTGAAGATCAGCTTGCCTGACTCGGGAAATTCGGATGCCGACACGGGAATGATCTTACGTTCGTCAAAGGAGAACAGGGGCTTTCCGGGGATGGTAAAAGTATGATGCGACGCGTCGATCTTTTTGGGCGACAGAATAGGCAGGTCCTTCTTTACAAAGGTCCCTTTCCGGGGCAGCATTTCTATCCAGCCCTGCGCCTGCAGCTCGTCATACGCCGCCACCATGGTCATACGATTGATATGCAGCAATTCCGCCACTTCGCGTGAGCCGGGAAGCCGGAGACCTTTTCGCAGCCTGCCGGCCCGGATATTATGGATAAAGGCATTGGTGATCTGTAGATAGATCGGCGTGTCCGCCCGGTGATCGATGGTGATAAGCGCTGAGAGAAGTTGCATGCCTGGATTAGTTGATTTATTGATCCTGGATTAGATAGCTAATCCAGTAAGTTACTACTTTTATAAAAAAATAGTCTACATGTCATCTATAAAAATTTGCGCCGCCTGCGGAACGCATTATCCACCACAGAGCTCCTTCGATATCTGTCCCATTTGTGCCGATGACAGACAGTACCTGCCGGAGGGCGGTCAGATCTGGACCACACCCGCTGCCCTGGCTGAGACCCATAGCGTAAAGACCCGCCAGCCCCATGACTATATCTATGAGCTGGAAATTGCTCCCTCCTTTGCCATTGGACAGCGGGCCTTTTTTATACTTTCCAGCGAGGGTAATATCCTCTGGGATTGTATCCCCTTGCTGGACGATCCCATCCGATCATTTATCCGGGAGCACGGAGGATTGCGCGCCATCGCCTTTTCACATCCGCATTATTACAGCAACATGAATGACTGGGCGGAAACATTCGACTGCCCCATCTATATCCATCACAGCGATGAACAGTGGATATTCAACAAAGGCCCGCATATCGAGCTTTGGGAGGGGGAGGAGAAACAGCTTTGGGAAGGCATGCGGCTTATCAATCTCGGTGGGCATTTCCCGGGTAGCAGCATCCTGCATGTCCCTGCACTTTCCCCGGAAGGCACTGTCTTCTGCGGCGACACCATGGTCATTTCGCCCAGCAAACAGCATATAGCCATTCAATACAGCTATCCCAACAGGATGCCGCTTCCGAGGCATGAAGTGAAAAGGATTAGCGCCCGGCTGGAAGCCATTCCCTTT
>Ga0105240_10008457_pt1 | contig 14719 bp, 11 predicted proteins | sample KBSC54metaG_FD_80426 | JGI IMG/M metagenome (GOLD analysis project Ga0105240, IMG submission 80426) | Corn rhizosphere microbial communities from Kellogg Biological Station, Michigan, USA - KBS C5-4 metaG | ecosystem: Host-associated > Plants > Roots > Rhizosphere > Soil | place: Michigan, USA... | reverse complement strand
TTGCAGCAGCCGGGGAAGGCCGCCTTGATTCCCTTTTCGGTGCCGGTGTCGAGTCGGAGATCTTCGGCGCGCTCGTAGGGCGAGTCCTTGGACACGCTGTCGCCGAGGCCGGCATTGTCTTCGCGCTCGATGATTTCGAGCACCTTCTGCATGATGGCTTGCTGGCCCGCGCCGACAGCCGGCCAGACTTCGGCGTCCACGCGTAAGACGGTCTGGGCAGAATCGATGCTGGACGTGCCTTCCTTGAGCCAGACGCTCTCGGGCCTCACGAAACTGGCGGTCAGCGCTTCGACGCCCTGCACCTCGATGCGCGAGATGGCGGCGATGCAATCGTCCACGAAGGTGTAAGCGGGAACGGCGCCCGCGCCGACTACCGTCCACTCGCCTTTGACCTTGCGCTCCCACGTCACGGGAATCAGGAAGCACAACTCGTACTTGGCCCAGTCGCCCACGTTGTTGGTCTTGGAGGTGACGCCGGAAAACGTGGTGGCGGTGAGATACACATACGCGAGGTCGCCGCCGATACCGTCGCCTGCATTGACTTGCGCCTTGGGGCGGGCCCAGACTTGCAGCCGGACCTCTTCGGGTTCGCCGGTGGGGTCGTGGGGCTGCATGGGTCCCGAGATCGCGCCGTTGATGAAGGAGTCGAGGAAGCCCTGCATTTTGTCGCGATGCGCGAGCAGCGGCAGGACTCGCACGGTCGATCCGCAATATTGAAACGGACCGGCGATGGCCTCGACGGCGGTGGTCACGGCATTGTTGAAGACCGGTTCTCCAGCCTCTTCGCCGGGGCTTGTCGCGCCCTGAAAAACCTCGCCGGTTTCATCCTTCCAGATGCCGTCGGGTCCGCGCCATGCCACGTTGACGCCCTGATCGTAGACCAGGTTCATGTCCATCCAGAACGGCATGATGGGCTTGATTTCCATTACCTGGATACCGTCGACGACGGTGTTCCGGTTCACCTCGAGACCCAGAGTGCGGACGATGGGCAGAGAGGAATGCTGATACAGGCGAATGAGATGGCCGCCGCTCACGTCGCCCAGGAAGGTGCGCTCTTCGCCGAGGAGTCCCGCGCCGTTGAAGCCCGTGGTGTGCATCTGGCCATTGGTCAGAGATTGATAGCAGATGTGATCGGGATCTTCGCAGCGCCGAAATTGTTTGAGGTTGAGCGAATTCTGGACGAAGCCCGTGCCCGAGGGCGAGAACACGGGAGCGATGCGGGCAAGCATCTCGGGCGCAATCCCGGGAGTGGACAAGGGGTTGATCGGATAAATGCGCCGCTGCTGCGCCATCCACAACGCGTCGCGGACCATGCCGCCGGCCGCCTCGGCGAGGTTGGACGCGATCACCCACGGCATCGCCGGACTCATGGGATCGAGCGGCATACGGAAATTGGCCATGGGCGCGAAACGCTGGATTTCGAGGAACGTTTTGTTCTCCAGCTTGCGGCCGGCATAGGCCTCGGGGAAAACTTCCGTTTCCACTTTGGCGAGCATCACCGGCGCGTAGGGATCCTGCACCCAGCCGCTGGTGCCGGTGGTCACCTTCGCCAGCACTTTGGGGAAGCCGTACACGGTGCGGCCGAGCGGGACGGAGAAGCTGTCGTCCACGAAAATGTAGGGCGTGAAGACGGCCCAATCGTGGAATACCCATTGGCCGTTGACCAGCTTGTACCACTCGACGGGGACGCTGAAGAAGAGCTCGAACTGCGCGAACCAGCCGACGCGCGTGACGGCCTCGCTGACCTGGCTGTAGTCCAGCACCATGAGGAACACGTAGGGCATGTACGCGCGGAAGCGTCCGGCGCCGGGCGGGATGAAGTTCAGGTAGCCGTCGCATAATTGCTGCAGCGAATCGAGGCTGGCCCGCAGCGGAAAGACGCGCGCCGAGATGCCGTTGAAGACGAACGGCGGCTTGATGGGCAGCGGATTATTGGTGAGCAGCGGCAGTTGCGAGGCGAACTCTTTGGGAGTCATGTGCTCCTCCGTTTCAATTGCGTTCGATGACCCAGGCCGGCAGGGCTTCCAAAAATCGCTTGTCCTGCGAATCGGGAAGCTGCTGGTATAACTGCGTAAATTCGTATTGCGCCGCGCCAGCCAGCGCCTGGGCCACCTGACGGGCGTACCCGATGCAGCCGTAATGGTCCATGCGCTCGCGGACCCAGGCGACGTCCTTATCGCTGCGCTGGTCGCGCGGCTGGCCGAGCATTTTGTGCAGGCGGCGGCGCTCGGCGGGGAGCGTCTTGGAGAACAGGTGGATCAGCATGAGCGTGCGCTTTCCTTCCCTGACATCGCCGCCGATCTCTTTGCCGTATGCGGTGGCATCGCCTTCGAGGTTGAGCAGATCGTCCTGAATCTGGAATGCCGCGCCGAGGAAAAAGCCGAAGCGAATGCAGCGGTCGAGGTCGATGGCGCCGCGCGAACCGATCAGCGCGCCCATGCGGCTGGGATGAATGGTGGCGAGCCAGCAGGTCTTCTTGAGGACCATGAGCAGGTAGTCGGCCTCGCAGACATCGGTGACATTGTCACGCCGCCAGCCAAGTTCGAAGGCCTGTCCTTCAGCCGACTCGCGGGCCATGCGCTCCGTCTCTTCGAGGATTCGCAGCGACAGATCGGGGCCCAGCCAGTGGCGGTTATCGAAGAGAGGACGCATGGACATCAACGAGAGCATGTCGCCGGTGTTGATGGCGATGGGCACGCCCTCGGCGGCGTGCATGGTGGGCTTGCCGCGGCGCTGCTCGCTCTCATCCTCGATGTCGTCGTGGATGAGCATGGCGTTGTGGATGAGCTCGATCGAGGCGGCGGTGCGCAGTGCGACTTCCATGGGAGCGCCGAACGCGCGCGCCGTGGCGATGCAGAGGCTGGGACGGAAGCCTCGTCCGCCGCGTCGGGGATACTCAGCGAGGAGATCGTAGAGGTAGCGGCGCGGCTCCCTGGCAGGCAGATAGCCGAAGAGGACGGCGCGCGTGGCCTCGCTGTACTCTTTCAACACGGACGAGACTAGACCGACGGCAGGGCTGGTCATAGGGGGAGTGAGCAGGCGATAGCGCCTGCCCTACTTGCCGATGGTGACGGTCAGATCGCCCGCGATGCAGCCGTCCACGGTCTTGCGAATGGCGCCGCGATAGCAGCCCGCGGGCTGGTCGGCTGGAACGGTGACGCTGACGCGCACGTTGCCGGCGACTTTTGTGATCGTTACTTTGTCGATGGGGGGCGCGGCGAAGCCCTGGCCTTGCAGCGGATCCACGGATAGCGCGATGAGTTCGCAGCCGGGATTAAGCGTGGGCGAGACTTCGATCGGTTGAGTCGAGGACACATGGACGGACAACGCCAGCGGCCCCTGCGACGCCTGCGGCGCACAGTAGCCCGCGGAGGGCGGCGCCCAGGGTTGCGGAAAGCCACCGGGGAGGAACGCCGCGAAAGCGTCGGCCCATGCACGCATCGCCGCCATCCACTGCTCGCCCATGGGAGGCATCGACCCCCAGGGATTAAACCGGTTGTCAAAGTTCGATCTGTTGTCGTTCATGTAGCCTCGCGTATTGAATGTGTTTTGAGTGTCGCGCGCCGCCTGGTAACCGCGTCGCATATATTCGTCAATGACGGCATATGCGGTGCGCACGCCCTGTTCGAGGGCTTCGCACACCGTCCCCGCACGAAGCGGAGCAGTGCGGGCGGGTGGCACGCGTTTTCGCCTAGGGGTGGTCATAACCAACAATGTCCTGCAGCGCCGGCCGTTGAGAAATCGCGTGCGCGGCGAGCCTTCCGGAAATTACGGCCGACTCGATGCAACCGGTATCCAGACCGGTGGCCGTCCAGTCTCCGGCAATCGTCAAATTGTCGAACGTCATATCGAGAGGTGACAAGCGATATTTACTGCTGCCCGGCAGCGATTGCACGTAGCGATCGGTTGGGTTGATGTTGGCCGTCCAATACTGCTGGTCGAAGCCGCCGCCGGCGAGGCTGTCCCAACGAAATCCCGCCGGGGTGACGGCCTGCGGCCAGAGCGTGCCCGCATCCTCGTTGAGGAAGCGGACGGCGTTGGCGCGGACGAGGTCGCGCTGTTCCTTTTGTAGTTGGCGAGTGGGTAGCGCGCCGTCGCGTAAGGGGTCCGGCAGCACGCTGCAGAAGTAGGCGATCGACTTGACCGGCTCTTCCCAACTCTCTTCGGGAACGAGGTGGCTCATGTCGGCCCAGGTATCGAACGGCTCGACGAAGCCCGAGAGGTTCGCGGGCGGATGCGGCCAGCCGAGCTCGGCGACGCTGTCCCGCATCCAGACTTGGAACGCCTGCGTGGTCGCGGTCTTCACGTGACGGACCATGTCCTGCCAGGTGGAGTCGCGCGCGATCAGTTCACTGGCGACATGCGGCAGCGCGGCGACACTGACGCCGAGCACGACGAAATCAAAATCGCGAGTCACTTGCAGCGTCTTGGTTCCGGCGCGGCGGTCGTCCCACGCGGCTTCGAAAGCGCGGCCTTCGCGCTCCAGCGCTTCGCCGCGGACCAGTTGCCTGTAATCGGGACGTGCGGGCCAACTAGGCACGTTGTGGACGTCGACGAGCGGCTGATATTCGCCGCCGCCCTTGACGCGCGCCTGGATATCGAACTCCAGCCGGTCGACGAACGGCGCTTCGCCTGACTCCTCGGGCGCGAGGCCCACGTTGCGCAGCTTGTGGAAGAATTCGAAGCGCACGCCGCGCTCTTTCAGCACCTGGTACAACGGGCTGAAAACGATGTCGCCCATGCCCGCGCTCATGCGCCAGAAGAGCGACCCCCGATAGGTGAAGAACATGCGCATGGCGCCACGCAGGGCCACACCGGCGGCCAGGCGCGGGCGAGTCACGTCGCCATCTTCGAAGGCGAAGGCCAGATCGTAGATGCCGCGCATGAAGCCCGAATTGACGGACTGCTCGGACGCGCCGTTCAGCCGCAGCCACTCGCGCCAATCGTAATCGTTGATGGCGTCGAAGCCGCGGGGGTCCAGCGCCAGACCGCAGCGGAAGGAACCGCGCAGGATGGCGAGGATCAGGTCGATGACCTGCCAGACGCGGCGGAGTTGGCGGTCGCCCTCGACGACCTGTTCGAGGCGGAGCCGCACTTGCGCGCCCACCTGATCGAGCATCACGAGCGGCAGTCTCATCTGCTCGCGGAACATGCCGGGGGAGAAGACGTCGAATACTTCCCGCAGGATCCCGATGCCTTCCACGAGCGCCGCGGTACCGGCAAGCTGGCCATACCGCAGCAAGTTGGTCATGGCCGAGAGGAGCGTGTCCACGGTGCGGGCGGCCGTGGCGCCGGGGGCCGCGGCCGATTCGTCGGCCATGCCTGTGGAGCGCAGCAGTTCCTCGATAAGGATCACGGACTGGCGGAGATAGAAGGTTACGGTGAAGGGATCGCGGTCTGAACGATCGCCGGGGAGTCCCTGTCCCGCGGGGAATTGCGCCAGCCAGAATTCCCAGCCATCGCCGACGCGATCGGCCACGCCGACGTCGGGCGCGGGCTTGAACGCGTCGCGCCAGTCGGCGAAGCGGCAATTCGGATGGATGCGATGGCGCTCTTCATAGCACTCCCGCATGAGCTGGAAGGCGTTCTCGTAGAAGCCCATCCAGAGGTGCAGGCCATGCTCTTCGATGCGGTCGTTGACGCCGCGTCCGGACGCGCCTTTGCCACCGAGTCGCCAGCCCATCTGGTAGACGGTGACCTCGTATTGGCCGCGATGCTCGGGACGCGTGAGTTCGAAAGCGGCTGTCAGGGCGGCGCACCCTCCACCGACCACGGCGACGCGGGCCGGCTGATCGGGCCGCATCATCCGTCCCACCTCGAAGGCCGGGCGAGATTGGCGGGCAGCCTGGTGTCGGCGTCGCCGCACGCGCCGGAGATCTGGACGTCGGTGAGTCCGAGAGCGGTGCTCAGGTCGGCGCCGCGGAGATCGGTATATTTCAGAAAAGCAGAGGAAAGACTGGCGTCGCGGAGGTCGGCATGCGAGAGGTTGGCGCGGCACAAGTCGGCGCCGTCGAGGATGGCATGACGCAGGTCGGCGCCGCACAGATTGGTCTTTCTGAGGATGGCGCCGTCGAGGATGGCGAATGACAAGTTGGCACGCCGCAGATCCGATTCGATGAGGAAAGCGCGGCGCAGGTTGGCGCGGGCAAGCTGCGCACCGGCGCGCGTGAGCCCGTTCAACATGACGGTGTCCGGATTGCGCTGCCGGAACTCATTCCAGCAGTCGACTCCCGACTCCAGCATCGCGATTAGTTCGTTTCCGGAGACGACAACCATCCACCCTCAGGAGAGCATTGTAAATTTAAGGACTTACGAGATTATGCTAGGAGCGCGAGGTGGAGTCAAGGGGAGAAGTCAGAAGTTAGGCTGCAGCCCGGACTTCTGCGAGGCGGCGTGAGAGTTCATCGGAGAGGCCAGGCTCGATCTCAGGCGTGATCAGACCGACAGAATCGAGGTCCTGGAGGTGGACACGATCCTTGGGGCGATGGCTGGTGAGCTTCATGCGGACGAGATCGGCGACAGGGGCGAGCAAGACGCCTTCGGTGGTTGGCACTGATCGGGGTGGCGTGGGTTCGAAACGCAGGAAAACGGTGCTGCGCGCGGTCGGTTGAGCGGCATCGATCGACTCCAGATCGGCACGATTTACAGCGAGGTCAATGTCGCGAGTAAGTCGTGCGGCTCTAGGGGGTCCCGCTCGGATATGTGGAGGAACACTGCCACACCGCCGATAACTCGAGACTGGACACCGGCATTGGTGAGTGTGGAAGTAACGCGGTGAAGCAGTTCGAAGAGCTGTTCCACGTGGCGGTCGTATGCGGTTGCCGAAATCACAGTGCGCTTACTCCTGAGTCCTGAGCCAGGCGTCCAGCGTGGAGACGACGTCAGCGAGCGATTGCAGGCGGTCGTCGCGATCTTTGCGGAGGCAGCGGCTGGTCAGATCTTTCAAGACGGGAGGAATCTGCTGGCCGCGGAGTACCTCGTCGAGAATGATGCCGAAGGTGAAAATGTCCGAGCGCCAGTCCACAAGTTCGCCCATGGCTTGCTCGGGAGACATGTAGCCGGGGGTCCCGACCACAGCGCCGACGCGGGTGAGGCGCTCGGTCTCGCCGTCGGATGTCTCGCGCCGCTGTTGGGCCAGCCCAAAGTCGAGCACCTTCGCGATGCTTTCGCCTGCGAGCATAATGTTGCCCGGCTTCAGATCGCGATGCACGATGCCAGCCTGGTGCGCGCAGGCCAGCGCGGAAGCAACGCCGCGGAGACAGACGAGCAGGCGATCGAGGGGCACCCTCTCTCCGGCGGCGCGCCGCGCGAGCTCACGATCGAGCGGCTGCCCGTTGACGTATTCCATCGCGATGAAGTCCACGCCGGCCTCGACGTTGTACTCGTAGATGATCACGATGTTCGGGTGATTGAGCGCCGACGCGGATTGGGCTTCACGGGCGAACCGTAATTTATCCGAGGGCGAAATGGTGGCGCGAGAGATCACCTTCAGCGCGACAATGCGGTTCAGGTTGACGTCCAAGGCCCGGTAGACGGCGCCCATTCCGCCCTCGCCGATTTTTTCCTCCAGCCGGTAATGGCCGAGACGATAGCCGTTCGGCAGCGAAAATCCGGCGCTCTTGGGTAACGCGGGGAGAACCTTATTATCGACGGGATTGGTTACCATGCTGACGGTCGCGGCCGCGGCGGCTATTTCGGTTGCGCGCGGCAGTCGCGACGCCGACAGGTTCAGCCGCGAGATCAACTGCTCGAAGGCCGGCTGCCCTCGAAGTGGATCGAAGCGCGGGTCGACATTGACCCATGCGAGTTGCCGGGTGCGATTGCGAAAAGCCTCTTCGAGGTGGGCCATGGACTGGTCGAGGTCCTGGAGCCCGGCGTACACCAGGGCGGGATTCAGGTGAGAGACCCATTGCTGCAGCGGCAGTCCTTCCATCTGGCGGATGATGCCGAGCGCGTCATCGCGGCGGCCGAGGCGCGCATAGCAGTAGCCCAATTCGGCCAGGGCGCCGGGGGTCTGGCCCATGATTTTCGCGGCCTCTTCGAAATGGTGCAAGGCCTCCTCGTTCTCGCGCTGTTCGAGCAACACGCGCCCGAGCGACCAGTGTGCGTGGCCGAATCCGGGGAATGCTTTCAGGGTGGCGCGCAGGCTGCGGGCCGCCTCGTTCCAACGGCGCATTCGGTAATAGCAGCCGCCGACGGCGGTGTTGGTGATGGGCGAAAGTGGATCGAGGACGAGTGCCTGCTGCACTTCGGCGAGCGCCTCTTCCAGACGGCCGAGCGGCGTGAGGTAATCCAGCGCGTACTGGAAGTGGACCGCCACGGGACCGCCGCCAGCCGACAGCGCGCGCTTGAAGGTGTCGCCGGCAGTGATCCAATCCCAGTCATAGGCGCATTGAATCGCGCCGAGCAAATACAGGCCGGAGACGGACGCGGGTTCCAGTTGGAGCGCCTCCTGCAGTGCCGACCGGGCGTTGGCGATGGCGTCGGCCGCGGGTTCGAGTCCGTACCATTCCAGCCGCAGATACGTCTCGGCGATACCGATCAGCGCGGGGGCATAGCATGGGTCGGCATGCTTGGAGCGAAGGAAAAGAGTCAAGGCGTTGCGGAGGCTCTCCTCGGTCTCCTGGTTGAAAGCGAAGCGCGCCTGTAGGTAAAGATAGTAGGCTTCGGGATCGGCCTGGCGTTTGACGGCGATCCCGGAGAATCGCGCACCGAGCTGCTCGCGAAGTTTTTCCAGGACGGCCGAAGTCAACTCGTCCTGGAGCGCGAAGAGGTCGTGCACTTCGGCCTGGAAGCTCTGCGACCAGATCTGATAGCCTTCCTGCGCATCGCTCAATTGAGCGACCAGGCGGAGGCTGTCGCCGGCGCGCCGGACGCTGCCGTGAACGAGCAGGCGGGCGCGCAGCAGGCGTCCGATCTCGCGAACGGTGGCGTCCTTGCCTTTGCAGCGGAAGGAGGAACTGCGCGAGACGACGCGGAGGTCGGGAATCTGCGTGAGGCCGTTGATCAACTCTTCGGACAGTCCATCGCAAATGTACTCGTTCGCCGGGTCCGGGCTGATGTTGACCAGCGGGAGCACGGCGATCGTGTGGGGATCGATGGTCCTGGATGTTTTCGAGGGCTTCATTACGCTAGGACTGCGGATTACCTGAGTATATCGCTGCTATTCAGGCTGAATGCAGCATGCGTATCAACGATCCGGTGGCCCACATCGTTATTCTTCCAGAATATGAAGTACGCAATGCGCTCGCTGCGTAAGAACCCGGGCTTTTCGATCGCGATGGTGCTTACACTCACCTTGGGTGTCGGGGCCAACAGCGCCATTTTCAGTCTGGTCTATGCGGCGCTCCTCCGGCCGCTCCCTTTATTTCAAGCAGGCCGGCTGGCATTCGTCTCGACGGAAAATCGCAAGAACAACATCTTCGGCAGCGGCGTCTCGGGACGCGAATACGAAGAGTGGCAGCCGCAGCTTCATCGCATCTTCGAAGACTTCGCTACCGTTAGCGGCAATCACGACACCACGTGGATGACCGCCGATACGGCCGTCCATTTGCGCGATCGCGACAGTTCGGCGAATTTCTTTTCGTTGCTCGGGGTGTTTCCATTCGCCGGCCGCACGTTCTCGGCGGAAGACGAGACAGCGGGACATGGCGATGTGGTTCTGCTTAGTTACGACTTCTGGCAGCGGCAGTTCGGCGGCGACCTTCGTGCCATCGGGCAAACCATGCGGGAAAGGGGCGGCGCCTACGCCTCGTACACGGTTATCGGCATCCTGCCGCGTGCGTTCGAATTTGACGAAGCCACCGACGTCTGGACTCCGCAGCAACCGTTGTCGCCTTTCCTCATGGACTTGCGCTCGGCCCGTCGCCTCAGAGTGGTCGGGCGCCTCCGGCCCGAGATCTGTTTCGCCGGTGCGCAGGCGGCCTTGCAGACGATCGCCGCACAGGAAGCGGACGCGCATCCCACATCGAACTCGGGCTGGTCCATCAGCGTCGCGCGTTTGCAGGAGCACCTTCGGGCGAACAATCGCATGGCGCTGCTGCTGTTGTGGGCGGCCGTGGGCTGCCTTCTGTGTATCGCTTGCGCCAATGCGGCAAATCTGCTGATGGCGCGGTCGAGCGCCCGGGAGCGGGAAATCGCAGTGCGGCTGGCCCTGGGTTCATCGCGCGGACAATTGATTCGCCAACTCCTGACCGAGAGCGGCCTGCTGGCGCTCATGGGCGGCGGACTGGGTTGCCTGACCGCCTCGTTACTGTTACGGCTGCTTCGAACCTGGGGATCGTTTCTTCTGCCCGCGTCGACGCTGCAGGACGTGCTGCGGCTTCACGCCGATGTCCTCGATCCAGCCGTTCTGGCCTTCACCGTGTTGCTCTGTGTGTTATCCGTTCTGGCATTCGGTCTGGCTCCGGCGCGTAGTTCCACGCGACTGGAACTGCACGGCGCGCTGCAAAACTCTTCCGGCAATCGCATCACGCGATCCATGGGGACTTCGCAAGTTCTGGTCGCGGCCGAGATCGCTGTGGTGATGGTGCTGACCATGAGTGCCGGCCTGCTCATACGCACGTTGGTAAAGCTGAACTCCGTCGATCCCGGTTTTCAGACGCACAACCGCATCACCTTCGATGTCGAACTTCCTCGCCGGTCCGCAACTGAGGCTGTTACACCGATCGAGCGGCAGCGGGAGTTGCTGCGGCGGACACAGTGGTTTGAAGAGGTGGAAACACGGCTGCAAGCGATCCCAGGGGCCGAGACAGTGGGCGCGTCCAACGCGTTTCCATTCCAGGACGAAGGCGGCGGCTGGGGAGTGAAGGTCGGAGAGCGGATGCTGCCTGCTTCGACCTCGATGGCCCACGTCACTCCCGGATACTTCCAAGCCGTGGGAATACCGATTGTAGAAGGCTCGAATTTCACGGCCGCGGCATACTCCATATCGGGCGCGAAGGCCCTGATCGTGAATCAGGCCATGGCCCGACTGCTGTTTCCCGGCGCGAATCCGGTCGGCCGGCACGTGTTGGCGCCGCGCTGCCAGATCGCGAGCTTCGCCGAGACTCAGCCCTCCGATTGCGTGATCATCGGCGTCGCGCAAGACACTCGGTTCCGCATCGATTCGCCCGCGCCCCCTACGTTTTACTATGCGCTCCACCAGGACATCGGCGACCGGCTGACCTTTGTGGTGCGAACCACGCGCGCGCCGGCGGCCCTGCTGCCCGCGATCCGGACGGTCGTTTCGAATCAGGCGTACCTGTTCAATTTGCGGACGGTGGACCAACTGGCGGCTGAATCCGTGGCGGCGCCGCGTTTCCGCAGTTGGCTGGTGAGCCTTTTTGCCGGCCTGGCATTGGCGCTGGCCTCGCTGGGAATCTACGGCGTCCAGGGGTACGCCGTGACCCGGCGAACCCGTGAGATCGGGATCCGCATGGCGGTGGGCGCCAGGCCGGCAGCGGTGCTGGCGATGATCCTCGGCGAGAGTGCGGCCTGCACGCTCGCGGGCGTTGGCGTTGGGCTGGTGGCAGGGTTGGCAACAACCCGGCTGATCTCGGGATTGCTTTTTGGGGTGAGCCGGTTGGATCCGGTAACCCTGATTCTGTCGCCGCTGATCCTGCTGGCATCCGCACTGGCGGCGTCGTACCTGCCTGCCCGGCGCGCCATGCGGGTCGACCCGATTGTCGCGCTCCGCTGCGACTAGGCTGGCGCGACAGGCTGAAGCGTGTCGCCAAGGAGCAACTCACCGGCGGGCAGTTGCAGATCCAACAAGGGTCGCTCTACCCCGCCCTGTATCGTTTGGAACAGCAGGGCCTGATCGCCTCGGAATGGGGCGAGAGCGAAAACAAACGCAAGGCGAAGTTCTACTCGCTGACGACCGCCGGGAAAAAGCATCTCAAGGCCGAGGCGGAATCGTGGAGCCGATTCTCGACCCTGGTGGCCGGCGTCCTGGGCGCGGTCCCAATTCGAAAGCGAGATGCAGGCCGAGTTGGCCTTCCACATCGATGCGCACGTCGAGGATCTCGTCCGCTCCGGCATGGACCGCACCGAGGCGGAGTGCCTGGGCCGCATGGAATTCGGCGCCATCGAGGCGACCAGGGACGAGTGCAGGCAGGCATGGGGCTGGCAGCGCATCGACGAGTTTCGCGCCGAACTCCGCTAGCGGGATCGACGCGAACGGGGCGCCGCGCCGGCAGCAGCCCAGACCCATCGCCCGTCACCGGGCAAAGGTCAGATGCGGCTCCTGATGCGAGCGCTGCTGTCCGACCGTTTCAAAATCACGGTGCACGAAGAGAGCAAGGAGGTCCCTGTCGCCGCGCTGCTGGTTGCAAACGAGGGAAAACTCGGACCGCAACTCCAGTCGCATCCTGCCGGCCTGCCATATCCGACGGATGCCTCGCCGGGTCTCGTTAGCGACGATCCGCGATTCCCGCTGCTTTGCGGAGCACTGCTGCAGTAACCGGCGAGCGCTCCCGGCAGGATCCGTTACGCCGCTCGCAACGTCACCATCGACTTCATCGCGAGGACACTTAGTCGCGGCACGTCCTCGGGGCGTCCTATGCTGTACGCGACGGGTCTGAAGGGGATTTCGATTTCAACCTCGAATGGCTGCCGGACGATGTCGTGATGAAAGCTGGTCCTGACGCAGCAGTCGATCGGGCCGACGGATAATTTAGGCCGGCGGCGTTAGCATGAAGATGTGGAGGCTTCACCCGGCCGCGTGTATGTGCGTTTCTATGCGGAGTTGAACGATCACCTTTCCCCGCCCCGCCAATACAAGACGCTGGAGAGAACGTTCTTCACACCGGGATCGGTGAAGGATGTGATCGAGAGCTTCGGCGTGCCGCATACGGAAGTCGAACTGATTCTCGCCGACGGCGCATCGGTTCCCTTCGACCATGTAATTCGCGACGGCGAGCGGATCGCAGTATATCCGAAGTTCGAATCGTTCGACGTGACGCCGGAGTTGCAGGTGCGGCGCGAGCCTTTGCGGGAATCGCGATTCGTGCTGGACGTGCATCTGGGAAGGCTGGCGGCGTACCTTCGCATGCTCGGCTTCGACACCGCCTATCGGAATTGCTATAGCGATCCGCAACTGGTGCGGATCTCGATCTCGGAGGAACGCATTCTGCTGACGCGCGATCGCGGCGTACTGAAGCATGCAGCGGTCACGCACGGATATCTGGTGCGCGAGACGGACAGCCACCGCCAACTTGCCGAGGTCGTGAGCCGCTTCGATCTGGCGCGCTCGCTGCGTCCGTTCACACGCTGCATGGGATGCAACGGCGTGTTGCGGGACGTCCGCCAAGAAGACGTCGCCGCGCAGCTGCCCCCGCGCGCCGCATCGGAATTCGACGAGTTCAAGCAGTGCGCACAATGCGGCAAGGTGTACTGGAAGGGCTCGCATTACAGGCGCATGCTGCGCTGGGTGGAGGAACTGAGCGTATGAAAGCCGCCGTGCTGTATGGGTCGGGTCCGATTGCGGGGCGACCACTGCGCGTGGAGGACGTGGCGAAGCCGGAAATCGGACCCGATCACGTGCTGCTCCGCGTGCGCGCCTGCGGCGTCTGCCGTACCGATCTCCACATTGTCGAAGGTGAGTTGCCGCCGCTTCGCGAGCACGTGATTCCGGGCCACCAGATTGTCGGCGAGATCGCCGGCGGCGCGACGGCGGAATTGCCGCTCGGCACGCGCGTCGGCGTATCGTGGATGGGCGGCGTGGACGGCACGTGTCCCTATTGCAGGCGCGGCCTCGAGAACTTGTGCGACTCGCCGACCTTCACCGGGTATTCCGTGGATGGCGGCTACGCGGACTTCGCGGCGGCGCGGCGGGACTTTGTCTTTCCCCTCCCGCAGGCGCTCAGCCACCTCGAGGCGGCGCCGCTGCTGTGCGCCGGCATCATCGGATTCCGCAGCTTGCGTGTCGCCGGAGTGGAGCACGGCGAACGCGTGGGGTTGTTTGGATTCGGGGCGTCGGCGCATCTGGCGATCTCGGTTCTGCGCGCGTGGAATTGCGAGGCGTACGTCTCGACGCGCGGCGAGTCGCACCGCAGGCTGGCTGAAGCGTTGGGCGCGGCATGGGTAGGCAAGGAGACGGATCGTCCGCCGGTCGAGTTGGACCGCGCCGTCACTTTCGCGCCCAGCGGAGATGTGGTGATTGCGTCGCTCGCGAGTTTGCGCAAGGGCGGGGTCGTGGCGATCAATGCGATACATCTGGATCGTATGCCGGAGTTCGACTACGACCGTCTGCTCTGGGGCGAGCGGCAGATTCGGAGCGTGGCGAATATGACGCGTGCCGATGCTCGCGACTTTCTGCAGACGGCCGCGGAGATCGGGCTGCGGCCGAAAGCGACGGCGTTTCCGTTAGAGCAAGCGAATGAAGCACTGCAGGCGATCAAGGCTGACGCGATCGACGGAGCGGCAGTGATTGTGCCTGGGTAGGGTGAATTGCTTGCTTGTCTTATGGGTGTTCATAAACACCGATAAGAAAACGTGATTCAATAGCCGTCATGGCGGACGGGCGCGGACGGCGAGGATTTCTAAAGACGGTGGGCGGAGTTGCTGCGGCGCTGCCTGCGGCCGAAGCGCAGCAGCAGGCGACGGTGAAAGCACCGGCCGCGGCCGAGGTGCATTACCCACGAACCTTCACGGGACGGCAGTTGGCGATGATTGCCTTTCCGCTCGGCGGGGTGGCGGCGGGGAGCGTGTCGCTCGGGGGCCGGGGGCAACTGCGCGA
>Ga0105240_10008456_pt1 | contig 14721 bp, 13 predicted proteins | sample KBSC54metaG_FD_80426 | JGI IMG/M metagenome (GOLD analysis project Ga0105240, IMG submission 80426) | Corn rhizosphere microbial communities from Kellogg Biological Station, Michigan, USA - KBS C5-4 metaG | ecosystem: Host-associated > Plants > Roots > Rhizosphere > Soil | place: Michigan, USA... | reverse complement strand
TCGACATCGCCTGCGGCAAGAACATCCTGCGTGTCACTGCCGTGCAGCGTGCCGGCGGCAAGCGTATTACTGCCACCGACTATCTCAATGCGCGGCCCGAACTGCGCGGGACACGATGAACGACACACGCGCTCTTGCCGCCCAGGCGCTGGCCGATGTCGCCTTGCGCGGCGTCTCGCTGCGCGAAGTGATGGAACGCCAGGCGCCACGCCTGCCCGATTCGCGCGACCGCGCCCTGCTGATGGCGCTGGTAAGCGACGGCGCGCGCTGGTGGCTGCGTTTCGACGCCGCGCTCGACCGTCTGCTGGAGCGTTCGCTGCGCGAGAAAGAACCGCGCATCCACGCCCTGCTGGTGCTGGGGCTGGTGCAGCTGGAAATTCTGCAATTGCCGGCTTACGCCGCCGTCGCCGCTACCGTGCAGGCCGCACGCGAACTCAAGCGACCGCAGCTGGCCGGGCTGGTCAATGCCGTATTGCGCCGTTGGCAGCGCGAACGCGAGCAGCATCTGGCCGCACTCGATGCCCAGCCCCGCACACGTCATGCGCATCCGGCATGGCTCGCCAAGGCGATCGTCAACGACTGGCCGGACCAGGCCGACGCCGTCATGGCTGCCGACAATCGCGAGCCGCCACTGATGCTTCGCGTCAACGCGCGTCGCGCCACGCGCGATGCATTGATCGAACGCCTGCAGGCTGCCGGCTACGAAGCGCAAGCGCATGACTGGCTGCGCGACGGCATCGTGCTGCCGCACAGCAGCGATGTGACGCGCATGCCGGGTTTTGCCGAAGGCCTGTTCGCCGTGCAGGACGGCTCGGCGCAGGTTGCCGCCGATCTGCTGAATGCGCGGAACGGCCAGCGTGTGCTCGACGCCTGCGCGGCGCCGGGTGGCAAGGCTTGCCATGTCCTCGAACGTGCCGATGTCACGCTGACCGCGTTGGAGTTCGATGCGCATCGCGCCGAACGCGTCACGCAGAACCTGGAGCGCCTTGGCCTCTCCGCGCAGTTGGTCATTGGCGACGCCGGCAATCCGGATGCGTGGTGGGACGGCCAGCCTTATGACCGCATTCTGATCGATGCGCCGTGTTCGGCGACTGGTGTATTGCGCCGGCGGCCCGATGTACGGCTGCATCGTCGCGATACCGATATCGCCGCGCTGACCGCTCAGCAGCGGCGGATTCTCGACGGATTGTGGCCGACGCTCGCTGTTGGCGGACGATTGGTCTATGTCACCTGCTCGCTGTTGCGGGCGGAGAACGAAGCGGTGATCGAGGCGTGGCTCGGTGCACGCAAAGATGCGCATGTGGTGGCGTTCGAGTTGCCGGTCGGGCAACGGGCCGCGATCGGCTGGCAGGTATTGGCGGGTGATGGCGATCTTGATGGTATGTATTACGCGGTGATCGAGAAGCGCTGAGGGCAAAAGCCCCCCTCACCCCAACCCTCTCCCCCGGCAAAGCCAGGGGAGAGGGAGCTAAAAGCACGCAAGATTCAAACCTGCCTCAGTGTGCCCCCTCTCCCCTGGCTTTGCCGGGGGAGAGGGTTGGGGTGAGGGGGCGCCAGAGGCAATGCGAAGCAAGCCCACGCTCTAAGCCTCCCCAAAGAGCCGCAAACCCACCTCCATGTACTATGCCGCTCTGAAGCTCTCACGATCTTTCGCATGTATTCATCCACGCCAGCCACCTCCAACGACCGCCGCACCTTCTGGCTGATGCTGCTGTTCGCCATCGTCGTGATCGGTGCCGGCATCGGCCTGCGCGATCCCTGGCCGTCGGACGAACCGCGTTTCACGCTGGTTGCCAAGCACATGGTCGAAAGCGGCGACTGGCTGTTCCCGCATCGCGGCTCGGAGCTCTACTCGGACAAGCCGCCGATGCTGATGTGGCTGGAGGCGGCCAGCTATCTGGTTGTGCGCAGCTGGCGCGTCGCCTTCCTGTTGCCGTCCCTGCTTGCCGCGCTGGGCAGCATGCTGCTGATCTACGACCTGGGGCGCCGCCTGTGGAATCGCCGCGTCGGCATGTATGCCGGCATGGCGCTGCTGATGTGCTTCCAGCTCGTCTACCAGGTCAAGCGCGCGCAGATCGATCCCCTGGTGGTGTTCTTTATTACCGCGGCGAACTACGGCCTGCTGCGGCATATGCTGCTGGGGCCGAACTGGCGCATGTACTGGTTCGGCTGTTTCTGCGCCGGCTTGGGTGTCATCACCAAAGGCGTCGGCGTGATCGCGCTGCTGATGCTGATTCCCTACGCGGTGGCCGCACGCTGGCGCTGGAACGGCATTCCCGCGATGGGACCGGGTGCATGGTGGCGCTGGCTGCTCGGCCTGCCCGCCGTACTGATCGCCATCGCCTTGTGGTTGGTGCCCATGCTGGCGACCGCGTACACGCGCGGCGAAGCCAATCCGGAATACCTCGCTTACGTCAATGACATCCTGTTCCGCCAGACCGCGGGCCGCTATGCACACGCCTGGCATCACGTGCATTCGCCGGTCTATTACATCCCGATCCTGCTCTTGAGCTGGCTGCCTTTGTCGCTGACCTATCCCGGTACATGGCCGCGCTGGTGGCGCGCGCTCAAGGCCAAGGACGCGCGCATTTTGCTGCCGCTGGGCTGGATCGTCTTGATGCTGATCTTCTTCAGCGCGTCACCGGGCAAGCGCGATGTCTATATTCTTCCTGCCGTGCCGATGCTCGCACTGATCACCGCACCGTATCTGGACGAACTGCTTCCGACACGCTGGCTGCGCACGCTCGGCCTGGCTTTTATCGGCCTGCTTGGCGCGGCGATGCTGCTGCTCGGGATCTATGCGCTGGCGGCGCATCCGAAGTTCGCGGTCACGCTTGCGACATCGCGCGGTTTCGACGAAGGCGAGAACTCGCTGTGGTGGATGTGCATCACCATCGGCGCGCTGCAGTTGCTGCTGGCGGCGATCTTCCGGCTCAAGCGCGCCGTCTGGGCCGTGGTCGGCGGGGTTGCCGTGCTGTGGCTGGTCTGGGGCTTCTGGGCGTCGCCGCTGCTCAACGATTCGAGTTCGTCCGCCGGCCTGATGCGCGATGTGCGCAGCAAGCTCGGCCCGCAAGATGAGATCGGCCTGGTCGACTGGACCGAACAGAACCTCTTGATGCTCGAACGCCCCGGCGTCGACTTCGGCTTCAAGCAGCCCACGCGCAAGCAATACAGCGCCGGCGTGCAATGGCAGGCACAGGCGCCGGCGACGCGCTGGCTGTTCGCGCAGGACGCTGCATTGGGCGACTGCGTGCAGCGCGACAAAGCGATCGACCTGGGCCATGCCAATCGCCGCCAGTGGTGGCTGTTCAAAGCCGACGCCGTGGTGCCGGGCTGCGTGCCGAGCAAGGACGACAACCTGCAAGTAGATCCGGACAATGCCGAGCAATAAGCGTTGCCAGCTGATCGCCCGCGATAACGGCGCAGGGCTCAGCCGTGACCTGCAACGGCTGGCCGAAGCATTGCGCGAAACCGGCCATGCCGCGGACATGCTGGGGCTCCCGCATCGTGGCCGCTTCACCGAATGGCTGACGCACCTGAGATTGAAAGGCAAGACACCAGCCTTCGACGTCAACGTGATGCTCGAACGCATCCGCCCTGAATTCATTCCGGCGGCTACGCGCAACGTCGTCATTCCCAACCCCGAATACTTTCGGCCCGAAGACCGTGCGGCGCTGGGCGCGATGGACGAGGTGTGGGTCAAGACACGCCATGCCGCGCGCCTGTTCGATGCACTCGGCGCGACGACACGTTTTATCGGTTTCGACAGCGAAGATCGCCTGCTGCCCGATGTGCCAAGAAAACGAGCGTTCTTTCACGGCCCGGGCAGAAGCGGCAACAAGGGCACGATGGCCTTGTTGCAGCTTTGGGCAAGCCATCCCGAATGGCCCGTGCTCACCGTGATCTGGCGACGCAAACGCGTGGATACCAGCGATATACCGGCGAATGTCCACCTGGTGCGCGAGCATCTCGACGACGATGCCTATCGCCGGCTACAGAACGAGCACCGCTTTCATCTATGCCCGTCGCAAACGGAAGGCTATGGCCATTACATCGCCGAGGCGATGAGCTGTGGTGCTGTGGTGGTCACGCTGGATGCGGAGCCAATGAACGAGTTGGTGAGCGACGAGCGCGGTGTGCTGGTTGCCGCGCATGTGACGGGGACGCAGGATCTGGCGACGTTGTATGCGTTCGATGATGTGGCGATGGAAGCGGCGATCGAGCGTTGCCTTGGTATGGACGAGGCGGCGATGGTCGCCTTGGGGCAGGCGGCGCGGCGGTGGTTCGAGGAGAATCGGGCGGGGTTTCCGGCGCGGGTGGCTGACTCGCTTTCCAGGCTCTAGAGCCCCCCTCACCCCAGCCCTCTCCCCCGGCAAAGCCAGGGGAGAGGGAGCAAAAGCACGCAGCGTTGAAAGCTTGCCTCGGTGTGCCCCCTCTCCCCGGCTCTGCCGGGGGAGAGGGCTGGGGTGAGGGGGGCTCTTACACCCCAAACTCCCCAAAATGCCCATCCATCCCGCGCTCACAACGCGTAATCCTCTGCTCAACCGTCGCACGAAACAGCCGATTGTTCGGCAGACTCATATCGTCCACATCCGGCTGCGCACGCGACGGATGCTCCAGATGCAACGCCAGCGCACCCCACTTCAACTGCCGCCGCTTCACCCCGGCATTGCCCAGGCGCGCGGCCAACTCGCGATCTTCCGCGCCGTAACCTTCCATGCGCTCGTCAAAGCCGTTGACGCGCAATAGATCTTCGCGCCAGAAACTCATATTGCAGCTCATCACGCGGCCACCATTGCGACCCCGCGCCTTCCAGCGCGCCAGCGCCGGCTGACGAAACGCATAAAGACGCTTGATGCCATCGAAGACATGAAAATCGGCGGGCGTCCACGGCGCGAATACCGGCTTGCCGCCACCGAGCAATCGTGACGTCTCCTGTTCGGTGGTCTTGATCCGCCCACCCTGCAGAAAATAGCCCGGCTCGGCCAGCATCAGATGGTCGGCGACAAAGTCGCGATGCAGCACCATGTCGCCATCGATCAGGATGATGTACTCGCCATGCGATGCGACGAATCCCCGATTGCGCGCACGCGCTGCGCGAAAGCCGAGATCTTCCTGCCACACATGGCGTAGAGGCACAGGGAAGGTTGCGGCAAAACCCGCGACGAGTTCCGCCGTTTCCGCGGCTGAGCCGTCGTCGGCAACGATGACTTCGTCCGGCAGCGTATGTTGCGCGGCAACGCTTTCCAGCACCCGTCGCAAAGCCGCCGGCCAGTTATAGGTAAGTACGACGAGACTGGTCTTCATGCGCGGCTATTTTTGTTTGCTGCGTGCACCGCGCGACAAAATCGCGATCGCGCGCTCCAGTCGCTTCCACCACACCGCCGGGCCACGCAGCGCGATATCGGCATACATGCAGGCCTCCTTCCAGGTCGGCTGGCTGCGCGACTTGAACTCGTGCTTGGCCAGGTCCAGGGCATGGATGTCCAGCTGCATGCTCTGCGCGTAGTAGTTGATCAGGCAGCGCGAGCGGAACTGGGCCAGGAATTCGCGCGCCTTCTTTTGATCATGCCACCAGCCGTTGCGGCCATGGATGCGATAATCCACCTGCCCCGTCGGTAGGAAGTATTTCTTCGCCCCGAGCACGCTGGCGCCGAACACCAGGCAGTTGTCGGCCGAGATACGCCACTGCGCGACAAACTCGGGCGGCAGATCCAATACTCGCTCGGCCAACCGGCGGCGCAAGGCCAAGGCGGAAGTCGGTGCGCCATACCAGTGCGCGCGCACCCAGGTGCCCAGCACGGTGTAGCCAAGATCGGTCGCCTGCTCGGCATAACCCTGCCGGCCGGATTCGTTGCCGATCAACTGAACATCGGAGAAGACGAAATCAATGTCGTTGCGCGCGTCGAAAACCTCGCCCACCTGGCGCAGATAGTCTGGCCCCCAGCGGTCGTCCGCATCGAGAAAGCACACGATGTCGCCCTTCGCCTTGGCGAGGCCGCGCTGGAAGGCGGTGAGCTGGCCACCGTTCGGCCCGACCACAAGGTTTACTCGCGCATCGTCGCCATAGCGTGCCTGCAGCAAATCCACCGACTCGTCGGTGGAGCCGTCGTCCACGACGATTACTTCGAGCGGTGCGCGACTCTGCGCCAGCGCACCGTCGACAGCTTCGAGTACGAACTCGCGATAGTTGTAGTTGGTGACGACGACGGAGAACGTCAGCGCGGCCATGTTACTGGCCCAGCAGCTGACGGAAGTAACCGATGGTTTCGCGCAGGCCGTCGTCGATATGCACCTTCGGCTCCCAGCCAAGCTTTTCCTTGGCCAGGGAAATATCCGGCTGGCGCTGGCGCGGATCGTCCGACGGCAGCGGCTTGAAGATCAGCTTGGACTTGCCGCCGACCATCGCGATGACTTTTTCCGCCAGCTCACGGATGGTGTGCTCGTGCGGGTTGCCGATATTCACCGGACCGACGAAATCGGGGCCCGTTTCCATCGTGCGGACCATCGCCTCGATCAGGTCGTCGACATAGCAGAAGCTGCGCGTCTGCTGACCGTCGCCATAGATGGTGATGTCCTCGCCCTTGAGCGCCTGCACGATGAAGTTGCTCACCACGCGGCCGTCGTTGGGATGCATGCGCGGGCCGTAGGTATTGAAGATGCGCACCACCTTGATCTCCAGCGCATGCTGGCGGTGGTAGTCGAAGAACAGCGTTTCGGCGCAGCGCTTGCCTTCGTCGTAGCAGCTGCGGATGCCGATCGGATTGACCCGGCCCCAGTATTCCTCGCGCTGCGGGTGCACTTCCGGGTCGCCGTAGACTTCGCTGGTCGACGCCTGAAGAATCCGCGCGCGCAACCGCTTGGCCAGGCCCAGCATATTGATCGCGCCATGCACGCTGGTCTTGGTGGTCTGTACCGGGTCGTGCTGGTAATGCACCGGCGAAGCCGGGCAGGCCAGGTTGAAGATGCGGTCCACTTCCACGTAGAGCGGAAAGGTGACGTCGTGGCGCATCAGCTCGAAGTAGCGGTGGTCGAGCAGATGAACGATGTTCTGCTTGTTGCCCGTGTAGAAATTGTCCAGGCACAGGACATCATGGCCATCGCGGATCAATCGATCGCACAGATGCGATCCGAGAAAACCCGCACCACCGGTCACCAACACTCTGCTCATTCACCGTCCCCATCGCTCCGCACCAGGCGCAGCAGGTTGTCGTTAGATTCAACGGTGAATGATATCCGCCCTGCCTTCGGCGCGCTTGCGCAACTCCAGGGCGATGGCCAGGGAGAACGGCAGCCAGACCAGGATCCAGCCCGGACGCGGGCTATCGAGCAACTGCGGCATATCGAACTGCAGCACCACCGATGCGTAGATCCACAGGCCCAGCAGAATGCGCCCACGCATCGTGTGCCGGAAGCGCCAGCCCTGCCAGCCGACCATGAGCCACATCGCCACCGTCAACAGGAGTCCAGGCAGGCCCAGTTCCAGCGTCACCTGGGTCAACAAATTATGGCTGTGCGTATAGGCCAGCCCGGCAACCCACAGCGTGATCGGCGTGCCCTGGCCCAGGCCCAGCCAGGGCCGCTGCGCGATCTGATGTAACGATTGCTCCAGCAGTTGCGGGCGCAGCGACATGCCACGCTCGGTCAGCAGATGCATGGGCGCGGCAATAGCCAGCACGATCAGCAGGCCTGCCATGACCATCAACCAATGGCGCAGGCGCAGCGACTGCCAAAGCGGCGCCAGCACGATGCAGGTGCCCAGCGCCAGCCACACGCCACGCGTATGCGTCAGCCCGACAAAGGCCAGCAACAACGCGATCGCGACCCAGCGCAGGATCGACAGATGACGAGTCCGCAGGCGCAGCTGAGTCATCCAGATCGAGACCGCGCCCATCAGAGCGGCGGCGTAGTTGGTCGCGGCAATCGTGCCCTCGCCGGCGATGCGATCGGACGGATCGGGTTGCAGCAGGAAGAGCACGCAATAAAACCCGGCGCATAGCGCCACGCCGATGCCGCCGATGAACAGCAGCATGCTTACGTAGTCCTCGGTATCGGAATCCCACAGCTGCCAGGCCAGCACAAAGGTCATCACGCTGAGCAGGCGCCCGAACTCGTCCCCCACATGCCTTAAATGAGCCCAGGCCAACGACAACGTGGCCCAGGCGAGCATCACCAGGAACAGGCGAAACAGGGGCAGCGGCCATAGCTCGCGCCAAAGGCGGCCGCGCTGCGTGCAGGCCAGCCACAATGCCGGGAGATACATCAGCAGGATCAGGCTGCCCTGATAGATTTTGCCGGGATTGAACGAAGCGCCCGCCGGCATGACCACCATGCCAAGCAGCATCCACAGGATCCCCAGGCCCAGCAGGTAGCGCCAGCTGTCACGCTGACTCACCGCGGCCCGCCAGGAAGCGAGCATCGAGGAACCGCGCGAAGCCTCCAGACCGGCCCGCGCTTCTATCAACTCGCGCTGGCTTCCTTGCGGCGAAAGGACTTGCTCGCTCATTCCTGCAGACATTCCTGGCACTGGGCTCCTGGCCGTTAAGTATCTCATTCAAGACGGTTAATTCGCAGCGAATACTGCGCGAGGAGACCTGAAAATCAGCCGACCGCGAAATCTTGCCTTGCCCAATTAACGCACCAAATCACAATTCGGGTGACCTGCGGCTAGAATTCACGCCATGCCGAAGCTCCCGCTCACCCTCGTCGTCATCACCCACAACGAGGCAGAAAACATTGCCCGCTGCCTGGATAGCGTGCCGTTTGCGGCCGAGAAGCTCATTGTCGACAGCGGCAGCGAGGACGATACGGTCGCCGTCGCCCAGGCCCATGGCGCCCGGGTAGTCCATCAGGACTGGCTGGGATTCGGGCCCCAGCGCAACGCAGCGGCCACCCATAGCACTCACGACTGGATCCTGGCGCTGGATGCCGACGAGTACCTCTCGCCGGAGCTGGCCACCGAACTGGCCGCGCAGCTACCCGGGATCATGGCCGGCGACAGCCCGGCGGTGGTCCTGCGCCGCAGCACCATCTATATGGGCCGGCCGATGCGCTGGTACCGCCCGGCCATGGGCGAAAAGATGGCGCGGATCTATCACCGCGACCGCGCGCGCTGGGCCGACGTGCGGGTGCACGAATCGCTGCGCTACGAAGGCCAGGCCCCGGTGATGCAGGCGCCGTTCAATCACGCCAATAACCCGACCCTGGTGCACAAGCAGCTCAAGGTGCTGCGCTACTCGGAGCTCAAATGCCTGGACTGGCTGGACAAGGGCAAACCCGTGCGCATGTGGCAGGCGCCGTTTGTTTTCTTCCTGGCCTTTATCAAGGACTATCTGCTCCGCCTGGCCTTTCTCGATGGCTGGCGCGGCTTCATGATCGCGCAGACCGCCGCCAGCTATGCGCTTTATAAGCGCATGCGCTACTACGAAATGCGGCACAACCCGGACTCCGTACGCATGGCCAAGGCCGCCCTCACCCGCCACAAGATCGACCGCTGACCCATGCCGGATTCCCAGAAGAAGCACTACCTCCTGTACGGCTCGGAGCGCTACGCGCTGGCGATCCTGCGCCCGATCCAGGAGGCGATCCGCGCGCGCGGCCACGAGGCCGCCTGGTTCTTCGACGGCCCGGGCGCCGAGGACCTGGTCGAGGGCGAGCGCCTGCTGACCGTGCAAGAGGTCCGCGCGTGGAAACCGATCGCCTGCATCACCTCGTCCAACCATCTGCCGCACTTTTTCCCGGGCGTGAAGGTGGAAACCTTTCATGGCTTCGATGCCGGCAAGCCGCGGCATATCTATATTCGTGGCTTTTTCGACCTGTATTGCACCACCGGCCCGCGCGACACCGCGCAGTTTCAGGCGCTGGCCGACAAGCTCGGCCATTTCAGCGTGATCGAGACCGGCTGGCCCAAGATCGACCCCTTCATGAAAGAGATCGCCGGTGCCTTGCCGCCCGTGCGCCAGCCCCCGGTGATTCTTTACCACTCGACCTTTTCGCCATCATGGAGTGCCGCGGAAACTCTGTACGACGAGGTCAAGCGCCTCTCGCGCGACGGCCGCTGGCGCTGGATCGTCACCTTCCATCCGAAGATGAACCCCGAAACCAGGGCGCGCTACAAGGCACTGCAGAACGAATACCTGCACTTTGCCGAGAACGACAACATCCTCGAACTGTTCCCGCAGGTCGACATGATGTGCTCCGATACGTCTTCCGCACTGAGCGAATTTCTGCTGACAGGCAAACCGGTAGTCACCTTCAAGAACCGCCGCCCCGGCCCGCAGCTGATCGATATCGACGATCCCGCGCAGTTCGAACCCGCGATCGAGCGCGCGCTGGCGCGTCCACCGGAACTGATGCAGGCCATTGCCGATTTCGCCAATGCGATCCACCCCTACCGCGATGGGCATTCGAGCGAACGCGTACTCGATGCCATCGATACGTTCATTGCCCGCGGCGGGCGCAATCGTCGGCGCAAGCCGGGCAATCTGTGGCGCAAGCTCAAACTGCGGCGGCGGATTGGCTATTGGGGGCGTGCGGGGTATTGAAGAGCCCCCCTCACCCCAGCCCTCTCCCCCGGCAAAGCCAGGGGAGAGGGAGCAAAAAACACGCAACTTTGAAAGCTTGCCTCGGTGTACCCCCTCTCACCTGGCTTTGCCGGGGGAGAGGGCTGGGGTGAGGGGGGGCGCTCTCGCACACGCAACAGCAACTTCCCCAAACCCCGCCCAAACAAAAAGCGCGCAAATGCACGCTAACTCACTGATCCCTTCACTCAACCTGCACGCTTCATCGCGCGTTGCAGGTATAACCCTCTCCACAGGGTTAAAATCCCGTCATCTCCAGGAAGAGTCTCACCGTGTCATCAAGCGCCTACAGTCGTACCGAACACCTGCGAGCCCTATGGCCCTGGCTGCCGCTATGGATTGTTATCGCGCTGATTGCGATGTTCTCGCATGGCCCGATGCCGCTCTACTCCACCCGTACGCTGGCCGTCGCCTGGGAAATGTGGAACCAGCACCACTGGCTGGTACCGCATATCAATGGCGCCCCGTACAGCGAGAAAGTGCCGCTGCTGTTCTGGATGATCCACGCCGGCTGGTTCGTGTTCGGCGTCAACGACGTCTGGCCGCGCATACTGGAAGTGGCCTTCGGCGCGATCGAACTGATGCTGCTGGCCACGATGGCGCGCCGCGTGTTCCCGAATCGCGCCTGGGTGGCCAAGGCCGCGCCCTGGATGTTGATGGCGCTGAGCTACCCCTTCCTGTTCGGCCTGCAGATCATGTACGACGTGCTGCTTGCCGTATGGGCCTTGGCCGCACTGCTTTGCCTCACGCCCAAGGGCGCTCGCCAGGAGCCGCGCTGGCTGTTGTTCGGCCTGTGTATCGGCCTGGGGCTGCTCACCAAGGGCCCGGTCATGCTGGTGCATGTCGTGTTCCCGTGGCTGCTCGGCCCGCTGTGGAGCACCTGGGCGAACGAAAACCGTAGCCGCTGGTATGGCCGCGGCGTGCTGTCCATTCTGCTCGGTGGCGTGATCCTGCTCGCCTGGGCGTTGCCGGCCGGCTTCAGCGGCGGCGATGCCTACCGCCAGCGGCTGTTCTTTACCCAGACCGCCGGCCGCGTGGTCAATGGCCTGCAGCACGCCGAACCGCTGCAGAGTCATGCGCGACCGGTGTGGTGGTATCTGCAGTGGATTCCGGTGCTGATGTTCCCGCTCGCCGCGTGGCCGCGTGCGCTGGTTGCCCTGGGCGCGTTGCGCAAGCCGTTGGAGCCTGGCCTGCGTTTCGCGCTGTGCTGGCTGATACCCACCTTCATCGTGTTCTCGCTGATCAGCGGCAAGCAGTTGTACTACCCGCTGCCCGAGCTGGCCTGCGGCGCCCTGTTGCTTGCCGGCGCAATCGCCGTGCTGCGCGAAAAGCACCCCGCGCTGGCCACCAACGCCTGGCTGGGCACCTGGATTCTCGGCGTAGGCGGCCTGTTGCTGGCGGTGTTCCTGTTCGTGCTGCCCAACCTGGTCGCCAGCGATCGTCTGCATGGCGAATGGTTCGATGGCGCCGCATCGCATAGCCGCGTCTTCAGCGTGGCCTTCGTGCTGCTTGGCGCGTTGCTGTTGCTTCGCGGCCGCGGCGAAACCCGCCGCCTCGCGGTGGCCGGCCTGATTGGCACGCTCGCACTCAATTCGCTGTTTACGCTGACGCTGTGGCACAAATACGACCTGCGCCCGGTAGCGCATCTGTTGGCGGCGGCCGATACCGAGCATCGCGCCATCGGTTATGTCGGCAATTACGAAGGCCAGTTCCACTTCGAGGGTCGCCTGACTCAGCCGGTCCAGGAGCTGAAGAACGACACCGAAATACAGGCCTTTGCCGCGGCGCATCCTGATGGCCTGATCGTCGTGCCGGTAGGCACGCTCAGCAGCAACGACCTGCGTTATCCGCTGCTGGTCCAGCCGTTCCGCTCATCGTGGCTGGTTACCTGGCCGGCCACTTCGCTGGCCGCGTTGCGCGCGGGCCATGCACCGATGGAACCCAGCCAGCCGACCCAGGTTTATCAGGCCAACGACTGGCGCAACCGCACCCTGCCGTGAACGACACCCTGATCGCCAACCTGCGCGCGCAGTGCGGCGGCCCGCGTGATGGTGCGCTGCTGCGGTTTGCCTTGGGTAATGCGCTGTTGACTGCGGGCGATACGGCGATGGCGGCCGAGGAGCTGCGCCGCGCCGTCGAGTTCGACGCTGGGTATACCGCTGCGTGGAAGTTGCTTGGGAAGGCGGCGTTGGCGTTGAACGATGCGGCAACTGCGGCCGATGCCTGGAAGCGAGGGATCGAGGCGGCGCAGAAGCATGGCGACAAGCAGGCCGAGAAGGAAATGACGGTGTTTCTGCGGCGGCTGGATAAGCCATAACCCTGAATTACCGCACCTCCCCCTATTCGTCATTCCGGCGAAGGCCGGAATCTATTCCTCAGCGTGGTCGCTTGCCAAAGGTTGTCTGACTAGCGAGAGACTGAGTGAATAGATTCCGGCCTTCGCCGGAATGACGGGTAGGAAGGGTGTCGGTCGTAGTGGTGGTCAATAAGGACTAGGCCGATCACTCCGCGTATAGCGCTTGTAATGCCACTGATACTGCGTAAACGCCAACTCCACGCACTGCTCGACACCGCGGTTAAGCGCCGTGCAAGCCACCGCCAGGTCGCCATCGGCCAACCCGTCCGGCGCAGGCACCAGGTGAATACGAAACCCTTCACCGCGCGGCAATCGCTCGGCAAACGCAAATAGCACCGTCGCACCGGTACGCGCAGCCAGGCGCGGCAGCAACACCATCGTTTCCGCATCGCGCCCGAAGAACGGCGCCAGCTGACCCTCGCCTTCGCGCGGCTTCTGGTCGGGCAATATCCCCACCGTGCCGCCGGCCGCAAGGCGCTTGTACAAGGTACGCACGCCTGCACCTTCCGCGCGCACCTGCTCCGGCGCCAGGGCACCGCGCGCCTTGCGCAACAGACCTTCGACCGCCTCGATGCGCGGCGGCCGATACAGGATCGCCATCGGCGTCTTGCGGCATAGCCAGTAATTGAGCAGTTCCCAGCACCCCAGATGCGGCGCGGCGATGATCACGCCCTTGCCGCTGGCCAGCGCCGCGTCGAACACGTCCTCGCCACGCACTTCGCGCACCAGCGCCAGCGCACGCATCGCATCGCTGCCCCAGATCTTGGCGATCTCGGTCACCGACTTGCCGCTTTCGATCATCACCTCGCGCAACAACGCCGCCTGCGCCTCGGCGCCGAGCTCGGGCCGCACGATGCGCAGGTTGGTCGCCGTATGCCGCACCATCCGCGCCTGCCGCCACATCGACACCTTCCCGATCCAGCCGCCGATGGCATGCAGGGTGCGTAGCGGCAGCAGGCCGAACAGGCGAAGGAGCAGGTAGAGAAGGTAGATATCGGGACGCATGCTCTGTTCGTGAGGACGACCGCCATGCGGTCTGTTAGGGGTTAACAGTGAGGAGCAAAGGCCAGATAGTACGCGACACGGCAATCCGATCGCCTAACCTCTAACTCCTGACCCCTAACTCCCACATGATTTCACTCATCCAACGCGTCCAATCCGCCCGCGTCGACGTCGAAAGCCGCACCGTCGGCGCCATTGGCCCCGGCCTGCTCGCACTCGTCGCGGTCCAGCCCAACGATGGCGAAGCACAAACCCGGCGCATGCTCGAACGCCTGCTTGGCTATCGCGTGTTCTCCGATGAGCAAGGCCGGATGAATCGCAGCCTCGCCGATACCGGTAGCGGTTTGTTGCTGGTCAGCCAGTTCACCCTGGCCGCCGACACGCGCTCAGGGATGCGGCCCAGCTTTACCAGCGCCGCGTCGCCCGAGCATGGCCGCCGCTGGTTCGATCGACTGGTCGAACTGGCCCGCGCTGCGCATCCGGGGGTGGAAATCGGGCAGTTCGGCGCCCATATGGAAGTACATCTGGTCAACGATGGCCCGGTCACTTTCTGGCTCGATGTGCCTTAGCGACCCGCCACTCCCAGACATCTCCCGGTTTCGACGAATTCAGCCGCAAGCGCTTGTTTGGCGCGATTTTTGCGTGCTGTCGTCGGGCGAACTTTCACTTGAAAACTGGTCAAAAAAGCGCCACATGGGTATACTGATCGGTTCCTGCATACGCGGCGGTGGGTATGAATAGTAAAGCTCCTGAGCAACAGTCTGAAATTAAAGCGCTGATCTC
>Ga0105240_10008455_pt1 | contig 14724 bp, 10 predicted proteins | sample KBSC54metaG_FD_80426 | JGI IMG/M metagenome (GOLD analysis project Ga0105240, IMG submission 80426) | Corn rhizosphere microbial communities from Kellogg Biological Station, Michigan, USA - KBS C5-4 metaG | ecosystem: Host-associated > Plants > Roots > Rhizosphere > Soil | place: Michigan, USA... | reverse complement strand
GCGGTGCTGGTCAGCGCGGACAAGCAGTTCCGGCAGGAGGACCTGGACGTGGTCGCCGATCTCAAGGGCTCCGGCACGCCGCCGCGGCTGTTCCTGGCCGATCCGAAGCTCTGATCCGGGCTTTGAGCGGCGGACCCTTCCGAGTAAGGGAGAATGGTCCCCATGACGAGCAGCGCGAGTGGACGCAGTGCCAATCAGAGGGGGCGGTCCCGCCAGGCGGCCAACGCCGAGGCGGCCAAGAAGAAGGCCGAGCGCGTCAAGCGCAGCCAGAAGCTCGCCGAGAAGCGCGTCACCTCCGACCGGGTCCGCGACTCCGAGCCGGCGCCAACCGCGTACGGCCGCGGCGTCCGGGACGACTCCCCGCCGCGCTATGAGTTCCCCGACGACTTCCGCGCCGGCTTCGCCTGCTTCGTCGGCCGCCCCAACGCCGGCAAGTCGACGCTGACCAACTCGGTGGTCGGGGCGAAGGTGGCGATCACCTCCGGCCGCCCGCAGACCACGCGGCACACCGTGCGCGGCATCGTGCACCGCGACGACGCGCAGCTGGTCCTGGTCGACACCCCCGGCCTGCACAAGCCGCGCACCCTGCTCGGCGCGCGCCTGAACGACGAGGTGCGCGCCACCTGGGCCGAGGTGGACGTCATCGGGTTCTGCGTGCCCGCCGACGAGAAGATCGGCCCCGGCGACCGGTTCATCGCCGCCGAGCTGGCCCAGGTGCGCCGCACCCCGAAGATCGCCATCCTGACCAAGACCGACAAGGCCTCCAAGGAGCAGATCGCCGAGCAGCTGCTGGCCCTGGTGGAGCTCGGCCGCGAGGTCGGCATCGAGTGGGCCGAGGTGATCCCGGTCTCCGCCGTCCGCGACCAGCAGATCCAGCTGCTGGAGGACCTGCTGGTGAAGCAGCTCCCGGAGTCCCCGCCGCTGTACCCGGGCGGGGAGCTGACCGACGAGCCGGAGGAGGTCATGGTCGGCGAGCTGGTGCGCGAGGCCGCGCTGGAGGGCGTGCGCGACGAGCTGCCGCACTCGCTGGCGGTCACCGTCGAGGAGATGACGCTGCGCGAGGGCCGCCCGGCCGACCGGCCGCTGCTGGACGTGCACGCGACGCTGTATGTGGAGCGCCCGAGCCAGAAGGCGATCGTCATCGGCCAGGGCGGCGAGCGGCTGCGCGAGGTCGGCTCGCGGGCCCGGCGCCAGATCGAGGCGCTGCTCGGCACGCCGGTCTTCCTGGACCTTCATGTGAAGGTCGCCAAGGACTGGCAGCGGGACCCGAAGCAGCTGGCCAAACTCGGGTTCTGACGCAGTATCGAGACGCCTGGCGAGAGAGTTCTCGGCGGCTGTCGTATTTCCGTCGCCCGAGCTGTCGTTTTACCGAAAGAATGTGCTGCCTCCCACACAACCCTGGCGCCACCTGGCGGGTCTCTAGAAGAGATTGACTCAGTTCCCAGGGGAGGGTTTCAGCAGTATGAAATCGGTAAAGCGCAAGGGCCTCGCTCTAGTCGCCGTGTCCAGCTCCATGGTGGGGGTCGGCATCGGCATGGCCTCGAACGCCTCGGCGCTGGCATGGGCGCAGGCTGTGGCGGGTCCGACCGCGGACCTGCAGGTGACCGGGACGGTCGCGGGGACCGGCTCGTCCGCCGTGCTGACAGTGAACACCAATAACGCCGGCTCGAACGGAAACACCAACACCACCGCGTTCGGCGACGGCGCGACCACCACCGGGGCGACCGGCTCGCACGCCTACGCGGCCGGCAAGGTGAAGCAGACGCTCACCGAGACCTCGGTGAACACGTACTGGAACATCCAGTCCACGACGCAGGTCGGCGTGGACGGCACGGACCCGGCGCACGTCGCGGTCACGAAGTCGACGCCGATCAATATGGCTGCCGACGGCGCGGTGATCAACAGCCAGGGGACCAGCTCGTTCGACCTGAGCAAGATCCTGCCGGCCTCGGCGGACCTGAGCCAGCTGTCGGGCACCTGCGACCACGGCAGCGGCGCGCTGGCCCTGACCATCGACTCCGCCGCCAAGACCGCGGTCTGCAACTGGACCGGGGCGAACGCCGCCGGCTTCCACATCGTCACCCTGACCTACACCGACAAGGCCACCGGCCTGGTGTCCACGGCGCAGGACGACATCTGGGTCCCGGTGCAGCCGGTCGCCTCCTTCAAGGCGGCGGTGCTGTCCCCGGGCCTGGTGCAGGTGGACGTCACGGGCTCGCAGGAGGACGTCGGCTCCAGCACCGGCGCCGGGATCATCGACTGGGGCGACGGCTCGAAGACCAGCGTGCCGCTGCCGCTGCGCAATGACAGCCCGCTGCACAACCACCAGTACGCGACGCCCGGCTCGAAGACGATCACCTTCTCGATCACCGACCGCTTCGGGGAGCACGCGGCGTCCACCGCGACGGTCGACGTGACGAAGGCGAACGTCGACTACGGCCAGCTGACCCGCTTCTCCGGCGCGACCCGCTACGGCACCGGCGTCGCGGTGTCGCAGGAGGCGTTCCCGTTCGCGCACAGCGCCAACGCGGTCGTCCTGGCCCGCGGCGACGTCTACGCGGACGCGCTGGCCGGCATCCCGCTGGCCAAGTACAAGAACGGCCCGCTGCTGCTGACCCCCGGCGGCCCGAACGCGACCACCCTCGACCCGAACGTCGCGGCCGAGATCCAGCGCGTCCTGCCGGCCGACAAGAACCACACCGTCTACATCCTCGGCGGCACCGCGGCCATCCCGCAGGCGGTGCAGGACTACATCAGCAACAACCTCGGCTACAACGTCGAGCGCTTCGGCGGCGCCACACGCTACGAGACGGCGCTGGACGTCGCTCAGAGCCCGCAGGCGCTGAACAACCCGAAGCACGTCGTGGTGGCGCGCGGCGACGACTTCGCCGACGCGCTGGCCTCCGGCCCGTTCGCCTCGGACAAGTTCGCCGACTCCGGCGTCCCGGCTGCCATCGTGCTGAGCAGCGGCAACGGGATCACCGATCCGGTGTCGCTGAGCGATGGCACGCTGCGGTACGTGGAAGGCAAGCTGGACGCGGCGCACCCCGCCGGCCAGCCGAACGTCGCAGCGATCGGCGGCGGCGCGGTGCGGATCGTGGGGGCGATCGCCGCGAGCAACCCCGGGTCCTACACCCCGATCATGGGCGCCGACCGTTACGACACCGCGGCCAAGGTCGCGGCGGTGGGCTGGGGGAACCAGCCGACCGGGCTCGGCGTGGCGAGCGGGCTGAACTTCCCCGACTCGCTGACCGGCGGCGCGCTGATGGCGCTGCAGGGCAACCCGCTGCTGCTGAGCAACCCGGGCACGACCACCTCGACGCTGGCGCCGGCGGCCGCCGCGACCGTCACCGCGGACAAGGCGTCGGTGAAGAACACCTACCTGTTCGGCGGCACGGCGGTCTTCGGAAACGGGGTGGCGCAGAACATCATCCAGCTCGAGGGTCTGAGCGCGGCCCACTACCGCATCGCGGACCTGCCGTTCTGAGGTTCGTGCGCTGAGGTTCGTGCTCTGAAGTTCGTGCTCTGAAGTTCGTGCCCTCGGGTCTCGGCATCTGTATTCAGATGCCGAGACCTTCTACGTATATGTGTGCGTAGCCGTACAACCCTGGCGCCCCCTGGCGTGTCTGGACTAGCGGTTCATCGGATCCGGGGAGGGACACCATGAAATCCGTCAGGCACAAGGGCCTCGCGCTCGTCGCCGTATCCAGTTCGGTGCTCGGCGTGGGGATCGGCACGGCCGGCAACGCGTCGGCCGTGGCGTGGTCGTCCGGCCTCCACGGGCCGACCATCGACCTGAAGGTGACCGCGAGAGTCGGGGAGGAGAGCGGCGCCGCGAAAGTGCTGACCGTGACCACCGACAACACCGGCACGACCGGGCAGTACAACACCACCGACTTCGGCGACGGCTCGTTGCCCACCACCACGTCGGCCGCCTCGCACGATTACGAGCTCAACGCTCTGAAGCAGAAGGTGACCGAGACGTCGGAGGACACCGGCCTGTCCATCTCCTCCTCGACGCAGGTCGGGATCGACGCCACGGATCCGGCGAACATCGTCTACACCCGCTCGACCGCGATCAACCTGGCCGCTCCCGGCGCCGTGGTCACCAATGCCGGCGACAGCGCGCTGGACCTGAGCAAGATCCTGCCGGCCGGCACCGACCTGAGCGGACTGTCGGGCACCTGCGATACCGGAGCCGGCGCTCCGGCTCTGAGCATCGACCTCAAGGGCAAGCTCGCGTCCTGCGACTGGACCGCCGCGACCGCCGCCGGCCACCACACCGTCACGCTGACCTACACCGACAAGGCCACGGGCCTGACGTCCACGGCCCAGGAGGCCGTCGGGGTTCCGGTGCAGCCGACCCCGACGTTCAAGGCGGTGGTGCTGGCCAAGGGCCTGGTGCAGCTGGACCTCACGGGCTCGACGATGGACACCGGCCGCGGGGTCGACACCGGGGTCGTCGACTGGGGCGACGGCACGACGACCACCGTGGCGTTCCCGCTGCACAACGACGCGATCCAGAACCACGCGTACGCGACGTACAACGACGCCCCGCGGAAGATCACCTTCTCGATCACCGACGGCTACGGCGAGCACGAGTCGTTCAGTGTGACGATCAACGACTGGACGCCGTCGGAGGTGGACTTCAGCCAGCTGACCCGGCTCTCCGGCGCCACGCGGTACGGCACCGGCGTCGCCGCCTCGCAGGCGGCGTTCCCGTACGCGAACTCCGCCGGGGCGGTCGTGCTGGCCCGCGGCGACGTGTACGCGGACGCGCTGGCCGGCATCCCGCTGGCCAAGTTCAAGAACGGCCCGCTGCTGCTGACCCCCGGCGGCCCGAAGGCCACCACGCTGGACCCGAACGTCGCGGCCGAGATCCGCCGCGTGCTGCCGATGAACCGGGGCCGCACGGTGTACATCCTCGGCGGCACCGACGCCATCCCGCAGACCGTGCAGGACTACATCAAGAACACGCTCGGGTACAACGTCGAGCGCTTCGCCGGGGCCGACCGCTACAAGACGGCCCTGGCCGTCGCGCAGAACCCGGACGCGATGAACAACCCCGGGGGCGTCATGGTCGCCCGGGGCGACGACTTCGCGGACGCGCTCGCCGCGGGCCCGCTCGCCGCGGTCACGTCCACGGTGCCGGGCGGCCCGCCGGCGGCGATCGTGCTGAGCACCGGCAACGGCGTCACCGAGCCGGTGTCGCTGACCCCCGACACCGCGAAGTACATCACCGCCAAGATCGCCGGGGAGCACACAGGCCGTTACCCGACGTCCGTCACCGCGGTCGGCGGCGGAGCGGTGAAGGCGGTGTCGGCGCTGGCCCGCGATCCCAAGGCGTTCACCGCGATCGCCGGCGTCGACCGCTATGACACCGCGGCCAAGGTCGCGGGGTGGTGGAGCAAGCCCTGGGGCGGAGGCGCCGTCCCGGCGTACGTCGGCGTGGCGAGCGGCACGAACTTCCCCGACTCGCTGACCGGCGGCGCCATGATGGCGCAGCTCGGCTTCCCGCTGCTGCTGAGCGACCTGCACTCGCCCAACCTGCCCCCGGAGGCGGCCGCGACCATCACCGCGACCAACTCCTCGCTGATGAACACGTACCTGTTCGGCGGCACTCAGGTCTTCGGCGACACGGTGGCGCAGAGCATCATGAAGCTCGAAGGGGTGACCTCGGCGCACTACCGGATCGTGACGGAGCCGTTCTGAGCCAGAGCGGGGTTCTGAGGGGGGATCGCGGCGGTCCCGGCGCCTGAAGCAGGCCCCGGGACCGCTGTGCTCTCAGAGGTCGAACTGCCAGGCGTTCCAGGTCTCGGCGACCTCGAAGCCCATGGCCTCGTTCACCCGGACCATCGGCGCGTTGTCCGCGTTGTTCCAGGTCGAGATCACCTCGACGTGCGGCTCCCGCTCCAGCACGTGCAGGGTCATCGCCGCCTTCAGCCGCAGGCCCAGGCCGTGGCCGCGGAACTTCGCCGGGACGCCGGTGTTGCCGATGTCGGCCATGCGGAAGTCCGGGAAGACGTTCACCTCGTGGAAGCCGGCGACCTCGGCGTCTTCGGTGAGCGCCGCGGCGATGTACCTCTTCACACCCAGCTCCAGCGTGACGGCCTCGGAGCGCCGCCGCCGCTCGACATCCGGCGGCGGCAACTCGTACTCCACGCCGTGCGGGGCGTCGCGCATGGCCTCGTTCGCCTTGACCAGCGGGGCCAGCAGGTGCTCCGGTGTCGGGATCGTCAAGAGTTCTATCCGGTAGTGCGCGTTCTTTTCCGACGGCTCCGCCCATTTCGCGTACTGCGCGCGGTCGATGGCGGCCAGGTCCAGCTGGCGGCGACGCTCGGAATCCAGCATCCGGCCGTCGGCCGCGGTGTAGAGCGGTTCGTGGCCGGAGTGCTCGCTGGTATCCATGACCAGCCGCGTCGCGCCCCGGCTGCGCGCGTGGTTCCGGAACGCGTCGAGCAGGGGCGCCGTGATCGCGTCCCGGTCGGCCCCGGCGATCCATACGGAACCGAAGATCAAGTCGGGGTTGGCGACGACGTCGTGGCTCAGCATGCCGCAGCCGACGGGGTGGTCCCCCTCGTAGGCGGCCAGGCATGCGTTGTGCCAGTCGGAGCGCGGGGTGATGAGCCAGCGCAGGTAGGACGCGGTGGGCTCCGGGTGCTTCGGCGAGTCGGCGGCCATGCCCGCCCGCAGCACCGGAAGCAGCGTGGGCACGGTGTCTGTGCCTGCGGGGTCCAGGCCCCTTATCGTGATGGTCATCGCAGCCGATGTTAGGCAGCGTCCGCGCCGGTGGCGATTGGTTTTCGGCCGGTTTCGGCAGGGGGCGCCGACGAGCCGCGCGGCCTCAGTGCACGGACACCCCGACCTCGCGCCACGCCGCGGCCACCGCACGGGCGTGCCGCGACCCGCGCCCGAAGCGGGCCTCGGCGGCGCGCACGGTCGCGGTCCCGAAGGTCGCGAACGTCGCGGCGGCCGGCAATGTGGGGGAGGTGAGCACGTCGTACCAGACCGCCCCCGCGCCCTCCCACGACGTGCCGCCGATACCGGTGGCCGCCAGGTAGAACGCGCGGTTCGGGATGCCGGAGTTGATGTGCACCCCGCCGTCGTCGGAGGTGGTGTCGACGTACCCCGCCATCGCCGCCGGCTGCGGGTCCTTGCCGAGGTGCGGGTCGTCGTAGGCGGTGCCGGGATCCTTCATCGAGCGCAGTGCGACGCCCTGGACCGAGGGCAGGAACAGCCCCGCGCCGATCAGCCAGTCGGCGTCGACGGCGTCCTGGCCGAGTTGGTACTGCTTCACCATCGAGCCGAAGCAGTCGGACACCGACTCGTTCAGGGCGCCGGACTGGCCGTGGTAGACGAGGTTCGCCGTGTACTGCGTCACGCCGTGGGTGAGTTCGTGCCCGATGACGTCGACCGAGCCGGTGAAGCGGCCGAACACCGCGCCGTCGCCGTCGCCGAAGACCATCTGCGAGCCGTTCCAGAAGGCGTTGTCGTACTGCACGCCGTAGTGGACCGTGCCCTTCAGCGGCAGCCCCTGGCCGTCCACGGACCAGCGGTCGTAGACGTCCAGATAGAAGTCGAAGGTCGCGCCGAGCCCGTCGTAGGCCTCGTCCGCGCTGGGATCGCCGGTCGCCGGCCGCCCTTCGGCGCGCACTTGGGAGCCGGGCAGGTGCTCGGTGTCGTGGTCGTCGTAGATCGCGCGGTCGTCGCGGCGCTCGACGCCGGTCGGCGGCGCCAGGTGCCGCTCGCCGACCCAGGGCACGGCGCCGCGGGTCAGGCGGTGCCGGACGTCGGCGGTCAGGGTCCGGCGCGCGGCGTCCGCGACGTGCAGGCCGGAGTCGGCCAGCTTGGACAGCAGGTGCGGCGGGACGATGCCGCAGAACACTCGGGTCGTGGCGCTGGTCATGGCGGTAACTATGGCCGGATTCGTGACCTTGGTCACCCTTGTGCCACCCTTGTGCGGTGGGGGTCGAGCCGGGATTACGCTGATCGAGTGAAGCGCGCCGGAAGAGCCGCAGCTGAGCGGCCACGGTGTCTCGGATCACGGACGGGGAGTGCGACCAGCGAGACGATCGGGATAGCGTAGCAACGCTATGCGCAACTCCTGCCTGTGCGGCCTGCTTCTTCTTAGCAGCCGCGGCGAGGGCCTGTAAGTTCCGACACAGGCCGGCTCCCTCGTCGCGGCAGTTCGTGTTTTCCGCCGTCGGCCGTCCCCATCCGTTGGAGACCACCAGGGAGTCCTGAGCATTATGCGAGTACAGCCTCAACAGCCCTCCGGTATGCCGATTCACAAGTATGTGCCGTTCCAGCCGATCGAGCTGGCCGACCGGACGTGGCCCGAGAAGGTCATCGACAAGGCTCCGCGCTGGTGCGCCGTGGACCTGCGAGACGGCAACCAGGCGCTGATCGACCCGATGTCCCCGGCTCGCAAGCTGAAGATGTTCGAGCTGCTGGTGGCCATGGGCTACAAGGAGATCGAGGTCGGCTTCCCGGCCGCCTCGCAGACCGACTTCGACTTCGTGCGGCAGATCATCGAGGAGAACCGGATCCCCGATGACGTGGTGATCCAGGTCCTGACCCAGGCGCGCGAGGAGCTGATCGAGCGGACCTTCGAGTCCGTGCGCGGCGCCAAGCAGGCCATCGTGCACCTGTACAACTCCACCTCCACGCTCCAGCGCCGGGTGGTCTTCGGCCAGGACACCGCGGGCATCACGCAGATCGCGGTGAACGGCGCGAAGCTGTGCCAGAAGTTCTACGAGGCGATGCCCCCGCGCGCCGACGGCACCGCCACCGAGATCTACTTCGAGTACTCGCCGGAGTCCTACACCGGCACCGAGCTGGAGTACGCGGTCGAGGTCTGCAACGCGGTCACCGCGGTCTGGCAGCCCACCCCGGACCGCAAGGTGATCATCAACCTGCCGGCCACGGTCGAGATGGCCACGCCGAACGTCTACGCCGACTCCATCGAGTGGATGCACCGCAACCTGGAGCGCCGCGACTCCATCGTGCTGTCGCTGCACCCCCACAACGACCGCGGCACCGCGGTGGCCGCCGCCGAGCTGGGCTACCAGGCCGGCGCCGACCGCATCGAGGGCTGCCTGTTCGGCAACGGCGAGCGCACCGGCAACGTGTGCCTGGTGACGCTGGGCCTGAACCTGTTCTCCCAGGGCGTGGACCCGCAGATCGACTTCTCCGACATCGACGAGGTGCGGCGCACCGTCGAGTACTGCAACCAGCTGCCGGTGCACCCGCGCCACCCCTACGGCGGCGACCTGGTCTACACCGCCTTCTCCGGGTCCCACCAGGACGCCATCAAGAAGGGCTTCGAGCACCTGGAGCGGGACGCCGCGGCGGCCGGCAAGACCGTGGACGAGATCGTCTGGGCCGTGCCGTACCTGCCGATCGACCCCAAGGACGTCGGCCGCACCTACGAGGCCGTGATCCGGGTCAACTCGCAGTCCGGCAAGGGCGGCGTCGCCTACATCCTGAAGACCGAGCACCAGCTGGACCTGCCTCGGCGCGCGCAGATCGAGTTCTCGCAGGTCATCCAGGCCAAGACCGACGCCGAGGGCGGCGAGGTCACGCCGGAGGAGATCTGGAACGTCTTCGTCGACGAGTACCTGCCCAACCCCTCCGCGCCGTGGGGCCGGATCCGGCTGCTGGGCCACCACGCGTCCTCGGCGATCGAGGAGAAGGACCAGCTCACCGTGGACCTGTCGGTGGACGGGGACACCACGCAGCTGGAGGGCGTCGGCAACGGCCCGATCGACGCGTTCACCAACCTGCTGGCCACCGTCGGGATCGACGTGCGGGTGCTGGACTACGTCGAGCACGCGCTGACTTCCGGCGAGGACGCCAAGGCGGCGTCGTACGTGGAGTGCGCGATCGGCAGCCGGGTGCTGTGGGGCGTCGGCATCGACGCGAACATCGTGACCGCCTCGCTGAAGGCCATCATCTCGGCGGTGAATCGGGCTTTCCGCTGATGCGGCTGGTCGCGTGATTGTGGAAGGATCCTCTCTGTTCCGTAACGCGCGGAACGGAGGGGATGAGTACCAATGATCATCTGGGGCTGGAAAACCGTCTTCCGGGTCATCGGCAGCGGGGTGTTCTCCTGCCCGACCTGTGGAGCGGACCGTAACTACGAACGGCGCAAAGCCCAGCGCTTCTTCACGCTGTTCTTCATCCCCTTGATCCCGCTGAAGACCATCGGCGAGTTCGTCCGCTGCACATACTGCAAGAACGACTTCCGCGAGTCGGTGCTGGCCCGGCCGACCGCGGCGCAGTTCACCGACCTGCTCCAGAACACGGTGCGCGGGGTCATGGTCAACGTGCTGCGACGCGGCGGCTGGGACCACCCCGGCGCCCGCGCGATCGCGGTGCAGGAGATCGTGACCGCCGGCGCGGTCGGCTACGGCGAGCCGAACCTGGCGCAGGACATGCAGGTGGTCCCGGAGGACTTGTCGCAGATGCTGGCCAGCCTGGCCGGGCAGCTGCCTGACGCCGGCCGCGAGGCGCTGGTCACCGGCGCGGCCCGGGTCGCCGTCGCCGACGGCCCGGTGCAGCCCGCCGAGCGCGCGGTGATCGACACCGTCGGCGCGGGGCTGGGGATGAGCCAGGCGCACGTGGCCGGGATCGTGGCCGCGGTGGCGCCGGGGGCGGTCGCGCCGGCAGCCCCGCCGGTTCCGGCTTGGGGGACCGGTGCGCAGACTCCGGCTCCCGTTCCCGCGCAGGGGCAGCAGGCTCCCGCTTGGGGCAGCGCCGCGCAGACTCCGGTGCCGCAGCAGGCTCCCGCCTCCGCCATGGAGACGATGATGATCCAGGCGCCGCAGCCGGCGCCTGGGACCGGCACGCATGACGCGGTCCCGCCGCAGGCTCCGGTCGGCTCCGGCATGGAGACCATGATGATCCAGGCGCCCCAGCCGCCTCAGGACGCGGTCCCGCCGCAGCCTCCGGCGAGCTCGGCCATGGAGACCATGATGATCCCGGTCGCCCAGCCCTCGCAGCAGGACACCGTCCCCGAGCCGCCGCCGACGATGCCCGAGCCCCCGGCGAACGCGATGGAGACCATGATGATCCCCGTCCCGCCGCAGCAGCCGGCCGTCCCCGTGCCGCCGCAGACGATCGTCGACCAGTCCTCCTCCATGGAGACCATGGTCGTGCCGCTGCACCAGGTGCCGACGCAGCGCCCCGTCGACCCGGCCGACGAGCCGACGCACATCACCCAGGCCGACGACCAGCGCGACTCCCCGAACTGGCCGCCGCCGCACCAGCAGCGCTGATTCCGGTCACGCTCTCCGGCGTGGCGAAGGCATGAGACCCCCGGGGCCCGTGCGAGGTGGTGAGTCCGCCTCGGCGGGCCCTCGGCGTCCCCGCGCGCACCTACACTTGAACAATGCCCCTGCACCGCGATGAAGGCGTCGTCCTGCGCACCCGGAACCTCGGGGAGGCCGACCGCATCATCACCTTCCTCACCCGGGACCGCGGCCGGGTCCGGGCCGTGGCCAAGGGCGTGCGCCGCACCTCCTCGAAGTTCGGCTCGCGGCTGGAGCCGTTCACCTTCGTCGACGTCCAGATCTTCGAGAAGCAGGGCCGCGAGCTGCACCTGGTCACCCAGGCCGAGACGCTGGCGGCCTACGGCGGCACGCTGGTCGCCGACTACCCGGCCTACACCGCCGGGCAGGCCATGCTGGAGGCCGCGGAGCGGTTGAGTGAAGATGATGTGCCCGCCGTGCAGCAGTACCTCCTGCTCGTCGGCGGGTTGCGTACGCTGGCCTCAGGCGAGCACTCCGCCGGGCTGGTCCTGGACGCGTTCCTGCTGCGCTCCCTGGCCGTCGCCGGCTACGCGCCGTCCTTCGAGGACTGCGCGCGCTGCGGCGACCCGGGGACGCACCGGTTCTTCAACCTGCCGGCCGGCGGGGCGGTGTGCTCGGACTGCAAGCCGGCGGGGTCGGTCGCCCCGGCCCGTGAGACACTCGCCCTGCTGGGCGCGCTGCTCGCGGGGGACTGGGGCGCCGCCGACGCCAGCGCCGACAAGCACCGGCGGGAGGGCAGCGGCCTGGTCGCCGCCTACCTGCAGTGGCACCTGGAGCGCGGCCTGCGGTCCCTGCGGCTGGTCGAGCGTTGAGCGGCGCCGCTGGACGCGAAGTGCGAGAACACGCGATGCCCGAGATGAGAGTGAACCGGTGAGACTGACCCGACGGATCCTGGAAGAGCGCCTCGCCAAGCGGCAGCCGGGCGTCAACCGGGACCCCTTCCCGCACAAGGACGGCAAGCTGCCGCCGGACATCCCGCTGGACCTGGTGCCCCGGCACGTGGCCCTGGTGATGGACGGCAACGGCCGCTGGGCCAAGGAGCGCGGCCTGTCGCGCATAGAGGGCCACAAGGTCGGCGAGGCCTCGCTGTTCGACGTGGTCGAGGGCGCGGTGCAGCTCGGCGGCATCACGCACATCTCGGCGTACGCCTTCTCCACCGAGAACTGGAAGCGCTCGCCGGAAGAGGTCCGCTTCCTCATGGGCTTCAACCGCGACACCATCCGCCGGCGCATCGGCGAGATGGACGAGCTCGGCGTCCGCATCCGCTGGGCCGGCCGCCGCCCCCGCCTGTGGAAGTCGGTCATCGACGAGCTGGAGTGGGCCGAGGAGCGCACGAAGGACAACAAGCTCCTGACCCTCACCATGTGCGTCAACTACGGCGGCCGCTGGGAGATCGCCGACGCCATGGCCGCCATGGGCCGCGACATCAAGGCCGGCCGGCTGGACCCGGCGAAGATCAACGAGAAGACGGTCACGCGGTATCTCTACGAGCCGGACATGCCGGACGTGGACTTGTTCATCCGCTCCTCCGGCGAGCACCGTACGTCCAACTTCCTCATGTGGGAGTCGGCGTATGCGGAGTTCGTGTTCGACAACACTCTGTGGCCCGACTTCGACCGCACCAACCTGTGGCGCGCGTGCGAGTCCTTCGCGGGGCGCGACCGCCGTTACGGCGGGGCGATCACGAACGAGGAGCAGTTCGCGGCAGAGGCGGAGCCGGAGTACGAGTACAACGAGAGCGAGTACGGGGACCCTGACGAGGTCGCGTAACGCATAGCGTTTCGGCGCTCCTCGGGATGGTGTCGCCGCCGGTGACGTGATGCCGCCGGCAGCTCCCCATTCGGTGTCCGGTCCCAGCCTGAGATCGAGCCCGAAGACGCTCCGCGATCATGCGACGATCGCGGAGCGCCCCCGGACCGTCCCCAAACTACCGTCCCGCCCTGGCGCCGCGCTGGCGCCAGGGCGGTTGTGTCCTCAGTGGTCCCCGCAGGTCCCGAAGATCTCCAGCGTGTGCGACACGTCCGAATATCCGTGCTCGGCGGCGACCCGCGCGGCCCAGCTCTCCACCACCGCCGGGCCCTCGACCTCGACGGTCTTGCCGCACTCCCGGCACACCAGGTGGTGGTGGTGCCGCGGGGTGGAGCAGCGCCGGTAGATGACCTCGCGGTCGCCGGTGCGCAGCACGTCCACCTCGCCGGCGTCGGCCAGGGACTGCAGGGCGCGGTAGACCGTGGTCAGGCCGACCGACTCGCCGCGCTGCTTGAGCAGGTCGTGCAGGTCCTGCGCGCTGCGGAAGTCGTCGACCTCGTCCAGCAGCGCCGCGACCGCCGACCGCTGGCGGGTGGAGCGGCCCTGGGCGGGCAGGCCGCGGCCGGTGTCGCCTTGGTGGTCGCCGGAGGTGTCTGCGGTACTCACTGTCCTTCTCCTAGCGGTTGGCGCGTGGGCGGAGGTGCCGGGCGGGCGGCGGTCGGCGGGGCGGCCCGAAGTCATTGTGGCAGGCTCGGTGCGGTCGCGACCGCTTGTTCGCCCCCGGGTCCGGGTTCGCGCGCCGGCGGCCTGGCCCGCGGCCCGGACCGGCCGCGCCGCCGGCGCAGCAGCCCGGCGCAGATGCTGGCGGCCAGGAACACCGCGATCGCGATCAGCACGATCGAGGCGCCGGGCGGCGTGTCCGCGTAGTACGACATGGTGACGCCGGAGAACGCGGCCCCGACCCCGATCACCATGGCGCCGCCCATCGTGGCGGCGAACGCCCGCGTCAGCTGCTGCGCGGCGGCCACCGGCACCACCATCAGGGCGCTGACCATCAGCACCCCGACCACGCGCATGCCGACGGTCACCGTCACCGCGGTGGTGACGGCCAGCAGCAGATTCAGCATCCGCACCGGCAGCCCGGCCACCCGCGCGAACTCCTCGTCCTGGCACACCGCGAACAGGGCGCGCCGCAGGCCGAGGGTGACCAGCAGCACGCCGACGGCCAGCGCGGCGATCGCCCACAGGTCCCCGGCGGACGTGGACAGGATCGAGCCGAACAAGTACGAGTTCAGATTCGCGTTCCCGCCGGACAGCGAGATGAGCATCGACCCGCCGGCCAGCCCGCCGTAGAAGAGCATCGCCAGGGCCACGTCGCCGCTGGCCTTCGCCCGCTCGCGGATGAGCTCGACGGCCGCGGACCCGCCGACCGCGACCAGCACCGCGCCCCACACCGGCGAGGTGTGGGTGATCAGGCCCAGCCCGACGCCGGTGAGCGCGACGTGCCCGAGCCCGTCGCCCATCAGCGCCAGCCGCCGCTGCACGAGGTAGGTGCCGATGGCCGGCGCGGCCAGGCCGATGGCCAGGGCGGCGAGGAAGGCGCGCTGCATGAAGGGCAGGCTGAAGATGGTGTCGCTCAGCATGCGGGGCCTGCCTTCGGGGT
>Ga0105240_10008454_pt1 | contig 14724 bp, 14 predicted proteins | sample KBSC54metaG_FD_80426 | JGI IMG/M metagenome (GOLD analysis project Ga0105240, IMG submission 80426) | Corn rhizosphere microbial communities from Kellogg Biological Station, Michigan, USA - KBS C5-4 metaG | ecosystem: Host-associated > Plants > Roots > Rhizosphere > Soil | place: Michigan, USA... | reverse complement strand
GCCTCGCGCAGCACGCGAATCCAGTGCGCGGTCTCGAGCTCTGGCCCAACGCGTGCGAAATCGGTCGGGTTGTAGCAAAACACGCAGTGCAGAGGACAGCGATAAGTCAGCTCCAGCAGGAGCCACAGCGGCGGACCGGGTCTGACCTCGGGCGCCGGAACCGCACCTGTTTCACTCCGCACCGAGCCATGCGCCAGCGTGCTCACTCGCGCATCTCCAGCCAGTTCTTCTCGAGAGCCATGTTCACGAATGCCGTGACGTCGGCGGACAGGCCCTGGACCCCGAACGCGGTCTCCAGGTCCGCCACGATCTCCTCCACCGTGCGCTGGCCATCGCAGCGGCTCATGATCGCGCCGGCGCTGCCATTGAGCTTGACCATGCCCTCGGGATACAGGAGCACGTGCGCGCCCTGCGCGGGCTCCCACTGCAGCCTGAAGCCGCGCCCGACGATGGGCTTGTGGGCCGTGGCGCTCACTGGCTCACTCCGTACCGCAGTGCCATGGCGTCATTCATCTGCCACAGCACGTCGAGCTTGAATTGAAGAATCTGCAGCGCGCGCTCCTGTTGCGCGCGAGTGACGAACCGCTCGAGGGTCACGGCCAGGCCGAAATCGACGTCGCGCCGTGCGAGGCCAACACGACTTTGGAAGTAACGCAGGCCGGCACGATCGATCCAGGGATAGTGCTCCGGCCAGCTCGCGAGGCGTTGCTTGTGAATTTCCGGTGCAAACAGCTCGGTCAAGGAGGAGCAAACGGCCTCTGGCCAAGGCGCGCGCCGTGCGAAGTTGACGTATGCATCGACAGCGAAACGCACACCTGGCAGAACCTCGGTCAGGCTCTCGACGTGTGTCCGTTCGAGGCCCACGGCCTCGGCGAGGCGGAGCCAGGACTCGATGCCGCCCGGGTCGTCTCCGTAGCCGTCGTGGTCGAGAATGCGCTGCACCCAGTTGCGCCGCACCGCCCGATCGTCGCAGTTGGCGAGAATGGCAGCGTCCTTCACCGGAATGCTGATCTGGTAATAGAAACGGTTGGCTACCCACCCGCGGATCTGCTCGGGCTGCGCGCCGCCGGAGTTGAGCATCACGTTGAACGGATGATGGATATGATAGGCGCGGCCTTTGTCCCGCAGCCGCCGCTCGAATTCCTCCCGGCTCCAGCCAGGCTCGCTCATAACACGATCTCCATGCCATCCCAGGCGACTTCGATGCCGTGTCGCTGCAACACGGCGCGCTCGGGCGAGTCCTCATCCAGGATCGGATTGGTATTGTTCACATGGATCAGCACTTTGCGGGTGGCCGATGGCAGTCGATCCAGCCACTCCAGCATGCCGCCGGGGCCGCTTTGCGGGAGATGCCCGATGTCGCGCGCACGTTTGCCCGACAGGCCCAGGACGATCATCTCCTCGTCCGTCCAGAACGTACCATCCACCAGCACGCAGCTGGCTGCCTGCATCCCACGCCACACCGGTTCATCGATTTGCGCCAGTCCCGGAGCGTAGAAGACGCTCCGGCCCGTGACATCCGCCTGGATCTGCAACGCGATGTTGTCGCCCGGCACCGGTGTCTCGCGATTCGGGGAGTAGGGAGCCGGCTTGCTGGCGACCGGCAGAGCCCGCCAGGTCACCCCCGGCACTGCATCGACTGCAAAGCCCTGCCCACCGAGACCGATTCGATGGCGATCCACGCCGCAGTAGTGTGAGAGCACCTGGAGGATCGGATTGCCGCGAGTCAGGTCCTCATAGGCGCTGTCCGTGCACCACAGAGGCCAGGGGCGCGTGGACTCGCGCAACATGTACAGACCCGTGGTGTGGTCGACCTGGCCATCGACCAGGACGATCGCCCCCAGCGCCGTATCGCGCGCACGGCGAGCCGGCTGCAGATCCGCGTTCGCCTGCAACTGCGCAAGAATGTCCGGGGAAGCGTTGACCAGCGCCCAGGACGCCGCCGACTCGCCAGCGACCGCAATCGAGGATTGCGTCCGTCTGCGGGCACGCACGGAGCCTGCGCGTACGCCTGCGCAATTGCGGCAATTACAGTTCCACTGAGGGAAGCCGCCACCGGCGGCAGATCCGAGCACCCGAATTTTCACGGTCGGCGCAACGTCGCGCGAGAGTCCTGGGAGAGCCTCAGGCGCCGCCCGCCGCAGCGGAACGGCGCCTGAGCTTGTCGGACGCGAAGTCCGTCGGCAGCATCAGCGATTGGCGATGTACATCGTGATTTCCATGCCGAACCGGAAATCAGTCGCCTGGGGGGTTTCCCATTTCATGTCGAGCTCCAGCAGTTGCTTGGAAAACGCATGGCGTGAGAGCCGTGCGTGCCGTCATCCTTGCGCAGTGCCGCCGGCGCCGACAGCGGAGGATCATGAAACTCGCCTCATGAATTTCATGAGCCCACCGACACGCCTCAGGCGCTCCGCTCCAGCACTGTTACCATGGCGCCCTTCAATCGAGTCCTGAAGGCTGTCGAAGCATGAAGCTGCGGACGCGCCTGAACCTGGTCGTGACCGGTCTTACCGCCGTGTTCATGGGGGTGCTGATCGCCTCGGAGATCCGCGACATGCGCAGCTCCATCCGCGAGGAGATCGAGGCCGCCAACCAGGTCGCCTCACAGCTGCTGGGTCGGCTGGCCGTCATCTACTCGCGGACCGGCGGTCCGGAGGTCGTGCAGCAGTTTCTGCAGCAGCTCGGTCGCGTGCGGGCCAACGACATCGTGCTGCGCTCCCCCCTAGGGGAGACCCTGTACCGATCCCCTCCACCGACGTACAAGGCCGGCCGCGAGGCTCCGGCCTGGTTTGCGCACCTGCTGGCCCCCCAACAGCCGCGGCACACTTTCCCCCTGCCCGGGGGCTTCGTGCTGGTCGTACAGGCCCAGACCTCCCGCTCGGTGCTCGACGCCTGGGATGACCTCACCCGGCTGCTGATGCTGGCTCTGGCCATGCTGGTCGTGGTCAACGGCATGGCCTTCTGGCTGGTGGATCGCTCGCTGGCGCCCTTTCCCATCATCGCCAACGGCCTGGAGCGTATCCAGCGCGGGGATCTGGCATTCCGGCTGCCTCCGCTACCGGGCCCGGAAGCGCACGCCATCGGCTCCGCCTTCAATCGCATGGCCCAGGCGGTCCAGGACAACGTCCAGGCGGAGCGTCGGGCCCGGGAAGCCCAGACGCGTCTGGAAGAGCGGCGCGAGATGGCGAAGCTGGTCGAACAACGGGTAGACGAAGAGCGACGCCTCATCGCGCACGAGCTGCACGATGAGTTCGGTCAGTCGGTCACCGCTATCCGCAGCCTGGCGCTCGCCATCGCCAACCAGTCGAAAGAGCAAGCCATGGGTGACACCGCACGCCTGATCTCCGAGGAGGCGGCGCGGCTGTACGATGCGATGCACGGCCTGATTCCACGACTGATGCCCCCGGAGCTCGACACGCTCAGCCTCGCGGAGACGCTCGAGAGCCTGGTACGCGATTGGCAGCGCCGGTTCCCTTCTGTCGCGCTATCGCTTCGGCATACCCTCGCGGGAGACCTCGGCCCGAGCGTTACGCTGGCGATCTATCGCGTGGTACAAGAGGGCTTGATCAATGCCCTGCGCCACGCGCAGGCAGCGCATGTGAACATCAACGTGGAGTCAGATGCCGAGAGGATTGTGGTAACGATTACAGACGATGGTGTTGGTCTTCCGAAGGAGTGGGCGCGCCCCGGGCACTTCGGGCTGCGTGGACTGACCGAGCGCGTGGAGCACCTGGGCGGCGTATTCACTGTCGGCAACCGCGAACCGCGCGGCGCCAGCTTGAACGCTGAAATCCCCTTGACGGCCGGTGCTATTCGATGATTCGAGTCATGCTCGTGGACGATCATGCGGTGGTGCGCACCGGATTTCGCCTCCTGCTGCAGGCGCAGACGGAGGTCGTGGTCGTGGCGGAGGCGGAATCCGGCGAGGTCGCCTGCCAGCGCTATCTGGAGCTCACACCGGATGTCGTGGTGTTGGATCTTGCGATGCCCGGGATGGGCGGCCTGGAGGCGCTGCGGCGCATTCGCTCCCACCATCCGCAGGCGCGCGTACTGGCCCTCTCCGCCCACGATGACCCGATGCACGCGCGGCGCGCTCTGCGTGAGGGAGCGTTGGGATTTCTTTCGAAGCGCAGCGCGCCGGAAGCTTTGATCGAGGCGGTGACGACCGTCGGGGCAGGCCGCCGTTACATCGACGTGGCGCTCGCGCAGAAGCTCGCGCTCGCAGACCTGGATGGCGGCTCCAAGTCACCCATCGAGAAGCTTTCCGAGCGGGAATTCGAGGTATTCGTGCGCCTTGCACGCGGTGAGACGGTGCAGCGCATTGCCGAGGATCTGCGCCTGTCCGCCTCCACCGTCGGCACCCATCTTTATAACATCAAGCAGAAGCTCGACGTGGTCAACCAGTCGGAGTTGACTCTCCTGGCGATTCGCCACGGGTTGATCGAAGCCTAGAGTCCGGCGCGCTGCACGGTTGCCGCGCGCCGGACCGGGGGCTAGTTCCAGTTGTTGCGCGTACGGAAGTCCTTCGCCTGGCGCTCCGCCTCATCGCGCGCGATCCCGTATCTCTCCTGCAATTTGCCGGCCAACTGCTCGCTCTTGCCCTCGAGCTGGTCGATCTCGTCGTCGGTCAGCTTGCCCCACTGCTCCTTCATCCTGCCCTTGATCTGCTTCCACTGTCCTGCGGCACGGTCGTTGTTCATCCCACTGCTCCAGGTTGGATACCTGGGACCGTCTCAGCAACCGCCGTGCCTCTGCCGGTCGCAAGCTGCGGCTTGTCCTCTCCCAGCCAGCGGTAGAGGACCCCGGCGACCGCGGCACCGACCAGCGGGGCGCACCAGAACAGCCACAACTGACTCAGCGCCCAACCACCCACCATGAGCGCAGGCCCGGTGCTGCGCGCGGGGTTGACCGAGGTGTTGGTCACGGGAATCGAAATCAGATGGATCAGAGTCAACACCAGGCCGATCGGAATCGCCGCAAATCCCGCCGGCGCCCGCCGATCGGTCGCCCCCAGGATGACGACCAGAAAAAAGAACGACATCACCAGCTCGGTGAGCAGCGCCGCTGGCAGGCCATAGTGACCGGGCGAGTGTTCCCCGTAGCCGTTGGCAGCCAGCCCGGCCGCGACCGGATCGCTGCCATTGCCGGAGGCGATGACCGACAGCACCCAGGCCGCCGCGATTCCCCCGAGCACCTGCACGATGACGTAGGGGGCGACATCGCCGCCATTGAACCGGCCGCCGGCCCACAAGCCGACGGTGACCGCCGGGTTGATGTGGCAGCCGGAGATGTGTCCGATGGCAAACGCCATGGTCAACAGCGTCAGTCCAAAGGCCAAGGCCACTCCGACCAGCCCGATGCCGACCTGGGGAAATTTTGCCGCCAATACGGCTGCGCCGCACCCGCCCAGGACCAACCAGAACGTGCCGAGGAACTCGGCCGCCAGACGCCGCGAAAGTGTCATTGTTATCTCCCAGTCCAGGCTTGTTGTTGTTGCGGGCGACGTTACTCCGGGCGACCGGAGCCGTCAAAAACCCCGGCCCGGGAGCAAAGCGGCCGCCGCGACTAACCGATGTCCACCGTCAGGGTATTGCGGCCGGTGGCGAGCCGTTCCGTCACCGCCGTCCTGGAGACCAGCGCTGCGCCGCGGCGATGGGGATTGGAGGCGCGTGTGAACGTCAGAGGATGGCCGTTCACGGAGATCGCGTTGACGCCGCACCCGGCGCCCCTGATCCGGTAGGTGACTTCCACCGGGTGCCCGAGGAGTGTCAGCTCGACGCGCAAGCCATCGAGCTGCCGCGGGATCACGGGATCGACACGCACTAGCGTGGCTTCACAGCTCAGACCCAGAAAGCGCCGCATGATCAGGCCGAGCGCGATACCCGCACCGCTGGAATAGACACGCCAGCCTCCATCGAGCGCGATACGTCCCTGCACGACCCGCGCGTAATCCTCGCTGGCCTCGTAGCGATCGGCAAAAGCAGCATCGGAGCTCGAGTAGTAGCAGTTTGCCTGACGCGCAGTCGCGGTGGGGACGAGCGCCCCGACCCCAACGGGGCTGGCCTGACAAAGCGCCCGCAAAAACCGCTCAGCCTCCCCGACATGCGCCAGGGCCTGGGCAAAGCGCAAATGGGCGTGGGTGTACATCAGACCGATTTCGCGGCCGAAAAAAGTCGCGGTCTCCGCCCTCTGGAAGATACGCTCGACGCCACCGTGATAAGGCATCGGTTTGTCGAACAGACGTACGCCATCCGGCGCGCTCAGGTGAGTATCGATGAGCTTCAAGTGCTCACGGGTCTGGGCGGGCGTCAGCATGTCCTCGAGAATGGCGTGGATCATCGCCAGAGAGCTGTAGCGCAGCCCGGTCCTCGCATCGCGCGGATGCAGCAGGTATTCCGGACGGCCATCCGCTTTGTCGAAGCTGGCGTACCCCGTCAGCACGCCATCGGCAATCAGCAGACGCTGGAAGTCCTCGTGCACCTGCGTGGCCAGGCTCTCGAGCCGGGGGGCCTCCTGCGCCCTTCCGACGGACCGCAGCGCCTGCGCGAGGGTCGTCAGTGTTTGATAGTGGAGGGTCACGGTCCAGGCGCTGCACATCCGGTCGCGCATCGCCGGATCGGCCGGTTGCAGTGAGTCGTTCCAGTCGCCGTGTCCGTAGGCAGCGAGCGCGGTGCCCGCGATCACTCGCTTCTCGATGAGCGCCAAAGCACGCTGAACGTGCTGCCACACGGTCGCCCGCTCGCCCGCCTCGGGCCCCTGCGCGTCGAAAAACGGCACTGACTCCTCGAGCACGCCGGCATCGCCGGATGCGATGAGGTATTGAGCGAGCACCAGGAGCGGCCAGAACACGATGTCGCCATGCGAATCGCCCGCCCGAATGCCGCGTTCGCGCTCGAAGAACGTGAACCACTGTGGCCAGTCGCCATCGGGGTTCTGCTCCTTCGTGACGCGGAGCAACAGGTCGCGGATCGGTGCCACTGCTCCCAGGGCGAGCAGCATCTCAACCGGTCCCTGGCAGACATCCCGCGTTCCCCAACCTCCCCCGGAGTACTGCTCCAGGCCTCGAGGGGCCAGGTAATGCACGAACGCATTGTGCGTGAACCAGGGGATGATCTCCGTCAGGCGCGCGACTGTTTCCGTGGAGGGCGCCGCAAGCGACACCTCCGGTAACAGAGGCACCCCGGGCGCCACACTCAGCGGCCGCGGGCCGCTCTCGGGGACCAGGTGCCCGCGGATCTGCAGATCAACGCGGCTGGCCGGGGCCGTCACCACGCACACGAACGGCTGTCCACGCGATTGGCCATCGACGAACAGCAGCTCATCCCCCCCGACCGTCTCGAAAGTCGTTCCCGATAGCGGCGCGATGCGGAAGCTTCCGTCGGGAAACCTGCGGCCCAGATCGCTTGATGGCGCGGGGGTGAGGACGATCTCGGCTCCGTCACGACGCCATTGCGCGCTGCCGGGGGCGCTGCCGTCATCCCCGTTGAGGGACACGTGATGGGAGATGAGCAACCGCACCGGACTGCCCGAGGTGACGGCGACCGAGAGTGTCAACTCCTGCGGCTCACTGTGAGCCTCGGCTCGAACCTCGATCACACCTTGCGCGTAGCGATATACCCAGAGGCAGGCCTCAGGCTCCATCTCGAATGCCGAAGGCACGTCGAGGAGTTGCCAGACGCCGCCGATCTGCGCAAAGACACGTTGCCCGTGCGAGCGAAACAGGCCCACATAACCATGCACCGTCGAGAGCAGGCGGTTGATGTTGACATGCCCCTGAGTCACCATCGAATGGAACACACCGCTCATCCACACCGTCGAGGTGAGCGCGGTCTCATCCGGCGTCATGTGGCGGCCCGTCCGGAGTATGTGGCCGTGCGGGCGCAGGACGCGCTGCTCCTTCGCACGCAACACCACATGGCGATTCCTGCCATGAAAGAACGACAGCAGGTTGCCGCTTGCGTCACGCTCTTCATGACGCCACTGCGCGCCAAACATGTTCCGCAGCGACTCAGCGCCCAGATCCTCGGCAGCCAGCAGCGGCGCCGAGCTGAAGAGGGTCGCAGTTGGCGGCGCTTCCACGGGAGTCCGCGTGCTCGGCGGAGGCGGTGCCGACTCCGGCAGGGCGAGCGCCTGACGCGCGATCTCCAGGTCCGCCGGTGTCGTGGCGCCAGGATGATCCGCGACGTACGAGCCGAAGAAGCCGGTATCCACACTCTGCTTGGGCTCCAGCCGCACCGCTTCATCCCGGATCGCCACCAGGGCGTGCTCATGCTGTAACCGCCGGCTCGGCAGGCCGGCAACGCAACCCACCGGCACACCCGACTCGCGGCCCGCGAGACCGTAGAATTGCAGCGCGTCGGTGGCGAACTCGACGCCGCGCCGCAACGAGCCGATGACCGACCAGGGATGTCGGCCGTCTACGGCAAGATTCTGCCGCGTGGCAATGGCGATTCCACGAGTCGGATCCGACAGGGGCGTGTGATCGAGGTACTGGCTGACGTAGTACTCGTTGAGACGCACCGCGCCGTAGGGCGCAAGCGCCACGTCCTGAGCGTACGTGAGATCGAGCTGCCGCGGCGTCGAGCTCGTGTTGAGCAGGCGTACATGCCAGAACCACGCCGTCGCGTTTCGCGCGAGCACCAGCGCGAGCGCATATTCGATACCGAGCCACGCGCCGGTCCCGGCGAGCATCCCGGATTGCGGATCGATGCGGAAACGAGTGGGACTGCGAGGTCCGAGCAACGCCGTCGATGAATCCGGCGCGCCCGCCGCGCCGGATGAGCGCAGATACAGGTTGGCGGGACCGCCTTCGACCTCGTTGCCCACGAACAGGGCCAGCGCGATCGCGCCGCAATCGAAGCGGCGTAACGAGCCGTTGGCATTGATTTCGGCACGCAACCCCGAGCTGCTGCTCAGGACCAGCGGGGACCTTTCTGACGAGCTTGCTTGGGGCATTGGGTAAGCATACCGCGAGAAGGCGCCGGGATTGCAGGCGCGGAGCCCCAGTCAACCAGGATCGCAGGCAGCGCGTCCACGTCGCAGCGCGGAGCGCGTTCACGGCCCCAGCGTCGCGGGCAGCGCGCCCCTTCTCCGCCGCGCTCGAGCTGTCTAGGTCTCCGTGCCGAGTCGTGCCAGCAATCCACGCAACAGCGGTGCGAGCCTGCGCAGCTCGTCACGATGTGCGAGCGACAGCCCCGCCAACAATGCCTGCGACCTGGGCGTCAGAACGACACGCACCTTGCGCCGGTCGGCCCGGTCGACATGGCGCCGCAGCAGGCCCTTGGAAGCGAGCCGGTCGACCAACCCCACGGCACTGTGGGGTCGCAGGTTGAGACGCTCCGCCAGGTTCCCGATAGTCGCCAGGCTCTTCCCGGGGAAGCCGCGAATGGTGAGCAGGGCCTGGTGCTGCTGGGGTGTGAGGCCGGCGGAACGTGCCTCCGCTTCGCTGAATGCCGCAAAACGGCGCATGAGATACCTGAGCTCCGAGAGAGTCTCGTAGTCCGCCTTCGCCAGAGCCCGAGTACGGCGGTGACCACCTGCGCGTTGCGTCACGCTGTGCCCCCATATGTCGTAGTACGATATATTGGCGGTTCCTCCCCGCGAATCGAAACCCACTCCGCCATGCAGAATGGTCCCAAGGACGAGCACCCTGCGCCCGTAGCGCACTTGCGCACCGGGCCCCATGTCGCGAAGACCACGGACGGCCTGCGCGATTTCAGCGCAGACCACCGCCTCATCACGCTGGCCGCGATGGCGCTCGTCGTGGGCACCGGCGGCGCGCTGGCCGCCTGGGCCCTGTTGCATCTGATCAACCTGGTCACGAATTTCGCCTACTTCGGCAAGCTCAGCTCCACCACCGCCGCCATCGCCGGCAACACCCTGGGCGCCGCCAGTGTGCTGATTCCCGTCGCAGGATGCCTGATCATCGGCCTGATGGCGCGCTTCGGCTCGGAGAAAATCCGCGGCCATGGCATTCCCGAGGCCATTGAAGCCATTCTCATCGGCCGCAGCCGCATCCAACCGCGGGTCGCGGTGCTCAAGCCGCTGTCCTCGGCGATTTCCATCGGCACCGGCGGCCCGTTCGGCGCGGAGGGCCCGATCATCATGACGGGCGGGGCGATCGGCTCGCTGTTTGCCCAGCTCTTTCACATGTCCAACGCCGAGCGCAAGACGCTGCTCGTCGCGGGAGCGGCGGCCGGTATGGCGGCCACCTTCGGCACCCCGATTGCCGCCATGCTGCTCGCGGTGGAGCTGCTGCTGTTCGAGTGGAAGCCACGTAGTTTCGTTCCGGTCGCCGTCGCCTGCGTCGTCGCCGCCGCCTGGCGCCGCTGGTACCTCGGAACGGAAGCCCTGTTTCCACTCGCCACCAACGCCCCGCTACCGGACCAGGGCTTGATGTTCTGTGTGCTGCTCGGCGCCCTTGCCGGGCTCGGCTCCGCCTTGCTCACACTGCTGGTGTATGCCTCGGAGGATCTGTTTCAACGCCTGCCCGTTCACTGGATGTGGTGGCCGGCGATGGGCGGTGTCGTCATCGGCGTTGGCGGGCTGATAGAGCCGCATGCTCTGGGAGTCGGGTATGACAGTATCGCGGCGCTGCTGCATGCGGACCTGTCCTCGGGTCCCGCCCTGCGGCTGCTCATCGTCAAGGCCGTCATCTGGTCGGTGGCTCTCGGCTCGGGAACTTCCGGCGGTGTGTTGGCGCCGCTGCTCATCATGGGCGGGGTCATCGGCGCAGAATTCGGCGGTTTCATCTCACCGGGCGATACGGGCATCTGGGCACTGGTCGGCATGGCCTCCATGATGGGCGGCACCATGCGCGCCCCGCTCACCGCCACCCTGTTCGGCATCGAGCTCACGCATGACATCAATGCGATGTTGCCCATCGCCATCGGGTGCGCCACGGCCCATGCGGTGACGGTGCTGCTGATGAAACGCTCGATCCTGACTGAAAAAGTCGCACGCCGCGGGCATCACATCGTGCGCGAGTACATCGTGGACCCGTTCGAGCAGATGCGGGTTTCCGACATCATGGCGAAGAACGTCGACACGCTCCCGGCCTCGCAAACCGTGGGAGCGACGGTCGATTTCTTCACCGCGGCGGGCGCCCCGCGCCGGCACAAGAGCTATCCCGTCATCGACGCGCAGGGACAGGTGATCGCCATCGTGTCGCGCACGGATGCGCTGCGATGGATGCGCGAGGACACCCTGGCTGACAAGGCCCTCGCGGAGCAGCTCGCCGGCCAGGACGTCGTGTTCGGCTACGAGGACGAGCTGGTCGGCAGGCTGGCAGACAAGATGGCCGCCACCGGCAACGGCCGCATTCCGATCCTGCGGCGGGAGGACGGCAAGCTCGCCGGTCTGGTCGCGCGCCGTGACCTGCTGCGGGTGCGAGCGCAGCAAATCCATCACGAGCACGCGCGAGAAGCGCTGATCCAGTTGCGCCGCAACGGCAACGGATGAAGGTCAAGGCGATACGATCTTCGCCTTGATCGCTTCGTACTCGGAGTCGGTGATCAGCCGGGCATCGAGCATCTGTTTGGCTTCCTGCAACCGGCGCACGGCCTCCGACTGGCCCGCGCCACCGGGCACGGGGCCGGAGGCTACCTGGATCCCTCCGGAGCGGGCGCGCAGCTCCTCCAGCTCGCGCACGCGGCGCTTCTCGCGCCACGCCTGGTCCTGGGCCTGGCAGATGCGATACACCGCCTGCGCCTGCTCCTTGCGCAGGCCGGGAAAATCCAGGCGGCGCGCTCCACCGGTGGCGCCCTGGGAGGCCAGATCAGTGGCGCTTCCGGCCCGGATCGCCAGCTGCGCCCCGAACACACCGACGTGCAGCGTGACTTCCTCCAGGTCCTGCCAGCGAACGTCCGCCACATCGAAGCCGCCGAGAAGCTGGCGCGTGATCACGATCAACCGACCGCTGGTGGCGGCCACCAGCAGCCGCCGATGTGTCAGCGCGAACATCCGCCGCTGCACGGCCCACGCCTCGAGCGTCTCCGTTGGAATCAACACGGAACGCAGATGCTGAAGGGGCCGCTCGAGTCCGGTCTCATCCTGCATCGATACGCTCATGGTGAAGGGCTACTTGTGTTGCACGATGTCGGCGCGCAGTTGACGCAACTTGTCCTTGAGGGTCGCCTCGTTGGTGCTGCCCATCCGCAGCAGCAGCTTCTGGCCGGCGGACAGATTCTCCAGGCTCGGATCGGCGTACTGGTAGAACACTTTCGGCTGCACGAGCCGGATCGGCCCCTTCACGTCCGGCGTTGCCAGCAGGTTGTCGATGACCTGCACCAGGCGATCGTTGAAGTACATCCCCGGATAACCAAGGTCCTCGTACGCCTGTTGGAACAGGGGATAGAGCCGGAAGTAAACGCTCGCCAGCGTGCGCGGATCCGCGGCCTGCACGACCTTCATGAACGGGGCGTAGCGCTCGAAGTTGGCGGAGCTGAGCGTCGTGACGTCCCCCTGGGTGGTCACGAGCGTCTCGCCGGCCGTCGGCTTGATGGGGCGCAGCTCCACCGCCACCTTGTTGCGCGGCAGGTTGTCGATGGTCGCGACGATATGCCGCACGATGTTCTCGGGGTTCAGGAAATTCTCGATGGGCTTCTGCCCGAACAGGCCCACCAGCGAATCGCGCACTTCCACGTCGCTATCGTTGAGCGCAGGCAGAGGCTTGGCTTCAGGGGCGGCCTCCGGGATCGGGTGCTGGATGGCCGGCTGCGCCGCCACGGGCGCCGCCTTGACGGCGGGAGCAGCAGCCTGGGGCGGCGGTGGTGCCGGACGCGCGTAGTACCTGAAATAGACGAACGCCCCGATCGCCAGCAGCGCGACCGCGGCGGCCGATCCCCAGATCGCCTTGCTGCGAAATCGTTCCTCCGCATCGGCTTCAGCGTTCCACATTCTGCGCACCCGCTCTTCCCATCACGTGGCCCATTCTACTTCACGCGGCTACGAACGGTGGCTTAGGCAGCCTGCGCCCGCGTACCGTGGCTCACACGGCCTACGCTACGTACGGTGGCTCACACGGCCTACGCCGCGTACTCCTCAGGGGGATCGCGCTGCACGCGACCCCTGCCGTGGAACTCGGAGGGAGGCGCGTTGAATTGGGCCCAGGCCAAGCTGCCAACGGAGAGCAGCACGATGGGCAACCCGATGAGGACGTTCGCCGAGAACCTCTCGTGACCCAGCCCCCAGCCCACCAGCAATCCGACCAAGGGGTTGACGTATGCATAGCTGGTGGCCAGCGTCGGGGAGACCTCCTCGACCAGATAGCGATACGCAGAGAAGCCGATGAGAGAGCCGAATACGACCAGGTAGCTCCAGGCCCACCACACGCGCGCGGTGGGGGCGAATGTCCACGATTCGCGGAACACGACGCTGAGAACCAGCGCCATGAGGCCTCCGGCGAGCATTTCCGCGGCGAAACCCATCGCCCCCGGTGGCGTTTCGATCCGCCGCGACAGCACGGTTCCGAGCGACCAGCTCGCCACGCCGATGAGGATCAGGAGCGTCCCCACGGGCCGTGCGCGCAGATCCTCACCCATCACCATGACGAGAGTGCCGGCGGCTCCGACAACAATCGCCGCCCACTCGAGCGCCTTCGGCCGGCTGCCAAAGTAGACAGACCACAAGGCCACTGCCAGGGGCAGGAGGGTGACGAGGGCCACCGCCGCGCCCGAGGCGACCCACTTCTCAGCCACGGTCACGTTGCCGAGTGAAACGACGAGCAACAGAAACGCGAGAACCGCCGCACCGCGCCACTGTCGCGCCGTCGGCAACCGCTCCCCGCGCAGCCACAGCCACCCCATCGTCAGACCGCCGGCGACGATGAAGCGGGTCGCGAGGAGGAAATAGGGTCCGGCGCCCTCCAGGCCCACCTTCAGTGCGTAATAGGTGGTCCCCCAGATGACGTACACACAGAAAAGACAGGCCGGTACCAGCCAGCGGCGCGCTGCGGGCTGTGAGCTGAGAGGTTGTGTACGCGTCACCGATGTTCCCTGGGATCGTCGCTGAGGACGATTCTATTGTCCGCCGCTTGCGCGCGGCATTGCGTAAATTAAACTAATGCTGCGCTTAGATCTTCCTATTTAAGCTTTCGAGGCACTGCAACCTTGAATATGGACCCGTTGGACCTGAAGATCCTGGCCAGTCTCGACGCCGACACGCGCCGCCCCTACGCCGATCTCGCACGTGAGCTCGAGGTATCGCAGCCGACGATCGCGGATCGGGTCAAGCGGCTGGAGTCCCGCGGGGTCGTGCGAGGGACCATGCTGTGCATCGACTACGCACGGCTCGGCTTCTCCGTGACGGCCTTCGTGCGGCTGCGCATGACGCCCCTGCACAAGCAAGGCCTGGTTGAAGCGGCACGGGAAATCCCTCAGATCATCGAGATGCACCAGGTCACCGGAGAGGATTGCATGATCGCCCGTATCGTGGCGCGCTCGGTGGATGAGTTGGGGAGCATTCTCGACCGGCTGACCGTCTTTGCCCAACCGAACACCTCCGTCGTTTTGAGCACACCCATCGCACTGCGCAATCCGATCCCTGCGCAGCAGACGGACTGACGGCGATGAGCACGCTCGAGGGCTTTCACCCGGCCGTTGCGAACTGGTTCGATCGTGCGTTCGATCGCCCCACGGCGACGCAGACCCGGGCCTGGCCTGCGATCCAGGCACAGCAGCATGTGCTGATCGCTGCGCCGACAGGCTCCGGCAAGACGCTGGCTGC
>Ga0105240_10008453_pt1 | contig 14724 bp, 15 predicted proteins | sample KBSC54metaG_FD_80426 | JGI IMG/M metagenome (GOLD analysis project Ga0105240, IMG submission 80426) | Corn rhizosphere microbial communities from Kellogg Biological Station, Michigan, USA - KBS C5-4 metaG | ecosystem: Host-associated > Plants > Roots > Rhizosphere > Soil | place: Michigan, USA... | reverse complement strand
GTGCGTCGCGCGCCCGGATGTCGGCGAGCACGGCGGCCTCGTCCACCCCCTTGCCGGCAGCGGCGAATTCGAGCGCCCGGCGGCGCGCGCGCACCTCGGGCGCGGCGGTGACGAAGATCTTCACCTCGGCCTGCGGACAGATGACGGTGCCGATGTCGCGGCCGTCGAGCACCGCGCCCGGCGGCTTGGCGGCAAAGTCGCGCTGGAAGGCCAGCAGCGCCGCCCGCACCTGTGGCATCGCCGAGACGATCGAGGCCGCCTCCCCGACCGCGGCCGCCTTGAGCACCGCCTCGTCGAAGCGCGTCGGATCGAGTGTCAGCGCCGCCGCCAATGCGGCGTTTTCGTCGTCCGACCGCTTGCCGGCGTCGAGCACGGATTTGCCGACGGCACGGTACAACAGGCCGGTGTCGAGATGGCGCAGGCCGTAATGGGCGGCAAGCTTCTTGCCGATCGTGCCCTTGCCGGACGCGGCCGGCCCGTCGATGGCGATGATCATGTTAAGTCGACCATTGCTTGCCCGCCGTCATTCCGGGGCGCGAGCGCGGCGAGCGAACCCGGAATCCAGAACCATTCGCAGAGTTTGCATCTGGATTCCGGGTCCGCGCCTTCGGCGCGTCCGGAATGACGGAAGAGAGAGGCGCCGGCATCACGACAAATCCGCCCCCAGCCCGCGCATCAATTCGACGAAGCCTGGGAAACTGGTGGCGATGAAGGCTGAATCGTCGATGCGCACCGGCTCGTTGGACGCCAGCCCCATCACCAGCGCCGACATGGCGATGCGGTGATCCATGTGGGTCGCGACTTCGCCGCCCCCGGACACCGTGCCCTTGCCGTGCACGAGCAGATCGTCGCCCTCGATCTCGACGGCGATGCCGTTCGCGCGCAGCATTGCCGCGGTCGCCTCGAGACGATCGCTCTCCTTCACGCGCAGTTCCTTCAGGCCACGCATGCGCGTCGTGCCTTCGGCGAAAGCGGCGGCCACCGCGAGGATCGGATATTCGTCGATCATCGACGGCGCGCGCTCCGGCGGCACGTCGACGCCCTTGAGCTTCGACGCGACAACGCGCAGGTCGGCCACCTCTTCGCCGTCGTCGCGCGTCGCGATCTGCTCGATCCTTGCGCCCATCGCACGCAAGGTGGTGAACAGGCCGGTGCGCAGCGGATTGGTCATCACGTTCTCGAGCACCAGCTCGGAGCCCGGCACGATCAGCGCCGCCACCAGCGGGAATGCCGCCGAGGACGGGTCGGCCGGCACCACGACCGCCGCCGGCTCGAGTTCCGGCTGGCCCTGCAGGACGATGCGGCGGCCATGCTCGCCATGCGGCTTGCTGACGATCCTGGCGCCGAAATGCTTGAGCATGCGCTCGGTGTGATCGCGGCTCGCCTCCGCCTCGATCACCGTGGTTTCGCCCGGCGCGGCGAGGCCGGCGAGCAGCACCGCCGACTTGAGCTGCGCCGACGGCACTGGCGATTCGTATTCGATCGGAAGCGGATCGCGCGCGCCCTGCAGGGTCAGCGGCAGGCGGCCGCCTTCGGCCTGGTCGAGCACCCGCGCGCCCATCCGCTCCAGGGGATCGAGCACGCGCCGCATCGGCCGCTTGCGCAAGGAGGCGTCGCCGTCGAAGGTCGCGGTGACCGGGCAACCCGCCACCGCGCCGAGCACCAGCCGGCAGCCGGTTCCGGAATTGCCGAAATCGAGTGGCTTGTCCGGGGCGGCGAAGCCCCCGACCCCGACGCCGTGGATGCGCCAGAGCCCGTCATCGCCCCGCGTCAGCCGGGCGCCGAGCTCGCGCATCGCCCGCGCCGTGTTGAGCACGTCCTCGCCCTCCAAGAGCCCCGCCACCGTGCTCTCGCCGACGGTCATGGCGGCGAGGATGAGGGCGCGGTGCGAGATCGACTTGTCGCCCGGCACGCGAATGCGGCCCGAAAGGGGGCCGCCGCGGCGGGCGGACAGAGGCGAGCGTTCGGATGAATTCACGGGGCGGTCCTTCGGAGATGCGGCCCTCCTACCACGCGCCCGCCGCCGCCGTCACGGGGCGCCGGGCCGGCGCCACCGCTATTGACAGCGCGCCTGCAACTAGCCAAGTGAAGCACCAATCCGGCGATCCCGAGGAACCTGTACCTGTGGCCAAATCCGAGCTCGGCACCAAGCGCGTCTGTCCAGACACCGGTCGTAAATTCTACGACCTGAACAAGACGCCTGTGGTCTCCCCCTATACCGGCAAGATCGTTCCGATCGCGCCGCTCCCGGTCAGCCGTTCGCGGCCGGAGGCAGCGCCTGTGTCGCGCGCCGCCGCGGTTCCGCAGGAGGTCGAGCTCGCGCCCGAGACCGCGGATGCCGAATTCGTCTCGCTCGAGGACGCCGAGGCCGAGCAGCAGGGCAAGAAGAAGCCGGCGGTGGCCGGCGCCGAGCCTGGTGCGGCCGGCGAGGAAGAGGAAGACGTCGAGATCGACGAGAGCCTCGACGATGCCGCCTTCATCGAGGAAGAAGAGGAAGGCAGCGACGACGTCACCGATATCATCGGCGACACGATCGAGAAGGAAGAGGAGATCTGATCTTCGCGGCGGCGGTGCTCGGCGCCGCGCGGCAGGGAGGGCCGACGATCTTGGCCTTTGCATTCCGCGCGAGAACCGACTACTGATCCCGCGCTCGAGATCGGGGCCATAGCTCAGCTGGGAGAGCGCCTGCATGGCATGCAGGAGGTCGGCGGTTCGATCCCGCCTGGCTCCACCAACTTTCGTTCGCAGAACGAAAGTTGCCCGACGAAGCTCCGAAGGAGCGAAGGCGGGCAGCCTTCACGAGATGAAAACGCCGCCCCTCGGGCGGCTTTTTTTATTGCGCTGTGGCTGACAGCGCCGCGGACCGCATTGCATGATGCGCGGCCAACAACGCCGCCGGGGAAACGTCATGCAAGGCAAGATCGCGCTCGAGGAACACTTTGCCATTCCGGCGACGCTCGGCGATTCGAAGGTGTTCGGCGCGCAAGTGTGGGACACGCTCGGCCCGCGGCTGCTCGACATCCAGGACATGCGCCTGAAGGAGATGGACCGGCACGGCGTCGAGATGATGATCCTGTCGTTGAACGCGCCGGCGGTGCAGGCGATCCACGACGTCAAGCGCGCGGTCGACGTCGCGCGCCAGGCCAACGACGTGCTCGCCGAAGAGGTGCGCAAGCGTCCCGCCCGCTTCGCCGCCTTCGCCGCGCTGCCGATGCAGGATCCGGACGCCGCCGTCGCCGAGCTGACGCGCTGCGTCAAGGAGCGCGGCTTCGTCGGTGCGCTCGTCAACGGTTTCTCGCAGGCCGGCACGCCCGACAGCGTGCTCTATTACGACCTGCCGCAGTACCGACCGTTCTGGCGCGCGGTCGAGGCGCTTGGCGTGCCGTTCTATCTGCATCCGCGCAATCCACTGCCGTCGTGGAGCCGCGCCTATGAAGGGCACAACTGGATGCTCGGCCCGAACTGGGCCTTCGCCGCGGAGACCGCCGTGCACGCGCTGCGGCTGATCGGCAGCGGTCTATTCGACGAATGCCCGAATCTGCAGATCGTGCTCGGCCATCTCGGCGAGGGCATCCCGGTGCAGCTCTGGCGCATCGACGGCCGCAACGGCTGGATGAAAGAGCCGCATCGCTATGCGGCCAAGCATGGTGTCGGCCATTATTTCCGCAAGCACTTCCACGTCACCACGTCGGGCAACTTTCACACGCCGTCGCTGGTCAACGTCATGAGCGAGATCGGCGCCGAGCGCGTGATGTTCTCGGTCGATTGGCCGTTCGAGGACGTCGGCGAAGGCTGCGACTGGTTCGACCGGGCGCAGATCGGCGAAGCCGACCGCGCCAGGATCGGCCGCGACAACGCGATCAAGCTGTTCAAGTTGAAGCTGGGCTGAGTTCACCTCCCCCTGAAAGGGGGAGGTCGGATCGCGAAGCGATCCGGGTGGGGGTCCATCGCACGTATCGATGTTGCTGACCCCCTCCCCAACCCTCCCCCTTTCAGGGGGAGGGAGACGAGAGGCAATCGCTCTTAATTCTTCTTCTTGTTGGTCTTCAGCGCCAGCTTCGACCAGATCGGCTCGTCGGAGCCGTTGCCCCAGGCGATCGGCCGATAGAAGCTGTGGATGCCGAAGCGCACCAGCTTGTGCATCTCGCGCACCCAGTTCGGGTGCACGTAGAGCGCGTGGTAGTGCGTCGCGGTGCCGACGGCCGGCTCATAGAGCTTGCCCGCCAAGGTCTCCTTTGAGATGCGGTTGGCCCGCGCCCAGGCGCCGCGCTCGTTGATCACCTTGCGCTTGCCGTCGCAGGCGAAGGTGAACTGGCAGGCGAGATGATGATCGGCGTTCTGGTAGATGACGCCGCAGACGTCTTCCGGATAGAAGCCGGAGAACACGCGGTTCATCACCACCTGCGCCACGGCGACCTGACCCTTATAGGGTTGATCGCGCGCCTCGAAATACACCGCATTGGCGAGGCAGCGCTCGGCGCGCGCCAGCGACTTGCCGTCCAGATGCAGCCGCTCGATCGGCGACGGCGGCGGCACGCCGGGCGCCGGCGGCGGCAATACCGCGAGCGTCGCGGGCAGGGAGATCGACGGCGTCTCCAGCACCGACGGAGTCGCCTCGCGCGGCATCGACGTCGCGTCGAGGCTGGCGAGTTGCAGGGTCGCCTGGGGAGTCGATGACGGCGCGGTGGGCGCGGGCGCGGACACGGCCGCAGGCGCGATCATCGCGGTTTCGACCGCATCCTGATGGCGCAGCGCCGCAAGCTGGGCGACCGGCGAATCCGTCAGATCGCGGATCATGGTGTTGACCGAAGCCGGCGGCGCGTCGCGCCTGGCGATCGCATCGCGCGGGATCATCACCGTCACCGTGGCGGCGGCGACGTCCTGCCGCGACGTGAACGGCAGCGTGAAGTTCTGCAAACCGTCGCGCACAGTCGCGAGGCTGACACTGCGGTTGTGGATGAACTCGGCGGCGGCTTCGACGGCGCGGACGTTCATGAGATCGAGCGCGCTGATCGTCAGCGCGGCGACCGCAAATGCGGCGCACAGCCTTTTCGCGCCGACGAAGACCTTCTCCTCGATGGTCAGGTCGGACGCGTCAAATTCGATACTGCGTGTCAGCAATGTCAGCCCCCGCTCGCAGGCGAAACACACCAAGTTCGATGCGGTGCGATCTTAGGGCCGGTAACAAGCTATGGACGTCTTTTAAGAAATTTTTGACCAAAGAAGGCAAACGTAGATGCTTAATTTACCATGTCGGATCGACGTCGATTACAATTTTAACGATGTCGTTCCCGATTTACTCGATTTGATGACGCACGACGGCTTCTTCGTCCCACACCATGCCGTTGCCGGGCCGCTGCGGAATGCGTGCATGACCGTCGCCGACCGCCAGCGGCTCGTGCAGCAGCACGTTCGCCCAGTCGACATATTCGAGAAAATGACAGGTCGGCGTCGCTGCAAGCAGATGCGCGCTGACCTCCGGAAACAGATGCGACGACATCGGCAGCTTGCGCGCCGCTGCAAGCTCGGCGGCCTGCCGCCAGCCGGACACGCCGCCGATGCGCTCGAGATCGGGCATTACGTAGTCGGCGGCGTTAGCGTCGAGCGCGGCCTGCATGCCGAACGGCAGCGAGAAATTTTCGCCGATCTGCACGGGCACGTTGAGCGCGCGCGCCAGCGCCGCGGCGCCGGCGTAATCGTCATGGCGGATCGGCTCTTCGAACCAATAAATGTTTTCGCCGTCGAGAGCGCCGCCGCGCAGCAGCGCCTCGTCGAGGCCGAGCGCCTGATTGTAGTCGACCATCAACAAGGCCTCGTCGCCGATGCGTTTGCGCACAGCGCGCACAGCGGCGATGTCCTCGTTGAGCGTCGCATAACCGAGCCTGAGCTTGACCGCCGAGAAGCCCATGCCGATGAGCGTCTCGGCTTCGGCGGCGAGCGCACCGAGGTCGTTGGTGAGGCCGAGGCCGCAACTGTTGTAGGCCGGGATCGGCCGCGGCTCGGCGCCGAGAAACCGCGCCAGCGGCTCCCCGGCCGCGATCGCCAAGGCATCCCACAGCGCCGTGTCGAAGCCGGCCACCGCCATGCGTACGATGCCCTGCACGCCGATGAGGCCGAAGCGGCGCGCAAGTTTGGCCCCGAGCGCGTCCGGATCGACCCGCTCGCCCCTGGTCTGCGCCTCGATCTCACCGAGGATGGCCACGATCCCCGGCAGGGAGGCCCGCAAGTAGCCGAACAGGTAAGCGCGGCCGGTCACCCCCTCCTCTGTCTCCAGATCGATCAGGACCAGCGGCACGCGGCGCAGGGCCTGCTTGCTGGTGCCCAGCACGAAGGTCAGCGGGACCTCGACTGGGCGGGCGCGGACGGCGCGCAGGGTCAATTGCGGCAAGGTCGGCAAGGTCATGGCATCCCCGGCAGAATGGCCAATCGGGCGCAATGGCCCGGTTCTTGAACCCTTAACCCGCCCCGCCCATATTAGGAACCGGCGGGACTGCATGAGGCTGCCGCGCCAGGGGTGCCAACCGGACCCCACGTCAAAGTCGCTTTTAGCGAGGACTTTGAGGCCAATGACACGAGTAACGACCCTCTCCAGCCCGTTCTTGCTGGGCTTTGACGAGATCGAGCGCATCCTCGACCGCGTCACAAAGGGTTCCGACGGCTATCCGCCGTACAACATCGAACGGGTCGCACGCGACAGCCAGGACCCGGAGCGGCTGCGCATCACACTCGCCGTCGCCGGCTTCACCCGCGATCAGCTCGACGTCTCCATCGAGGAGAGCCAACTGGTGATCCGCGGCCGGCAGCAGGACGACAAGTCACGCCAGTACCTCCATCGCGGCATCGCCGCGCGCCAATTCCAGCGCACCTTCGTGCTGGCGGACGGCATGGAGGTGATGGGCGCCGACCTGCGCAACGGGTTGTTGTCGATCGACCTCGTCCGGCCGCAACCGGAGCGGATCGTGAAGACGATCGCGATCAAAGATGAAGAATGACGAACTCGTGAAAGCGGACTCGACCGCGTCAAGCGTTCTATCAGAAAGGAGTCGAGGCCCATGAACAACGACAAGACGACCGAACCGAACGGAGCTCATCCCGCGATCACGCAGGAAGGGCTGGCGCATCTCGGTGACGGCCAGCTCGCTTATGTGCGGCCGATCCGCTCCGAGAGAGTTGCCGAGATGTTTCCGGAGGCTCCGAAGATCGAGCCCGGCCTCGACCTTTTCGCGCTCTACGCCGCTGACGGCACGCCGATCATGCTGACCGACACGCGTGAAGCCGCGCTGGCCAATGCGTGGAGCCAGGAGCTCGAGCCGGTGAGCGTGCACTGAGCGTGCTCGTGCGCAATCCGCGCAACAAGTGATGCCGTCATGGCCCGCGAAAGCGGGCCATTGTGCGCCGCAAGGCGAATTTAAAATCTGAAAATCTGGCAGGTACCGGCTCGACCGCGGTCGCGGGCGACGACGTCGCGCGTTACGCCGCCGTGCTCGCCGGCGGTCGCGCCAGCACCGCGTAGATCGCTTCGGCATCACGCGAGTCGCGGAGCTTGCGGGCGATGTCGGGGTCGCGCAGCAGCCTGGCGACGCGCGCCAGCGCCTTGAGATGGTCGGCGCCCGCCGCCTCCGGCGCCAGCAGCAGGAAAATCAAATCGACCGGTTGGCCGTCGAGGGATTCAAAATCGATGCCGCGCTCGAGCCGTGCGAACAGACCGAACAGCCGGCCGAGCTTCGGCAGCTTCCCGTGCGGGATGGCGACGCCATTGCCGACGCCGGTCGAGCCGAGTTTTTCGCGCTGCATCAGGATTTCCTGGATCGTGCGCTCGCTCTGGCCGGTCAATTCGGCCGCCCGCGATGCAAGCTCCTGGATCGCCTGCTTCTTATTGTTGACTCTGAACGCCGGAATAATCGCGGTCGGAGCAACGAGATCGGTGAGCGTCATGGACATGTCCGATGATCGTTAGAGCCCGGCGGCGAATTGCAAGGGGGGTGTGTGAAGGCGGCGGACCATAAGGAGGGCGATCCTCGACGTCAATGGGCCGTATGGGCTTGATGTTGGGCGGTTCCGGACATGATCAGACGCCGCGGCGGGCCTGGCTGTCCTTGCGACGGCGCTTGTAGCGCCGCAGCCGCTTCTCGATGCGGATCGCCGCCTGATCGGCACTGTCATAGGCATCGGGTGCGAGGCCCTCGGCTTCGATCGAAGCGCCCGAGTCGAGATGCAGCACGCATTCTGTGCGGAATCCGAAGCCGTCTTTGCCGACTGTGGCGAACCCGGAGTAACCGCCGCGGAAGTATTTCGCGGTCGCTTCCTCGACGCGCCCGCTGATCCGTTGTTGCAGCGCCATTCCGACGCTGATGTTTTTTCCGGAAACGCGCAACGGCATGCGATTTCCTCCTTGGCTTCCGGCGGCGGGCGTGAGCCGCACCCTTAGTCTATGGGGACGCGGCGGCCGACGAAAGCGGTCTGCCCGCCCCAACGTGAAGCTCGTGCGTTCACAAAGCCTTGCAAAGGGGAAAAGTTCCGTCTGCTCGCGACGGAGTGCCGCATGCTTACGCCGTAGCCGCCTGCTTCTCGCGCCGGCGCTGCACCGAGGAGGGAATGCGCATCGCTTCCCGATATTTCGCCACGGTGCGGCGCGCAATGTCGACACCGGCGGATTTCAGCTTCTCGACGATGGTATCGTCGGAGAGAACGTCGTCGGGTGTTTCGCCGTCGATGAGTTGGCGAATGCGGTGACGGACCGCTTCGGCCGAATGCGCCTCGCCACCGTCGGCCGCGGCGATCGCCGAGGTGAAGAAGTATTTCAATTCGAAAATGCCTCGGCTGGTGGCCATGTACTTGTTGGCGGTGACGCGCGACACGGTGGACTCGTGCATGCCGATGGCGTCGGCCACCGTCTTCAAATTCAGCGGCCGCAGATGCCGCACGCCGTGCACGAAGAAGCCGTCCTGCTGCCGCACGATCTCGCTCGAGACCTTGAGAATGGTCTTGGCGCGCTGATCGAGCGCCCGCACCAGCCAGGTCGCGGTCTGCAGGCAATCGGCGATATAGGTCTTGTCCTTGTCGTTCTTCGTGCCCTTCGTCACCTTGGCGTGATAGCGCTGATTGATGAGCACTTTCGGCAATGTGTCGGAGTTCAAATCGACCTGCCAGGTGCCATCCGGCGCCGCGCGCACCATGACGTCGGGCACGATCGGCTGCACCGTGGTCGAGCCGAAGGCGAGCCCGGGCTTCGGGTTGAGACTGCGAATCTCTGCGATCATCTCGACGAGGTCTTCGTCGTCGACGCCGCAGACGCGGCGCAAAGCGGCGAGGTCCCGCTTGGCCAGCAGTTCGAGATGCGCGACCAATATCTGCATGATCGGATCGAAGCGGTCGCGCTCGCGCAACTGGATGGCGAGGCACTCGGTGAGATTGCGGGCGCAGACCCCGGGCGGATCGAATTTCTGCAGGATCGCAAGCACCGCCTCGACCTCGGCGAGCGGCGCGCCGAGCTTCTCGGCGACGCCCGCCAGATCGCCGGCGAGGTAGCCGGCCTCGTCGACCATGTCGATGAGGTACTGGCCGATCATGCGGCGCACCGGATCGGCGATCGCCAGCGCGACCTGCTCGCCGAGATGGGCGGCGAGCGTGGTCTCCGCGGAGAGATAGGCTTCGAGATTGTTGTCGCCGTCGCCGCCGCCGGTGCCGACCCCGGACCATTCCGAATAGGCCGGCAGCGGCGCCTCGGTCGGCGACGCGCGCGGCGTGGTGTCGTCAGGGAAGACGTTTTCGAGCTCGGTGCCGAGGCCCTGCTCCATCGAGGAGCGGCTGGTCTCGAGCTCGTCGCCGGTCCAGTCGGACGGGCTCGGCTCGTCGCGCACCTCGACGACATTCTCGGACTGCTCGGGCGTGGCGGGACCCTCGTCGTCGCTGGCGCGCTCGAGCAGCGGATTGCGCTCGAGTTCGCCCTCGACATAGGCGGCAAGGTCGAGACTGGAGAGCTGCAGCAGCTTGATGGCCTGCATCAGCTGCGGCGTCATCACCAAAGCTTGGCTCTGGCGGAACTCCAGGCGTTGCGACAAAGCCATTGAGCGGTTTCCCGGCGGAAACTGGTCTGATTCTTGCTTGAAAACTTATACCAGTTTCCCCGATGTTGGCCATATGCGATTCCGCAGTGCGGGATTGCTTAAATAAACAGCATGCATTGCTAAGGGATAAAAAATTAGGCAGGCAGCCCGAAGGCGACCAGGGCTGCGGCGCTCAGAGCCGGAATTCCTCGCCCAGATAGAGCCGGCGCACGTCCGGATTGGCGACGATGTCGTCCGGCCGGCCCTCCATCAGCACCTCGCCCGAATAGATGATGTAGGCGCGGTCGGTGAGGCCCAGCGTCTCGCGGACATTGTGGTCGGTGATCAACACGCCGATGCCGCGGTTGGTGAGATGGCGGACCAATTGCTGAATGTCGCCGACGGCGATCGGGTCGATGCCGGCGAAGGGCTCGTCGAGGAGCATGTAGCTCGGCCGCGTCGCCAGTGCGCGGGCGATCTCGACACGGCGGCGCTCGCCGCCCGACAGGGCGATGGTTGGCGTCTTGCGCAGCCGCGCGATGTTGAACTCTTCGAGCAACGCGTTGAGGTCGGCCTCGCGGCGACGGCGGTCGGGCTCGACCACCTCAAGCACCGCACGGATATTCTCCTCGACATTGAGGCCGCGGAAGATCGAGGCTTCCTGCGGCAGATAGCCGATGCCGAGCCGGGCGCGCTGATACATCGGCAGCGCCGTGACGTCGTAGCCGTCGAGCTCGATGCGGCCGCGGTCGGCCTTGATCAGGCCGGTGATCATGTAGAACACGGTGGTCTTGCCGGCGCCGTTCGGCCCGAGCAGGCCGACCGCCTCGCCGCGGCGCACGTACAAAGTAACGCCGCGAACCACCATGCGGCTGCCGAAGCTCTTCTCGACGCCGTGCGCGGCGAGATAAGCGTGCCGCACCGCCTGTCGCGGGTCCGGCTCATGCCGCGTGCGCGAGGCGAGTTGCGGGCCCGGCTGACCGGTCTGGCGCGCGCCCGGAGCCGGCGCTTGCGGCGGCTGCGCACGCGCGGCGCCGCCCTGACGGGGACGCTGCTGGGGACCGCGCTGAAAGAACGAGAGGATATTCACCGGTGTCCCTCGCCGCGCTGGGTGGCCCGCTCGCCGCCCCACACCGGGCACGCGACCCTACCTGATTCCCGCGCGCGATGGGCGCGCCCGTCTTGAAGCCGGTCTGTCGGGGGTAGGGCCTTCAATGCTGTTACCGCTTCGGCGGCTGGTGCGCGGCGCCGGAATTGGGCGCGCCACCGAAGCCGCCGGACTTCATGTCCGGCATGCCGCCGCCACTGCTCGGCAGGAACAGGCCCTGCACGCGGCCGTGTCCGTTCTTACCCGATTCGACGCGCGAGACACCGTTAGCCAAATCGACGATCAGCTTGTCGCCGCGCAGCACGTTCTGACCCTGGGTCATGACGACGTTGCCGGTGAGCGTCACCGTGTTGCTTGCCATGTCGAAGATGCCGAGCTCGCCGGTCGCGGTCTGCTCCTTCTGGGTGACGACCACGCCGCCGCGCGCCTCGAGCTTCTTGATCTTCTGATTGCCGCCCGGGCCGGGCGCCGCCTGCTGCATCGGCTTGCCCTTGCCCTTGGCGGCCGTCTTGTCGTCGTCCTGATCGTAGAACACCACCAGCGACTTGCAGCGCATGTCGGTGTCGCCCTGCCGGACGTGCACGTTGCCGCTGAAGGTCGCGACCTTGTCCTTGTCACGCACTTCAAGCGTGGCGGCCTCGATATGCACCGGCTCGTCGCGGTTTTGCGAGAAGCCTTGCAACGCGTTCGGCGGACCTTTCGACGGCTGCGCCATGACGGCGCTGGCGCCGAGCACGGTGGCGATCACGAGAACGACGGCACGGCGCATCACGATCACTTTGCTCCGCCGTTGCCGGGCTGCGCCGCCGACGGATTACCGAGATGCTGCAGCACCAGAGTGACTCCCTCGGTGAAGCGCACGACGTCGCCGGAATCCAGCACTTCGAGATGGTTGGCGTCGAGCTGGCCCTGCAGCATCTTCAGTTGCACCGGCTCGTTCGACACGACGTTGCCCTTGCGGATGTCGACCGTCGCCTCGCTCAGCCGGCCCTCATATTGATTGTTGGACAGCAGGATGTCCTTCTCGAGCTTGAGCGTTTCGGTCTTGGCGTCGTACAGGCCCTTGGCCGCGGACATGAGCATGGTCGAGTTGTCCTGCATCTGCACCTTGGCATGCAGGTTTTGCAGTTCGACGAAATCCGGCTTGGTCAGGTCCTGCTTGGCCGCCTCGGCGGACAGCTCATAGGCGCGCGAATCGTGGGTAAAGCCCGACAGCCGCGGCTTCTCCATGGTGATCTTGGTGCCGGACACGACCAGATTGTCGACGTTGAGGGGCAACGAACCGAGCATGCGCAGCGGATTGTAATAGGTGAGCAGTACGGTGAGCATGAGCGCGCCGATGACCGTGATCGGCACCGCCACGCGCAAGACGCGCACCCAGCGGCTGTGCCGGCGCGCATTGCGGAAGGCACGATCGCTGTCGGCGCGGCTCATGGTCCAATAGGAGCGCGCGGTCTGCGGATCGGCTCTGGCGGTGATCACACGGTTCATGCGGCGGTCCGGCCGGACTCCGGTTCAAGGCTTCGTTGTCGGAAATCGCGTCTGCTCCCCGACGCTTCTCATGGCCGGGGAATATGGCCCCCCGGCGGCAGAGCCGCCGCGTGCGTCGATTCCCTTACCAACGCAACAGCTTACATGGAATGCGAGAAAATGTCCTGATCGGACCAGCCGGCGAGATCGAGCCGCACCCGGTCCGGCAGGAAGCGGAAGCAGGCGGCGGCGAGCTCGGCGCGGCCCTCGCGCGCCAGCATGGCGTCGAGCCGCTCGCGCAGCGCATGCAGGTGCAGCACGTCGCTGGCCGCGTAGGCCACCTGGGCGTCGGTCAGCGTTTCCGCGCCCCAGTCCGACGACTGCTGCTGCTTCGACAGGTCGATGCCGAGGACCTCGCGGGCGAGATCCTTCAGGCCGTGCCGGTCGGTGTAGGTGCGGGCCAGGCGCGACGCGATCTTGGTGCAGTAGACCGGCTGCGGCATGACCTTGAAGGCCTTGGCCAGCGCGGCGAGGTCGAAGCGGGCGTAGTGGAACAGCTTGACGATGGCGGTATCGGCCAACAGCCGCTCGAGATTGGGCGCCCGCGTCTGGCCGGCGGCGATCTGCACGACGTCGGCGGAGCCGTCGCCGGGCGAGAGCTGCACCACGCAGAGACGGTCGCGGGCGGGATCGAGACCCATCGTCTCGGTATCGATGGCCACCGCGCCTTTGTAGGCCGAGAGGTCCGGAAGGTCGCCACGATGCAGGCGGATGGTCATTCAGGCGTTCCGGTCGGGGACGGCGGCACGCGCCGGCGTCATCCCTCGTAATTCGGCGGCGATGGTGCCCAGGAGAGGACTCGAACCTCCACGGTGTTACCCGCTAGTACCTGAAACTAGTGCGTCTACCAATTCCGCCACCTGGGCACAGGCGGCTCTAGGTATTGAGCCCGATCCCCCTTGTCAAATGAACCGTTTGCCGCCCTGCCCGGCCTGTACAGCGCCGGTGCGATCGGGTATTTGCCGCGATGGCCGGATCGATCGCCGGTTTCCCTCTTTGCCAAGCGAGAGCGGCATGACCGCACGCAGTCCCTACGATACCCTCGTCACCGTCTATGGCGGCTCCGGCTTCCTCGGCCGCCACCTGGTGCGGGCGCTGGCCAAGCGCCATTACCGCATCCGCGTCGCGGTGCGCCGGCCCGATCTTGCCGGTCACCTGCAGCCGCTCGGCCGTGTCGGCCAGATCCACGCGGTGCAGGCCAACCTGCGCAACCCGGAGTCGGTCGAGGCCGCGGCGCGCGGCGCCGACGTGCTCATCAACCTGGTCGGCATCCTGTTCGAGCGTGGCCGCCAGCGCTTCGACGCCGTCCACACCGAGGGCGCCCGCAACGTGGCCGCTGCCGCCAAGGCGCACGGCGCCCGGCTGGTGCATGTCTCCGCCATCGGGGCCGACGAGAATTCCACCGCCGTCTATGCCCGCTCGAAAGCCGCCGCCGAGCGGCTGGTGCGCGAGGTCATGCCCGAGACGATGGTGATGCGGCCGTCGATCATGTTCGGCCCCGAGGACAACTTCTTCAATCTGTTCGCGTCGCTGGCGCGCATGTCGCCGGTGCTGCCGCTGGTCGGCGGCGGCCACACGAAATTCCAGCCGGTGTTCGTCGGCGACGTGGCGCAGGCCATCGCCAATGCGGTCGACGGTCAGGCCCGCGCCGGCACGACCTACGAGCTCGGCGGCCCGGAGGTGCGCACGTTCCGCGAAATCCTCGAATACATCCTTGCGACCATTGAGCGCCGGCGCCTCCTGCTGCCGATGCCGTTCCTCGTCGCCAAGCTACAGGCGAGCCTGATGCAATTCATGCCGACGCCGCTGTTGACGCCCGACCAGGTCGAGCTTCTGCGCACCGACAATGTCGTGTCGGACGCGGCGGTGACACAAGGCCGCACGCTGCAAGGCCTCGGCATTGCGCCCACGCCGATCGAAGCGATCGTGCCGTCCTATCTCTGGCGCTTCCGCAAGACCGGGCAGTTCCGCGCGCAGCCGACAGCCTGAGGCGCGGCGCTCCGGAATGCCGATCATCACCAACATCGAGGACCTTCGCCG
>Ga0105240_10008452_pt1 | contig 14725 bp, 6 predicted proteins | sample KBSC54metaG_FD_80426 | JGI IMG/M metagenome (GOLD analysis project Ga0105240, IMG submission 80426) | Corn rhizosphere microbial communities from Kellogg Biological Station, Michigan, USA - KBS C5-4 metaG | ecosystem: Host-associated > Plants > Roots > Rhizosphere > Soil | place: Michigan, USA... | reverse complement strand
TTAAAAGCGATTGGCTATGACGTTCGCCCGGCGATTGCCGACACTATCGGCACCGCCTGGGGCGTTGCCCGTTGCGCGACCTCAGGCCTTATCGTACCCGAAGGGGAACACCGGAATGTGCTGATGCCGTTACCACCATCAGCGCTACGTTTGCCGATGAACCAGTTGTTGAAGCTGCGGAATTTGGGCCTTCATCAAATCAGTAGTTTTATTTACATGCCAAATGCCGTCCTGCGCAGGCGTTTTGGAAAGGATATGGTGTTGCGCCTGCAACAAGCGCTCGGTCAGGAGGTAGAATATTTATTTCCACTTAAAGAACCTGTGCCATACAGCGTACGGCTGGATTGTCTGGAACCCGTCCGTACCCGAACGGCTATTGAAATAGGATTAAATGATTTGCTCGAAAGGCTTTGCAAAAGGCTTTATGGTGAAGGTTTGGGTATCCGCTCCGCTATATTAACCTGGTACCGGGTAGATGGCAAGAGCGGGAATATTAGCATAGGTACCAATCATCCCAGTAACCGGACACAGCACTTATTCAAATTATTTTTTATTAAGCTGGAAACCATCGCGCCGGGACTTGGCATTGAATTATTTGTGTTGGATGCGCTGAAGACCGAACCTATCAGTGATAAGCAAAGTGAAATTTGGTCAGCCGGAGGCGGCGCGGATAGTGAAGAAGTGGCCGAATTGCTTGACCGGGTAGCAGGCCGGATCGGCACTGCTCATATTAATCGTTACCTGCCTGGAGAACATTACTGGCCTGAGCGCACGCCGGAACCAAATGCCAATCTTAAAAAGAAATCCGAAAGTGACTGGCGCACGGATAAACCACGGCCTATGCAAATATTGGATCATCCGGAACGTATCGAAGCGATGGCGCTGACACCGGATTACCCGCCCAAGTTATTTATCTGGAAAGGTGAGCAGCATATTATCGTAGGTGCCGATGGCCCGGAGCGCATCGAACGAGAGTGGTGGCTTGAACCGGGCGAACACCGGGATTACTATATTGCCGAAGATGAAGCCGGACGTCGTTATTGGCTTTTTCGTTCAGGGCATTATAATGCAGAAAACAATCAACACTGGTATCTACATGGCTTTTTCGCATGAGTTACGTCGAATTACAGGTGACCAGCAATTTCAGCTTTCGGCGCGGCGGCAGTCACCCGGAAGAACTCGTCGACCAGGCGGCCGATTTGGGGTATGATGCGATTGGCATCAGTGATCGTAACACTTTTGCAGGTGTTGTCCGTGCTTACCAAGTTGCTAAAGACCGCAATATCCGGCTGATTCCCGGTGTTCGCCTTGACCTGCTCGATGGCCCAAGCTTGTTGGCTTATCCAACTGACAAAGAATCCTATGCCCGGCTTTCCGCTTTACTTACATTGGGCAATTTACGTGCTGAAAAAGAAAAATGTTATATTTCTAAAAGGGATGTTTACCAGCATTCCGAAGGGTCTTATTTTATTATCATACCACCCGACAAGATCACCCAAGATTTTGAATTTGAACTTGTTTTTACGCACAATGTAAAAGATTACAAGCAAAACCTGCCTAACCTTTATCTCGCTGCAACCAAGTATTACACTGGCGATGATGCCAAGCGCCTTTTCCTGTTAGCTGAATTAAATATCTCATTGGTGGCCACTAATGACGTTCATTATCATCACCCTAACAGAAGGGAACTGCAAGACGTTGTGACTTGCATTCGGGAAAAATGCACCATTTTTAATGCCGGTTATAAACTGCATCAAAATGCCGAAAGGCATCTCAAAGAAAAAGCTGAGATGGAGCGCTTATTCCGCAATTATCCGGAAGCGATCATTAATGCCCGAACTATTGCTGATGCCTGCCAGTTCGACCTGAAATCACTGAAATACAAATATCCCAGTGAGCTGACCACAGAAGGGCGTACGCCTCAGCAGCAATTGGAATACCTCGCCTGGAAAGGTGCTAATAGCTTTTATAATAAAAACATACCGTCAAAAGTCAAAAAAGCTATTGAAGATGAATTGGAGATCATTGCCGAATTGGATGTTCCAGATTATTTTCTTACTGTAGAAGACTATGTTACCTGGGCCAGGAACCAGCATATCCTTTGTCAAGGCCGGGGATCTGCCGCTAATTCCGCAGTTTGTTTTGTACTCGGTATTACTTCGGTCGCACCTGATAAATCTAATTTGCTCTTCGCCCGTTTCCTTTCCAAAGAGCGTAACGAACCGCCTGACATTGATGTGGATTTCGAGCATGAACGGCGGGAAGAAGTAATGCAATATGTTTACAATCGCTTTGGCCGTGACCGTGCAGCAATCCTGCCAACCGTATTCATGCTCCATTACAAAGGTGCGGTAAATGATGTTGGACGCGCCATGGGACTTTCGGTAGATGTGGTCAAGCAGCTATCGGATGCTTACGGCGATCTGTCCGATGAGGAAATTACGGCGGCGCAAGTCGGCGCTTTGGGGCTTAATCACAAAGACCCTCATTTGTTAAAAGTGATAGAACTTACCTCTTTGCTAATCGGTTTCCCCCGTCAGCTTGGCCAGCATACGGGGGGCTTTGTCATTACCGATGGCAAGCTAAGCGATTTGTGCCCGATCTTTCATGCCCGCATGAAAGACCGAACCAACATTGAATGGAACAAGGACGATATCGATGCGCTCGGGTTTATGAAAGTAGATATTTTGTCTTTGGGTATGCTTACTTGTATCCGGAAAGCTTTTGATCTTGTGCAAAGCCACTATGGCATTACACTTACTTTAGCGAACATCCCGCAGGATGATCCCAAAGTTTATGAAATGATTACTGCCGCAGATACCGTTGGCGTGTTTCAAATCGAGAGCCGTGCCCAAATGTCTATGCTGCCGCGAATGAAGCCTACCTGCTTTTATGACCTGGTGATCGAAGTGGCGATTGTAAGGCCAGGCCCGATACAAGGTGATATGGTGCATCCCTATATCAGGCGACGGAATGGTGAAGAAGCTGTAGATTATCCTTCGGACGAAATTAAATCTATATTGGAGCGCACACTCGGCGTACCGCTATTCCAGGAGCAGGCGATGGAACTGGCCATTGTAGCCGCAGGTTTCACACCCGGAGAAGCTGATCTGCTGCGCCGTACCATGGCGACCTTCAAATTCAATGGTTTGGTCAGTAAGTTTGAGCATAAGTTGATCAATGGTATGACCTCGAGAGGTTATACCGAAGAATATGCCCGCCGTATTTTCAAACAGTTGGAGGGTTTCGGCAGTTATGGTTTTCCCGAAAGCCATGCCGCCAGTTTCGCTTTACTCGTTTACGTCTCTTGCTGGCTGAAATTTTATTACCCCGAAGTATTTTGCGCGGCGCTCCTAAACAGTCAACCTATGGGTTTTTATCAACCTGCGCAAATTGTAAGGAATGCCCGCGAGCATGGTGTGAAAATGCTGCCCATCGATGTAAACCTTTCCCAATGGGACAATACCCTTGAAGCCAAACAGGGTGAATATTTTGCTCATCGATTAGGGTTTAGAGAAATTGGTGGTATTCGAAAAGAGGAAATGGAAAAGCTGGTGGCGGGCAGAATTAAACCATATACCGCTCCCCATCAAATTTGTGATGCCGGGGTCAGCGTAGCAACGATGGAAAAACTCGCCAATGCTGATGCTTTCCGTTCTATGGGACTTGACCGCAGGCGCGCGCTTTGGGAAGTATCTGCATTACATGACCGTCCTGTGCAATTGATGCAAGGTCAACCATCGGAAAGCGTTCACGAGCCGGAAGTGAATCTGCCAGAACTACGCTTGTCTGAACACGTCGTACAGGATTATGCTACAACAGGGCTTTCTATCAAAGGCCATCCACTTAGCTTTATTCGCCATACGCTTGAATTGTTACATATCAAAACAGCTAAAGAAGCTAATGTAACTGAAAATAAAACGGTCATTAAAACGGCGGGTTTAATTCTGATCCGCCAGCGCCCAGGTACAGCTAAAGGAGTTTGCTTTATTACATTGGAAGATGAAACCGGTACAACCAACCTGGTGGTTTTTCCAAAACTGTTTGATAAATACCGCAAAGAAATTTTACATGCGCGGTTACTGATGGTTGAGGGTGTGGTCGAACGTACTGAAGTTACGCACATCATCGTTCGACGGGTTTTTGATATTACCAAACTACTCGGCGACCTAACTGCCATCCGTAACGACAAACAGCCTGTTTTAACGTTGTCTCGCGCCGATGAAAAAGCTTCTCCATTCATTCCGATGGAAAAACCTTTGAAGTCTCTCGATACCGGATCAGCCAACTACCTGCACAAGGGCAGAAATTTTAAATAACATTAGTTGAATAGATCGCCTTGGGGGTTCATACCCGGCGGATAATAAGTCTTGACAGTACTTTCTACTACTGTCCCTGATGGCCGCTCGGCACCAGCCAGTACCGGCTCAAGATCGTCGGGCCAATGATTAAATTGTAGTTCCTCGGCAAAGTCAAGGTAAGCCGTGTTTATCGGCGTTAATTCCTGAAAGTCACGCGGCGTCGCTTCTTTAGCGGTGCGATAATCTGGATCAATCGTACAAAACTCTAATAAGCGTGACGGTATTTGGGTGCGGGCAATGGTGCTCAATCGTTCCTCGTCCGGCTTTTTGAGTAACCATTCATATGCCAGGTCTTCCGTTAATATCGTTGGCATACGCAATTTAGTGTTATGAACTTGGCGCATAAGGGCATTCGCTTCTGTAATGCCAATAGCGACGGTATTTACAAATTGGCTCGTTTCCGGGTCTAACCATTCGTTATATAAACCTGGCATAAAAAAATACTCCTGGTTCTTTACCGTTACATAATATGGATATTTGATCGTCTCTTTTAACTCCTGTCCTTTTTTGCCAATCTTCGGCACATGTCGGCTTTCGACAATGCCAGTAGATAACACAAGGCAACGACGATTCTTAGCTGCGGATGACCACATAGACCGTTTGCCGTCCTCTTTCAAAAAAAGATTTTCTGATTTAAAATTAAGGGTAGTGTATTTGGAGCGGAAGATGTTGGCTTCAGAGCGGGTTTTAACAAAACCCGGCACATAACCCCATTCGGCCTGCACAATCTCAAAGCTTCGTCCATCTTCAGACGGAATTAATATCGCACAGGGGGCGTAGTTAAAGCCGTTATGAACGCCAACATTTAGAAAGTTATAATTCCTAATCGCTTTTTCTATACCTTTTAATCGAATAAATTCCGAGCGGGTAACTTTTTGTCCGTTGTAGTAACACATACTTGGTTCCTCCTGTATTCACGAATATACGTAGCAATAATCTTGCCTGCAAATTCTGCTTCTTCTTGACGTCCTTCAGGAAGGGACGTCCAAAATTTTACCCCATCAGTATCTTCAGCTATGGTAATATTTAAAGGCTGTTTGGAATTGGGATAGACAATATGGTAAACCCGAGCCGACTTGATCGTGTGGCCGCTCACTCGGACTAACTGTCCGTTTAACTCCACGTCAAATGTCTTTGGATCATTCATAAATCAAATATACTAATAAAATTAGTAAATATATATCAAAGTAAAGCTCTTTCAAAAATTTGGAAATTATCTCATTCGAAATTTTTCTAACAAGAATTTCAGCAAGCTTTGAATAAAAATGAATGTTTTTAAAAAAGCTACCCTTGTGGTGAAACGAATGTCATTTAATAGGAATAACTGTAAATTTTTTGTGTATGAACGAAAGTTAGCACCCGCAAAACTTGACTTACCTTATTGCCCTGATTTTCAATTTAAAGGGCCTAAATTGAATCTATCATACAGTTGATTTACACCTTTACTGCTTAATAGAATATTTCCGAAATCAACCTTTATCTCATCTAATTGCGTCATAAAAAAAGATTCTTTCAAGTCATTAACAGCCATTCCCCTGTTTGCTAAAACTATAAAAACTTTAAAAAGAGCGGAAAATCCTACAGTTTTCTTTATTATAGTATCAGGACGTTCCCATTCATTAGGATAAGTCTTCTTAATGGCATTAAAGAAATTAATCAGCGCCTTAAACATAATATCGTCTTCTTCGTCTACAAAAAACTGCCGAAAAATCGGCTTTCGTGTTGTTAACGCAGGTATTAGCGATGGCTTTTTACCGTCGGCCAGTACTCGTTTATCCTCTTCCGCTTGTTTGATATTCCCACAATACAGTAATAGAATATTTTTGATGACCGTACTTTGTGTAATATATCCCGCATAAAACGAATTTGCTTTTCCTAAAATCCTGATCCAGTTTTTGATCGGGGAAAGTTCGCTTTCATTCAGCAGTTTTACCAATTCATTTGCCACTTTATAGGGGCTTCTTTTTTGCGATAAACCAAACAAATCATAAACGAGTGAAGGCGACACCCTTGTTTGTTTTCCGTTAATAGTTGCGAAAATCTCTGCCTGCTTGTCAACCAATTGTTCCACGAATATTGTTACTGGTAAATCGAAAATTAAATCCGAGCCACTGTTATCAAAGCCGGACATCCGATGTTGGCCATCTATGATTTGCGCGACATTTTCCACGTACGGAAATACGAAAAGAAAGGTATCCGGCAGCGCCAAACCCAAGTTATAATTGTTGGGGAAGTTTTTGATATCATTATTATCATCTACAATAATATTTAGATCGAAAGTCGGCGCAATTTGTATTACATCCAGTTTTTCATTTGGTATATTGATAATTATTGAAGACGGAAAGGTAGCCGAGGAGTCTTTATTTACATAATCCGAAATTTCCTTTTTCCGATCAGGAGCCAATTGTCTTTGTATCCCTGCATATTCCTCCTTTCCGGCTTCATCTATGCCCATTAGAATCCGTGGATTAGTATAAGCGATTTTTTTCAATACCTCCCATGGTACCACTGTGGTATATAATTCTCCAATGGGTTGAACTGTCTTTTGGCAAAAAAGAAGTACGCATTCTGTGCCATTTATTTCCCTTATCATACACTTACTCCCTTCTTACTTTTAGTCTTTTTTGACAACTCTTTTTCAATTTTTTTCGCTTTTACTTCATCTGAATATTTTTGAACGTCCGCAAATTCAACCTTTTCCTTAAAAGTTAAATACATCGCACAAAATATTGTAAGAAGTAAGACAAATCCGGAAAGCATGACGATATTGGTTATAAAGCACCAACTCCTGTCGAAATTGAGCTGACATTTTATAAAGACGTATGAAAGTGTAAAGTATAAAATGACAAGGCCAACATTGACGATGGTATTTAAATGCTTTTCTTTTTCATTTTTGTAATCGAAAAGAATCGCAAAATAAGAACATAGGATACCAGAACATAGAGTTAGTATACTACCATCCCCGAAAAAACCTCGCTGTTCCTTATCACCCAGCCCATGTACTTCCCACCACAAAATCAGAAAAGGGAACAGTGAAAAGATGAATGTAATTGAGAAGAAAATGGCGAATTCTATTTTTCTTTTAGCCAAAACATACCTATAAAATTGATATAGGTAGCCAAAACTGGGATATTCAAGCATTATATAATTGTGGTTAGGATTAATATTCTAAGATACCGGAAAATAAACATGAAAAGTGTATAAATACTTTTATTTTATTGGTTTGCGAACAATTGTCAAGCCGTAAATATTGACCTATCATTTGTACCTTTGGGAGGTACCAATTCTCCTAAAGTTCAATGAGATAAAATGACGAAAAGTGTTTCTACATACTTATCAGAAGATGATATAAGAACCAAAGTTGTTTACGAATGGTTGAAGTCCTGCGGCATATCGGATTCTGAGTTGGCAGTTGAATTTTCCATCACCTTAAGATTGGGTAAGGGAACTCGAACCATGTTATCAAGATCAGATGTCTTAGTTAAAAACGCTTCCGGTAATTTACTCATCATTGAGGTAAAGCAGCCACGCCATCATTTGTGTTTAGCGGATAAATTGCAGGGACTGGCTTATGCGCGGTCACTGGCTGATGGCGGTATCGCACCATTTACTATTATTACAAACGGGAAAGAAACAGAAATTTATGACTCTGTCACCGGAGATCTCATTTCTGGTCAATCCATACCTGTCGATCATCCATACATTATAAATGGCTTCAAAGTGACGGGTGACGCATTAACTGCACGCGCCGAGGCACTCGATTATTTAATTTCCTTGAATGATGAAAATCTGATCGCTTTTTGCAAGGGACAGGTTAGCGAGAAAATGGAACTACTGAAAAGTATTGATCCTTTTAGCGGGAAAAAATACATTCCCGGTTTACAGGTCGCTCGCAAAGTTGCCCGTAAGGAGTTGGATAAGAAAATTAAGGATTGTGAAAATACAGGGAATGTCTTATTGATCACGGGCCCTCCGCAGCATGGAAAAACGTGTTTTATGTGTCAAACCGTCGACGATCTTTTAGATAAAAATATCCCATGTCTATTTTATCCCGCAATTTCATTAAGAACAGGTTTGTTAAAAGAGGTAGCAGATGATTTTGAATGGAGCTTTGGAGAAGCCTTGAGCCCTGTCCAGATCATTAATAGAATCAGCAGGTTGATGTTAAATGCAGAGAGCGCTTTATTTCTCGTTATCGATGGTTGGAACGAAATGGCCGACATGGCCATTTCGTTAAACGATGAGATAGCGCGCTTAAATGGAAAAAATATCCGCATATTATTAAGCACTACTTCGCCCTCCTTACCCCGGTTAATAAAGGATGGCGCCGATAATTTAACCCATGTTGGCAGGCTCACAGGCCTTACGCCACTGATGATAAAGCGGTTATCCGGAGAATTGTTGGCCGATACCGGGAAATTGAACATTGTTCAAATCGGTAAATTTGACAATGAAGAAATGAGCCTGGGCAAATCCATTTACGAGCATACCTATAATGTAAAATTCCCTGAACAGTGGAACCTGCCAAATGATCCATTTTATTTGAGACTGGCTGCTGAACAATATACAGGGAAAGAGATCCCATCGTTTGCTACCCAGGCAGAATTAATTAGGGAAAGCCTGTTGCGTAAGGGCCGCCGAAATAATATCGGTGAGCTTGAATTGCTATCAGGGTTAAAGAGCTTAGGCCAATTAATGGTTTTAAAAGGGGCTCCGGTTAACGTTTTAGAATTACCTGATAATCTTTTGGATGACAACGTTATTTCCAAATGGCGTGAATGCGCGATCCTAAGCCAAACCTGGCAAACAGACACCCTCTACGTTGATTTCTATTATACCCATGACAAGGATTATGCTATTGGTATATTGAGCCGTCAATGGCATCAAAAGCTACTCAGCGCCACTGTTTCAGAAATCAACGCTGAATTGGAACTTGTTTGTAAAACTGAAGCTGGAGACAGCGCACTTGAGTGGTTTTTGAGTTGTCCAGAAAACGTTGAGACACTCAAGTATGTCGTAACCTCAGTAAAAGATCATTTAGACAAACAATCGGCACTTTTTGAATTGTTATTAAATGCGATTCGGAATCAGGATTTCAAGGATTTAGTATGGTTGCGGGAAATTTTAGGGGATTCTTCTATAAACGCATTGGTTATCTATGTTCATCAGGTAATTAAACATTCTGAAATTGATACCCACACATTTTGCACCTGGTTAAAAATCCTCATCAGTATGGATCAAACGCTTGATTTTGACGCTAATTCCATGCGAGAGAATTTCCAAATATCTCGGTCAAATGAGCTCATCGATCTATTTTTAGTAAAATATACCGGTAAAAAACATGCTGATCTGCTCCATGACCTTATCCCAGAAACACAGGAATTCGTGCGTTCAAGCAACCCGTTGATCCAACAGATTCACGACTACTTAACGGAACTGATCTATGATGCTGAGCGTACGATCGCCTTTAGATCTGCAAATCTATTAAGCAATATTTCGCCAAGGGATTTTTTCAAAAATACCGCTACTATTTATCGCGAGGGAAAAATTACTAAATCAAATCTGCGGACTATTCATAGGGCCATGCACAATTGCCTGGAATATTTTCATACTGATTATTACGGAAAGTGTATGACTCCCGGTTTATTTTACGATCCGTTTAATTACGATTCGGAAGAAGATGATGACAAACAGGAAGCCTATGATTACACGGACCTACCGGAGATCATCAAAGAATATGAGGAAATGAAGTCCTCGTTCATAGCCTTACTTGATCTTTTTAAAAACGTGAAATGCACATTTCCTGAGCTCAATAATTTATGGACCGATCTGGTTGGCTATGTTTCTTCCGCTGAAATTGAGGAGGTGGAAGGCGAAGTTGACAATGAATTTATTTCAGATCCAAAACAACTTCGCCTTGAATTAAATTGATTTATGCACCAGTCAATTTCCAAAACGGATAATCTTCAATAAACATCGGCTTTGATCCGGCCAAATTAACCGCACTGTGGTGTTTTTCCAGTTTCTTGATCATCTGTAGCAACTGGTCCTTTTGGTCCTTGTCAAAGACCGGAAACAACGCCTCAACATCCTTGATCTTAATATCATTCACCCGGTGCACGATCCAGGTTAAGATGTATTGGGCGTATTCATTGTCCCCGGTGGAGAAATGGTTCAGGAACTGCGTTGATAATAAAGTGCCCACACCGAACTCCCTGCCCTCCTTCAAAATTTTCCGGATGGACATAAAGTTTTTGCTCAGGAAATTATCGGCTTCATCCACCAAAATCATTTTCGTGAGCTGGCGGAAGTTCTGGTCGATCTGGCTATGGCCATTTTTCTGCATCTGGGAATAAAACGCGTCCAGCGTGATCGCCACCACCAAATTCTGAATATCCCCGCTATACCCCGATAGATTGATCACGGTCACGCCATCGATCAGTTCATAGAGCGATTTTGTTTTGGCACCATCGGGCTGGAAGATCTGGTATTCGTAAAGCTGATTCAGCGCGGCATGCAGGCTATCCGTTGTCATCCGTTCATCTTCCAAGTATTTCTCGTAAACATCTGCTATTGTCGGTGCCGGCCTGGACCAGGTTTCCTTTTGATTCTTGATGATGCCCTTGTCTTCGTAAGCCAGCATGATCATCTCCTTCAAAAGCGCCTTTTGCTTGTTGCCGAGATTGAAAGCCAGCGATATGGTTTCCTGCAAGGTCGAAGCAATATGCAGGGGCAACAATGGTACAGAACGTGTCGTTACATCCACGGATAAGGGATTGTATGGCAGGTCATATAGCGTATAAACCTTGGCATCCGTCGCGTCTACAAATGCATCGTTGATATAATCGCCTTTATAATCAAATATCAGGATACCGATGGGTTTAGCACCGACGTTGTTCTTACTTTCGCGGTGTAGCTGAGTGACCAAAGATTTGGTGAATTGTGTCTTACCGGTACCCATCGTCCCGATGATCCCGGTATTGCTGTGCATCACCTGGGTCGTATCTGTGGGAAACCAGCAAACGGATTGCCCGTTGTTGATATCGTTGCCGAAGTAGATCCGCATAGGTTCTTTTTCGGATGTTTCCGCTTCCTCTTCCACCAGGGGTTCCGGGACTAACGTTTCGGGGATCGGCACAATCTCGGGGACTGCGATCTCCATTTCAGGGACAGCGGTTTCCGATTCAGCGGGGAGGTCGCCAAGACTGGGTGTTTTTTTGATAAATAATTCTTCCTTTTTGATTGAATTAGGCATGTCGAACAGCCACTTATTGAGTTGTGGGATGCTCTGCACGAGGTATTGGTAAGCATCTTCTTCAAAATGGGTCACCAGGATACCATCATCTTCCGGCTGGTAAGACCGGATCAGGGCGGACTGCGTAAATGCTATCACCGCATATTTGTTTATGACGGCGGAAAGCGCGGTAGTGATGACGAAGTCATCGTTCAGGAGCCTGCTCCGGTAGTCGCCGGTTACCTTAGCCCATTTTTTTTCGGGCCAGACTTCGTAGAGTTCCATTTTGCTCGCGTTCATGATGGCGAGTTTGGCGAAGAAACTGCGGTAAAATGCCGCTTCAAAAGACTTCGTATCTGAGGTGAGATGCTCGTAGATCAGGTTATAGGTTTTTAATGCCTGGTTGCGGGCCTTGTCAAGTACGGTCGAATTATTAATGCCGATCTTCACTTCGACCGGGTAGAACTGGATGTGCAAGCGGCCGTTCTTTTCATACAGGCCGATCATCAGGAGATCGTCGGAATGCTCGTTTTTCGCGCCTAAGTTGGCCGTTGAGAAAAGCCCTTCCGATTTGCTCAAACCGGCGCCACCCGAAATCCGAAGGATCTCCTCCAGGGATACCGGCACCCAGGTTACTTCCGGATGGTCATAATAGGCCAGGAACAGCTTCATGGCAGCAGGGATGCTTATTTTTTCCTTGCGGGTCTTTTCATCCTTTTTGCCTATCATTTTGATCAGCCACTGGCCGTTGATCGCATTATATAAATTGATCAGCTGAAAAATATCAGCATGGTTGTAGCTTACGCCTTGCGCGGTCAGGATGGTTTCCAGTAAATGCCGGTATTGTGTTGATTTTCTGCTTACTGTAATTGCATCAAACCCGCTGGCGTTGCTGTATTGGTCGCTGTAATGGATAATGATCAGGTCCGTTTCATCCTTGAAAAAGCTCAGGTCAAAATGCGGATCTACAAATACCACCCATTGGGAATGGTCGTAAAGCTGGTTTAAATTCGCTTTGATACCATTGTTGATCGTTGTACAAATGACCTTTTCTTCTTCAAAGGGGTCCTTGGAAAACGACACTTTAACCAGGCTGTTATAAGCTTTGGCCGTTTGGATGAGTTCGTTATCCCCGAGTATATAATTCGTCCCGAAGCCGGTAACATAAGTCAGGTCATGATAATAGGAAGGCAGGTCCGATAACAAGCCGTTCATTGACAGGCCCGACGGTATTTGTGCATGATCCCGATAAGTGACACTGGTATGCTTGTTATCAAACTGGTAAAAAGTTAAATGGGCATACTGGTTATTTAGATCCGGCTCGATCGCATAATAATGCACCTTGCTGCGGAAGGCGTTGATCAGGTCTTCAAAATCGATCCGTTTGGTATTGGTCATCAGGTCGAATGAGCGCTCGATATCTTCCTGTTCGATCAGGTGCGACATCCGCTCGAAGGTGGTCACATAATGATCTGAACCGTGCAGGAACAACTCGATCGGGCGTAGGTCATGCATCGCGACACCTCCCAATACCCGGTCTTTATAATAGTCGAATATCCCTTGCAACACCTGCAGGCAATCGCCCATGTTGAAGACATTTATTTTGATCGGTGCACGAAGATCATAAGCGAACAGGAACGAAAAGTTGGTGACGAATTCGTGTATTTTTTCGCTGACCAGGCCGCGAATGAAATCCCGGCCGGCGAACCGCTTAAAGTGCAGGTCGTTACTATAATAGAGCCATTCCGGAGAGTGGCTGTTCTCTTTGCTGGCATAGAGCTGGCGGTTTTGACTGCCGTGACCATTGTTCCAGAAAATATAAGGCAGGAGATTAAGCGGCGTCAGTTTCCGGAGCATTGCCTCATACAGTTTATTGTCCCTTACCTGGCCATAGATCTCCAGCTGGTAGGCCACCATTAAGGGATGAAGCGGGCTAACTTTCACGATCTGGTCCTTGTCGGTTTCAGTGACCGTTCCCAGCATCAGCAGGTCAGCTTTTGCTTCTTCACTGAGGATCTGGTTATCGCCTATCTCGCTGACCTCTGCTAAAAAAGCCTGGATGTAATCGCGGGCGATTTGACAAGCCTCTTCGGTATGGTAGAACAGGCTTGGCAGGTAACCCCCGAACCAAATATGATCCACATATTTTTGATAGGCATCTATCATCCTTTGGGAGAGCCGGAGACTTCGGCCGGTCAACTGCCCTGTTTCTGATTGAAACCATGCGGGAAACGGGTTGACCATCATTTGAATTTCCAGCAGGATATTTTGCCGGAATTCATCCCTTGCACCAAACTCCTCATTGCCGAATAACAGTTTGAGCGTGTCCGTTTCCGGGATGTATACATGTTGATAGCTCTTGCGCCCGATCCGTTTGTTTTGCCAGATATCCCAGCCCTTTGCAGGTTTGGAAGCGCCGATCTGTTGTTTGACAAGGACGTCCAGGTCTTGGTCATCCTTGATCAGTCGGAATGGAAAAACCTCCTCATCGTCATTCCTGATCTGGAGGATCAGGCTTCGTTCGTCATTGATCGTATAGGGCGTCTCGGGCACCAGTTCGAACTCGTCTTTTTCCTGGAAGCCGGTATTCAGCCGAACGGTGTTTTCGGTGTCCAGTACCAGCTGGCCCTCAAGATTGATACTATAATTTGCTTTGAACTCGTCCAGAAAATCCGCTGTGCCGTCTATCACCCAGACCCGGAACCTGAATTTCGCGCTGGGAACCTTTTGATCGGCATATTCAAAAAACAAAGCGTCGCCATTATAGGCAGGGCCATTGACCGTCAGTTGCAGCTGTTTGCCGATCCTTTCGACGTTCGCTAATGATCGGTTCACCTTTGTCAGGCTTAGGGTACCCCTTAAGGTGGCGCTGAACTCAAAATTTTGGGTAAAGGGATAAGTCCGTGCGGAATTAAAGATGATGACGTGAAACAGGCGCCTGTTGTTGCTGTCCTTTCTTTCCCATACTGCCAGGTTGGCGCTCAGCAAATTCTGTTCGGCCCCTTTGTAATCCACCGGTTTTTCCTTATCCGGCTTGATGATCATCCGGACCAGGTCGGCATAATCGATCAGTTTCCAGGATTCATCCGCAAGGCCGCGCTCAATTTCTGTGATGCCGGCAGTCGTGAGC
>Ga0105240_10008451_pt1 | contig 14726 bp, 12 predicted proteins | sample KBSC54metaG_FD_80426 | JGI IMG/M metagenome (GOLD analysis project Ga0105240, IMG submission 80426) | Corn rhizosphere microbial communities from Kellogg Biological Station, Michigan, USA - KBS C5-4 metaG | ecosystem: Host-associated > Plants > Roots > Rhizosphere > Soil | place: Michigan, USA... | reverse complement strand
GTCGACGCTGCCGCGGCCGACGTACTTCGCGATCTCGGGATAGCGGCACAGCGGCCGCGTGCGGACGACGTCGCCTGCGGACGTGAATTTCGCGGCAACAATGCGCGAGGGTGCGCGGCCGTCGCGCACCCACTCGTCGAGGGCGCCGACAGCGTCGAACGTATCCGGCCCGTCGCCGCCGAAGCAGTGGCTCACGCCCGGCTCCATGTACAGCTCTATCGCCGTTCCGCGTCTCGCTTCGGCCGTGGCCTTCAGGACGGCGTTGAAGTAGTCGATCGTGTCGAGCGCAGGCACTTGCGGATCGGACCACCCGTGGAACATCAGCAGCTTCCCGCCCGCCTCGAAGAACGGCTCGAGGTTGGGATCTGTTCGATCGATGACGCCTTCGTCCGCGCGAATCGCCATCGGCAAATCGGTGGCGAGGCGGAACGCGCGCCAGTCCCAGTTCGCGTTCTTGAAGACGACGTACTTGAACGGCTCGACCGCGTTGACGAGCGGCTCCGCGCCGCCCAGGCGATCCCAGCCCAGCTCCGAGCCCGGCTGCAGGAGAGCGGGCAGCACGGTGCGTCCGGTCGACGGGAGAACGATCGGCGTGTACATCCCGCGCGCCGTCTCGACTTCCACGGCCGTGAGACACGACGGGCCGTCGGCGCCCCGACACTCGAGAACAGCCGGATCGAAGTGGCAGCGTGTCGGGTTCGCGATCAGGCCGTCGGCGAGTCCATCGAGCGCGTCGCACGCCTGCAGCGCGGCGCGATGGATCAATTGATACTTCGCGGCCGGGATGTAGCTCTCGCCGCTGCGATGGACGAACATGTTCAACGCGAGCCGCATCGCGTGAAGGCGCATGTGCTCGATCGCAGGCGCTCCGGCGATGATGGCGTCGTAGTCGGCGGGATAGCGTATGGCTTCGGTAATGCCCTGACGACCGCCTTGCGAGCAGCCGTTCCAGTAGGCATGGGTCGCGGGTGTGCCGTAGAAGCGCTCGATGATCGACTTCGCTTTCGCGGTCATCTCGTGGACGGCGCGATACCCGAAGTCAACGTACTTTTCCCGATGCCCCAGGGCGAACGCCAGCGTGTTGCCAACGTGCCCGGTATCGGTGGAGCTCGTCGCGTAGCCGCGGCGTATCGCTTCGACCATGGCGTCGTAGCTGATCACGCCGGCGGCGTCCGCATTGCCGACGGCCTGAAATTTCCCATTCCAGTCTCGGATCGGCAGCCAGACTTCCGCTTTGATATCCGAATCGCGCGTCGGCGCGATCGTCGCCTGCACGCGGCAGAAGCCGCGGGCGGTGAAGAACGGTGGCGCGCCCGCGCGCACTTCGGTCGCCGCTGTGATGGTCGCCTGCGGCAGTTTCACATCGCGGAGCCTCTCGCATTGGCCTGCGGCAAATACGCGGGGCGCCGTGCCGGCGAATGCCACCAGGACGGCACCGGCGGCGGCCGAGCACACACGTCGACACACGGGAAAGAGGCGGCCCAGATCCATCGACTTCCTTACGAACGCTGGGGGTTGCTGTTGGGGGCGAGCGAAGCAATTATAGCCGTTCTTCGCGGGGCGACCTCCGAAAACTGCGTAACCATCAGCGCTCGCGTATCGTTTTGACTCGAGCTCAACCGACTCTGGCGTGGAGTTAGCGCGGCATCGGGCTTGCGACGGGTCGCGCTCGTGCCCCCAGGTCAGCCGATCGAACGTCCCAGCTCGCGCGATCTCCGGATCGACTGGCTCCGCGGCCTGGCGATGACCTGTGTCATCGTCAACCACTCCAAGCTGTCATCGTTGCTCAGCTGGTTTTCGTACGAACGGTTCTGGGTAGTGACCGCGGCTGAGGTGTTCGTCGTTCTCTCGGGAATCGTGCTCGGGATGGTTTACGGCCGCCGCCTCCGGCGCGACGGTTGGCAGCCGGTCGTACGAGGCCTTGGCCGCCGCGCGGTGCTGCTCTATTTCACATTCGTGGCCGTCACGCTCTCCGTCATTTTCCTGGGCAGCATCGGCGTCGACGTCAGCACCGTGACTGCGTGGGAAGGACATGGACCGGCGTGGTTCCTCGAACCGCACGCCTTGACGCTCGAAGCGTCGCGCGACGTCCTGTCCATGCGCGCCGGCCCATGGCCGTTCGAAATCGTGGGCTTGTATGTCTGGCTCGTCGCCGCAGCGGTGCCGTGCCTGCTGATGCTGCATCGCGCCGGATGGCGTCCGCTGCTCGCCGTCAGCTGGGGACTCTATCTTTGTTACCGCATCGCGCCGCATCAGCTGACGATGGCGAGCTTCGAATCGGTGTTTCCGATCCTGGCGTGGCAGCTGCTGTTCGTGCACGGCATCACGATCGGCTATCACCGGGCTGACATCAGCGACTTCGCGAGCCGCGCTCCGCGGATTGCAGGCGTGGCCGCGGCGCTCGCGACCGCTGCCTTCAGCATCTTCGCGTTCTGCAACCCGTGGTCCGACGGCCCATCGTGGCTTCATCTCGGCGCGGTGACGCCAGACCGCTTCGCATACATCTACTCGCGCTACTTCAGCCTGACTGCGCTCGGCATTGGCCGCCTCGCGAACCTGACGATCGCGCTGCCCATCGCGTATGCCGGCTTGACGCGGTACTGGTCGGCGCTGCGGCCGCTCCACGCGGTATTCGTGACCCTGGGCCAACGCTCGCTCGGCGCGTTCGTCCTGCACGTGTACGGCCTGCTGATACTGGCGCATCTGCCGGCCCCGCGTGGTCTCCTGGTCAATACGCTCATGCAGGTGATGTTCGTGCTGACGATCGCCAAGCTGCTCGACGCCGCCCGCTTGTCGCGCGCGAACCGCGAGAAGCCAGCGCCGGTCCACGCAGAACCGCTGGCAGCATGATGCAAGCCGGTTAACAGCGACGTTCGAGAATGCGCGTGGCGTGCACGAACTCGTCGTGCGCCTGATCGTCGTCTTCGCGTGCCCACGCGGTCGACAGTGCGGCGGCGACATAGGCGAAGGCGGCAACGCGCTGCGGGTCGAGCCCGAACGACTTCGGCAGGAACGCGAGGCGTCGATCGATGGCGTCTTCCAACGAGAGTCCGCCCAGCGCTGCCGGCATCGGACGGCTGACGAGATAGCCAATATCGAATGCAGGATCGCCTGTAGCGCCTTTAGGATCGATCAGGAGGTAGCCGGCGCGATCGGACGACAGGATGTTGTCGTAATGCAGGTCGCCGTGCAGCAGAACCTGGTCCGTCGAAGTCGCGATCAGTTTTTCGAGAAGCGCGGCCGGCCGTTCGAATTCGCGATCGCCTGCCGCCGCAATCGCGAGTGACTCCGCGAATATCCGAAGCGGCGTCGCGCTCGGGCGGTCGGGCACTCTCGGCCAGCCGTCGGCGAACAGCCGCGCAACAACGGCCATCGCTTCGTCCTCCGTCGCGATAGACGCCAGGCGCTCGCCTGGCGTGACCCGCTCGAGCAGCACCGCGCCCTCTTTCCGCAGCACGTCGAGCACGGCGGCAGCGCGATGCGATCCGAACGCGTTCAGCGCTTCGACGTGAGCCGCGAGGGCGCGCTCGCTGCGAAACGACTTGCGCCACATCGTCTCTTCACGGCGGTTCGCGCGCTCGATCGCCAGGAGCGCGTCGGCCGGCAACCCCGCTGCGCGCAGAATACCGAGCGCGAAGTCCGTCTTCCCCACGACGTATCCGCCGATGTCGTGCGGGAACTCGCGCGCGAGCCGTTTCTTCAAGGCGCCGTATTCAGCGGCGGCCGCCGGGTGCGCGCGCAAGTAATCGCGCACCGCCAGTTGATTCTCGAGGCCGAGGCCGCTCCGCGTGCACGCGTAGAGATGATGTGCCGGCAGGTCGACCGGCGAGTCGAACGCGTCGCGATCCTCGATGCCGAGATCGCCACGATGCACGTAGCCGAGCGGCGCGAGCCGGGCCACGACGAGAGGCACGTCGGCGCGATCGCGGACGACGATGCTCATGTCGATGATGGGCTTTGCCGCGAGGCCTGGCACTGCGGTGCTGCCGACGTGTTCCACCGAGAGCGCGACGTCCTCGACAGCCGTCCAGAGGCGCGCGCGCAGCCGATCGAAGAGGCGCGGCCATGCCGGGTCGTAATCGACCACGACGATATGCCGCTTGGTGGCACCTGATTTGCGCACGCGAATTCGGGAGGTCCAGTATGCCACGCGGCGACAAGAGCAAATACACGCAGAAAGAAAAGCGTCAGGCCGAGCACATCGAGGAAGGCTACGAAGAGCGCGGCGTTTCGCGAGACGAAGCTGAACGACGCGCATGGGCAACTGTGAACAAGGTCCATGGCGGGGGGGAAAAGCCCGGCGGCGGCGGATACGGCAAGCCCGAAAACCATGAGCCGATGCGCAAAGGTGGACGCAAGGGAGGGTCGCGATGAGCTCGCCGCGTCAGCGTGCCGCGGCGCGCCGCAACATCAAGAAGGCAGCCGCCGCCGCGAAGAAGAAGCGCACGATTGCCCATTTGCCGAAGAAGACGCGCACGGCGCTCGGCAAACAGGCGGCAAAAGTGGCGAAGACTACTCGCGCTTGAAGAGACCGACGTACGCGGCCTTGCCCCGGACGTGCCCTGCGATGGCTGCGGCGATCGCGCTCCGCGTCTGTGGAGGAGAAGCGCCGACCGCGGGTACGTCGAGCATCGTGTCGAGCGCGAACAGCTCGAACACGTAATGGTGGGCGGGACCTGACGCAGGCGCGCCCGGACCTCGATAATACGGGCCGGTGGCGCTGATCTGCCGCGTCCCGTCTTCCAGTTGAGCGGCCACCGGCACGTGCTCAGGCAAGCTCGTCGTCGTCGGCGGGATGTTCCACAGCATCCAATGCAGGATGTCGTCGGTGCCGGGCGCGATCGCCGAATCGACGTCGTGCATCAGGAGGACGAAGCTTGCCGTCCCTTCGGGTGCGCCGCTCCACGTCAACGGCGGCGACGACTCGTCGCCGGCTTGCGTGTACTTCGCAGGAATGCGCGCGCCGTCGGCGAACGCCGTCGACGTCAGCGTCATCACCTGAATGGCCCCGCGGCCACGCCCTCCACCGCGTCCTCCCGGAGCCGGCGGTTGTGCGCCACGCTGACCAGCGGTCGGCGGCGGCGGCGGTGGCTGCACGCCGGCGGCCGGCGATTGTGCCGTCGCCGCGATCGCGGCGCTGCATGCGAACGCCAGAACCAGACCACATCGTGTGAATCGCATCGGTAAGCTCCTATTTGAACGACGCCGGCTGCAGTTTGCGCCAGGCGTCGTACCGCATGCGAAGCGTCTTCACCGGGTTCAGGTTCTCGCCCTCTTTGATCCCTTTGGGGTGATCGGGCGCCGGCTGCGACACGTTGATGTACATCGCGTAATGGCCGTTGTTGTGCGAGTCGCCGTTCGTGTCCGTCTTCTCGGCCATGAGTATGTACGACACGTGCGCGGTTTTGTCGTCGCATGGAATCGGCGGCTTCGAGCCGTCGGTTGGCCATGGCGGACAGGTGCAGCGGCTGTCGCCGCCGGAGCCGTCGGCCGCTTCCATCGCGGCCATCACGCGATCGGTGATCGCGCCTTTCGCGTGGATGAACGCCTGAACGGCATTCGGCACGACGTTGCCTGGCCGCAGAATGTTGCCTTGGATCGAGTAGAAGATCTCCGTGCCCGGCACTTGGCCCTGCACGTCCTGCGACACATAGCCGTTGGTCAATCCGGAATGGCCGGCGCGGCGCCCGGTGAGATCGAGAATTCCGAACTGGCGGCTTTGATACGCGGGATCCTTGCTCAGCAGGTTGATGATTTCCTTCGGATCGGTCCCCTTCTGCAGCTCCTGAAAGACAAGCATCTGATTCTGATGCGTGCCGTCGACTGCGGCCTGGCAGGCCGCCACGCCTTTCCCGGGCACGACGACCGCCTGCACATTCTTGAGAAAGTCGTCGTCTTGATTCACGCACGTCGCGGACGCGATCACGACGCGCCCGGTGCTCCGATCGACGGCGATCACGGACCAGGTGGCGAAGGCTGACGTGGGCAGCGCAAGCAGCAGAAGCGCGGGCAAGAAAATTCGACGCATGAGGCTCTCCAATGAACGGCGGTCGGCCGGATTATACAGTGAGGGCCGGCGCCTCTGGCCAAGCGGGGCGGCCGCGACTATAGTGAGGCGTTCCACGAACGGGGAGGATCAACGGAGGCGCTGCATGCACAAGCACATCGTGAAGCTCTTGGTCGCATCGATCTGCTGCGCCGCGACCCTTGTGGTTGCCGACGCGGCCTGGAAGTGGGCGGGCGCGTACGGCGACAAAGCGGTCTCGATGCTCATTATCGGCGACATAGACATTCAGCTTCGCGCCGATCCGACGACGGCATTTACTCACATTGGCGAAACGCTCAAGCAAGCCGATCTGGTCTACGCGAACCTCGAGGGTATGCTGGTCAAGCCGCAGGGTCCGGAAATCGACATCCCGGACAAGCGCGGCTGGCGACATCCCGGGCCCGACGGCGTGAAGGCGCTGACCGCCTGGAACGTGAAGGTCGTCGGCGTTGCCAACAACGTCGCGTACGACCGCAGCAACATCCTGCAGACGCTCAAGGTGCTGGATGCAAACGGCATCGCGCACACCGGCGGCGGCACGAACATCGCGGCGGCGCACAAGCCGGCGATCGTCGAGCGCAAAGGCGTCAAGATCGGATTTCTGCAGTACACGGCGCGCTGGTATCAGGACAACGAGCAGATCGCGACCGACACCGAACCGGGCGTCGCGAAAATATCGTCGTTCGACGGGATCACGGTGGATCCTTCCGACGTCGACCGCGTCCGCGAAGATATTCGCCGCCTCCGTTCTCAGGTCGACATCATCGTCGTATCGCACCACAACCGCGACGGCGCAACGGCGACGCAGTTCGGCAAACCGCCGGCGCGGCCCGCGTCAGGCGAGCGGCGCGACAATCACATTTCCGAGCCCTATCAGAAGCAGTTCGCGCACATGGCGCTCGATGCGGGCGCCGACCTCGTGTACGGCCACGGCACGCACACCGTGCAGGGCGTCGAAGTCTACAAGGGCAAGCCGATCCTCTACGCCATCGGACACTCCGCCTTCGATCAGCCCGGCTACGAGAAATCGAAGGATGGCGTCGTCGTGCACGCGGTGATCGATGGCAAGAAGATCGTGCACGTCTCGTTCGTGCCGGTCACGCGCGACGCGCACAACGACGTGATGATGCTCGATCCGTCTACCGGCGAAGGCGCGGCGCTCGTCGACGTCATCAAAGGGCTGTCGGGGAGCACGCCGCTCAAAATCGACGGTCGTGAAGTCGTGCTGGTCGATCAGCGGGTGCACGCGACGCATCCGTAACGCGCTCGAGCGTCCGCCTGGCGGCGGACGCTAGATCACGGCCGCGGCAGCGAGCTTCAACACCGTATTCCAGTTGCGGGCGCTGCCGCGGGTCATCAATATCTTTTCGAGCGCCACGTTCGTCAGGCGCGACCGGCCCATGCCGTCCGGATAAAACACGTACAGATGCCGCCCGGCGGCGCGGGCAGTTTCCGCGCCGACCACGGCGGCCTGCAGAGCGGCGAGATGTTTCGCGGCCGGCGTATCCCGCAGAAACATCACGACGAGGCGCGCCGGGTCCCGCTTTGCTTCTGCGCGGAACGGATTACGGGCGATCACCTCGTTCCACTCTTCCGCCGTCCGCACGAACACGTCCACGGACATCTCGAAGTGTCGCTGGATGTCGGTCTCGAGCAGCCGTTCGAGCTGCGGCGGCGTCCTGCGCGAGCTGCCGAACACGACGTTGCCGCTCTGGAGCAGGGTTCGCGGATTCGAAAAGCCAAGCTGCTCGAGCCTGGCGCGGAGCTCAGACATCGCGATCAGCTTGTTGCCGCCAACGTTGATGCCGCGAAGCAGCGCGATGTGATTCATGTTTCGGACTCAGCGGCTCATCGACCCTTCACTCGCGCGAAGTACGCGCTCCGCAGCGCGTCTACGAGACGTCCGTCGACGAGCCCTGCCGCATCGCCCTGATAGTTCAAATCGTGCTCGGACCGGAATTTGTCGACCGCCGCAATCGTCTCGGCATCGTATGCACCGTACTCGCGGTTGTACTCCGTCGAAGCACGCCGCGATTCGGCAACGATCTTGTCGTACTGCGCGGCGTCTGCCTTTTGCAGATCGCGCATCTTCGGCGTGTTGATCGAAGGAGGCGCGTCGGGAAACGCGGCGAGAGCCGGCCGCCAGTATCCGAGTGCGTGCAGCATGCGCTTCAGCTCGACGACATCCGGCCCCTCGATGTTCGAGAAACTGCGGTAGCCGAGGCGGCGGCCGGTCGTGTAGTAAATGCGCTTCATCTCCGCAACGGGAGCCGCGTTCTCGCCGACTTCAATCGCGAGCGCGATGTAGTCGCCTCCACGGCCCGGGTCGTTCGGGTCGGCGATCTTGATCGCCGCGGACTGCAGATTCCCCCAGCGCTTGTCGCCGCCCTTCGCGTATCCGGCCTCGAGCGCGAGAATCATCCGCTCGGCAAGCGGCATTCCCGTCCCCTCGCTCGCTTCGAACGTCGTCGCCACCGCATCGACGACTTCGGGACCGACCATGATGTTCGCCTGCACCGTGTAGTTGCGTCCCTGACGGCTGCCGGCCCACGCGTTGTTCTGCTTGCCCGTGTGCGCGGCGGCGCGGCCCTTCATATCGATCATCCCGAGCTGCCGAGTCTCGCGCGCGGCATCATCGGAGAGCAGTTGCGCGATCGCCGCCTTCGGCTCGACGCCCTTCGCCATCAGGTCGAGCCCCCGCACGCCGTACTCGACCATCGTCGACGCCTGAGTGCACACGGCCCCAACCCCCGCGCGGACCCACGGCACCGCGCGCCCGACAAACGGCACACGCGTCGTCACTGCCGCACCAGACTGGCCGGTAGCAGGATCGATCGCACAAAGCGAGAACGTCGAGTACTGCGGCAGACCGTCACTGTTCAGCGCAACCCCGTCCGCCGCGCGCTCCTGCGCCGCCGCGGAACCGCCGACAAGCATGCCGATCAAAACCGCCCCCAATGCGGTCATCTGACGCAACTCCATCACCCCTCCCGACTCACAACGTCACCAGCGACCGACTACCGACTACCGACTAATGACTAGTGACTACCGACTGATGACCCCGACCAGCACCAAAACCAACGACCAGCGCCCAACGACTATTGCCCCGGGTGATACTTGCGCTCCACGTGTTTCTCGACGTCCTCGCGATAGAAGTAAACGTCGCGCAGGTCGCCCGTGCTGTACCGGAGCGCCTGATCGTTGAAATGGCGAGATGAAGGATCGCCGCTCTGGCCACCGGCCGTGATCGCCCGCGCGCGCACACGATCGCCGAATTCCACGACGGCAACGAAGCTGTTGCCAGTGTTGCCGTACATCTTCTTCGTGCCGGGATAGGTGCGGGCGCCGAAAGACGCGAGCGAGCCCCACCGCGACGAAGTGAACCCGACGGGAATACTTGGCGCCGTATCGTTGAACCGCTGGACGATATCGCCGTTGATGCGCTGGTAACGATTGATGTTGCCCCAGGCCGTCCTCCAGCTCCCGAAATCGTTGGCGAGCTTGTCCGACGCGGTCGAGAGAGCCTGAAGCAGCTGGTCCGGGGCTGCTTTCGTGACGATGAACCTGTCGGTGGACACGCCGGCTTTCCGAGCATCATCAGCCACGCGGCGGCCGGCTTCTTCTCCCCAATACACCGCGAGCGCGGTCGGCACCGACGACACATCCCACCGGTAATCCCAATTCCGGAGCACGGCGATCTGATCCGCGAGTTTCGCCTTCAGCGGATCGGACGCGGCCGTTCCGTCGAACGCTTTGATCAACGCCGGAATCTGACTCTCGAACGCGGGGAGGTAGCTATCGTACGCCGCCTTGATGAGGCCGTCGATGGTGAAGTCTTTCTTGTTGCTCAACAGGCGTAAGGCGTGAAGACCGCGCGCGCTCTCCTCGACGCCACGATCGACGTACGCGGGGTAATCGGCCTTTTTCGGACTGTCCGGACCCGCGGCGGACCACGGCCAGTTGTTGGAGTTGTAGAGCCAGCCGCTCGCGGGATTGAGCAGGTGCGGGCTCTCCTCGACCGACATCAAGCCGCCCCATTCCGTCGCCGGATCGCTGCCATCGACCGGTTTGGTCCAATCGAGCTTCGGATCGCGCTTCGGGATGAAGTTGGAATGGAAATACGCGATTGCGCCATCCGCGTCCGCGAAGATCGTGTTGTTGGAGGAATTCGTGTGGAGCTCCATCGTGTCGCGGAACGCCTTGTAGTTCTTCGCCTTCGTGCGTGAGAACGACTGCATCAGCGCCTTCACCGGCTCCTGCATCAATCTCACGCTCACCCATTTGCCGTCCACCTCGCGAACGATCGGGCCATGATGCGTGCGGTAGACGGTAAATTGCTTCTGCGCGAGGCCCGCGCCGCTCTTGTACGGCACCGTAATCGTTGTCGACGTGATTGGGCGTTCCTCGGCGCCGTACTTGTAGTACAGACGCCCGTTCTTCTTCACCATCGTCTCGAGGTATTCGTCGATGTTGTCCACTCCGCTCGATGTGTGCATCCAGCCGGCGCGATCGTTGAATCCCTGATAGACGAAGAACTGGCCCCACGTCAGCGCGCCGTAGGCGTTCAGACCCTCGTCGCTGACCATCTGCGCCTCGGCTCTGAAAAAGAACGAGGTGTGCGGGTTGATCAGCAATAGCGCGTGATGCGCGGTCGTGTTCGACGGCGCGATCGCGACGCCGTTCGAGCCGGTGGGTTCGACGTACACGCCGGCGCGATCATCGGCCGGCGTCGACTCCTTCCGCGGGCCGTTGCCGTAAAACGCCTGGAGCTGCGTCAGGTTGATCCGCTCGATGTCGCCGCCAATGCTGCCCTCGCTGAAGGTGACCGCCATCCATGGCTCGAAGTGTTTGATGACGCGCGGCGTCACTTGCGGATGCGTCGAGAGGAAGTAGTTCAACCCGTCGGCATACGCGTTCATCAACTTCTTCAGCCACTCCGGGCTCTTCTCATACTGCGCCTTCATGTCGGCGGGATCGATGTACAGCTACATGTGAAGGTCGCGGTATATCTCGCCTTCGCCTTCGGCTTCCGCCAGGCGGCCCATCGAGTTGAGATAATTGGTTTCGACGCGATTGAAATCGTCTTCGGCCTGCGCGTACATCACGCCGAACACCGCATCCGCATCGGTCCTCCCGTATACGTGCGGAATGCCCCACGTGTCGCGGACGATCGTGACGTTCTGCGCCTCTTGTTGCCACGCGCGGGCGTCGTGCTCATCGGCCGCGCGCACGCCGGAGATGCAGAGGATGGCGAGGAGAAAAGCGATTTTCTTCATGACGGCACCGGTGTGAATGTCAGCGCGGCCAGAGCCATGCGAACGTGAACACCTAGTCCAAATATCTGCCGCGGACGATGGCTGCGTGATGCATGACATGCCCGGCGGAGATCCAGGCGAGGGCGCGAACCGTGAACGGATTGCCGCTCGCGATCCCGCGGCGGCTCCAGGCCTCCGGCGCCAGGTTACGAAACAGAGCCACGGTCGCCTCTCTCACAACGCCGAACTCGTCGACATGGCTTGCCCACGATCGGTCGTCGGCGCGGGACGCCGGCACGGCCACGTTCTGATCGAAGCTCGGGAGCGCACTGTCGAAGCCGCGCGCGAACCAGAGCGCGCGAAACGCAAAAACCCGCTCGGTGTCGTTCAGATGGGCGACGACTTCTCGAATGCTCCACTTGTCGGCCGCGTAGCGGTGAAGCGACCGTTCGTCGGAGATGCCGCGGAGCAGCGCAAGCGTGTCAGCCTGCTGCCGTTCCAGGGTCGTGCAGATGTCCCCGTCCGGAACCTTGCTGATGTACGTGAAGTAATACTCGGCGGCTTCGGTGGTGTCTGGGCGCATGGCCGCCCATCATAAGACAAAAAGGGCGGCGATCTTTCAATCGCCGCCCTGACTCGCTCGGCTAAAGCCTCGCGCTACTCCCGACTCGCGACTCGCGACTACCGACTCGCGACTATCGACTCCCGACTCGCGACCATCAATCTCCCAAGTCGCCCGTCTTTGGCACCATGGCCTCGTCCGGCTCGACGAAGTACTCCATATCTCTCTCGAGATCGAGCTCCTCGTCAGTCGGCTGCACCGGCGCCGGCGGCGGCGGCGGCTCGTCCGCCGGGATCCGCACGTTGCGGTAGTACTCGAACCCGGTGCCGGCCGGAATCAGCCGGCCCATCGTCACGTTCTCCTTCAGGCCGCGCAGATGATCGACCTTGCCGGAGATCGACGCCTCGGTGAGAACGCGCGTCGTTTCCTGGAACGACGCCGCCGAGATGAACGAGTCGGTCGAGAGCGACGCCTTCGTGATGCCGAGCAGCAGCGGCCGGCCCTGCGCCGGACGTCCCCCGTCGTTCAGCACGCGCTCGTTCTCTTCGAGGAAGCGGAACTTGTCCACCTGCTCGTCGACGAGGAACTCGGTATCGCCGACATCCTCGATCTTGACCCACCGCATCATCTGACGCGCGATCGTCTCGATGTGCTTGTCGTTGATGTTCACGCCCTGCAGCCGGTAGACCTCCTGAATTTCGTTGACGAGGTACGCCTGCAGCGCCTTCTCGCCGAGGACATTCAAGATATCGTGCGGATTGCTCGGGCCATCCATCAGCGGCTCGCCCGCTCGGACGCGCTCGCCTTCCTGGACGTTCACGTGGACGCCGCGAGGCAGCGCGTACTCGCGCGGCTCCGCGCCCGGCTCGTCGGGGACGATGATGATCTTCCGCTGGCCCTTGACGATGCCGCCGTGCTTCACGATGCCGTCGATCTCCGAGATCACCGCGGTTTCGCGCGGCTTTCTCGCTTCGAACAGCTCGACCACGCGCGGGAGACCGCCCGTGATGTCCTTCGTCTTGGTTGTTTCGCGCGGGATCTTCGCGAGCACGTCGCCCGCCGAGACGTTCTCGCCGTCCTGCACCATCATGTGCGCGTGAACCGGCATGTGGTACTTGCGCGCCACACGGCCGTCCTTCGCCTTGATCTCGACTGCCGGCTGCTTCTTCTCGTCCGGCGAGTCGACGATGATGAGCCGCGACAGCCCGGTGACTTCGTCGACTTCCTCGTGCACCGTGATGCCTTCGAGGATGTCCTTGAAGCGGATCTGTCCGGCTTCCTCGGTGAGAATCGAGAACGTATACGGATCCCACTCGACGAGGACCTGTCCTTGTTCGATCTGCTGGCCGTCTTTCACCTTGAGCCTGGCGCCGTACACGATCGGGTAACGCTCGCGGTCGCGCCCCTTCGAGTCCTGTACGACGAGCGACCCGCTGCGGTTCATGACGACGAGCCCGCCGTCCTTCGCCTCGACGACCTGCAGGCCCTGGAAGCGGATGGTGCCGGCATGACGCGCCTCGAGCGTCGACTGCTCGCTGACGCGCGATGCCGTTCCGCCGATGTGGAAGGTCCGCATGGTCAACTGCGTGCCCGGCTCGCCGATCGACTGCGCCGCGATGACGCCGACGGCCTGGCCGAGCTCGACCATCTTTCCGGTCGCGAGGTCGCGGCCGTAGCAGCGCGCGCACACGCCCCGACGGGACGTGCACGTGAGCACCGACCGGATCTTCACCTTCTCGATGCCGGCGTCCTGGATCGTCGACGCCTTGTCTTCGGTGATCTCCTCGTTGACGTCGATCAGCACTTCGCCCGTGAACGGGTCGGTGATCCGCTCGAGCGTGACGCGGCCCATGATGCGGTCGCGCAGCGGCTCGATGATCTCGCCCGATTCGACGATCGCGCGCGCTTCGATGCCGTCGAGCGTGCCGCAGTCCGGCTCGTGAATGATCACGTCCTGCGCGACGTCGACCAGACGACGCGTGAGATAGCCCGAGTCGGCGGTCTTCAGCGCCGTGTCGGCGAGGCCCTTGCGCGCGCCGTGCGTCGAGATGAAGTAGTGCTGCACCTCGAGGCCTTCGCGGAAGTTGGCCGTGATCGGCGTCTCGATGATTTCGCCCGATGGCTTCGCCATCAGGCCGCGCATGCCGGCGAGCTGGCGGATCTGCTGCTTCGATCCTCGCGCGCCGGAGTCGGCCATGATGTAGACCGGATTGAAGGTCTTGCCTTCCTTGTCCAGCGCTTCCATCTCCCCGAACATGGCGTTGGCGATTTCTTCGGTGGCCTCCGACCAGATCGCGATCACCTTGTTGTAGCGCTCGCCGTTGGTAATCGCGCCCTCGAGGTACTGCGACTCGACCTTGATCACTTCATCGCGCGCCTTGCCGACGAGCGCGACCTTCTCCTTCGGGATGATCAGGTCGTCGATGCCGATCGACAGGCCCGACCGCGTCGCGTAGGTGAAGCCCAGGTTCTTGAGCGCGTCGAGCATCTCGACGGTCTTCTCGAGCCCGAACTTCAAGTAGCAGCTCTGCACGAGCTGCTGAAGGCCTTTCTTCTTCAGCAGGCCGTTCACGAACGGCATCTGCGCCGGCAGCGACTGGTTGAGAATCACGCGGCCGACCGTCGTGTTGATGATCTTGTTCGAGACGGTCTGCACTTCAGTGCGCAGCACGTCCTGATCGTCGCGCGCGGCGGTCAGGTCCTGCAGATCGCCCGTGTAGCGCAGCCGGATCGGCGACAGCGTCTCCAGTTCCTGCGCCTCGAGCGCCAGCATCACGTCGTCGGGATTCCCGAACGCGCGACCTTCGCCCTTCGCGCCGCTCTTTGCCTTCGTCAGGTAGTAGCAGCCGAGGACGATGTCCTG
>Ga0105240_10008450_pt1 | contig 14727 bp, 13 predicted proteins | sample KBSC54metaG_FD_80426 | JGI IMG/M metagenome (GOLD analysis project Ga0105240, IMG submission 80426) | Corn rhizosphere microbial communities from Kellogg Biological Station, Michigan, USA - KBS C5-4 metaG | ecosystem: Host-associated > Plants > Roots > Rhizosphere > Soil | place: Michigan, USA... | reverse complement strand
GCGTCGATCCCCAGCACGTGGTTGAGCCGCCCGAACGCCAGCCACGACCCCAGGCACATCGTCAGCTCCACCACCTCGGCCTGCGAATACGCCGCCAGCATCCGGTCCCAGAACTCTTCGTCCAGGTTGTGGTGGTCCAGCGCGTACCGCTCGGCGTACTCGGCGGCCAGCCGCGTCCGCTCGTCGAGGACCACGGCGGCTTCGCCGGCTCCGCCGGTTCCGGTGGGCCCGCCGCCCTCGCCGCCCTCGGTGGTCCGCCAGTCGGCCACCGCCGCGTCGAAGCCGTCCTCGACCTTCGCCCCGTCGCGCTCGGTGCGCCAGTCCAGGCAGAACAGACAGCCGTTGATCTGCGCGATCCGCAGCCGCGCCGCCTCGAACTCGCGCAGGCCCAGCGTCGTGTGCTCGTACACCGCCATCGAGAACGCCGCCGCCGCGGGGCCGATGCGGGGCACCATCTCGCCCCAGACGTAGCCGATCGGCTCCTTGCCCTCGGGCATGTCGATGATCACCGCGATCCGTCTCCCCACACTCCGGTCGCCGGCCGCATCGGCACGTCCAGCGCGTCGTACAGCCCCGGCTCCTGTCCGGCCAGCCACTCGATCGCGCCGACGAGCCGTCCGACCGCGGTGGCGTTGCCGCCGGCCGACCGGTTGCCGCCCTCGTCCTCGGCCTCCAGCGTGACCTCGATGCGCGGCCGGCCCGCGATCACCACGCGGTGCGCCCCGACGCGGTCCGGTGCCTGCGGCCACTCCGGCGCCACCGAGGCGTGGACGCGCGTCACGTGCTCGATCACGATCCGAGGCACGCCCCCGATCTCGCCGCGCACCTCGAACCGCACTCCGCCCTGCGTTCCGGCCGCGAACCGGCCCATCGTCGCGGTCGAGGCGTCCTCTTCCAGCGCCGCGCGCTCGACGTGCTCGGTGATCGCGGACAGCTCGGCTCCCAGCGCCCGGGCCATCAGCCGCAGCTGCCCGCCCCACACCATCGTGGGCACGCCCGGCGCGGTCATCGGCGGCTCGTAGTCCATCGGCTGCCCCATGCCGACGAGGTACCGGACCACGTCCTCCTGGTCGTACGTCGAGTAGTCGAAGATCTCCTGGCACCGCACCGCCGAGATCTGCGCGCCGAGCCCGGTCAGCATCAGCGGCAGCACGTCGTTGGCCCAGCCCGGATCGACGCCCGAGGCGAACAGCGACCCGCCGCCCTCGGCCACCGCGGCGAGCACGCGCTCGCGCTGTTCGTCCGGGGCGCTGTGCGGATCGTAGAACGCGTACAACGCCGGCGTGACCACGATCGCGCCGGCCCGGACCGCGCGGACGACGTCCTCCAGCGCCTCGTCCGGCCGCACGTCCCCGGAGGCCGCGTAGACCACGGCCCGCGCCTCGCGCAGCGCCGCCTCGACGCCGTCGGTGGCCGCGACGCCGAGCGGGCGCCCGAGACCGGCCAGGTCCCCGGCGTCGCGCCCGACCTTCGCCGCGTCGTGCACCAGCACGGCGCTCAGCGCCAGCCCGGGACGCGCGGCGACCGCCCTGATCGCCGCCCGCCCGATGTTCCCGGTGCCCCACACCAGCGTGGGGATCAGCTCATCCGCCATTGGCGATGATGTTCTCGATGTTGCGCTCGGCCAGCGCGGTGATGGTCACGAAGGGGTTCACGCTCGTGTTGCCGGGGATCAGCGCGCCGTCCATGACGTACAGGCCCGGGTAGGCGGTCAGCCGGCCGTAGTTGTCGGTGGCCTGATTCAGTACCGCTCCGCCGAGCGGGTGGTAGGTGAGCTGGTCCTGCCAGGTCTTGTACGACCCGAACAGGTCCGTCCGGTAGATGGTGCCCTCGGTGGAGTTGATCTTGTCGAAGATGGTCTTGGCCATCGTGATGCCGTCCTGCTTCCACGCCGTCTGCCAGCTCAGGTCGACCTTCTGCGTGGCGGGGTTCCAGGAGAACGCCGCACGGTGCGGGTTCTTCGTGATCGACAGGTACATCGAGGCCCACGTCTCGATCCCGACCGGCAGCGGCGCCACCTCGGCGAACGCCCCGCCCGCGGCCCAGTTGTCGATGCCGCCGCAGGGGATCGTGGACTGGTTGGCGCCGGTGGGGTCCCAGATCTGGTTCGCCCGGCCGACCATGACGTTTCCGTTGTCGCCCCAGTTCTGGCCGACCTGGTCGTTCAGGTTCGGCAGCTTGCCGGTGTCGCGCATCTGCACCAGCAGCTTGCTGGTGCCCACGCTGCCCGCGGCGAAGACCACCTTGTCCGCGGTGACCTGTTTGGTGGCGACCACGTTGCCGGAGGTGTCCAGCTGGGTCATCACCACCGTGTAGCCGCCGCCGGAGGCCGGGGACACCGAGGTCACCTTGTGCAGCGGGGTGATGTTCACCTTGCCGGTGGCCAGGGCCGCGGGGATGTACGTCTTGCGCAGGGACTTCTTGCCGTAGTTGTTGCCGTAGAGCAGTTCCTGGCCCAGGGCCGACTTCGTGGCCGTGCCGGCGTCCTCCTGCTGCATGTAGGTCCAGTCGTACACGTCCGGCACGAACACGAACGGGAAGCCCGAGCGCCCGGCCTGCTTCTGCCCGACGCGCGCGAACTGGTACCACGAGGTGGTGGTGAACCAGCTGTTCGGGACGACCGCGGCACCGAGCCCGGCGTTGGCCCGCGGGTAGTACACGTTGTACATCTCGGCGGGGTTCACCGAGGGCAGGATCGCGGCGAAGTTCTCCTGCTTCGGCGTCACCGCCATGCCGCCGTTCACCAGTGACCCGCCGCCGACGCCGCGGCCCTGGTAGACGGTGATCCCGGCGAAGTCCTCGGCGTCCAGCACGCCGGTGTAGGAGGTGATGGCGCGGTCGATCGGGATCCCGAGGAAGTAGCCGACCGGTTGTTTGGTCTGCGTCCGGAGCCAGAACGACCGCTGGTCGGGGCTGGTCATGTTGCAGAAGATCTTGCCGTCCGAGCCCGGGGTGTCCCAGGCCATGCCCATCTCGATCATCTCCACCGCGACGCCGGCCTGGGCCAGCCGCAGTGCCGCGACCGAGCCTCCGTATCCGGTGCCGATGATCAGCGCCTGGGCGTGGGCGCCGTTGGCGATGGGGGTGCTGCGCGGCGCCGCGGCGGCGGCCCGGGAGGCACGGATGCCGCCCAGCGCCGCCGCGCCCAGGACCGTGCCCGTTCCGGCCAGGAATCCGCGCCGGGACAGTCCTCGGGTTCCTGGGCCGCGCCTTGATGTTTCGCTCATGTGACGCTCCTCACATGGTGCGGATTTTGAGGACTTGTGTACTACCGGCCGCGTGAGAAGTCACGACGTACTGACGAGTAATATAACGGGACGTCAGATCAAAATCCGCAGGTAGATCGGGTTGAATCGATGTGAGAGGGCTGAGAAACGGGGATTGAGCTGCCCGGGGGCGCGGCATCGGTGTCTCAGTGGGACATCAGTGGGACATCAGTGGGACATCAGCGGGGCCTCAGCGCGGCGTCTGGCTGCGGCAGGTGTGGCCCAGCTCCGCTCCCAGCCCGAAGTAGTGCCGGAAGTTGTAGATCAGTGGGCTCCACGCCGCCGGCTCGACGTAGTCCGTCCCCGGGATCACGATCGCCGGATCTGCGTGCACCTTCAGCACCCGTGCCTCGACGATGAGGAAGTCACCGGTCGTGTCCGGCAGCGAACGCGCCACGGTCGCCTCGAACTGCAACCCGCACTCGGCGACCCTCGGCGGGCCGACGACCTCGGACTCCTGCGCTGTGAACCCCGATACGCCGAACTTGTCAGGCTCGTACCGCATCCCCGCCGGCTTGCTCTCCGGCACCGGGAAGCGGCCCGTGACCATCGCCAGGCTCTCGACGTGCCGCCACAGATGCGGCCCGGGGACGTTGATCACGATCTGCGGCCGCCGCGTGAGGTTGTGCGCGGTCTGCCCCTCGGCCCCGAGGCCCATAACGATCGTGTGACCGAGGGCCCACGCCGAGGAGATCGGGGCGAGGTTGGCCGAGCCGTCGGCGTTCTCGGTGGACAGCAGGACCACCGGGGTGCCGAAGTAGAGGATCGTCGGCTCGATGGCGAGGTGGTCGGCCTTCGCGTTCGCCTCCGCCTTCGCGGCGCTGGTCGTGCGCGTGCTTGGGGTACGCGCCGTGCTCGCTGTGCTGCTCATGAGCAGACGGTAGGCAGCGGACACTTCGGCGGCGGCCGAACGACCGCCGGAGAATAATCGCTGCCATGAGCACCACCACCGGTGAGAACCCGGCGAACCCCCTGCTGGCCGGTGCCGACCTGGCCGCGATGGCGCGCCTGCTGGCCGACGGGACCCGCGCCACCTTCTGCCTGGCCCTGCTCGACGGCCGCGCCTGGACTCCGACCGAGCTGGCCAGGCACGCCGGCGTCGCCCCCTCGACCGCCACCGAGCACCTGAACGCGATGGTCGCCGGCGGCCTGCTCACCGAGGAACGCCAAGGACGGCACCGTTACGTCCGGCTCGCCGACCAGCAGGTGGCCGAAGTGATCGAGACCCTGGCCGCCGCCGCACCGGTCAGACCGGCACCGGTCCCGCACACCCTGTCCGCCGACAGCCGGCGACGCGCCCTGGCCCACGCCCGCACCTGCTACGACCACCTCGCCGGCCGCGTCGGCGTGGCGATCGCCGACGCGATGACGCAGCGCGACCTGGTCGACTGGGACCACGGCCTGCGCCTCACACCGGACGGCGAGCAATGGCTGACGGACCTCGCGATCGAGGTGCCGCAGACGGCCAAGCGCCCAGCGCTGCGCCCCTGCCTGGACTGGACGGAGCGGCGCCAGCACCTCGCCGGCGCGGTCGGCGCGGCGCTGTGCGGCCACGCACTGGAGCAGGGCTGGATCAAGCGGGTCGGAACGACGCGGGCCGTGCTCGTCACGCCGGCCGGGCGCGACGTGCTGGGGGAGCGGCTCGGGCTCAGCAAGCAGGTGCTGACGCCGGCGGGGCACTGATTCGGCTGCCGGTTCTGCCGGTTCCGACCTCTTCGCCGGGCTGGAGTGTCACGCCATCTGGTCCGCGCCGGCTGTCGGCCGACTCGCCTTCCAGTCCTGCTGGTTCTGCTGGTTCTGCCGGGCTGGAGTGTCATGCCATCTGGTCCGCGCCGGCTGCCGGCCGACTCGCCTTCCAGTCCTGCTGGTCGGCTTGGTGTCTGTGGCCCGTGCTCCTTCCGCTCCGAGCCTCCGTCTGACTCAGTTCCCTGATTCTCTCCCGAATTCACCCGCTCACCGGCCTAATGCCGCATCCCTGTGGCGCGCACCGTCCTGCCGCGCCAGCAAACGCCCGGCGCGCGCCTGAGCGACACCGAATCAGAGCCCGAATAGCGTCACCGGCGCGCGGTTCCCTCGTCCCTCCGATGGGGACGGCGGCCGCGCGGACAGCCGGGAATGGGTTCAGAAGGGGTGGAAGATGTCAGCAGCCTCAATCAGTGTGCGAAGAGCCTTCGCGTTCCTCGGAATGCTGGTGCTCACCTTCGCCGCGGTGGTCGTCGCGCCCGCGGGCCGGGCGCACGCCGCCGCCAACGTCGCGGTGCAGGTCGGCTATGCCGACAACCTGCGCGCGAATCCGGCCAACTTCCCGACTCCGTGGGAAGGCGCGCCGAATGTCACCTACGGCGGCTGCGACGTGCCCGGCGGCTGCACCTTCGACGCCGGCGCCGTGCGGGTGATCAACAACACCGGGGTCGACGTCCACGTCGACTACATCCACGTGAGCTTCGGCACCTGCGTGTACGACATCTGGCGCCACGACGTCCCGCTCGGGCCGAACGGCCAGTACATCGTCACCCAGACGATCAACTCCTTCAGCGCCGGCTGCACCAGCGACGGCTCCTTCGACACCTCCGACATCGGGCCGAACGGCGCGAACTGGGCCGGGAACTGCAACCAGTCCGGCGTGGTCCCGCTCGTCACCGTGTCCATCGACGGCGTGGTCGGCAACTTCCCCGACACCGGCAAGATCCTGAACACCGGCGGCGTGGACGGCGCCTCCTGCGGCATGGGCAACGAGTCCCAGCAGTGGGCCCCGGTCGGCAGCGTCTCCTGCCCCGGCTCGATCCTGACCCTGGCCCCGCCGCAGCAGCACCAGGCGGTCGGTTCGCAGGCCTCTGTCACCGCCAACTACGTCAACAGCTGCGGCGACCCGCTGCAGGGCGCGCCGATCGCGTTCAAGGTGGCCGGCGGTCCGAACGCCGGCGTGAGCGGCACGGTTCCCACCGACGCCGCGGGCAACGCGACGTTCACCTATACCGGCACGTCGTCGGGCACTGACACCGTCGGCTCCTCGACGACGAACCCGGCCGGAACCATCACGTCCAACAACGTCTCCGTCATCTGGGACGTTCTGCTCACCGGCGAAGCCTACGGCCTGAAATCCTCGGGCCTGGTGGGCATCTCGCCGACCCCGCACGCCGGCCCGGTCGCCACGACCGGCGCGAGCAGCAGCGCCCCGCCCTGCGTGGTCACCATCAGCGGCCTGATCAGCGCCGGCACGCTGTGCGCCAACGTCTCCACGGCGGTCAACCCCGACTCCTCCACGGCCAACGCCTCGGTGCAGCACGTCGGCATCGGGATCCTCGGCCTGCCGGCGATCGACATCGGTGCGGTCACGTCCACCTCGCACATGGTCTGCGCCGGCGGTGCCGGCGGCGCGAGCATCGCCTACATCAAGGTCGGCGGCATCGCCGTCCCGGTCAGCGTCACCCCGGGCCCGAACACCACGGTGAACGTGCTCGGCGTCAAGCTGATCCTGAACGAGCAGATCGCCGGCGGCTCCGGCGGCGACCATGTGCTGACCGTCAACGCGGTGCACGTGATCGTGCCCGGCCTGCTCGACACGATCGTGGCGTCCTCGACGAGCGACATCCACGGGTGTGTCTGAGCGGGATGCCCGAGCGAGTGTTTCCGAGCACCGAGTGCTTCCGGGCACGACGTGTCTCTGAGCACTGAGACGGGAAAGGGCGGACAGCCCCGCGAAAGAAGCGAGGCCCGGCCGGGGAATCCCCGGCCGGGCCTCGTCGGTCGGCGTGTCGCCGTCCGGCCTCGCCGCGACTCAGCCGCCGCAGGCGGTGGCCATCGCGGTGACGTCGTTCATCATCGAGGTGGTGTCCGGCATCTTGCCGGCCCCGGCCTGCTGGGCCAGGTTGATGTAGTCGTCGCCGACCTTCTTGATCGCCGCGGCGGCCGCCGGGTTGGTGGACTTGCCGGCGTCGGCGTGCAGCTTGTCGCCGATGCCCTTGATGGCGGCCAGCGCGCCGGCCGGGTTGCTGGCCGCGCCGCTGAGCGCCTGCGAGCCGTTGGTGACGTCCGAGGTCGCCGCCTGGCACCCGGCGTCGTTGCCCGAGCCGCCGGTCAGGCCGCCGCTGGAGTCGTCCGAGGACGAGGAGCTGCTGCTCGTGGACGAGTCGTCCGAGGAGGAGCTGCTGGAACCGCCGGAAGCGTCGGCGGACGAGCTGTGCGACGAGGTGAGCCCGCCCGTCAGCGGGTCCGAGCCGCCGCTGGCGCCCTTCGCCACGGTGCCCGAGGAAGCGCACCCCCCGAGCAGGATGACGGACGACGCCAGAGCCGATCCGACGAGAATCCTGACGCCACGCGTGGTGGACATTGGTATTACCCCCATAGTTGTTGGACCTGCGAAGTGCTTCGCCACGCTACCGCAACGGGTTGACGGCGAGTGCACAGACGAGAGGGTTATCCTCTAAAACCGGACGCAAACGTGCGCACATCGTGACCTCAGCGCGCGATGTCGATCGCTGCGACGATCTCCACCGCCGCGGCGGCCGTCTCCGCCAACGTCTCCGTCACCGGTGTGCCCAACCTACGCGCCAGCCGGATGAGATAGCGGTTCCTTTCCGGATTGGGGCAATCCGGAGGGCAGCCGAGCACCGTGCGGGCCGAGCGCGCGACGAATCCGAACTCGACGTTGGTGGTGAAACCCGGCAGGGTGCGCAGATCGCGCGGGATCCAGAACAGGACCGCCGAGGCCCGCTCCAAACCCTCCCATTCCCACTCGATCTGGTCGTCGTACTCGAGCTCGCGCAGTCCGCCCGGGTTCTCCGGCGCGAGGACGTGCAGCGTCTGCGGCGCTTTCCAGGCGGCGTCCAAGGCGCGTATCGCCTGCGGACGCCAGGATGCGACGGCCTCGGAGCGCGGCGTCGGGCCGGCCAGGAACACGCTGGGCCCGGACGGGATGGGCTCTCGGGCCCACACAACGGAAACGGTCACACAGCCATCATCGCCGCACCCGCCGGGGACCCCACCCGGCACCCGCGTGTTCTCCCCGAATCCACCAACCGCGATTACCTTGCACAAGGAGGACGACGTCTCAATCCTCTGAGAAGATCAGGAGCCCGCGCATGTCGCTGACCCGCCGCCGCCTGCTCACCACCGCCGCCGCCACATCAGCCCTCTCCCTGCTGCCGCCGTCGCTGGCCGGGGCGATGGCCCGGGCCGCCACGGCCACCCCGGACAACCGGCTGCACTCGCTGGACCAGATCGAGCACGTCATGATCCTGATGCAGGAGAACCGCAGTTTCGACCACTACTTCGGCACGCTGTCCGGCGTGCGGGGGTTCGGGGACCGCGACGCGATCTGCCTGCCCGGCGGCCGCTCGGTGTTCTACCAGCCCGACACGGCCAATCCCGACGGCTACACCCTGCCGTTCCGCATCGACACCACCAAGACCAGCGGCGCCAAATACCCCAGCACCGACCACAGCTGGGCCGGACAGCACAAGTCGTGGAACCACGGCGCGATGGACGGCTGGATGGCCGCGCACCGCACGGTCGACGGCGGCCCGTGGTCCATGGGCTACCTGACACGCGAGGACCTCCCGTTCCACTACGCGCTCGCCGACGCCTTCACCGTGTGCGACAACTACCACTGCTCTGCTTTCGGCCCCACACACGCCAACCGCCTGTTCGCGATCAGCGGTACCAACGACCCCGACGGCGTGGCCGGCGGCCCGGTGGTGAGCAACTCCAACCCCGCGCCGTTCCGCTGGACCACCTACGCCGAGCGCCTGGAGGCCGCGGGCATCAGCTGGCGCTACTACGTCGGCAACACCGCCGGCTCGGATCTGGGCTGGTTCCAGAACTTCCAGAACGCGCCGCACGACTCCTCGTTGTGGATCAACGGGATGCAGCCGCGTCCGCCGCAGTCGATCGCCGACGACATCGCCAACGGCGACCTGCCGGCGGTCAGCTGGCTGAACTCGCAGTATCTGCCCTCGATCGGGCTGCCGGAGGCCAGCGAGCACCCGCCGGCGCTGCCCGGGGCCGGCGCGCAGTACATCTGGGGTGTGCTGGACGCGCTCGGGCGGCATCCCGAAGTGTGGGCCAAGACGCTGCTGATCATCACCTACGACGAGAACGACGGCCTGTTCGACCATGTGCGGCCGCCGACCGCGCCGCCCGGGACACCGGGGGAGTGGATCACCGTGAACCCGCTTCCGGCGGAGTGCCAGGGGATCGCGGGGCCCTCCGGGCTCGGGTTCCGGGTGCCGGCGATCGTGGTCTCGCCGTGGAGCGCGGGCGGCTACGTGTGCTCGGAGGTGTTCGACCACACCTCGACGCTGCGTTTCCTGGAGCGCCGGTTCGGCGTCCGGGAGACGAACATCAGCGACTGGCGGCGGCGCACGGTCGGTGACCTCACTGGGACGCTGCGTATGCACGAGCGGCCGGAGCGGTCGTTCCCGAAGCTCCCGGACGCCGCGGCGCTGTACCAGCAGGAGTTGAACGAGGTCGCGACGCTGCCCCCTGTGGTGCCGCCGACGGCACAGAGCATGCCCCGCCAGGAACCGGGGCATCGGAGGCGTGTGGGCTGAGGCGAATTGCCCGTTTCGCCCATACTGGGAAGGCCCTGAGAAGACCTCGGAGCCTTCCCATTTCTTTTGTCCTGGCCGTGATCCGGCCGCCACGCATCGTGAAATCCATGGCGTAAAGCCCCCAAACCCTTCACACCGAGTTGCCCAATACCAACGGCATGTCACTGTTCTTGTGATTTGCTCAGAGTTGTGCTTACCGTCGGGGACATGCCCCGCCGCGAGCGGGGACCTCGCCGGCCGGTACGCCTTCTTCCTGCCCCCGGCCGCGAGCGTCATCGGAACCCGACCCCGTGATGGAGCAGGACGCGGGCGCACGGCGCCCGCCAGGCGTGGCGGAGAGAGTGCTTTTCCAAGATGTCGAAGCTGTCCCTGCTGTCCGGCCGCAAGAAGACCGGGATCGTCGTGGCCTCGGTGGCCGGCGCCGCGATCGTGCTGCCCGCCCTGATGGCCTCCACGGCCAGCGCTGCCAGCGTCTCCACCTGGGACCGGGTCGCCGCCTGCGAGAGCGGTGGCAACTGGGCCGTCAACACCGGCAACGGTTACTACGGCGGCCTGCAGTTCTCGGCCAGTTCCTGGCTCGCCGCCGGCGGCGGCAAGTACGCCTCGCGCGCCGACCTGGCGACCAAGGACCAGCAGATAGCCGTGGCCGAGAACCTGCTGTCCTCGCAGGGCCCGGGCGCGTGGCCGGTGTGCGGCCCGCGGGCCGGTCTGAGCGCCGGCGGTGCCGCGGCGGCGGTGAACCCGGGGAGCGGCTCCAGCGGCTCGACCGGCACGCAGACGCAGAAGCAGACCCAGCAGCAGGCGCCTAAGCAGCAGACACAGCAGGCGCCGAAGCAGTCCACCTGGAGCGCGCCGAAGCACCAGACCACCGCCCCGGCCCAGCCGGCGCGGCCGAGCGGTGCGACCTACACCGTCAAGAGCGGCGACACGCTGGCGCAGATCGCCGCGAGCCACCAGGTCTCCGGCGGCTGGCAGAGCCTGTTCCAGCTGAACAAGGGGCAGATCTCGAACCCGGACCTGATCTTCCCGGGCCAGGTCGTCAAGCTCTGATCAGAGTGCTCGTCCCGGCTCCGTCTCGCTTCGCGCGGGCCGGAGCCGCCCCGTCTCTTCCAATACTCGTTCAAGCGATGTCTCAGCATCCTGCTTCGCCGAGTCCAGCACCAGATGCGCCTCCGGCCACGCCTCCCACAGCCCCTGCATCCGCTGCACGTGCTCCCACGGCACCGAAGGCCGCCACCCGGGAATCCCGCGATCGCGTCCCTCAACCCGGCTCCGGTGCACGTCCGCGTCCGAACAGACACACTCGACGCCTATGAAGCGTGCCCCGAGGCTCTCGGCCACCCGCCGATAGCGCTCGCGAGCCGCGACCTCGTGGCCGGTCTCGTCGAGCACCACATCCAGACCGAGCTGCAGCTGCCGCGCGAGCGCTCCGACCAGCATCATCTCGGCCAGCGGCGTCTGGTTCTCGTTCGTCACCACCTCGAACGGCGTCAGCGCCCCGAGCTGCCAGTCCATCGAGAACACCGCCGCGCGCAGTTCCCGCGCCAGCCCTTCGGCCAGCGTGCTCTTGCCGGTCCCCGGAACTCCCGCGACCAGGATCGCGACCGGCTTCGCCGAGGGGTCGAGGGGCTTCAGGCGTTCGTAGGCTTGGAATGCGGGCTCGTAGTCGGTCATGGAATCGACCCTAGGCAGACAGTCGGCCGTTCTCCGGGTGCTTTCGCTGACGGCGAACGGTCCAGCCGAGTGGTCTCACCGAGTGGTCCAGCAAGCGGCCCAGCCGAGCGGCGGATGTCAGTGCCGCCGCCTACCCTGGCCGCATGGGCAAAGCGCAGAACAGCCGCGGAAGCGCCGCCACCAAGGCACGCTTCGCCGATGTCGTCGAGCGCTATCTCGGCGTCGAGGGCGTGACGTGCCCCGGCACCGATCCCGGAGCGCGCGGCTTCGGCCGGGGCGGCCTGAAAGTCGGCGGCAAGCTGTTCGCGATGGTGAGCCAGGATCGGCTGATCGTGAAGATCCCGGCCGAGCGCGTGGACGAGCTGGTGGCGCGCGGGGACGGCGACTACTTCGACCCGCGCAAGAACGGCGTCGCCATGCGCGAATGGCTCGCGGTCGATCCGGCCAGCGGTCTGGACTGGCATGCGCTGACGGAAGAGGCGCGCGCCTACGTCAGCAGTCTGCGATAGCGCCGACGCCGGCCACCCGACTACCCCTTCAACCGCCCCAACCGCTCCACGGCCTCCGCCAGGACCTCGTCCTTCTTGCAGAACGCGAAGCGCACCAGGCTGCGCGCGGCCTCGGTGTCGTCGTAGAACACCTGGTTCGGGATCGCCACGACGCCGCAGCGCTCCGGCAACTCGCGGCAGAACTCCATGCCGTCCTTGTCGCTCAGGGCACTGATGTCGGTGGTGATGAAGTACGTACCGTCCGGCTGGAACACCTCGAAGCCCGCCGCGTTCAGCCCGTCGGCCAGCAGATCGCGCTTGCGCCGCAGGTCGGTACGCAGGGTGGTGAAGTACGCGTCCGGCAGGGCCAGCGCGGTCGCGGCGGCGTACTGGAAGGGGCCGCTGGCGACGTAGGTCAGGAACTGCTTCGCGCTGCGGACCGCGGACACCAGCGCCGGGGGAGCGGTCACCCAGCCGACCTTCCAGCCGGTGAAGGAGAACGTCTTGCCGGCCGAGCCGATGGTCACCGTGCGCTCGCGCATGCCCGGCAGCGTCGCCAGCGGGATGTGACGGGGTGCGAAGGTCAGGTGCTCGTAGACCTCGTCGGTGACGACCAGCAGGTCGCGCTCGCACGCCAGCCGCGCGATCGCCTCGGACTCGGCGCGGGTCAGGACCATGCCGGTCGGGTTGTGCGGCGTGTTCAGCAGCAGCAGGCGGGTGCGGTCGGTGACCGCGGCGCGCAGCGCGTCCAGGTCGGGGCGGAAGTGCGGCGGGCGCAGCGTCACCGGCACGCGCACGCCGCCGGCCATCGCGATGCACGCCGTGTACGAGTCGTAGTAGGGCTCGAACGCCACCACCTCGTCGCCCGGCTCCAGCAGGGCCAGCAGCGCCGCCGCGATGGCCTCGGTGGCCCCGGCGGTGACCAGGACCTCGGTGGCGGGGTCGAAGTCCAGGCCGTAGAAGCGCTTCTGGTGCTCGGCCACGGCGTTCCGCAGCTCCGGGATGCCGGCCCCGGGCGGGTACTGGTTGCCGTGCCCGGCCAGCACCGCCTCGGCGGCGGCACGCTTGATCTCCTCGGGCCCGTCGGTGTCCGGGAAGCCCTGGCCGAGGTTGATCGAGCCGGTGGCCACGGCCAGCGCCGACATCTCGGCGAAGATCGTGGTGCCCATCGGGGCCAGGCGGCTGTTGACGTAGGGCATGCGCATACGGCCATCCTGCCGTACCGGCGCCGCCACGACTCCGCCACGACGCGTCCAGGGCGGGCCCGCGCCGTGCCCGGCCCCGGATATGCGAGGCTTAAGGCATGGACTTGCGCATCTTCACCGAGCCGCAGCAGGGCGCGGACTACAACACGCTCCTCACCGTCGCCAAGGCCACCGAGGACCTGGGCTTCGACGCGTTCTTCCGCTCCGACCACTACCTGAAGATGGGCTCCGTCACCGGCGAGCCCGGCCCCACCGACGCCTGGATCACCCTGGCCGGCCTGGCGCGCGAGACCAGCCGCATCAAGCTGGGCACCCTGGTCAGCCCGGCCACCTTCCGGCTGCCCGGTCCCCTGGCCATCGCGGTCGCGCAGGTCGACGCCATGGCCGGCCCCGGCCGCGTCGAGCTGGGCCTGGGCACCGGCTGGTTCGCCGACGAGCACACCGCGTACGGCATCCCCTTCCCGGACAAGCGCTTCGGCCTGCTGGAAGAGCAGCTGGAGATCATCACCGGCCTGTGGAACACCCCCGACGGCGCGACCTACAGCCACAAGGGCGAGCACTACGCGCTGGAGGAGTCCCCGGCCCTGCCCAAGCCGGTCACCAAGCCGCACCCGTCGATCATCATCGGAGGCGGCGGCCCCAAGCGCACCCCCCGCCTGGCCGCCCGCTACGCCGGCGAGTTCAACACCTCCTTCCGCTCCTTCGAGGACAGCGACCAGCTGTTCACCACGGTCCGCGAGGCCGTCACGGCCAACGGCCGCTCCCCGGAGTCGATGACGTACTCGGCCGCCCTGGTCGCCTGCGTCGGCCGCGACGAGGCCGAGTTCGCCAAGCGCGCCGCCGCCATCGGCCGCGAGCCGGGCGAGCTGCGCGAGAACGGTCTGGCCGGCACGCCGGCGGAGGTCGTGGAGAAGATCGGGCGCTATGCGGGGATCGGCGCGCAGCGGCTGTACCTGCAGATCCTGGACCTGCAGGACCTGGACCACCTGGAGCTCATCGCCAACGACGTGATGCGGCAGCTGTAAGTACGACTGCTGATGCAACATGAAGAAGGAGTCGGCCGCGCTGATCGCTCCGATCGCGCCGGTATCGCCGATCGCTCCGATCTCGCGGCCGACTGCACGAACTGCTTCGCGCTGTGCTGCGTGGGGCTGGCGTTCACGGCGTCCCAGGACTTCGCGCTCGACAAGTCCGCCGGGACGCCGTGCCCCAACCTCGCCGCCGACGACCGCTGCTCGATCCACACCGGACTGCGCGGCCGCGGCTTCCAGGGCTGCACGGTCTACGACTGCTTCGGCGCGGGCCAGAAGCTGTCGCAGGAGACCTTCGGCGGCATCTCCTGGCGTGTCGCACCGCATACCGCGCCGCAGATGTTCGCGGCACTCCCGGTGATGCGCCAACTCCACGAGATGCTGTGGTACCTGGCGGAGGCCGAGACCCTGGCGTCGGCATCGGCGCTGCGAACCGAGATCAGCTGGTCGGCCGAGGAGACGCAGCGACTGACCCGGCTGTCGGTCGAGGAACTGCTGGCCCTGGACGTCGC
>Ga0105240_10008447_pt1 | contig 14728 bp, 13 predicted proteins | sample KBSC54metaG_FD_80426 | JGI IMG/M metagenome (GOLD analysis project Ga0105240, IMG submission 80426) | Corn rhizosphere microbial communities from Kellogg Biological Station, Michigan, USA - KBS C5-4 metaG | ecosystem: Host-associated > Plants > Roots > Rhizosphere > Soil | place: Michigan, USA... | reverse complement strand
GAAGGTTAAGACCGAGCTGGCGAAGAAGTACAAGGCGGTGCTATGAGGATCAGCCGCGACAAGCTCAACAAGCTGGCCCATACGGTTGCCGATACTCTGGCCGACATCAACGAGGTCGGCTTCATGGAGGATCGCAACACGATCCGCCAGGAAGCGCGGAAGGCTCTCGAGAACCTGTTGATGGAAGAGGCAAGGATCGACACCGCGGCGCGCCAGAAGATCGCTTCGCAGCGGAAGATCATCCTCGAAGGCTCGCAGGAGTGGGAGATCCTATACCGCAAGTACTACAACGAGGAAGTGCGGAAACTGGGTATCTAGAGCGATTGCAGCAGGTCAGTTCAATGCTGCATCCTGAATGTTCGCCGAAGGTCCTGATGTTTTGCATACAGTTGATTTTTTGATAGATTAGGAGAGCGGTCGCGAGGCTGTCCCCTGCAAGTGTGGCGCTATCGTCTAGGGGTTAGGACGTGAGATTCTCAATCTTAAAACCCGGGTTCGATTCCCGGTAGCGCTACCAGATTTCGACGCGAAGGCCCGCCTATCAGCGGGCTTTGCTGTTTGTGCAGTTAGGTTCATCGTAATTGGCTCAAGGCCCGAGGGATTCGATCCGGACTGAGCAGGCATCGAGGAGATTGATTCTCAATTCGTACGGCTTCTGATTGCATCGACCTTAGACTCCACCTTGCGCCTGAACCAATCACGAAGCCATTTTCTAGCCGGCTCCTCCCAGAAGAGAAAGGCAAGAATCGAAACGCCAACTAGCAGGGCCGGACTGAGGACGGCATCCATGCCTGAGTGGTCGACCGCCAGGTTCCAATTCCCAGTGAGAGCCAGGTGTACCCACGAACGTACCGGCATCTGCAGGAGATAAACTGCATAACTTGCTCCACCCAGGAGAACAAAACTTCCGCTGCCGAGCAAGCGAGCAACTTTGGAGTCCCATGCAGCCAACCCATAGATCAGAAGTGCGTAGGGAACAGCAATCCACGACAGCCAACGGTCACGAAACACAAGTAACACAACAGCCGTCGCGAGCAGAGACACGTACACGCCTATCGAACTGCGCCCTGTCCCCTTCCGACGCAGGAACAAGAGTCCCAGGGTTACACCGGCGACGAACTCCGGAAGTCGGAAGATCGGCAAGGGTATGAGGAATCTTCGCGACATAGGTTCAATGGAGTGGGTCATGGTATGTCCGCACACCATAAGGAGTAAGAGGAGGGTCAAAGTCGCTCTCAATATGCGGTCGGACAACCTTTGCAGAAGCGGAAGCACAAACGGGAAGAGAAGGTAGAAGAATGCTTCGACAGAGAGCGTCCAAGCGGTCAGATTCCAGTCGCCTGATATCTCGGGATGGACAGGGTTCCAGGTCTGGGCCATCAAGACCACGGCTGCAGCTACGCCGAGCGGCAAATGCTTCTGGAACGGCAGCATGAGCAGAAGGGAGAGCAGGTACACGGGATATATCCGTGCGAATCGCGCTTCCCAGAATCGCCGCTTGCCGCCCGGCTGTTCGATCTGTCCTGTGTAGGTATAGCTGAGAATGAAGCCGGAGAGCATGAAGAAGAAGGAAACTGCTATCCAGCCATTTGCAAGAAAATTTCCTAAAAGCCTGGTGGAACTATGCCGCAACGCGAATGAAGCTCCGAAGTGGAAGAAGACCACCTGCATTGCAGCTATGAATCGGATTCCGGTGAGGGCGGGCAGCGGCTTGCGATGACTCGTCAGAGGTGCCGGGTCGTTGGGCTTGAGCACATCGTTAGTTGGGGAGGCCATTCATCCTCATGTGGCATTGATCTGCTCCCGATTTTAAATCCGGTGAAATAAACTGAGAAATTGTCTCACCGGTCTTGGGCAACAGAGGCTGTGATGATTGAGCTAACCACTACTTCTAGCTTCGTGGCGTTCGGAGGAAGAGCAGTAATCCCTGGAGTGCAGCGGGAACCAGAACCCGTCAGCTGCTGGAGACGATGTCGCCGGGTTCGGGCGAGTCTCGGGGCCAGTCGAGCGGCTTGCCTCTGAGACGGCGGAGCAGAAAGCGGATGAGGTTGATGCGCTGGGCTGGAAACTCGGTCAAGAGCAGCAGCAGGTAGGCAAACGAATTTCGAGCTTCACGGTCGACCGGGGTGCGGCGAAGCGGCGGGTGATGAACGACGGCAGATGGAGTGTATACCACGCGGTGACCGCGCGAGAGCAGCCAGACGAAAGCGTAACTCTCCTCTCCTATTTCGAGCGGGGCGCCGCGCCCCAGGCGCTCATCGAAAAAGCGCCCACTGGGCAGAGCAGACATGCGGAAAGCCATGTTGGCTCCGAAGCCGAGGCCGCCGAAGGCAGCGATTTCAACCCATTGTGGGTTTCGATTGCTGACGGATCGAGCCTCTTCTGGTTCGCCGGTGTGCTTAGAGTCTACTGCGATCACATTTCCAGAAGTTGCTCCAGTTTTCGGGTCGGAGAACGGGGCGAGAAGTTGAGCGAGCCAGTCGGGCTCTGGAGTTACATCATCATCCAGAAAAGCGATGATGTCAGAATGACACTCACTAATACCGCGATTACGCGCACGGCTTAGTCCGCGCACGGGCTCGATGGAATAGCGTGCTCCGCTTTCCTGGGCGACCCTGTGGGTCGCATCATCTCCCTCTGAGTTGTCGATCACGAGAATGTCGTTGGGACGAGTGTCGAGGCTGCGGATCGCTGCAAGGCACCTCTGAAGGAGGTCCGGACGGTTACGAGTACAGATGACAACGGTGGAGGTGATTGGCAGCTCGCTGGATTTGGTTGATGGAGTCACGTTTTCGGGAGCTCTAACCTAAGATGTCAGACCTCAATTACCTCGTATGTCTAGATCGCATCGCCGGCGCAATCCGATTGAGAGTAGGCTGCACAAAGCAGCATCGCGCTCCAACTTTCTTTTCGATTGTAACGGATTGGATGTCGAATCTAATTTGACTGCGAAGCAAGCGTGCCCTGGAGGGCTGCTCGGCGCACTCGCGCAGTTGCCAGCTGCGATAGGCTGAATTCTTAGTGCGGAGAGCGGCTATTGTACTTGCCGGCTTGTTGTGAAGGCCGATGTCTGTGGCACGGGCTGTGCGCGAAGCAAGGCAACGGGTTTGTGGGTAGCTTTGATCAACTTGCCGTTGCGGGTGAACGTCATGGTCCACTCCATGGGATGAGCAGGAGCAGCCAGGTCATCGAAGCTGATCACTTCCTGACCCTGCTCGTTGAACTGTACATCCAGCACGGCAGTGAGCGGCGGAACAGGACTGCGGAGCGATGGCCATGCATCGACTGATGAGATCTTTGGTTGCGAACCAGCCAGAGCGGCGTAGCAAAGGGCATTGCCGAGCCAGTCATCATTCGCCGTCTGCCCCTCTTCAGTCCGAATGTGATTAAAGGAGGAGATCGTGAGGGCGTTAATCGGCGCCGGCGAGAACAGAGAATAGCTTCTCTTCAGAATCGGAATGAGCCGTATTCTGCCAAGTCCGTTACGAGGAATGGACGCGGAAAATACGCTTAGATCGCCACGACCGTTATCTCGGCTGAACTGAAGGAAGACATGATTGGAGAAGGTCGGGCAGGAAATCTCGCGATAGCTCCATTGATTGTCGCTGTATTCGAGTCCTGCAGATCTGGCTAGCTCGCTGATGGTTGACTCCGCATTCGCAATCAGGAGCCGGTCTCCGGGCGGCACTCGGTCTGTACTCCGGAATTCGATCCTGTATTCGGGACTTCGGCCTAGGCGAGCGGTGGAAAAGGGAGCGGGTTCGGTCGGCGCAGGCACAGCCCGACCCTTGTTCGAGAAGTCGTTGGGCGAGTTCTGGGACTGGACAGAGAACGCGGAGCTTAGCAGGAGCAAGAAGATCGGAAGCGATCTGCGGGAATTCGTTCTAAACCAGAACATGGTCTATTCAAAATACCACTGCGGAGCCTCTGCATGCTCACCGAGCATGTCAGGTTTGCTCTGTCGTAGCTCTGAATCAGTTATCCGAAGAAGAAGAAGGCGTAGTTTGCACATACTCTGCGATCCATACTTGCGTGCGTGTCATTCCACCTCTGTGCTGAAGTACCGGGCACGTCAAGATTTGAACAGACGATTCACGTATCGTTTAGAATTTGATTGCGTACAAGATCCAAGAAGTCTGGGACAAGCCCTCTTCCCATAAGTTCGCTCGAACCTGTAATTCGCTGCTGAGAGACACCGGTGTTTCGTGGGCGTCGAATACCAAACGGCAAGCTAAGGTAAACCTCTCAAACTTTAATTTCGCGCAGAGAGACTGAAACCAACAAATGGCTCAACTCGAAAAAGCCCAGCGCGTTCTTGTCTACAGAATCGGGAGTCTTGGCGACACCATTGTTGCACTGCCGTGCTTCCATCTGATCGAGCGGAAATATCCGGATGCCGAAAGGGTCCTACTCACTAACTTTCCCGTACACGCGAAGGCGCCAGCCGCGGCTGCTGTGCTTGCAAACACCGGGCTTGTGCATGGGTATATGCAGTACACGATAGGAACTCGAAGTCCCGGGCAGCTATTTCACCTTGCAAAGAGAATCCGCCAGTTTCAACCCGACGTTCTCATCTATCTGATGCCGCCGCGTCAAACGGATGCAGTGCGTCGAGATGCGTGGTTCTTCAAGATTGGAGGCGCTGTCAAGCACATTGTCGGTATGCCCACTCGTGGGCATACCGAGGCCAGCTCTGAGCTTGATGCTGGACTTTACGAAGCTGAGGCATCTCGCCTGGCGCGCATGGTTAGCGAGATCGGCGATGCGCAGCTCAGTAACATCCAGAATTGGGACTTGCGTCTTACGCAGTTGGAGAGAGAGGCAGCCACGACCGGATTGGAGGATCTGGAAGATAAGCCCCTGATCGTATGCGGGCCCGGGACGAAGATGCAGGCAAAGGATTGGGGCAAGGAGAACTGGCGAGCGTTAGTTAAACGCCTTGGGGAAACCTGTCGGAATTTTGGGCTCGCCCTTGTCGGCGCGAAGGAAGAAGCTTCGCTCGCTGACTACGTCTCGGCTGAGTGGCCGGGACGCAAAGTCAACCTGTGTGGGCGGCTTGATTTGCGGTCCACTGCTGCTGTCCTCGAACGCGCCTCCGTATTTATCGGACCGGATTCCGGACCCATGCACCTGGCAAGCTGCGTCGGAACCCCTTGCGTGATCGCCTTCTCAGCACGCGGCCTTCCTGGAGTCTGGTATCCGTTTGGGAGCCAGCATCGGGTACTTTATCGCAAAGTTAGTTGCTTCGGATGCAATCTCGAGACTTGCATTAACGAATCCCGTCGCTGCCTAACGTCCATCAGTGTGAACGAGATGGCCGATGCGGTGCGATCAATTATCTCTCCCCAGCTTTGATGGTAGCTCCGTACCGGTTGAGTTCTGATCTGTCGCATGGATCAAGCGCTAGTCTCTAGATCAGGTCTTACCCGAGATCGTCTCAACTGAACCGGCGACATTTTGCTTCTCCCATATCTTGGCGTCGATAAGGAAGCGAAACCAGAATGTCTGGAGAACCCAGAAAATGAAACCTTGAGTCCCATCGAGGAAACCCAATCTGAGGAAATATCTGTAGCCGAATAAAAGAAAAGGCCGGACGAAGAGAGGGAGCTGATTGTACCTCTGACGGAGATATCTTTTGCGCTGGGCGGGATCTCCTTGCGGATCGGGCCGAACACGGCTACCCATGTCTTCGGAGCGAAGTTCGGCCACTTCGCCGTCAGCCCAGCGATTGTGGCGCACGGTCCACTCCGTCAGAGGCATGCGGATGTCATCGATCATGGCGCCCGTCAATTTGCCGGACGTGCCGTTCAACAGGATGAAGTGTTGATCGTATTTGCGCTCTTCACAGCGACCCGCGCCGGAGCGGAAGAGTCTGAGATGCCAAGTTGGGCTCATGCCGCCGTGATATATAACCCTGCCAAGGAACCGCACATACCGGGGCAGAAAGTAACCGCTGTGCGGCGGGCTATCCGGAAGATTCTGGATAGAGGCCACGAGGTCGTCATCCATCCACTCGTCGGCGTCAAGATGGAGTTGCCAGGAATTTTTCAGAGGAAGATTGTCGATCGCCCAGTTACGTTGAGCGCCATAGTGCTCAAAGGCGTGCTGGACAACGACGGCGTTTTTGGAACGGGCGATGGCAACAGTTTCATCTTCGCTGAAGGAATCGACTACGAAGATTTCGTCCGTGACGAGCCGAACCCGATCAAGCGTGGCGCCGAGAGTCTCTTCGGAATTGAAAGAAAGCAAAATGGCCGCAGGCCGCACATGGGCCATGATAGCCTACATGACCTCAGATTTTCCGCGGCGTGCGGTGCTGCGTGCGACATCTTACTTCGTGGGCGCTTACGCATCAGCCGGGTAGTTCTTTTGGATCAGAGAACGTAATGTTTCGATAAATAAGGTTGCGTTGTGTTCCAGATCGAAATTCCGATCAAAGCACTGTCGGGCATTTATCTTCATCGCGGCGCGTTGATGGTTAGGGAGCCGATCCCATGCACTCAGAATGTTCGTGGCGCCTTCTAGTGTGTCTTCGTCCACAATGCCGGCTTTGTCGTGCTCGATTTCTCGCCAGATATTTACTTGGTTCGAGATCAAAACCGGAATTCCACACGCGAGAGCCTCGGCAACGACGATTCCAAAGTTTTCTTGATGCGAAGGCAGCGCAAAAACTTCAGAAGCTGCCAAGGCGCTCCACTTGCGTTCATCGCGCAGCATCCCGGGCCAGGTAATCCGGTCCGCGATGCCGAGTGTGGCGCTCATTCTCTCCAAGTGTGCCTGCCAGCCCACCTGGTCGGGCCCAACAATCAAGAGATGCCAGTCTGGATGCTGCGCCAGCGTGCGCTGAAAAGCCTGGATGAGAATGTCGCAACCCTTTTTAGGGTGGATGCGACCCACAAAAATCGCGAGCCGCTTACCTTTCAACTTCGGGTGTTCGCCGAAGAACTTTTGGCGGAGCGTCTCACGATCGAATTCGGGTACGCGGGTGCCGTATCCAACAACGAGCGGATTGGCTTTGTACAACCAGAACGAGTGCGCTGCCAGATTGCGCTCTTCCGCACTGGTGAAAACAACGAACTTCGCATCACGAAGGACTCTGTATTCTCCCCAGGGCCAGTAGAGCCATTTCTTCAGGTGCTTCAGAGGGTATTTGCGTTTGAACCAGGGATCGAGCATGCCGTGTGTGAAAACGACATAAGGAGTGTTCGCGTTACGCAAAGCACGCCAGCAGGCGTAGCTGTGAAACTGCCAAATCCCATTCACGATTACGCAGTCATATTGATGATGATGTCGCTTCAGCCAGGGAATGAGTTCGGGGCAATAGCCATAATTGCCGCCATAGGTCTTGCCAGCGCTCCGGGCCTCCAGGGGGAAATTCTTGAAGGCAGGTGCGTCCGGTGGGTCAAGCGTGATGACATTCGCCTCTACGCCTTGCTCCCTGTAAATGGACGCCATCTGCCTGACGTTTTCGATCGGGCCGCCGCCGGCTGGATCAGCGGAGCCGATCAGGTGTAATAGCCTCATTCTGATCTAGAGTACAGCGTAGGCCGGAGCCAAGCCTACGGAGCCGAGACAATCGAACTCGCTTTGACTCATCGCCTGAATACTCCGCTCACTTTGAGCAGTTTGTCAATCGCACGTCTAGACCTGCTGTGATCGCATGCGGTGCAGAGGCTATGATGGCTGGAGGAATGCTGTTGTGGCTGAAAACTTCTCTGCAGAGAGAAGACCTGATAAAGCATTCACAACGAGAGATGACCCAGCATTTATTTAAGAAATATTACTTTTCGAAACCGGGCTATACCGGAGGGACGCGGCCTTTTCATGACATCTGCACCTCTCGGATTCGCAACGGGTCAGAGATTCTGGAGATCGGCGCCGGCCCGAGTAACCAAACAACCGAAGTGCTTTCCCGCATCGGCGCGGTCACCGGTTTAGATGTTGATCCAGCGGTGCTGAGCAATGAGTTTTGCGCCAGAGCCAAAGTCTTCGACGGCTTGGGAATTCCCTATCCGGAGCATTCATTCGATGCTTGTGTCTCCAATTGGGTTCTGGAGCACGTGGAGAGCCCTGAAGCTCATTTCAGGGAAGTCGCGCGAGTACTTCGTCCTGGCGGCGTCTACTGTTTCAGGACTCCGAACCTGTATCACTATGTGACTCTGGGATCCAAAATGACCGCGCACTCCATTCACTTGGCCCTAGCAAACAAGCTGAGAGGAATGGCCCCTGAAGCCCACGATCCATATCCAACGTACTATCGCGCGAATACAACGCGGCGTCTTGAAGATCTCGTCCAAAAATCGGGGCTGCGAATAGACCTTCTCTCGTTGATGGAGCCAGAGCCGTCGTATGGACGCATACATGCGGCGTTGTTCTACCCGATGATGATGTACGAGCGCATCGTGAATTCTACGAAGCTCTTTGCGAATTTCAGAATCATTATTTTTGGAGTATGTATCAACGATCTACCAGGTTGAAGCACGTCAGGCGATGGGATAAAGAGCTTTAAGGTTCACGGCGAAACCCCTGCCTCTATCTGTGCGTAGAAGTATTGCCTATCGTGCGATAGAGATATTAGTCAAGACTTGGAGGGGTTCGGGACTGATATAAGTCTGGCCGCAGAACTGCCAGCTATCTTCAGGGTAAGTAGCACGAAAATGAACATGCCCACAAACATGATTGCAAGATTGAACATTGCATCCGGGGCAGCGTTACCAGCGATATTTGCTTCGGTACCGGTCACCACGAGGCCCCAATAGCCGGTCGTCGAACTTCCCACTAGGCGGACCGCGACAAAGAAGAAGAGAGTGAAGCAAATGAGGGTGTATACGATCAAGGCAAGCCACCCGCCAAGGTCGAAGAACAGCGCAGGTGTCCCGATCGCGATTCCTGTCTCGTCATCTCCATTGCCGATGGCAAATCCAGCTTTATGCCCCAGTTCATTGCTGGTGATCGAGGTTGGCCTGTCCGGCCATATTGCATGAGGCACAACGGACACAAGCACGGGAAGATATCTATCGATTGATGTATAGCCAAGCTTATGATCAGCATCGATCAACATATCAATCGACGGAAGCGTCGAGTAGCGAGCAATGATGCTGACTTTTGAGGTTTCAAATCCAAACTCGCTCGACTTGGTGAACGAGGCGTTCACATCGAAAAACTGAGATGGGTTGCGGAAATAATCGATGATGATGCTTGTCTTCTCCGAGAGTGTATTGGCTGCGCGAACCGGCGAGCGTGCGTTTTGGGAGAAAGGGTAAACGAAGTTCCAGGCCACGAGCACCGTAATGAGCAACGCGAGGAGTCCCCACCATGAAAAGCGATGGCGGGAGGCTGCTACGACCACTAACCAGCATAGGAAAGGAGTTAGGATTCCTTCTTTCGATGCACTTAGCATCCCAGGTATGAGCGCCAAGATCAGTAGAAATGCAACGTAGGCATTTATTACTGATTTGCGACTTGTCGTTTCGATATGGACGTAAGTCGCCATTATGACGGAAGTGGCGATCAGGAACGGATAGAAGTGGTTTACGGCCGCCAAGAAAGACCCATTATCGACTGGCCTGCCAAGTGTGAGAACCTGCACTGCGATGGAAAGCGCCATAAAGCATGCTACGACGCTGATAATGCGCAGTTCCAGGATGGAGAACTGTATCCGGTCGATTACAGCAACAGAATGCCTCGTCAAGGAGACCATTCGGGCTGCCACGGTGACGCAGGCGTAAAACACGGCACAGACACCGGCAGTCTCGATTGGATGCACGAGATTGAAATCGCCCGGTTGTCCAAGGGCTAGATGAGCAAGTTCAGGCACGGTCACTGTCGGCAGAATTGCGAACAGGCAAAAAGCGCCAGTCATGTGAGTCATTCCACCCATGTAGTTGAAGGCAATAATGGCGCATGCCTGCGCTATAAACATCAAAAGGGCAAAAATCGGATCGGTGCCTTCGATTAGCTGAATGCAGAGTACAAGCGATAGACCCGCGAATAACGGTCCAAGGGGGATGTAACTCGGAAAGGGTATGCGCATTGAATTTCCTCAAATGCCCTTCGAGCCGGAGTTGAGCGTCACGCGGGTTTGAACAGTCTTTCGCATAATTGGACGACCCGATTCAGCATCGAGCCAAATTTCTGAACATCCAGAACCGCCTATCTGAATAACTGTGAATCGCCGGACCTCTTATTGCTGGCCTATTCGATAAACTGCGATTCCAGACGCCGCTCCGATCGCGGCTTCAATTCCTCTTAGGGTGTATAGTTTTCTGTTGCTCAGCGGAACGTACAGTACGTCGCCATCGGAAAGGAGCGGGTCGGAGGCCTTTCCGTTTAGCACCTTCTTCAAGCTGAACTCGATCATGATGTGCTGCCCTGCGGAATCCTTGCGCATCAGCCTGGCGTCATTCAGAGACGCAGTTTGATTTGCTCCCTGAGCCAAAGCAAGAGCCTGCAGAACACTTAAGCGGTCGTTGTGCTCGACCAGGAACCCCCCGGGGCGGCCCACGTCGCCGATGACGTAGACGACGCCGGAGCGAGAGACAGAGATCGTATCTCCTGGAAGCAACTTGAAGTTACTCGCCTCGATCGACTCGGGAGTTTGTACCGACACGTTCAACGGAACCTGCCGGACATTGGCAGAATCTCCGCGATGATAGACGCTGGCGACTTTTCCGGCATTTTCATTTAAGCCGCCGGCCATCGCGATCATATCGAGTACCGTGCGATTTCCGAGAAGCGGATAGACTCCGGGACTACGTACTTCTCCGGTGATGGTCACGCCTTGCGACTGGTACTCGAGGATCGACACCGTAACGTGGGGGTCGAGCAGGATGCCGGCTTCTTTCAGTCGCGCGGCGATTGCACTGCCGGCTTCGGCTGCCGTTAGCCCACTTACCTTGATGTTGCCGCCCAGGGGTAACTCGAGATTGCCCTTGGAGTCGACGCGAAAAGGACCCGAAAGATCAGGGCTATCGAATACGTTAACCTGGATCAGATCTCCGAATGAAATAGGGAGAGATGGGGATGCGGGCAGCTGAACCTGATTCCGGCCGACCTGAACAGCAGTAGATTGATCGGGCGTTGAATTCACTTGCGCAGGCGACGTCGCCGCGGCTGACAGGATTACGCCCAAGCCGCAGATTGCCGTAAGGGTCCTATTCTTTATCATCATTGCGATTGCCATACGCCGGCTCTTGTCCGTTGCCCGAGTAGTATTTGTAGCCATAGCCTCTGCGAGCATAGGTGTAGAAGTTCTCCAGGTTCAGGTCGACGTCATTGATGACAGCGCCGATGATGCGGACGCGAGCCCGGGACAGTAGCTCGTAAGACCGGGTGATCGCCTTTTTGCGAGTGAGCTTGGCGCGCACGATCATGACCGTTCCGTCTGCACGAGAGGCGACACCGAGCGCGTCGGAGACCATGAGGATGGGCGCGGTGTCGATGATCACGTAGTCATACTGGGTGCGCCAGAGGTCGATGAGCTCTCCCATACGATTGGAACCCAGCACCTCAGCGGGATTGGGTGGTTTGCGGCCCGCAGGCAGCAACGTGAGGTTCGGCAGTTCTGGTATCGGGGAGATAAAGACATCTTTCGATTCGCCAAAGCTCAGGAGGTTGGTGAGTCCTGGCAAGCGGCCCGGAATGCGGAAGGCGAAGTGGAGGTGGCTGCGGCGCAGGTCGGTGTCAACCAGTAGAACGCGGGCGCCCTGCTGGGCAAAGCTGATCGCCAGATTCGCCGACACCGTAGACTTGCCCTCGTTCATAAAGCTGCTCGTCACGGTGATGACCTTGCTCTTCTGGTCGAGGGCGCTGAGCATGATCGAACTGCGGATAGAGCGGAAGGACTCGGCACTGAGCGAGTCGGGTGCAGCAAACGCCACCAGACGCGTCGGGACCTCACGTGTACCTGAAGATGTTGTCAGGGTGGTGACCCCGTTCGCGTCAAAGTGCGGAACCGCACCAAGCGATTCAAAGTGGCTTGAGGTTTCTACATCTTCAGATGTTCTGACGGTGTCATTCAGCGCCTCAAGACCAAGCGCTAGGAACATCGCGAAGATCACGCCCGCGAGTGTTCCTGTTTCGACAATCCTCCGTTTGTTCGGTTCAACCGGACTGTCGGGAGTCACCGCATGATCGATGACGCTGATCGACTCGGCGCCAAGGGCAGCGGATACGCTGGATTCCTTGAGCTTCAACTGAAGAGCATTGAAGAGGTCGCGCGACGACTCGGCATCCTGGCGAAGGATTGCATATTGAGCGGCGCTCTCGTTCAGTTTGAACGCCTGCTGCGTCTGCTCGTTAAGCCGACCCTGAAGCGAGTTAACGGTGCTGGTTGAAGCTTGGTACTCTTCGCGGGCGCGCCGGGTGATGTTGGCGCTCTCGGTTTCAATCGCCTTCTGCAAGCTCGCTAACTGAGATTGCAGCTCATGAACCTTTGGGTATCCAGGACCGTATTTCGAACTAAGTTCGCCGAGTTCGACCTTGACCTGCGTCTCTTGCGTTCGCAGAGACTGCAGCGTGGGTGTGGGCGCAACGGAGGTCAGGAGTTCCGGATTGCTTGATTGCACCAGGTGCAGGCGGGCCTGTTTGATGATCTGGTCGGCCTGAGCTTCGGCGAGCTGTTCGTTGATGATCCTCAAACCGGCGGTTGTGAGGTTGTCTTTCTCGTCGGTACCGATGAGGTTGTGCTGCTTCTGAAAATCCGCGAGTCTCTGCTGGGCGTCCGCGGCATGCTTCTTCAACTCGTTCATCTGGGTCGCGAGCATATCCGATGCCTGCGTGGTACCGAGCAGGCGATCTTCAACGCTTCGTTCCATGAAGACCGTAAGCAGGCGATTAACCAGGTCCCGAGCGACGATGGGATCCTTATGCCTGTAGGTCACTCTGAGCGCATTTGTTTTGGGCACGATGCCGACCGAGAGCGAGCCCAGCACGGAACCGATCATGCTCGAGCGCTTGGCCGGTGGAAGGGAATCTTCGTCGGTCGGCGAGGAGACATTTTTGAAGGCGTCGGGGAACGGTCCGCGGTGCTCAGTTGCGAGTTCCGCAATCGCCCTGTACACAAGCGAGTGTCCCGTCAGACGAAATACCTGGGTCTGGACTGCAGTGGTCGCATCATCGCTGTACATCGAAGCAACTGCCGAAGACAACCCCATGCTCTCAGACCGGGGAAGATCCACCTCGGCCGTGGCCATTGCCTCATAGAGAGGGGTGCGGGTCTGGGCATAGATGATCGAAACGACGATTGCAGCCGCGACAATGATGAGGATGAGAAACTTCCGGGCAAACAGTACGCGTCGGAAGTCGACCAGCGACCGGCCAGCAACTCCGGATCCAGAGAGGTCGAACCCGGGAGCCGAAGAACTGACGGAAGGCCCCGAGGCAGGATCAATGATCTTCGGCATAGACAGAGTAATAAACCTTTGATCTTAAGCAGTTTGAAGACCCGGTCAATCAAGCGTATTCAACGGGATCAGTTGCCAGACAATAACTCAGCGAGTTGCGAGGGGGTCTTCCGGATAGCCGCTCCGGAAGTGCTAGTGCGGATCACTCAAACTAGTCTAAACGTAAACGCTTGTGTGGGCCAGAGATGGTCGCGTTCTCGGATCAGACCTCGGGACGGATCGATGCTAAGTTGGCAAGCCCGCATGCCCCCCAAGAGCGGCTAACTGTCTTCATGCGATTCCAAGCAGGCGATTGACGAAGCCAACGATGTACTTCCATGCGAGGTAATACGCCGTCATGCCGATGAGGAGGAACAGCGCAATCAGCGTGTAGGGTACGGTGACGGCGTTGAACCAGGTTGCTGACCTCGTGCCGAGCGTTAGTACGCCGCCGTGAAGCGCGATAGCTGCTCCGACCGGGATCATTAGCGGCGGCAGGATCGCCCCGTGCAGGCCGAGAGGAAGATGGGTTCGTTCGCGCGACCACTCCCAAAGGATGTTCCACAGGCCCCACAGGGCGGGGACGAGAGCCATGGGAAAGATGAGTCCGCGCTCGATAGGGAAGGAGACCTGCATGCCGACCCGGAGCACGAGGAAGGCGGTGAGCAGCAACGGCAGGACCAGCGTGGGAACCAGCGTTCCTGCCATGAAGGCCCGGAGGTAAGGATGGGTGTTCATCTGGATCCTCACTTTCTTGCGTTAGAGGTAGTAGAGAATGACCGGAATGGTGCGCGGAGCCATCGCTGCGACGGCGAGCAGCGCACCGCCGAGAGCCCAATCGAACCAGGGAATACCGGCAGCACCTCGTGAAGCCTGCTCGTCCATGCGGCGCAGCATCGCGGGCCAGAGATCGCGCGGCGACTCCGGCTCCTTGCCGAGGGGCGGAAACGCGGCCCTCAACAGAATCTCCGTCTGATGTTCTGCCTGACCCCTGTTTTCCGATTCCTGATCCCTGCTTCTCATGGTGTGATCCCCTTCTGACTCAGATCTCTTCGTAGCAAACGGAGCGCGCGGAAGACTCGCAGCTTCACTGCTCCGACAGAAATGCCTAGCGCGTCGGCAATCTCCTTGTGCGGCTGCTCTTCCACAACAGCGAGGATCGCCGCAACTCGGAGCTTTGCGGGCAGCCGAGCGAAGGCCTGAACAGTGATGGCCCGGAGTTCCGAACTGATGGCCGGATCTCCACTGTCTGGTGCAGGAACCGTGTCCCATTGCTCAGGCGGAAGATCGGACTCCGGCCTCTTGCGGCGCAGCCAGTCGATTGCGGCGTGAGTGGCGATGCGGCG
>Ga0105240_10008446_pt1 | contig 14730 bp, 13 predicted proteins | sample KBSC54metaG_FD_80426 | JGI IMG/M metagenome (GOLD analysis project Ga0105240, IMG submission 80426) | Corn rhizosphere microbial communities from Kellogg Biological Station, Michigan, USA - KBS C5-4 metaG | ecosystem: Host-associated > Plants > Roots > Rhizosphere > Soil | place: Michigan, USA... | reverse complement strand
TCCGGCTGGTACTCCACCAACATCCTGGGCAATCGCGATGGCGAAGTCCTCGACGACCCCGAGTCCTTCAAAACCAAGGAAGAGTCCAAGCTCGGCTCCCTCGAATACATCTTCCAGCCGGAACTCTATCCCGACCTGTACAAAGACATCTTCCACAAGGTCCGCATCAACTACTATCCGCCCCGCGGCGACAACAAAGAAGGCTGGGACAACATCGACATCTTCGGATGGCTTGGCTATCCCATGCAGATCAAGGTTGATTTTCTCTGCCGCGATTCCATCCTCGCCGCTCCCATCGCGCTCGATCTGGTCCTGTTCCTCGATCTCGCGCAGCGCACTCCATCGCTCAAGAACATTGGCATTCAGGAGTGGCTCAGCTTCTACCTCAAGTCGCCGCAGACGCGCGAAGGCCTCTATCCGGAGCACGACCTCTTCATTCAATCCATGAAGCTCAAGAACACTCTCCGCCACATCATGGGCGCCGATCTCATCACTCACCTCGGCCTCGAGTACTACGACTAAAGCCGCCGGTCCAACACGCCAGCGCCTTCGGCGCACCAACGAAGCCCATCGGAAACGGTGGGCTTTGCTTTTTGATCCTCGCAGTCCCGTACGAATCCGTCGGTTTCGCATCTCCGGACCGGATTTGGAGGGCCATGCGCTCCGAAAGTCTCAATCGAGCCCCGTCCTTCCGTGCGTACCAAAGTTCATAGACTCACGGCATCTGTCGGCAGGCGACCAATTTGCGGTCTAGTAGATCCAGGTAAGTGGTGTCAGGCCGCACAGAAAGTGGGGAGAAACAGAATGGAACGCCTCTTTCTCAAACTCCATCTCGCTGCACGGGCGGTTCTCGTGTTTGAAGCAGGTCAGGGACTCACGGAATACGCGATGGCTTTCAGTCTCATAGCCCTTGGCACGGTCGCCGGGCAATCTGCCGTAGCGCAGCAGGTGAACCACACCTTCATCGCCATCACCACGACGATTACCACCAACATCGGGCTATAGGCCGACGCTCCCGCCATCTCGCGCACACCGTGCCCCTCCCAGACCTCGGCATCTGTCCTGCCGCCATCTCAAGTTTTGCCGTGGCACGTTGCCAACTCAAGCCAAACGCCACCTGCGGATTAATCACGAGCGACCGTGATCTCTCGCACAGCCGAATTGCGTCAGGTGACTATCTTCTTTGCATCTCGTCCGGTGCCCCGGCCCCCGCATTCAACCCATTCCCGGCGCGATAGAAGAGGTCCCATGCGAGACGAAGCCATTCGCATTCCCAGCACCTTTCACTTGAAACAGGCATGCAGGTCCATCGTCCTTCTCCTGCTGACCTTTGCCGCGCTCGCATTTCTCTTCACCTGCTCGGTGGCCGCAGCGCAGGATCCGAAAAGCCCCGCCGTTCTGCCCCAACCTTCCGCCGGAAAGGCCGTCGTCTGCGTCTACCGCACCTACAGGTTCACCGGTTCTGCTGCCCACGATGAGCTCTTCGTCAATGACACGCACGTGGGCAAGCTCCTGAACAGCGAATACGCGTTCACTGAAGTCCTCCCCGGCACGGTGGTCATCGCAGGTTTGCCGAAGATGTATTACGGCAGCGCCGTCATGTCTGCCGGCGCAGCGCTCAATCAGGCGCGACAGAAAGAGAATGAGCGTGCACGGTTCGAAGCCGAGGCAGGGAAGACCTACTTCTTCAAGTGGACCTCAGGCGCGATGGCGACCATGATCAAGGTCACGCCCGTCGATCCGGACACGGGCGCCAAGGAGATTCGAAAACTCCACATAACCAAGCCGCCCGATGACAAAGCAGAAGCGAAGCCCGACAGCAAAGCAGCCGAAGTCCCAACTCAAAAGTAGAACTCAACAGAACCGCACGGCCGGAGCCGGCCTCACAGGGGCTGCTTCGGCTCCTTGTGCGCCAATCCATCGCTGAGCAGTTTCAGAGCCCTTCCGCCCACAATCACCTTCGCGCCGAGATCCTTCATCATGAACGGATTGTCGATGTTCTCCGTATTCATGACCTGTCGCCAAGGCTTACCACGCGGAGAAGGCGGCAGCGTGAACTCGACGCCCTGATCGGCCGCATTGATCAGCATCAGAAAGCTGTCATCAACAACCCAGTCCCCGTTCTCATCTGTGATCTGCAGCGTGCAGCCATTCAGCATCAGCGCAACGGCCTTCGTCCATCGCGCGTTCCACGCCTCATCTGAGACCTCACTGCCGTTCGGGTCGAACCAGTCCGCATCCTTCTCTACCAGCACCAGGCTTCCGTCGCGCCGCCTGCGAATCTCGCGATCCTGGAAAAACTTTCGTCGATGCAGATTGGGATGCTCCAGCCTCAGCCGGATGATCTTGCACGTGAACTCCCGCAGCCGCCTGCGCCGGTCGTCAAGGTCCCAATCCATCCAGCTCAACTCGCTGTCCTGGCAATAAGTGTTGTTATTGCCCATCTGCGAGCGCGCGATCTCATCGCCCATCGTCAGCATGGGAACACCTTGCGACAGCATCAGCGTCGCGAGGAAATTCCGCATCTGACGTTCGCGCGCTTCATTGACCTTCGGATCGTCCGTTGGCCCTTCCGCACCCATATTCCACGAGTCGTTGCTGTCTGATCCGTCGCGATTGTCCTCGCCATTGGCTTCATTGTGCTTGTCGTTGTAGCTCACCAGATCGCACAGCGTGAACCCGTCATGCGCGGTGATGAAGTTGATGCTCGCGTACGGCTTGCGTCCGTCGAACTGGTAGAGATCGCTCGATCCCGTCAGCCTGTACGCAAAGTCCGACAGCATCCCGCCGTCGCCCTTCCAGAACCGCCGCACGGTGTCGCGATACTTCCCGTTCCACTCCGCCCACAGGACAGGAAACTGACCCACCTGGTATCCACCCTCGCCCACATCCCACGGCTCGGCGATCAGCTTTTTCTCGGCCAGCGTCGGATCTTGGTGGATGGTGTCAAAGAACGATGACAGCTTGCTTACATCGTGCAGTTCGCGCGCCAGCGTCGCTGCAAGATCAAACCGGAATCCATCCACGTGCATGTGCGTCACCCAGTACCGAAGCGAATCCATGATCATCTTCAGCACCTGAGGGTTCCGCACATTCAGTGAGTTGCCGGTGCCCGTGTAGTCCATATAGAACTCTGGATTGTCCTGAACCAGACGGTAGTAGGTCGCGTTATCGACGCCCTTCCAACTCAGCATCGGACCCATGTGGTTCCCCTCGCACGTGTGGTTGTACACGACGTCGAGAATCACCTCGATCCCGGCCTTGTGCAGCGCCTTCACCATCTCTTTGAATTCGCGCACCTGCCCGCCCTGTTCGCCCGATGAGCTGTAGCGTGACATCGGCGCGAAGAATCCGAGGGTGTTGTACCCCCAGTAATCGCGTAGGCCCTTCTCGACGAGGTTTCCCTCATCGATAAAGTGGTGCACCGGCATCAGCTCTACTGCGGTGATGCCCAGATTCTTGAAGTACTCGATGCTCGACGGATGCGCCAGCCCTGCGTACGTACCGCGCAAATTCTCCGGTATGTCAGGATTTCGCCAGCTGAAACCTTTGACATGTGTCTCGTAGATCACGGAATCCGGTAGCGGAATCTCCGGCGGACAATCATCCGACCAGTCAAAGACATCGTGAATCACCACCGACTTCGGTACGCCCCGCGCGCTGTCCTGCGTGTCCTTTTTCATCGGATCGCCCGATGCGACGTCATACGGGAAGATCGGAGCCTTCCAGTCAACGTCGCCCGCGATCGCTTTTGCATAGGGATCGACCAGCGACTTTGCCGCATTGAAGCGCATGCCATTCGCCGGATCCCACAGTCCGTGCACGCGGAAGTTATAAAGCTGTCCCGGCTTGATGTCGTTTACGAATCCATGCCAGACAAAGGCCGTTCTTTCGAGCAGCGTGATGCAGTCGGTCTCATTTCCATCGGCGTCGTAAAAACACACGTCCACGCGCGCAGCAAACTCTGAAAACAGCGCGAAATTCGTGCCCTTCTTGTAAGCAGTGGAACCTAAAGGGTAGGGCTTTCCTGGAAGCAGCGTTCGGCTCATTAACCTCTACGATGCTCGGAAGTTAACGCCCGTTGTGTGTAGTGGAAGCCAATCTGGCTTGAGATCTGAGAGCAGTCCTAGATTTAGATGGAATAGGCGGAATTATTTGCCGAGCAACTCGACTTTTGAGCTCCGCGCCGCTTTGCGAAGGTCAGCGTCAAGCGTAGCGAGCGGCAAGGAAAGGCGCAGAGCGAGCTCAAGGTAAGTTGCATCGTAGACAGTGATTCGATGCCGATCCGCAAGAGTCAACGTATCACTCCAAACCCTCTCACCTGTTTCAGTGTCCGTGAGAATCTGCAGATCAGCCAGATCGCGCAAGGATATAGAGCGGTCTTCTGCGTTCATGCGACCGGACCGCACTGCCATTGTTAAGCTGTTCGCGACCTCAATGCGCCACAGAGTCGGAACGCGAGCGCCTTGCTCAACCACCCGTTCGAAAACACCCTCAATTGCTTTCGACATCTCCTCCGGGAAGATCCACGCAAGGCTGACCGAACAGTCCAACACCATGCTCACTTGCGCCCCTCATCCCGTAACTTCTTCCACTCTTCCCAATCGAAGGTCCCCGCAGAGCGGTCTCTTGCGCGCTCGCGAATTCGAGCCGCAGCCGCCCGCGCACGCTCTACCTTGCTGGGAAGAGCGTGAGAACTCGGAACGAGCCGCGCAACAGGCTTGCCATGACGCGTAATCACAACCTCTTCGCCAGCCTCAACTAGATCCAGCATCTTTCCAAAGTTGTTCTTGCCCTCAAACGCCCCGAAAGCTCGCATGTAAGGCCTCCTGTAAACTAGCTTAAGCTAGCTTAACATGGAATCAAATCAGGGTGTTTTGGGGTGCTCGCTTTCACTTTTCCGCCCTACGCAGCCATGGCCTTAGCCAGACGCCGAATGGTCAGCACCGTAATGTCATCTTCCTGCCCGAATGCCTTGGCCGCGTCAGCGATGTAAAACGCCGTCTGGTTGCTCAGGTTGTGCACTCGATCGAATCCGAACAGTTCCCCCGAGCCTTGGCGCGCCTCCACAACTCCATCCGACATCATCAGCAGGCGGTCGCCCGGGTGCAGATAAAGCCGCACCTCGTCGTACTTAACCTCCGGCACCACGCCCAGCGGCAGCCCGCCCGGTAGCCGGACCTCCTGCGTATTGAGATATGGTGGCAGATGGCCGGCGTTGGCAATCACCACCTCGCCCTCCGGCCCAAACCATACAGCCTGGCAAGTAGTGAAACTCTCGCTTCCTTGCAACACCCGGTTGAGAGACTCCAGAATTCGCGCCGGCCTCTTCTCCTGCGTGTAGCGCAGCACTCCCATCAACATCGACACGTTCATCGCCGCCTGCATGCCGTGCCCTGCCACATCTCCCAGGATCACCAGCAGCCCCCCATCGATGATCGTCTCCAGATGGAAGAAGTCGCCGCCCACCTCAGCGGCGGGCTTGTACACCGAATCCACCTCGTATCCCGGCGTATCCACCTTCTCTCGCGGAATCATCAGCTCCTGAACGCTCCGCGCGGCCTCCAGCTCTCCGCTGGCCCGTTCCTGCTCGTGCTGAATTCTCAGGAACCGGACGAAGATGATGACAATGATTGACAGCAGACTTGCGAGATCCGCGACCGCTGCAAAGTGAATCGGAATCGGCCCTGCCTGGATCGTCAGCGGCGAAGTATAGCTGATGCCCGCAAGGTTGTTGAACCCGCCGGTCAGGATCGGTTCCGCCATACCCACCATCGTCAAAATCAGCGGGATCAGCAGCAACCCGGCTTCGAAGTTGCGGCGGATGGTTGCGAAGATCAGGGTAAAGAATACAAAGATCGCCCAACCGACCACCCAGAGGCTGCCGCAGAGAAGAATGACTACGATGAGGAGCTCGATTGGCTTGTTATGGCGGGCAATCAGAATGATGGGCGCAACCATGGCGAGCACAGGCGCCGTGTAGCGCAGCGCCTTGATGTACCAACGACGCTTCAGCGCAAGGAAGGAGACGAGGAACTCGAAGTACAGGTAGGCCGAAATGAAGTACAGCTGAAGGTAGAGAGCTCCGAATACAACGTTCGCAATGTGTCCGGTTGCTCCCGCCTGATCGAGGATGCTGGTCGGCACCTGCACCAGTTCATGGAGGGCGAGCCACAGGTACTCCGGGTGGCCCTTTTGCGTAAAAAAGAGCGTCATCAGGAATACGGAAAGGAAGAGCAGCAGAACCGCAACCACCAGCCGCGGCAGGCGTTCAAAGAGGTTGTGAACCGACCAGAGATCGAACGCGGCCCTCAGGTCATCAGGGCTGCCGAGCTTCAGTTTTCGCGTAGCGAAGTAGTTTGTGTAGCCTGTAAGCCCGAAAGGGATATATAGGGTCCTGATCGCCAGAACCAGCGACGTCTCTGATGCGGGAATCTCAAGGTCGTACAACCGCGAGATCTGCGGATACTTGTAGGTCTCGTCCGGATGCGGTCCCTGCGGCGTGATCAGCTTCCCATTTGCAAAAACATCCGTCGGCCAACCTGCGTTCGAGAGACTCATCGAGGTGCTTTGGGTTACCGGAAGCTCGATCAGCAGGGAAATGGGCCCATGGTTCTCCGCCAGCCTGATATGGAGCCTGAACCAGGCGTACTTTTCATCGTGGGGCTTGATGTCCGGGTCCGGCCCGTCAGAATCCGAGACGTCCGCAATGGTTCCCGTGGCATCGCGAACTGCCCAGCCGGAGTCATTGAAGCCGGGTGCGGCGGCCGCCGGATCAGAGCTGATTCCGACCCGCCAGCCCTTCTCCAGAACGATCGGGGAGCCCAGTTTTTGTGCGTCGACAACAGTCTCTTCCTGTGCCGGGGAAGGCGACGGTGCGGGGGGCTTTTGGTGGTGACCTGCGAGAGGAAAATTTGGGTGCGGATGCGATTGCTGCGCAAGAGCTTGCACCGCAACGAGCGCAAAAACGGCAATGGCCCACAAAGATGCCCGACGCACGTCTCCTCCGCAAATTGCTGCCGTGCTCACCACTCTAATTCACTCCGCGTCCCTATCCAAGAGGAAGCCATACCCTCAAGCCATGAAACCAGGACACATACCCCCTCGAAGTGGCTGGTTCTCGGGCAGCAGATCTAAATACCGAAACTTCCGCTCCCCTCACGCGTCATAGTAGCGTCTAATAAGTGCAGCGAAGCGGCATAGGTGTCGGCACTTGCATCGCAGCAGGCTAGAGCAGACCAGAGGTGAGGTCATGACAGCAACCTTCAATAGTTCCAGAGCGGCGATTCTCGCGGCATTTGCATTGGCGGTAACCACCGCCCTTGGGGCGCAATCCAGCCCGCAGCCCAGTTCGCCAACCGACCCCTCGGCTCAATCCACGCCTCAGTCCACGCCGCCGTCGGCACAGCCCGTGCCGCCAGGAACCGTCCCCGTTACGGGCGACGCTCCCCCAACTGCGTCCGACAGCAAGGACAATAAGGACGCCGCCTCCGCTGCCGATACTTCCGACTGCGTTCCCTCCGCGGACAGCGAGAAGAAAGACAAGCACAAGAAAGATAAGAAGGACAAAAAGGACAAAGCTGACAAAGACAATCCCTGCCCGGCAGGAACTGAGCCGGTGTCCGGTGACGTGGCAGCCACCAATGCCAAAGTAGACCCCGAGAAGATTGTCGAAGTCGGCAGCCAGAAGCAGAACGTCAAGCCCGGCAGCATCCAGGACGTGAGCGCCGTGGGCAATCGCGACATCGGTGGCCGCGGCATGGGCAACTGGTACTCGACTGACACTGAGATCAAGATGGGCAAGATGTACGCCACCGAGATCGAAAAGAGTACCCGCTTCATCACCGATCCGGTCGTGACCGAGTACGTGAACCGCGTCGGTCAGAACATCGTTAAGAACTCCGACTGCAAGGTCCCGTTCACGATCAAGGTGATCGACTCCGACGAGATCAACGCCATGGCCCTACCCGGCGGCTTCTTCTACGTCAACTCCGGGCTCCTGCTCAATGCGGATGAGGAAGCCGAACTCGCCGGCGTCATGGCCCATGAGACGGCTCACGTCTGCGCCCATCATGCCGTCCGCGAGCAGACCCGCATGAACTACGCCCAGCTCGGCACCATCCCGCTCATCATGATGACCGGCTATAGCTGGACCGGCTACGGCATCTACGAAGCAACACAGTTCGCCGTTCCGCTTACCTTCCTCAAGTTCTCACGCGACTTCGAGGCGCAGGCCGACTACCTCGGCATCCAGTACATGTACCGCGCCGGCTACGATCCGCAAGCCTTCATCGCCTTCTTCGAAAAGGTGCAGGCCCTTGAGAAGCGCAAGCCTGGTCTTGTGGCAAAGGCGTTCTCTGACCATCCGCAAACGCCAGACCGCATCCTTCACTCACAGGAAGAGATTGCCCGCATCCTGCCCGCGCGCGATGAGTACACCGTCACCACCTCCGAGTTCGACGACGTAAAGGCTCGCCTCGCCCGCATCGAGAACAAGCGCCGCCTGCTCGACACTAAGGATAAGAACAAGCCGTCTCTCCGTCGTGCCAGTACCACCGACGACAAGAATGGCCAGGCAGGGCAGGGAAAAGATGGAGACGATCGTCCGACACTTCACCGTCGTGACGACCAGAACCAGTAATCAATTTCTCCAAACGGTGCACCTGGGGCACCGCCGAAGCGCCGCTCAACTCGAGCGGCGTTTCTGTTTCCGCGCTCGTATAAACGGCTTCAACTCCGCGTCATGGTACCTTGATCCGGCGGAGATTCCACCATGATCGCTTGTCGCAAGCAGTGGTTCGCAGTCGTCGTCTTCTTTTTCGTTCCGTTCGCCTCAGCGGAAAACCAGACTAAAGTTCCCCCAGATGTGGATCAGCACATCCGGCACGTTATCGCGGGCTTAGTTGGTCCCGTCGTCATCAAAGGCGATCAGCATGCGACGCACACCCTCGCAGAACGCATGAAGGATCTCAGCGTTCCCGGCGTAAGCGTCGCCGTGATTCACAATGGAACGATTCAGTGGGCTCGCGGCTTCGGAGTGCGCAGCATCGATGGCTCAGCGGTCGACGCTTCCACACTGTTTCAGGCTGCCTCGATCAGCAAACCGCTTTCGGCGATGGCAGCCCTGCATCTCGTCCAGCAGGGCAAACTCTCGCTCGATGCAGACGTGAACACATACCTCACGAGTTGGAAGCTCCCCACGGCGCCTATCGCAGCAGGCAAACCGGTCACTCTGCGTGAACTCCTAACCCACACCGGCGGAATCTCCGTGCACGGCTTCCCGGGCTACGCCAAAACGGAAGCAGTTCCCACGCTCGTTCAAGTGCTGAACGGAGAGAAGCCTGCCAACACGCAACCCATCCGCATCGAGGCTGCCCCCGGTGATCACTGGCAGTACTCTGGCGGCGGGTTCACTATCATGCAGCAAGCGCTGATCGACGTAACGAAGGCACCCTATCCGAAGTTGATGCATGACTCGGTGCTGGCGCCGATCGGTATGACGCATAGCACCTACCAGCAGCCTCTGCCTGCATCGATGGAGTCGGATGCAGCTACGCCCTATCGCGGAGACGGAAAGCCCGTAGAAGGCGGCGCGCACACCTACCCTGAGATGGCCGCAGCCGGCTTGTGGACCACGCCTTCCGACCTCGCGCGGTACGCAATCGAGGTACAAAAATCTCTTCAGGGCAAAGCAAACCACGTTCTCTCTACCGAGATGACAAAGGAGATGGTCACGCCCGGTAAAGGGAACTGGGGCTTAGGCCTCGAGATCGGCGGCTCCAAGGAAAATCCCTACTTCTCTCACGGAGGCGCCAACGAGGGCTTCCGCTGCATTTTCGTTGCGTATGAGAAGACTGGCGAGGGCGCTGTTGTAATGACAAACGCCGACGGCGGCGGCCCACTTGGCGATGAGATCATGCGCAGCATCGCCGCAGAGTATGGCTGGCCGGACTACAAGCCGGAGACTCGCACTGCGATTACCGTAGATCCGAAGATCCTTGCCGACTACGTCGGGACCTACCAACTCGCCCCCAACTTCGACCTCGTAATCACTCTTGAAGGCGGCAAGCTCGTTGCGCAGGGGACCGGTCAGGGCAAGACCGATCTCTACGCGGAATCGGAGACGAAGTTTTTCCCGAGCGTGGTGCCCGCGGTGATTGAATTTGTGAAGGACAGCCAGGGAAAGGTCACAAACATCGTTCTCCACCAGGGTGGGCACGACGTAAAGGCGCCAAGGAAGTAGTTCATCCGTGCTCGGATAGCCGGAACGCCGCTCATATCGAGCGGTGTCTCCATTTCTGGGCCTCAGTAGAATTCGTTCTTCCGCAACGATTCTTATTGCGCGCAAATACGATTCGGGGTACATTGCCCACAATTCCCCTCGGTAAATCGCCCGCGGCTTCCCCGGTGTGTTCGGGCGCAGCTTCGCTTTCGCCTGGAGGTCCCCATGCCTTCGCGTACTGTCGTCGCAGTTATCACGTTGGCGGTTGTTCACGCCTTGTTCACGCCAGCGTCGCCGCTCTTCGCGCAAGATACCAAGGTCCGAACCGGGTTTCCAGAGTCACCCCGGCCCGCCGTGCGTCTCGCATCTGAGATCCAGGTCGAAATCGTCGAACTGCGCCGGAGACTGACCGCAGCTACCGAAGCAAAAGACATCCACGCTCAGGCCGTCCTGCTCAACCGCATCGGCGCCCTGTATTACACGCACGCCGATGCTCTCAACGCGCTTGCGGCATTCACGCAGACCCTTGCCCTCGTTCGCAAACTTCATCAGCCCGCGGGCGAAGCCACCGCACTGTGTGACATCGCCGCGTCTCACTTTGCTCTGGGGCACTCCGAGAATGCACTTGACGGGTACAAACAAGCACTTCCGCTATGGCGCGCTGCAGGCGACAGGGCGCACGAAGCTGCCACACTCGGAGATATCGCAGAAGTCTTTCGCGTGCTCGGAGACTCGGACGAAGCGCTGAAATTCAATCAACAGTCCTTGCCTCTGCACATCGAGGCAGGAAACCGTTCCGGCGAGGCAGCGGTTCTCAACAATATCGGTCTCATCTACTTCGCCCGGCACGACAAAAAGAAAGCTCTCGACTATTTCAACCGGGCAATGACGGTGTATATCTCACTGCGCAATCTGCCCGGCGAGGCCACCACCTTCAACAACATCGGCGGAGTCTATAACCAGTTTGGAGATCGCCACAAAGCGGTCGAGCTGTTCAACAGCGCTCTTCCACTCTTCAGGGAAATTGGCGACCAGAAATCTGAGGCAAATACGCTGAATAACCTGGGCCTGGCTTACGCCAACGTGGGCGACGTCGACCGGGCACTCGCCTCGTTCAATCAGGCGTTGTTCGCATACCGCGAATCCGGCGATCAGGCGGGCTTCAATTCTGCCACAAGAAACGTGCGCATGCTCTATGCAAACCCGCGCTATCGAGCCGTGCTTGAAGCAAGCAACCCGGCAAACTGACGTTCTCTTCCGGTTGCCTTAGCCGACCCTCGCATGAGGTGAAATCTCGGCCGAAACGTTTTGATCCGGCTCATACATGACCTCTGAGGCGCCGGTGGGCGAAACCGGCAGTTCGGTTGTCGGCGCGAAGGTAAGCGGGAAACGCACCTTTACCTCCACTACATCGGAAGCCGCCTCTTTTATATCCAGATGGGCCTGCTCTCCAAAGTGAAGCCGCAGCCGGCTCCTGATATTGCTGAGACCAATGCCGGCGCCATGCGTTCCGCTCAGCTCCGCCGCATTAAGCCCTATCCCGCTATTTCGAATCGCAATCTCGATCATGTCGCGCACCGGCTTTGCAGTTACCTCAATGGACCCGCCGCTATCCATCCTCGACAACCCATGGATATACGCATTCTCAACAACCGGCTGCAACAACATCGCCGGGATCAGCGCATCGTGCAGGTGCGGATCGATGTTAATCACCTGGCTCACCTTGCCGGACGAACGAATGTCCTGCAGGTTCAGATACATCTCGATGAACTCCATCTCTTCCTGAAGCGTGATCATCTGCTTCGACCCGCGGGCCAGAGAAACGCGAAGCATGTTGCTTAGCTGCTCCATCATTCTGTCTGCCGCATGAACATCGCTGTACATGAGGCTCGAGATTGCGTTCATGGTGTTGAACAGAAAATGCGGATTGATCTGCATACGCAGCGCCATCATCCGCGCCTCGGCCAATTCAATGGCAAGGCTCGACATCGCCTTCTCGCGCTGACGCGATTCGCGGTAGTGGCCGAGTCCCCGCACAATGGCGTATGCCGCCCAGAACACCGCAGTGTTCTCCAAAAACTCCTCGCCAAGCGAGAAGTCCAGCCTCTGCCAGAATGTCAGGTGGCCGTGAGACATCGTCAGCTGCGGAAAAAATCCTACGAGGACCATCTCGACGCCGATGCCCAGCACCACGCTCAACGGGCCCATGACGAACAGCAGGTATCGCCACCCCGCTCGCCTCAGCTTCTCTCCGTGCCAGCGCCACAAGAGCCAGCTGATCACGCCCCAAAGAAAGTACTGCACCTCCCAGGCGCCGATGAGCACCAGGGGATTGATATGCGTCTTCGGATACCAGATTCGCGCGTTGAGCAACTGCTGCGTCGCGAACAGCAGTGCGACCGCCATAAATCCGGCCAGGAAAGGGAACAGCCGCATCTTCTGAAGTTCCCTGTGAATAAAGTCTTTCTCGCTAGCGATCGCCATTAAGGGTCCACATCCGGCAAAGTCTCGCTCAGTGTACTGTTGCCGCCAATTAACAGTCCCGGCACTCGTCACAAATTCCTGCCACTCATCAAATGGCCGACCTGCCCTGCACCATCCGCTTCAACAATCCAAGCGGTAGGGTTCTTCCAAGCTACAAACCCCAACAGATTGCGATTCCACAGGGTAAACGCCTCGGAAAGCGTCATTTAGAGCAGGTAACTCACCCCCGAATACCGCAGAACTGCCCAAAATACCTTGAAATTCCCGCCGAAACCGAGTTATAAACAGGATCACCGCCTGAGACCGTAAATCTCCGTCGGAATCCCGCCTGGGGTATCCATCATGCGCAACTCAGCACTCCGCTCCAACCTCCTCGTCCCCGAAATCCGTGAAGTCATGGACATCCGCCAGGCCTCCGACTATCTCGGTATATCGCCGGACACCCTTTACAAATATGCCTCCGAGGGCTTCGTCCCAGCCTTTAAGCTCGGCAACCGCTGGCGCTTCAAGCGCTCGCGCCTCGACGAGTGGATGGACCGCCAGTCCGACGCCACCGCCGCGGAAGTCAACCCCGAGCAAAAGAAGCCAGTGAAGCCGGCAATGTGAAAGGGTGAAACTGCCTCGTAGCGCAAGGCGTGACTCATGCCGGATGAACCCTTGATAGGACACCATGATTTGGTAACGGGCATTACTCCGGATGTTCTCGAAGTCTTGAGGCAGATACCCATATTCGAACTGCTCGACGATCGTTATTCTCCAGCAAATCTGGTCAGCAAGCGTCGCAATGTGCTCACTCTTTCTCAGTGTCCGCGAGCATCCTCGCCGATCTGGGGATGAACGGAGAAGACGTTCGAGACGTGCTCGACGTGCTCCGTTCACAGGGCGCGTGCTGTGATTGCGAGGTACTCTACAATGTCGCGGAAAATAGCCGGCTCAAAGCCAGGTACTGGATAATCGTCACGCCAATTCAGAAGAAGATTGATATTGATATCGAATCGGGTATATCCAACGAGTCAGCTGATTCAACCCCTGGGTGGAATGAAATCTTCGCTGCGCTCGATGAAGCTGATTTCCCAGATGACTTTCTGTCCGATCGGGAGCAACTGATTGCCGACTCAAGAGAACCTCTAACAGAGGAGTGATCCTATGTCTCGCTTCGCTTGGAGTTCCTCGCGTAAACCAGAGCTCGAAAGAATAGCTGAAAGCTGATAAAACAACGGCAATGGAACATGTTCGTCGTCTGAGTCAGCTTCGCCGCCGGCTTACAAAATCCGGACTCACCGGCCTCCTCGTCACCCATCTCATCGACATTCGCTATCTCGTCGGCTTCACTGGCTCAAGCGCCGCCCTCGCCATCACCCGTCGCTCCGCTCGTCTCTTCACCGACGGACGCTACACCGCGCAAGCCGCGCAGGAGGTCAAAGGCGCTCAGGTCGAAATCATTTCCGGTCCTCCTGCCGTCTCAGCCGTCCAATGGCTCGCTGCTCAACCCGCCTCCATCACCGCCGGCTTCGATCCAACCCACACCACGGTCGCGGAACTCAACCGTCTTCGCTTCGAGCTTCCCTCCAAACTCCGCCGCACCTTCCTCACCCCGCTACCCGCGCCGCTCGTCGAACCGCTCCGCTTGATCAAGGACGATGACGAACTCGAGATCATTCGCGAGAACGCCCTGATCGGCTGTCGTCTCTTCGATCACATCCTCACCGTCATTCGCCCCGGCATCCGCGAAATCGAAGTTGCCGCCGAGCTCGAGTACCAGGCCCGCCTGCTCGGAGCCGAAGGCATGAGCTTCGAAACCATCGTCGCGTCCGGCGAACGCTCTGCGTTACCGCACGGGAAAGCCTCCACAGCTTCACTGCCCCGCAAAGGATTCGTGACACTCGACTTCGGTATAATCCGGGAAGGCTACTGCTCTGACATGACGCGAACCGTCTGCCTGGGCGCCCCGAGGTCAGAAGAACGAAAAGCATACGAAGCCGTCCTGGAGGCCCAGGAGGCCGCCGTTTCCGCCGTGAGTGGGG
>Ga0105240_10008445_pt1 | contig 14731 bp, 14 predicted proteins | sample KBSC54metaG_FD_80426 | JGI IMG/M metagenome (GOLD analysis project Ga0105240, IMG submission 80426) | Corn rhizosphere microbial communities from Kellogg Biological Station, Michigan, USA - KBS C5-4 metaG | ecosystem: Host-associated > Plants > Roots > Rhizosphere > Soil | place: Michigan, USA... | reverse complement strand
TCTGCCTGTGGGTGATCACGCCCAGACGGCCGAGCGCTTTCGCGTGCTGGTCGAGCGGATGGGCGGACAGGTAGAAGCCGATCGCCTCGAACTCCAGCCGCAACTGCTCCAGCGGGTCGTAGGGCGGTATTGAGGGCAAGGCGGGAATCGGCAGGCTGGCCGGGCCGGCGCCGAATAGGCTGCTCTGGCCGCTCTTCTTCTCCTCGGCCGCCGTGGAACCGTAGCGCAGGAGCAAATCGACTGCGGCCGAAAGTCGAGCGCGATTGGAGTCGAGTCCATCGAGCGCACCGGCATGGATGAGGTTTTCGATCTGCCGCTTGTTGAGCACGCCGGCGTCCGCGCGCCGCATCAAATCGAACACGTCACGAAACGGGCCGCCTTTCTGCCGCTCCTCGACCAGCGATTTCATCGCCGCCGTGCCGACATTTCGGACGGCGGCGAGCGCATAGCGGATTCCCTTGCTGCCGTCCGGCAGCACCTCGACCGAGAAGGTCTCGGTCGAGCGATTGACATCGGGCGGCAACAGCTTGATTCCGAGCCGCCCCATTTCCTGACGGAAGACATTCAACTTGTCGGTATTGGTAATCGAGTACGCCATCGACGCAGCAAGGAACTCGACCGGGTGATTGGCTTTCACATAGGCGGTCTGGTAGGTGACCAGCGCGTATGCTGCCGCGTGCGACTTGTTAAAGCCATAACCGGCAAACTTATCGACCAGATCGAAGATCTGCCCGGCTTGGCCTGCATCGACGCCTCGGGCGACCGCGCCGGCGATGAACAGTTCGCGCTGAGCCGCCATCTCCGACTTGATCTTCTTGCCCATCGCTCGGCGCAGCAGATCGGCGCCCCCCAGAGTATAGCCCGACAAGACCTGGGCGATCTGCATCACCTGCTCCTGATAAATGATGATGCCGAACGTCTCGGTCAGCAGGCCTTCCAGCGAAGGGTGCAGATAATCCGGCTTTTCTTCGCCGTTCTTGACCTTGATATATTGTGGAATATTGTCCATCGGGCCAGGACGGTAAAGCGCACCCAGAGCAGTTACGTCTTCGATGCGGGCCGGCTTTAGCCGCTTCAGCGCATCCCGCATTCCCGATCCTTCGAACTGGAACACACCGATCGTGTCGGCGCGCGACATCAGGTCGTAGCTCGGCCGATCGTCGAGCGGCAGGTTGACGAGATCGAACTCGGTACCCTGCCCCCTGAGCAGATCGACGGCGCGCTGCAATATCGTCAGCGTCGTCAGGCCGAGAAAGTCGAATTTTACCAACCCGGCAAGCTCGACATATTTCATGCTGAATTGCGTGACCAGCATCCCGGACTTGGTATCGCGGACCAGCGGGATAAGTTCGGTCAGTGGCCGGTCCGAGATCACCACCCCGGCGGCATGGGTCGAGGCGTGGCGATAAAGCCCTTCCAGCTTCTGCGCAATATCCATCAGCCGCGCGACGTTTTCATCTTGGTCCCGCATCGCCTGCAGCATCGGGTCGCCAGCGAGAGCCTGGGCCAAAGTCACCGGCGCGGCCGGATTGTTCGGCACCATCTTGCAGATCTTGTCCACCTGCCCGTACGGCATTTGCAGCACACGACCGACGTCGCGCAAAACGGCACGCGCCTGAAGCTTTCCGAAGGTGATGATCTGGGCGACCCGGTCCTGGCCATAACGCTGCTGGACATAGGCGATGACTTCGTCGCGCCGATCCTGGCAGAAATCGATGTCGAAATCCGGCATCGAGACGCGCTCGGGGTTGAGAAACCTCTCAAACAGCAGCCCGAAACGAATCGGATCGAGATCGGTGATTGTCAGCGACCAGGCGACTAACGATCCCGCCCCCGATCCGCGCCCCGGTCCAACCGGTATGTCATGGGCCTTTGCCCATTTGATGAAATCCGCGACGATCAGAAAGTAGCCGGGGAACTTCATCTGAGTGATGACGTTGAGCTCGAAATCGAGTCGATCCTCATAGAGCTTTCGGGTCTCGGCCCGAATCGTCTCGCCCATTTCCGGCGTCAAGACCTGCTCAGCCAAGCGTTTCTCAAGCCCGGCGAGCGCTTGCGCGCGCAACTCGTCCGCCTCGGTGCGGCCCGGGGCTGTGGCGAAGGCCGGCAGCATCGGCTTTCGCGGCTTCAGGAGAAATCCGCAGCGCCGGGCAATGGCCAAGCTATTATCGAGCGCATCCGGCAGATCGGCAAACAAGGCGCGCATTTCCGCAGCCGATTTGAAGCGATGCTCCGGAGTTACTCGACGACGATTCTCCTCGCTGACATAGGTCCCGCCGGCGATGCAGAGCAGCGCATCATGCGCCTCATACATCGAATCGTCGGCGAAGAAACATTCGTTGGTCGCGACGAGCGGGAGATTAAGTTCATCGGCCATTGCGATCAGCGAAGATTCGATCCGCTTCTCATCGTCCAGGCCATGGCGCATCAGCTCGACGTAAAGCCGGCCCGGAAACAGTGCCGCGAGTCGCCTAAGCATCGCTTCGGCGGCAGATCGCTGTCCCTCGAGCAAAAGCCGGCCGACCGGGCCGGCTGTACCACCGGTTAACGCAATGATCCCCTCGGTGATACCGGCCAGCGCCTCCAGCGGTAGCACCGCCGCGTGGGAATCGTCGTTATCAAGGCAGCCCTGCGTGACCAGCTTGATCAGATTGCCATAACCGGTTTCGTTTTGCGCCAACAGCACGAGTTGGTCCGGCTCGGCGCGAACAGCCGGGCGCCCGGGCGCGGGGGCAACGTCGCGTTTGATACCGAGCTGGACCCCGATGATAGGCTGAATGCCTTCTTCCTTGGCGGCGTTCGCAAATTCAAGCGCGCCGAACAGGTTGCCAGTGTCGGTGATTGCAACTGCGGGCATCATTTCCTTGCGGCAAAGCTTGATCAGATCCTTGATCTTGATCGCGCCTTCGGACAGCGAATAGGCCGAATGGACCCGAAGATGGACAAAGTCGGCGTGTGACAATGCGGAATCCCTATTGGTTTGATTGGGTGTTCACGCCTCGATGAGCCGCCCCTCTCGCAGTTCGATCGTCCGATCCATCCGGCGGGCGAGGTCAAGATTGTGAGTCGCGATCAGCGCACCTAATTTCGTCTCGGCGATCAGTTCGCGCAATACATCGAAAACCCCGTCGGCTGTTCGCGGGTCGAGATTGCCCGTGGGCTCATCCGCCAGCAGCAGGGCCGGGCTGTTGGCGAGACCGCGGGCGATGGCGACACGCTGCTGCTCGCCACCGGACAGCTTGCCGGGTCTGTGGCTTGCGCGCGCAGCTAAGCCGACCTGCTGCAGCAGCGCTTCACCGCGCCTGACGGCCTCGCGCCGAGAAACACCGGCGATCATTTGCGGCACGACGATGTTTTCCAGGGCGGAGAACTCAGGCAGCAAGCGATGAAATTGGTAGACGAATCCAATCGCCTTACGCCGGAGCGCCGTCCGTTCCCGATCATCCAGCCCGCCGGCCTCAACGCCGCCGATCTCGATCGTGCCGCCGCTCGGCCGCTCCAGCAGGCCGGCGATATGCAACAGAGTCGATTTGCCCGCGCCCGACGGTCCCACCAACGCGACCAGTTCGCCGGCCTTAACAGCGCAGCTGGCACCCCGCAGGATTTGAAGATTCTCGCCGGTTCGGTCGAAAGTCATAGTCACGTCCGACAGTCGGAGCGCGGGCGCGCCGCTGTCATTCATAGCGCAACGCTTCAACGGGGTCGACGCGAGATGCACGCCAGGCCGGAATGATGCTGAACACAAAGCTCAAGCCCAACGCTATGAGGACGGTATAAAATACCTGGAGCCAGTCGAGCTTCGCCGGAATCTGGTTCAGAAAATACATTTGCGCGGAGAAGACATCGTTTCCGGTCAACGCCTGGACAAAGTGTCTGACGGATTCGATGTTGCGCACGAATAATATGCCGAGCAGAACCCCCGCTGCGGCGCCCACAACCCCTATCGAAGCGCCGGCCAAGAAGAACACCCGCATGATCATTCCCCGGGTCGCGCCCATTGTCCGCAGGATCGCGATATCCGCATTCTTGTCCTTCACCAGCATGATCAGACTGGAGATGATGTTGAACGCAGCGACCAGGATGATCAGCGATAAAATCAGGAACATGGCACCGCGTTCGGTGTCGACTGCGGTGAGATAGGGCGCATTCACCTGTTTCCAGTCGATGATGCGGAACTCCTTTCCAACCGCCCCGGCGATCGCGCTGCGCGCCGCGGCCAATCCGCGCTCTGGCTCTGCGATCATGATTTCGAGCTGAGTTACGCCCTCGCCGGTCTGAAAAAAACCTTGTGCGGCTTCGAGCGGCATCAACACCAAGCTGCTATCGACATCGTAATAACCCGCGTCGAACACCAGCCCGATCTCGAAAGTCCCCTTACGGGGCATGCTGCCGAAGGGCGTGTTGGTCAGCTTGGGGCTCAGCAGCGTGATAGAATCACCAACCGTAAGCCCCAGCTGCTCCGCCATTCGAACGCCGATGGCGACGCGATCGTCGCCGAAATCAGTCGCTTTGCCGCCGATGACATGCCCTGAAATCGCCGTTCTCGCACGAAAGTCGTCCGGGCTTAGCCCATTCACCAGCAGCCCGGTCGCATAGCCATTCAATGTCATGAGAACCTTGCCCTCAACTACCGGTGCGACAGCGACGACGCCCGGCAGGGCGCGCAGCCGTGCCGCCAGCGATGCGTATTCCTGAATAGGACCGTAGGTCGAGACGGTCAGATGAGGCCGGATACCCAATATCTTGTTGATGAACTCGTCCCTGACTCCGCTCATGATCGACATCACGATAATCAGGGTTGCGACGCCAAGCGCGATTCCCAGCAACGAGAAACCGGCGATGATCGAAACAAAGCCCTCCTGCCGCCGGGCTCGCAAATAGCGGCCCGCCAGCAACCGCTCGAACGGACCGAAAAACACGCTCAGCCAGTCCCGGCCGAACTGTACGACGCCATGAGTTTCGTCAGGGCATCTTCAAAGGAAAGCTCGGTCCGCTCGCCGGTTGCCCTCCGTTTCAACTCCACCACGCCGTTGGCGAGCCCGCGCGGCCCGACGATAAGCTGCCAGGGTAGGCCGATCAAATCCATGTCCGCGAATTTGCCGCCCGGCCGCTCATTGCGGTCATCATAAAGCACGTCCAGCCCAACATCCCCCAGCTTGCGGTAAATCGCTTCCGCCGCCGAATCGACGGTGGCGTCGCCGCTTTTCAGATTGATCAAGCCGACATCGAACGGTGCGATGCTGTCAGGCCAGATAATTCCGGCGGCGTCGTGACTGGCCTCGATGATGGCGGGAGCGAGGCGCGACACGCCGATGCCGTAAGAGCCGCCCTCGACCGGCACCTCCTTGCCATCCGCCCCTGCCACGACCGCGTTCATCGGTACCGAATATTTGGTGCCGAAATAGAAAATTTGTCCGACCTCGATTCCCCGCGCCGAAAGCCGCTTATCCTCCGGAACCTCCCGCTCGAACCGAGCGGCATCGTGCACGTCCTCGGTCGCGGCATAGAGACTGGTGCGCTGCCGGACGATCGGTTCCAAATCGCCCCCAAAATCCAGATCTTCGCCGGGGATCGGCATGTCGAGCAAATCCTTGTGGCAGAACACGCCGCTCTCACCCGTCTCGGCCAGCACAATGAATTCATGCGAGAGATCGCCGCCGATCGGTCCGGTTTCCGCACGCATCGGAATGGTCTTCAGGCCCATGCGGGAAAAGGCCCTCAGATAGGCAACATACATTTTGTTATAGGATCGCCGCGCCGCGTCCTTATCGATATCAAACGAATACGCGTCCTTCATCAGGAATTCGCGCCCGCGCATCAGCCCAAATCGCGGCCGCGTCTCGTCGCGGAATTTCCACTGGATGTGGTACAGATTGATCGGCAACGCCTTGTAGGACCGCACATAGGCGCGAAATATCTCCGTCACCATGTCTTCATTGGTCGGCCCGTAGATCAATTCCCGTTCATGCCGATCCTTGATGCGCAGCATCTCAGGGCCATAGGCTTCATAGCGACCGGTCTCTTTCCACAAATCTGCCGGCTGCAAAGTCGGCATCAAGATTTCCATCGCGCCGGCGCGATCCATCTCCTGCCGCACGATCGACTCGATGTTGGCAAGGACCCGCTTGCCCAGTGGCAGCCACGCATAGATGCCGGCGGCCTCCTGGCGGATCATGCCGGCACGCAGCATCAGCCGGTGCGACACGATCTGCGCCTCTGCGGGGTTTTCTTTCAGAGTCGGGAGAAAATATCGGGAAATACGCATGGGCGCGGTTGTACGGATTCGCCTCAGCGCTGTCCATCGCCCCGGTGGGGGCGCTCAGCTCATGTTGAGGAAGTCGCGCTTGCTCAACTCGACGCCGCAATGGCGTAGAATATTGTAGGTCGTCGTGACGTGAAAATAAAAGTTCGGCATAGAAAGCCCCAGGAGGAACGCCTGCCCTTTCAGCGTCAGGGTCGTGCTGCGCATTGGCAAGACGATTTCCTTTTCCTCGGTTCCGTCGATCTGATCCGGACGAAATCCTCCGATAAAGGCTATTGTGCGGGCGCAACGATCCTTCAACTGATCGAATGTGGCTTCAGTGTCCTCGAACGTCGGCGGCTCGACCCCGGCGAGGCGAGCCACCGCGCCCTTCGCCGCATCGGTTGCGATCTGAACCTGCTTGGACAGCGGAAACATGTCGGGGAAGATGCGCATCTGGATGAGGACGGACGGATCGATCTTGCGTGCCGCCGCGTGCGCCTCACCCTTGGCCAGGACATTTGACAGCGCGCCCAACTGACGCTGGAACACCGGGACCGACGCCAGATACATTGAAAGGCTCATTTGGAAGCTTCCCCTCAAAATAGTTGAAGGTTGCCCATAGCATGAAGCTGAAGCTGGCGGCGAGAACGGAAACGGAAAAACGCCCTCTCCTTAACAGGAAAGGGCGTTTCTCCGACCTCAACCGTTGGAAGGTTTAACGGAACCCAAAATTGAGGCTAAGCCCGGCGGGCGGCGCCGGCGGATAATAATAGACCGTGGGGGGCGGGCTTACATAAGTCCGCTCGCCATAATAAACCCGCGGCCGCTCGGCGTAGTAATAGCGATTGCCATAATATCCGCGATAATAGTGCCGCCATTCGCCCTCGTGCCATCCGCGATCGTGCCGATCGTGCCAGCGGCGATCGTCATCATCGGCGCGGGCCATGCCGGCATTGAACCCTGTCGCCAATGTGACGATCGAGAGTAGCGCAAAAACCCGGCCAAGCGCTCTTCGGTGCGTCTTCATGATGCCCTCTTGCCTTCCCCGACGCCCTTGAACATGTCGTCGGCTATTTTCTTCTGCTCATCCGACAGGCTTCCATAAAGCTTTTCAAATGCCGGAATGATTTTCTTCAGCCCCTCCTCGTGGGCCTCTGTGATCGCCGCGTAATTCTTAAAATCGTCGATCGCGTTCATGGTCTTGACCGACGATTCCCGCTTCGCGATCAGATCGCTCATGTCTTTCGCACTATCGCGCTCGGCTTTCACGAAATTTTCCCATTGCGGATCCTGCTCCGCGGTGATCTTAAGCTTGGCATGCATTTCGCGAAGCCTGTCTTCGGTGCGGTCGATCGGCTTCTGGGCGGCCTGCTCGGCGGTCGCCGGATGAGTTGGCGTTTCGGCAAATGCCGGCGCCCCCGCAGCCAGGGCCACGGCGGCGATAAGCATCGCAAAAGGCGATGGCACGATGAAATTGCTACGGTGAGTCATGTCGAAATTTCCTTCTGGTTGGCGCCACTTGGCGCGTGTCGGTAGAAGAACCACATAACGGGAATGTAAGTTCCACCTCAGCGCCAGTGATGGCGATAGCCGCCAAAATTCAACGACAGGCTGGTGCCATAAGGCGCATAGCCATAAGGCTCCGCATAATAGCCTGGCGCGGGATAGGCATAGGCCGGCTCTTCGTAGGCAGGAGTTGCGTAAGCATAGCCCCTGGCCGGCGCATAGTAGCAGCCACCGAGGATTGCAGGGGCCGCCATCAGAGCGGCGATGGCGGCGTATCGGCTGGACTTGAACATGGCTTACCTCACCAGGTCGTTCAGAGCCATACGGCTCCTCATGATGGTAAGGTGGGGGTCAATTTGGGCGTGTTCTAGTCCGAACTGTGTTCAGTTCAAGGCATTTCAATAGCCTGCGAACATCCGGCGAAACGCAAGGTGGAAGATGGGCGACGCCCGTTTCGGCTTCGCTGCCAAGGTGAACGGATCCCAGGCGGCGCGCTTAAGATCGTTCAAATAGAGGCGGGCCAACTCCGCCAGCAACAGCGGCGAGCGTCCGCCCCGCGGAACCCCCGTCATCGAACCGCCCAAGCTGCAAAGATCGCTGGCTACGGCTTCGCCAATCTCCCGCACCACCATGGGCAAAGCTTCGTCCGGTCTGAGATCGAAAATGCTGCCAACTCGGACGCCGGCCGCGCGCAGCCGATCCTCCGGCAGGTAGAGGCGACGCTGGCGCGCATGAAACGGAACGGCGCGGAGGAGACCGGTCAACGCCCAAGCTGTTCCCGCTATGCGTGCGGCTTCGAGCGCCGAAGGCGCCAACGCCGGAAGGTTCAGCGCGGCCTGCAGCGCAAGCTCGACCAAGGGCACACCGGTCTCGCGAGCATAGGTCTTCAGCGCCGACAAATCTGTCGGCGGAGAGTTATCAAGATCAAACTCGCGCGCATCGATCAGGCGGTCGAACCGGACGCGATCGAGCTTCAGGGTCGAGATCGCTGCGCCAAGAGGACCGGCTACGGCATGCGCCACCGTCTCCTTCGCGTAGAGCCGGTCCAATGTGTCCCGCCACCATTGCAGCCGCATCTGTCCGATCAGTTTTTCGCTGACGATTTCAGCGGTCTTGGCGATCTCTACATTGAATGCGTAGAGTGCGAAGAGATGCTCACGCGCGGCAGCCGGCGCGAAAATAACCGTCAGGAACCTGTCATGGTCATAATGCCTGACCTGGTCCGCAGGATACGATAAAATTGCCATCGGCCGACCAGTCTAAATCGATTTCGCACATCTACCACAGTCAAACTGTTGATCTCTCCCACAGATTGACGGACAATCCACTCACACTCGGCGGGAATCGCCGCCATTTAAAGGGAGCTGCGACATGGGTAAGTTTTTAGAAAATCTGCACCGGGCGCTCTTGCTCGGCATCTTCCTGATGTTGGTGGTTGTCGTCGGGCTGCATCGGGGGTCGGTCGCGGAGCCGGTGTGGGCTGGTTATTTCCTGATGTATCTGCACGTTTTCTTCGGCATTTTATGGATCGGCCTACTCTATTATTTCAACTTCGTACAGATTCCGACCATGCCGAAAATTCCCGCCGAGCTGAAACCCGGCGTGTCGAAGTTCATCGCGCCCGCGGCGCTGTTCTGGTTTCGCTGGGCGGCAGCGATGACGGTCCTGTTCGGATTGATCACGGCCTGGAGGAAGGACGATATCGCTCTGACTCTCGAAGCGCGGGAGCCCTATACCGTGATCGGAATCGGCATGTGGCTGGCGATCATCATGGCGGCGAATGTCTGGTTCATCATTTGGCCGAATCAACAGAGGGCGCTTGGTCTTGTCCCGGCGGACGACGCCTCCAAAGCCAAATCGGCACGGACGGCGATGGTCGCCTCGCGCGTCAACACCGTACTCTCCATCCCGATGCTGTATTGCATGGTAATGCAGGGCGCGGCGCTCAACATCGGCTGAATGGCGGTTCACAAGACGGGGGAAAAGGGGCCAGAGCGCCCCTTTTTCTTTGCCCGCCATGCTCGACCTTGTCAGGAACCTCCCCCATGACAGCTCCGTTGGAAGGGGAAGCCCCCGCCGCGGGGCTCCCCCTTCGAGGAGACATCGAGATGGCGTTCGAACTACCTTCCCTTCCCTATGGATATGACGCGCTTCAGCCCTTCATCTCGAAGGAGACGCTGGAATATCACCACGACAAGCACCACAAGGCCTACGTCGAGGCGGCCAACAAGCTGCTCACCGAAACCGCCCTTGAGAATAAAAGTCTTGAAGACGTGATCAGGACCAGCCATCGCGACCCGAAGCTGACCAAGCTATACGACAACGCCGCACAACACTGGAATCACTCGGAGTTCTGGCTGTGCATGAAGCCCCCCGGCCACAGCCATATCCCCAGCGACATATCGAAGCGGCTCGACGCCGATCTGGGCGGCCTCGAGAAATTCAAAAAAGATTTCGTCGCCCAAGGCGTGGCTGATTTCGGCTCCGGCTGGGTCTGGCTGATTATCGACAGCGGGCGCCTGAAGATCCTCAGCACTTCCAATGCCGACAATCCGCCCGCGCTCGGCAAGACCGCTCTACTGACCTGCGATGTCTGGGAGCACGCCTATTACATCGATTATCGTAATGATCGCGAAAAATTCCTGAAAGCGTTCGTCGACAATCTCATCAACTGGGAACATGTCGCGGCGCTTTACGATAAGGCCACCTCGCAGCGTCGAGCCGCCTGACGATCTGGCGGAACCCACGGGCGCATTTGGCTTGCCCTGTGCGCCGTGGGTGCTACTTCTATTCACGGACCGTGAATGGAGAACCCGCCGTGAAATATCTGGTTAATTATGTCGCTACCCTTATCCTCTTCGTCGCAATCGATTTCGTCTGGCTGAAGCTTTCGAGCGACCGGCTCTATCGGCCCATCATGGGCGACATGCTGGCGGACAAACCGGTCATGTCCGCGGCCGCTTCGTTTTATCTCTTATATATATTGGGCGTTGTAATTTTCGTGGGATCGTTCGCGCTCAGAACGGGCGAGTGGACCAATGCGCTCTTTTACGGAGGGCTGTTCGGCTTTTTCGCCTACGCCACCTATGACCTCACCAACCAGGCGACCTTACGCAATTGGTCGCTCCAATTGACGATCGCCGACATGGTTTGGGGAACGCTGTTGACCGGCGTCACCGCGACACTTGCCTTCTTCGTCACGCGCGCAGTTGTCCGAGATTAGCGCCTATTCTATCGGCAGCAGCGCAGCCGAGACGCGGCGCTCTTCGCCGAGCAGCACATTATAGGTGCGGCACGCGGCGCCGGTATCCATGACTTCGACCCCGAACCCCAGCGCGCGCAGATCCGCACGCAACTTGGCCGGCAGCAAAGCAATTTTCCGGCCGCATCCAATCAGCAGCAATTCGACCGGCGGATCGGTCGAATCCCGCACCGGATCGAATGAGGAAAGCGAAAGGTCGGCGGGGCTCGTCGGGCTCCAAACAATCGTGCGCGTGGGAAACACGATAATTGCGCCCTGCCATTCCCGATCGGAGACCCGGAAGCCACCCGCGCCGTAACCCTGAATGACCTGACGGTCGTGCGACGGAAGCGGCGTAATCTCCATGAATGGGGACGGCCTATTCCGCAGCGGCGGGCTGTGGTGTTTTCCTGCCGGCGACCGAGCCGGAATTTCGGCGCAATTTCTTCTCCCCAAGGAAAAGCAGAATCGGCGCGGCGATAAAGATAGAGGAAGTCGTGCTGATGACGATGCCGAACAAGGTAACATAGGAAAATTCGTGGAGGGCCGAACCGCCTATGAGCCAAAGCGGGATTGTCGCCAGGAAAACCGACGTCGAGGTGCCGATCGTCCGGGAAAGAGTTTCGTTGATCGACAGGTCGATCAATTCCCTAAGCGGCATGCTTCTGTATTTGCGCAGATTCTCGCGCACCCGATCATACACGACGACCTTATCGTTGATCGAATAGCCCATGATCGTCAGTATCGCGGCGATGCTGGTCAAGTCGAATTGCCACCCGAACAGCGCGAAAAGCCCGATCGTCTTGGTGACGTCCAGCACCAGGGTCAGCACCGCTCCGACGCCGAACTGCCATTCAAAGCGGAACCATATATAGATCAGCATTGCGACGAGCGCGCCGCCCAGCGCCTTCATTCCATCCCAGAACAACTCGTTCGAGACGGTGGCGCCAACCTCTTCCGTGCGGCGAATCGAACTGCCCGCAAAATGTTCGGTCAGGTCCGCCTTGACCTTCTGAACCGTCGCCTGCTGCGCGTCGTCCCCACCCGGCTGGCGTTCCAGCCGGATCAGAACCTCGTCGGGAGCGCCAAAGGTCTGAAGCTTGGGCTCGCCGACGCCCAGCTTGACCAAATCGCTGCGAAGCGCGGCGAAATCCGCCGGTCCGTCCGTCTTAAGCTCAATCTGAATGCCGCCCTTGAAGTCGGTGCCGTAATTCAGCCCGGGCGCGAAAAACAGAATCACCGAGGCGATCGACAAGACCGCAGAGGTGATGAGGCCGGCATATCGGCCCCTCATGAATTTAATATTCGTCTTATCCGGCACAAAACGGATCAGCGATATTCTAAGCTGCTTCGGACGGACCCTGCGCATCCATGATGTCATCATCAGCCGGACCAGAATCGTCGCCGTGAACATCGAAATCATGATGCCGAGCGAGATCGTGACCGCGAACCCCTTGACCACCCCGGCGCCGAACAGGAACAGGATCGCCATCTTCAAGAGCGTTGTCAGATTCGAATCGATGATCGTCGACCAGGCGCGGCTGAAACCTGCCTCCATCGCCGAAAATGGCGGCTTGCCGTTCTTGCTCTCCTCACGGATGCGCTCATTGATCAGGATGTTGGCATCGACCGACATGCCGACCGAGAGCAACAGGCCGGCAATGCCGGGAAGCGTCAGGGTGGCCTGAAGCAGCGAAAGCGCGGCGATCGTCAGCACTAGATTGACGAGCACGGCAATATCGGCAAACACGCCGAATAGCCCATAGCTGCAGAGCATATAGATCAGGACAAGCATCAGGCCGCCGAGGGTTGCGTATATTCCGGCCTTGATCGAATCCGCACCGAGATCGGGACCGACCGAGCGTTCTTCTGCGATTTTCATTGGCGCCGGCAGGGCGCCGGCCCTTAACAGCACCGCAAGATCGGAGGCGTCCTGGGCTGTGAAGCTTCCCGAAATTTGTCCGGTGCCGCCGGTGATCGGCTCGCGGATATTCGGAGCCGTAATCACCTTGTTGTCGAGCACGATCGCAAATCGGTGATTGACATTCTGCTGGGTGACCTGGGCGAATTTGCGGGCGCCGATCGAATCGAACTGGAAATTCACCACCCAACCGCCGGTTTGCTGATCGGTTGCGGCCCGCGCATTGGTCAGGTTCTCGCCCGACACCTCCACCTTCTTCTTAACCAGAATCGGTTGCGGCGGAAGGCCCCTTCCCTTCATGCTGTCATCTTCAAGCAGCAGATCGCCCGGCGGGACGTGAGCGGGATCGGGAACGCCGGTTTCATCGACCAAATGGAAATCCATCTTGGCGGTGGTCCCGAGCAGCTTCTTGATTCGCTCCGGGTCTTGGACGCCGGGGAGCTGCACCAGAATGCGGTTCGGCGGCTGGGCGGCGATCTGCGGCTCCGCCACGCCGGTTTCATCCACACGGCGGCGGACGATCTCGATCGATTGTTCCAGCGCCTGGTTCGCAATATTGCGGACGGCAGTTTCCGACATGGCGACGCCGATTTCGCCCGCTCCTGTCGTCTTCACCTCATAGGTGCTCGTCGCCCCGACCGGCCCGGCATCCAGCTTGTTGAGCGCGGCGACAGCCTCTTGCGTTTGCGCCGGATCGCGTAGCGTGATGCGAACCGCGTCACCTTCCGCCTCGGCTCCGGTGAACGGGATCTTGGCAGTACGAAGCGCGGCGCGGGCCGCATCCAGCGTTGAGTCCAGCCGCGATTTAGCCAATGCGTCTAGATCGATCTGAAGCAGCAGATAAGATCCCCCACGCAGATCGAGGCCAAGATTCACCTGACGTGTCGGCACCCAACCCGGCAGCTTGGCCAGCGTCCCCTTGCTCACCAGGTTCGGGGCCGCGATCAGCGCGCCCAGAACGCACAGTGTAATTACCCCGATGATCTTCCAACGGCTGAAATAAACCATTTACCTGCTTAACCCCATTCGCGGCCGGTTCGGCGCCCGAGTCTTCCGCCCCTAGGATTTGGTCTCGGCGGGTGGCTTGCCGCGTCTCGCGGTCCTGGGCGAAGGCGGGGCGGAATCGCCATTGTCGCTTTTCGGGACGTCCGTGCGCGGTTCGCCCTTAGACATCAGCCCGGTAATGGTCGAACGCACGACCCGCACACGCACGCCTTCGGCTATCTCCACCGTCACCTCGTCGTCATTCACCACGCGTGCGACGGTGCCGACGATGCCGCCCGCGGTCACCACCTGATCGCCGCGCCTCAACTGCGACAACTGGTTACGCAACTGCTTGGCTTTTTGCTGCTGCGGCCGGATCAACAGGAAATAGAATATTCCAATAACGAGTACGAAGGGAGCGAACTGCTGAAGCATTTCGGCAGTTCCGGCCGCAGGCGTCGCGCCCGCCGCTTGGGCGTAGGCGGGGGGAATCAATCCGAAGAGCGACATCGAAGACCCTTGAGCGCAGAATTAGGTTATGGACGGGGCGTTCGACGGCATCGTCCGAGCGGCGGCGACTATAGCTCCTGGCGGCAATCTTGCAAATCGGCGCGGCGCACTGTGTATATGGGTTTCATACACTTACCGCGAAGCATCATGTCCCAGCCAGATCTCGTCCTTATCAGCAATACTTTGCAGCGTATCGCCGTAGCGCTGGAACGGCTGGCCCCGCCAATGCCGCCGCCGCTGGATTTCAACGCGGCCGACGCATTTCTGTGGCACGCGGAGTCGGAGCGCCTGACGCCAGTGCCGGTCGTGGCCCGGGTTGAGCTTA
>Ga0105240_10008442_pt1 | contig 14733 bp, 16 predicted proteins | sample KBSC54metaG_FD_80426 | JGI IMG/M metagenome (GOLD analysis project Ga0105240, IMG submission 80426) | Corn rhizosphere microbial communities from Kellogg Biological Station, Michigan, USA - KBS C5-4 metaG | ecosystem: Host-associated > Plants > Roots > Rhizosphere > Soil | place: Michigan, USA... | reverse complement strand
CCGCTTCGTGAAGACGTAGGGCGCTTCCGTGCGTGTAACGGCCGCGGGATCTTCCTTCTCTTCGTACAGCGTGCGCGACAGTTCCTCCAGCCGCTCGCGGCCCAGCACCTCGTGCGTGAACAGCGGCACCCGCTTGACCGCCACCGGCGCGAAATACGCCTCGATCTCCGTCAGCACTTTGGCCTGTGACGCGCGCCATTCCTGGAAGTACGCGTCCGTGACCTCGCCCGGCAGCACCCGATTCACGATCACGCCGTCCACCGTGAGCCCGTGCAAAGAGAAGTAGACGAAGGCCCGCTGCGTCTCCCGAAGCACCATACGTTCCGGGTTGGTCACCAGCCGCACGCTCGTGATCCGAGGATTCTCCAGCAGTTCGCCGATCCCATCGAGCTTCCCGAACAGATCCTGAATGTTGGCGAAGTAGTTGTCGGTCGGCAGTTCCACCGGCGACACCCGGTTCGCGATCGGCCGCACCGCCTTCAGAATCCCTCGCTGGAACGGGAAAATGTGCTTCATGTACCACTCCAGCGTGGTCGGCATGCTGACGAACCGCAGCGATTCGGCCGTCGGCGCGCAGTCCAGCACGATGACGTCGTACCGCTCCTCGCGGCGGAACTGATTCACATACATCATCGCGCTCAGTTCTTCCATCCCCGGCAGGATCGCCAGTTCTTCGGCCTCGACGTCGTTGATCCCGGTGGTCCGCAGGACCGAGATCACGTACGAAGAGATTTCCCGCCAGTGGCGCTTGATTTCCTTTTGAATGTTTACTTCGTGGATGGCCAGGTGCTCGTCGATCGGAAAGGGGTCGCCGGTCTTACCGTGGAATAACTCGGTTTCCAGGTCGAACGCATCGGCCAGGCTATGGGCCGGGTCGACGCTCATTACCAGCGTGCGATATCCCAGCCGGGAAAGCTGCAGGCCGGTGGCAGCGGCGAGACTGGTTTTTCCGACGCCTCCTTTGCCGCTAAAGAGAAGGATGCGCATATCCTGATTTTACCCTCTATTGCGATTGCCTCGACCTGACGATGAGTAGGTCATGTTTGAATGGAACAACAGTTACGCCATCGGCATCGCCAGTATCGATGCCCAGCACCGGACCCTCTTCGACCTTTCCGCGAAACTGCACCAGGCCATGAGTGCGGGGCAGGGAAAGGCCGCTGTCGGCCCCATCCTCGAGCGCCTCCTGCAATACACACAGGCTCATTTCGCTCACGAAGAGCGCCTGATGCGTATCCACGACTACCCGGATTTTGTCGCCCACAAAGCGCAGCACGATGCCTTGACCAAACAGGTCGCCGACTTTAGCGCCAAGTTCAAGTCCGGCCAAGGCGCCATTACGGTCCAACTGCTCCAGTTCCTGAAGAATTGGCTGGTGAATCACATCAAGGGCACCGACATGAAGTATGTGCCTCACCTTGCCGCAAAAGCGGTCGCCTGATCTTGACGATTACCGGCTGCCGATACTAATAATTTAGTAGAGGGAAAGCCAATGCCGGCTCGCCGTACAGTGATCTTTCTGGTCGCGACTTGTCTCGCGATCGCCTGTGGGCAGGCTCAGGACAGATCTTTGAAATTTGACGTCGCTTCGATCAAGCCCGCGGCGCCCCTTCCCGACGGTCCCCGGCTCATTATTCAGCCCCCGACCGGCGGCCCCGGGACCAGAGATCCCGGCCGTATCCATTATCCGAACATGAGCCTTCGCCAGTTACTGACGAACGCTTACGACGTCAAAGCCTTTCAGATCTCCGGCCCGCCGTGGATCGACACGGAACGTTTCGACATCGACGCCACGATGCCGGTCGAGACCACCAAAGAGCAGTTCCGCTTGATGTTGCAGAACCTGCTCGCCGATCGTTTCAAAGTCGCTGTCCACCGCGAAACCAAAGAACTTCCGATCTACTCGCTCGAAGTAGCGAAAAGCGGATCGAAATTGAACCCGCCGGCCGGTCCTCCGCCAGCGGTGAATCCCGACGATCCGATTTCCCTACCCTCCGCCCCGACGCTCGGGCCCGATGGATTCCCCGTTCTCCCGCCCAGCTTCAGAGGCCGCAATACCATCTTCTCGACCATGATGCCCACTCGCGCGAAACTGCTGGGCCTTGGTGCTACCATGCAGGAACTCGCCGACCGCCTGACTAATCAACTCAGCCGCCCGGTCACCGACCATACCGGGCTGACAGGCAAGTTCGACTTCACTCTGACGTTCTCCACGGACGGCCTCCCAGGGCCGCTGATGCCCGGAATGCCCTCGGGCCTGCCCGCCGCCGCCGTTCCGGTCGCGCCGCCCTCAGGTCCGCCCCCCGACGGCGACAACCTGCCCGATCTCTTCGCCGCCCTGCAATCCCAACTCGGCCTCAAACTCGACGCGAAAAAAGGCCCTGTCGTGCTGATCGTCCTCGATCACATCGAAAAAACCCCAACTGACAACTGACGCCGTCGGCTCTCACTCCTGACTCCTGACTTCTGACTCCTGTCTCCTGCCCCCCGAGATTCCAAACATCGCGTGATACTTCTCCGGCAGTCGCACCCGCTGCATCTCGCGATTCACGTACACGTGCCGCGTCGACCCCGTGGCCAGCACCCGATCCCCCACCCGCATCTCGTACGCGAAGATCGCGATCCGCGTATTCGCGTCCTCGATCCACGTCTTCACGATCACCTCGTCGTCGAACCGCGCCGGCGACCGGTAACGGCAACTGGCCTCCGCCACCGCCAGATACACCCCATCCTCCAACTCCATATCCCGATAGTTGAAGCCGCACGCCTTGCACAACTCCACCCGCCCCACCTCCATCCACACGATGTAGTTGGCGTAATAGACGACGCCCATCTGGTCTGTTTCGGCGTAGCGCACGCGCAGTCGGGTTTCCGTAACGGGTCTCATGAAAGGAAAAAGCATTGTAACCCGCCGCAACGCGGGACCGCCCGCAAGCGTCTGTTAGACTGAAAGTTAACCACCCCAAAGATGCACGCGCGCGTCCTGTTTTTTGGCATGTTGAAGGAGATTATCGGGCGTTCGGCGGAAGATGCCGAATTCACCGACGGCTCCGATTTGCAGTCGGTTTTCGACGGCTACGCGGCCCGCTTTCCCCGCCTCCGGGAAATCTCGCGCAGTATCGTAGTCGCTCGAAATCAAGAGTTTGCGGAACTCGCCACGAAAGTCCAGGACGGCGACGAAATCGCCTTCCTCCCGCCCGTCTCCGGAGGCGCCGCCAACGACCCGGCGGAGCTCCGGATCAACGGCAACCACTACGCCATCACCCGCCACACCATCGATACCCACGCCGTAATCGCCCGCCTCCTGACCGGGGCCGAGGGCGCAGTCATCACCTTCGAGGGCACCGTCAGGAACAACACCAAGGGCCGCCCCACCCTGTACCTGGATTACGAGTGCTACGAATCTATGGCATTGAAGGTGATGGCCCGCATCGGTGAGGAAATTGCCGCTGGACACGAGATCGGCCGCATTGCCATGGTGCACCGCCTCGGCCGCATGCTGGTCGGCGAAACCAGCGTCGCCATCATCGTCACATCGCCCCACCGCCGCGCCGCCTTCGAGGCCGCTCTCGAAGGCATCAACCGTCTGAAGAAACTGGTCCCCATCTGGAAAAAGGAATACTTCGTCGATGGCGAGGTCTGGGTCGAAGGGGAGTGGGATGAGCATGTTCCGGCCGCGCAATAGCCGTTCGCTTGCCCTATCCCTTTGTCTCGCCGCCTGCGCCGCGCTCCTGGCCCAACAGTCCGGCGTGATTCGCGTCGACGTCAAACTCGTCCACCTGATCGCCACCGTGAAGAACAAGTCCGGCCAGCTCGTCGGCGCCCTCACCAAAGACGATTTCGAAATATACGACAACGGCGTCCGCCAGGAGATCAAGGTCTTCGAGCGGCAGACCGAGCAGCCTCTCTCCGTCGCGCTGCTCATCGACGTCAGCGGCTCCACTGCCAAGGACCTGAAGTTCGAACTCGACTCGGCCTCCCGCTTTCTGAAGGCGCTCCTCTCCGAAGGCAACCCCGAGGATCGCGTCGCCCTTTATAAGTTCGATTACGAGATCACACGCATCAGCCCCTTCACCCACGATTTCCTCCAGCTCGATTCGCGCCTCAAAAAGATCTCCGGAACGGCCGGCACCGCCCTCTACGACGCCATATACCTCGCCGCCTCCGAGATGGAAGGCCGCCAGGGCCGCAAAGTCCTCGTCGTCATCAGCGACGGCGGCAACACCACCAGCCATTACGACACCCACCAGGCGCTCGAAGCAGCCCAGCTCGCCGACGCCATCATCTATCCCGTCGTGGTCATGCCGATCACCAACAACGCCGGCCGCAATATCGGCGGCGAAAATGCCCTCACCTTCATGGCCGAACGTACCGGCGGCCGCACCTTCCTCCCCAACCTCGGCAAGCAGATGGACAAGGCCTTCGACGACATCATCACCGAGCTCCGAACCGAATACTACATGGGCTTCTACCCCCACGACGTGCCCCTGACCAAGGACCGCTTCCACAGCCTGAAATTGCAGCTCAAGAACCCCGAATTGCAGGTGTCGGCGCGCAACGGCTATTATGGGGATGCCGAGGATGGTCCGGTTAAGCCGGCCGATTCACCGTTTGCCGGAACACCCGGCCAGACACGAAAGAAGCGGTAAAGACTTGAGCATACAGCCTGCTGGAAAAGCCGGACGCGCGCCGGAACAGACGTTCGAAGAGGCCAAGTATCTAAAGCGGCTGATCGAAAATGCGACGCCCGTTCGCGTCAAAATGGAAGATGGCGAAGAGGTGGTCGGAACCATCGAATACTACGACCAGTCCTTCATTCGCATTACTCGCGACGGCGCCCCCAATCTTTTCATCTTCAAGCACGACATCAAGTACATTCAGGAAGAGGCATAGCGCCTCTCCGTCTCTCCGCCTTCATGCAACATCTCGAAACAGCCGTAGAAATCGCGCGCGAAGCCGGCGCGCTCGTGGTCAACTTTCTGGAACGGCGCGTGCCGTTCGAGACCAAAGGCGAGTTCGATCTCGTCACCGCTGCCGACCGCGCCTCCGAAAAGCTCATCGTCGAGCGCCTCCGCTCCTACTTTCCGGCCCACTCCATCATGGCCGAAGAAGGTGGCGGCATCGATAAGGCCTCCGAATACCAATGGTTCGTCGATCCCGTGGACGGCACCACCAACTTCGCCCACGCCTTCCCGTTCTTCAATGTGACCCTCGGGCTCGCGCGCGCCGGCGAGATGGTCGCCGGAGTCGTCTACGACCCCGTCCGCCAGGAGATGTTCACCGCCGAACGCGGCGCGGGAGCATACCTCAACAACCGCCGCATTCATGTATCGGCTGCCGCCCATGTTTCCGATAGCCTGGCTTCCACCGGATTCCCCAGCCGCAAGCGCCATCACAACATTAATATCCACTTCTACTACCAACTCGCCATGGCCTCCCACGGCGTGCGGCGCACCGGGTCGGCCGCCCTCGATCTCGCTTACGTCGCCGCCGGACGCTTGGATTTCTTCTGGGAGTTCGGACTGAAACCCTGGGATATGGCCGCCGGATCGCTGCTGGTCCAGGAGGCCGGCGGCCGCATCAGCGATATGCGCGGCGCCTCCCACAGCGTGCTTTCCTCCGACACGCTGCTGGCCGACAACTCCCTCCTCCACGACGAAATTATCAGTGCCTTTGACGAGATCTTCCGCGGCAATTTGCGCGTTCCGCTACCTGTCATTTCATAGGCCGTTCATATGGACAAGATATGATAAGCGCAGGTAGAGGATTGCGCCCCGACGGATGGAAACCGCTTCCCGCGCGATACGGCGGCGCAGTCGTCTGCGTCGTCGCGGCCACCATCCTCCGCATGGTGGTCAATCCCTACCTCGGCTCTCGTAATCCTTATTCGGTCGCATTCCTGGCCCTCCTCGTCGCTGCGCGATATCTCGGCACCGGTCCCAGCATCCTGGTCACGGTCGCCGGTGGACTCATCGGCAACTACATGTTCGCCGGACAGGGCCGCTATTTCCAGATGGACGGCTTCGTCCTCGGCTTTTATCTCGTCGCGGCGGTTGTGGCCATCTGGCTCCTCGAAGTGCAGCGCCGCGAACGCGCCAAAGCCGAAGAAAATGCCCGCCTCGCCTCCGAGCGGCTGGCCGCATGGCAACAGGCCGTTGCGGCGCGCGACTCCGAACAGGCGCTCACTGCCAAACTACATGCCATTGTGGAATCCTCCGAAGACGCCATCGTTTCCAAGGACCTCGGAGGCGTCATTCAGAGTTGGAATAATGCCGCGGAACGCATCTTCGGCTACACCGCCCAACAGATGTTGGGCAATACCATGGCACCGCTGCTACCGCCCGATCGCGTCGAGGAAGAAGCCGGCATCATCGAACGGATCCGGTTCGGGGGCAAGGTCAATCACTTCGAGACCGTTCGCATTCGCAAAGATGGCAAGCACATCAACGTCTCGCTGACCATTTCGCCAATCTGCGACGAAGCCGGCAAGGTCGTCGGCGCCTCCCACATCGCCCGCGATATCACCGAGCAGAAGCACATGGAAGAGCAGATGCGCCAGACGCAGAAACTGGAGAGCCTCGGCGTGCTCGCCGGAGGCCTGGCTCACGACTTCAATAACCTGCTCACGGGCATCATGGGAAACGCCAGCCTGGCTCTGGAAGAGGCGAAGAATTCCGCGGGTTTAAACGAACATATTGGCGAGATCTTGCGCTCCAGCGAGCGTGCCGCGTTGCTGGTTCGCCAGATGCTGGCCTATGCGGGCAAGGGCCACCACCTCATCGAACCGCTCGATGTCTCTCAGCAGATCTCCGAAATCGTCCCCCTCATTCGCACTTCCGTCCCTCGCTCTGTTCAATTGGATCTGCAACTAATTCCCGATTCCGCCCGCGTCGATGCCGATCGGTCGCAGTTGCAGCAGCTCATCATGAACCTGGTGATCAATGCCGCTGAGGCCATCGGCGAGCAGCCCGGCACTGTCACCATCGCTACCAGTCACACCCAAATCAACGACGAAGCGCAGGTCGTTTTAACCATCACCGATACCGGCTGCGGCATGGATGAAGCTACGAAGTCGCAGATGTTCGACCCGTTCTTCACCACCAAGTTCACCGGACGCGGCCTCGGTCTGGCAGCCGTCATGGGAATCATCCGCACCCATCGCGGCAACATTTCGGTGGACTCGGCTCCGCGGCAGGGAACTACCGTTACCGTCGTGCTCCCGGCCTCCGCCACCCTCACGCCTGCCGCCGGGCCGGAAGAACCCGTGGACCTGCGCGGATCGGGCCACATCCTGGTCGTCGATGATGAAGATCTGGTCCGCAACCTGGCCAAATTCACGCTCGAGCGCTTCGGCTACACCACGGAATTGGCAGACAACGGCGAAGAAGGGCTGAACATTTTCTCCGCGCGCCCCGGAGAGTTCGCCGCCGTGATTCTCGATCTGACGATGCCCATCATGGGAGGTGAAGAAATGCTGAAGCGCATCCGCCAGATTCGCCCCGATGTCCCGGTCCTCCTCTCCAGCGGCTTCAGCGAAATCGACGCCCTGCGCCGTTTCCACGACCGCGGACTCGCCGGTTTCCTCCAAAAGCCCTACACCGCGACCGCCCTCGGCCGAAAGCTGAAACAGGCCCTCCGCACCTCCAAGGTCCCCCGGTAACGCCGGCCTCAGTTTTCCGTCGGCACCTTCTCCACACGATCGATAACTATGATCTCGACCGGAGCTTTCTGTGCCTGTAGCTTCAATCCCAACCGCTCCTGAAGCGCCGCGGGAATAGGCGGTGCCGCGTCCCCGCCGCTCGCATTCACACCCTCCGAACTCCCCGGCTCATCTTTAAACTTCGGGCCGTCTTTCGCGACCACCAGCGCATACACCGCGATGTCTTTTGTCTCCCGGTGAAACGCCAGCTTAAACCACTCCGCCAGCAGCGTCCGCAGCCGCAAACGATGCTGATCTATCCGCGTCAGCCGTTGCTTTCGCGATGATGTCGTACCGGTCCGTATCCAGCCACGCCGGCCCCGCGACCTGGGCATCCGCCACCCCGTATGCCCGCAGAATGAATTTCAACGTGGCATTCGTGATCGTGAGCGTCCCCCCATCATGCCCAATGTGCGTCCCCGCGTCCCCCGACTGGTTACGCATGGCTTTCTTATCTGTGTCCATGCTGTGTCCATCTGTGGCTCATCTTCTTCCTGCTAACCTGAAACTTGCGCCAGATTACCTTCGAAGTAGTAGCCGAGTGCCCCCACACTCGCGCCCGCGCCGGTCTGCTCCACACCGCCCACGGCACCATCGAGACCCCCATTTTCATGCCCGTCGGCACCCAAGCCACCGTCAAAGGACTCAACCAGCGCGACCTCGCCGACGACCTCGCCGTCTCCATCCTCCTCGCCAACACCTATCACCTCTATCTCCGCCCCGGCCACGAATCCATCCGTAAAATGGGCGGGCTCCACAAATTCATGTCGTGGCCCAACGCCATCCTCACCGATTCCGGCGGCTTCCAGGTCTTCAGCCTCAGCGGCCTCCGCAAAATCTCCGAGCAGGGGGTCACTTTCCAGTCGCACCTCAACGGCGACACCCACACCTTCACCCCCGAATCCACCGTCGACGTCCAACTCGCCTACGGCAGCGACATCCTCATGGTGCTCGACGAATGCACCGAGTACCCCGTCAGCCACGAATACGCCCGCAAGAGCATGGAGCGCACCGTGCGTTGGGCCCGCCAGGCGCACACGCACTTCGAACAGCGCATCGCAACTAGCCCCACCCGCCATGCCCTTTTCCCCATCGTCCAGGGCTCAATGTTCCCCGACCTTCGCCGCGAGTGCGCCACCGCCCTGCTCGATCTCGACACCGACGGCTATGCCATCGGCGGTCTGTCCGTCGGCGAGCCGCGCCCGCTCAGCATGGAAATGGTGGAAGCCACCGAGGATATTCTCCCCCGCGACCGCCCCCGCTACGCCATGGGTGTCGGCATGCCAGTCGAGTTGCCGGAATATGTCGCGCGCGGCGTCGACATGATGGATTGCGTCCTGCCGTCGCGCAATGCCCGCAATGGCTACCTGTTCACCTCCGAGGGCCGCGTCATTATCAAACACGCCCAGTACAAAGAGGACGAACGGCCTCTCGATCCGGCCTGTCAGTGCTATACTTGTAGTACGTATTCCCGGGCATATTTGAGGCATCTCTTCCTGTCCGGGGAAATTTTGTATTCGATGTTGGCCACCCGGCACAACGTCCAGCGGTACCTTGACATCATGCGTGGGATCAGGCACGCTATAGTATCGAATTCATTTCCAGAATACTTGAGGTCCGTCCGCTCGACCTGTGTCGATGCCGGGTAGCCCCACTTGGTAGAACGTGCCCGTAAATCTGTATCTGCAAACGGCGTCGCCCAACTCGTCCCTCCTGGGATTCCTCCCAATTCTCCTGATCTTCGGAATTTTTTATTTCCTTTTGTTCCTCCCCATGCAACGCCAGCGCAAACAGACGCAGAAAATGTTGTCGGCGCTGAAGAATGGTGACGTCGTCGTCACCAGCGGAGGCATCATCGGGTCCATCGTCGCGATCGAAGGCGATGATTCCCTGGTGTTGCGAGTGAAACCGGATAACGTTAAGATTCAGGTTTCCCGCAGCTCGGTTTCGAGTCTCGCTGGCGGCGAGGTTAAGAAGTAGCAAAAACTATCGATTGGCAGTCTGTACACTCCCATGAAAAAGAATTTGAAGTTTCGTACCCTGTTCATTGTTGCGACGATTCTGGTGTGCCTGTTCGGCATCATCGGCGTTCCCAAGTCAGTAGATGAGTTGAAGCGCAACTTCGCCGACAACATCCATCTGGGTCTCGACCTGAAGGGCGGCAGCCACCTCGTACTGGAAGTACAGGTACAGGAAGCCGTCAAAGCCGATGCCGATCAGGTGATCGAGCGGCTGAAGGACGACCTGAAGAAGGAAAACATCACCTGGACTGACATGCAGAGCTCCGATGTCAAGACCACGGACGATGCCGACAAGGTCACGATCAATATCAAGGGCATTCCCTCCAACAACTCCAGCGCTTTCCGCAGTCTGGTTTCGGAGCGCTACCCCACCTACAATCTCACCTCGTTGAATGCCACCGATTATTCGATGAAGATGAAGCCCACGGACCTGTTGGCCCTCGAAGGCGACACCGTCAAGCGCACCGTGGATACCATCATGAACCGCATCAACGGCCTCGGCTTGACCGAGCCCACCGTCACCGAATACGGCAGCAATACTCATGAGGTTCTCGTGCAGTTGCCCGGCGTCGACGATCCGGCCCGCGTCCGCGAGCGCATCGGCACCGCGGCCGTTCTCGAAATCGACGACGTGAAGGACGGTCCGTTCCCCACGAAGGATGCCGCCATGGCGCAGCACGGCGGCGTGCTCCCCCTCAACACCGTGCTCTACAAGGCCAAGCCCCGCGCCGGCTCTGAGGGCGAGCAGTGGTATCTCGTCACCAAGAACCCCGTGATCACCGGCTCGGTGATGCGCAACGCCCGCCCCGGTCAGGACGAAATGCGGAAATGGGAAACCAGCTTCACTCTGTCGCCCGAAGGCGGCCGCCGTTTCGGCCGCTACACCGAGGCCAACGTCGGCAATAAGCTCGCGGTCGTCCTCGACAAGCAGATCGTCAGCGTCGCCACCATTCAGTCCAAGATTGAGGACTCCGGGAGAATCACCGGCCTCGGAAGCGAGCAGGAAGCCGAGGATTTGTCCAGCTATCTGCGGTCCGGCTCGCTGCCGGCCAGCGTCCTGCCCATGCAGGAACGCTCGATCGGTCCCTCGCTCGGCGCCGATTCGATCAAGGAAGGCATGATGGCCGGTATCGTCGGTTTGCTGGCGGTCATCCTCGTCATGCTGATCTACTACAAGCGCAGCGGCATCAACGCCGTTCTGGCGCTTCTGTTGAACACCGTCGTGTTGCTTGCCGCGCTGGCTTATTTCCACGCGGTGCTCACTCTGCCCGGTATCGCGGGCGTAATTCTCACCATCGGTATGGCGGTCGATTCGAACGTTCTAATCTTCGAACGAATCCGCGAAGAACTGCGCTCCGGCAAGTCGATCGTCGCGGCAGTGGACGCCGGGTTCGGTAAGGCTTGGTGGACCATCGTCGACACCCACGTCACCACCGTGGTCTCTTGTGCTTTCCTGTTCCTTTTTGGCGAAGGACCGGTCAAGGGATTTGCGATAACATTGACGATCGGGTTAATTGCGAACATTTTCACGGCAGTTTTCGTGTCGCGCACCATCTTCGATTACGAACTGTCTGGACAGCGTCGCCTGGAGACGCTAAGCATTTAAAGGGATTGATTATTTCCGTCCGAAATACGGGAACAAATTTAAAAGGGCTGGTGTCGAATGTGTTGTAAGCCACCAGCACGGCAAGGTCGATGGAATTATTTAAGAGTACGAACTACGATTTTCTAGGCAAGAAGTGGGCGTTCATCATTGCCTCGCTGGTGTTGACTGTCGCTGGATTGGGAAGCATTTTCTTCTGGCACGGAATCAATTACGGGATCGACTTCAGGGGGGGCGCCATGATGACCGTGAAGTTCGCTTCAGCGCCCGATCTGCAGAAGATCCGCTCCGTCATGGAGCATGCCATCAAAGGTGAAGTCAGCGTAGTCGATTTCAAAGGCGGCACGGCCGTCAACAGCGTGTCGATCGGGACCGAACTGCAGGAAGAGCGGTTGCTCAACCAGAATCGCGATACCATGCAGAACGTCCTGAGCTCCACGTTCGGACAGCCGAACAACGGCAAGCTCGATTTCAACAACGCCAGCCAGCAGGCGCTGGCCGAACGGTTGCGCGATCCGCTGGCGCGCGCCGGCGTTCCGATGAACGATCAGCAGTTCCAGAAGCTCACCTCGGACTTGGTAAACGTGCGCGATAAGCAGTACTCCGGGCTCATCACGGATTTCAATCAATTGTCCTCCGTGCCCGGTATGAATCCTGGTATTATGAACACTCTCCAACAGGAGAGTTATCTCGCCCCCTTCCACATCGGGGAAGTCCAGATGGTTGGACCGAAGGTGGGCAAGGAGTTACGCAGCAAGGCTGTCCTCGCGACCCTGTATGCCCTCGCTGGAATGCTGGCGTATATCGCCTTCCGGTTCGAGTGGATTTACGGCTTGGGCGCGGTGATCGCGGTCTTCCACGATACGATCATCACAGTCGGCCTGATGTCGCTGTTCAACGAGCAGATCTCGATGACGGTGATCGCGGCGCTCTTGACCCTGGTCGGTTATTCCATGAACGATACGATCGTGATCTTCGATCGTATTCGCGAGAATTTGAAGATCTCGAGGCGCGAGCCTCTGGAAAGCGTCATGAACCGGGCTGTGAACCAGACGTTAAGCCGGACCGTCATGACTTCCGGATTGACGTTCCTGACGGTCATCGCCCTGTTCCTGTTCGGCGGTCCCGTACTGCACGGTTTCAGTTTTGCCCTGGTATGCGGCATCATCGTGGGCACGTACTCCTCGGTGTTCATCGCCAGTCCGATCGTTTTGTTCTGGCACAACTACGCCGATCAGCGCAGAAAAACGCCGGCCGCTCCCGTGCTGTCCACTGCTCCCCGGACAGAAGCGGTTCGCAAGGGTTCGACGAAGGCGGTTAAGTAGACTTGGACGCGCAGGCGAAATGGCTTCGGCGCCTGCGTTCGACGGAAAGGAAGTTTTATGTTTGAGCAGACGTTTGTACAGACCGGAAAGACAAACACGACCGCGACGGTGATCGTCTCCACCATCGTGCAGTTATTGCTGATCGGCGTCATGGTCATCCTGCCGATGTGGTATTTCGACTACCTCCCGGCAACCCAGTTGACCAGCATGTTGGTGGCGCCTCCTCCTCCTCCGCCTCCTCCTCCCCCGCCACCTCCGGCAGCTCCCGTGATTCACGTCAAAGTGATTCCTCGCCAGTTCGATGCCGGCAAGCTGATGGCGCCGAAGGTTGTCCCCAAAGACATCGCCAAGATCACTGAAGAAGAGTTGCCGCCTCCCACTTCCGGCGTCGCCGGCGTGGTCGGTGGTGTTCCCGGCGGCGTCGCCGGCGGAACTCCGGGCGGCGTGCTCGGCGGCATCATCGGTTCGGTCCCCTCGGCCGCTCCGCCACCGCCTCCGCCTCCGGCTAAGAAGGAAGAGAAGCCCGCCACCCCGCAACGCATTCGCGTGGGCGGCAACGTCCAGCAGGCGAAACTCGTCCGCCAGCCCAAGCCCGTGTATCCTCCGCTGGCCAAGCAGGCGCGCATTTCCGGTGTCGTCCACCTGAATGCCGTTATCGCCAAGGACGGTACCATTCAAGATCTAAAGGTGATCAGCGGCCACCCGCTGCTGATCCAATCCGCCATGGACGCGGTGAGACAGTGGGTATACGCTCCGACCCTCCTCAATGGAGAGCCGGTCGAAGTTGTGACTCAAATAGACGTGAACTTCACGTTGAGCCAGTAACCCGAAGGTCCTGTTCGGACGTCGGAATAGAAGTAACAAAAATCAACTCGCAGGAGAGAGAACAGAATGTTATTGCAATTGCACGTATGGTCGCTTTATTTGCTCCAGGACAACAGCGGCGTCGGTTGGGACCCCGTTCACCTGTGGGCACAGATGGGTGGACTCGCTAAGGCGGTCGTCATCCTGCTCTTCATCATGTCGGCGTATTCTATCGGCGTCATGATCGATCGCATGATGGCATACAGCGCCGCCCGTAAGCAGTCCCGGCAGTTTGCTCCGGCCGTGGCCGGCGCGCTGCGCGAAGGCAAACTCGATGAAGCCGTGAAGATCGCCGACCGTTACAAGAAGAGCCACCTCGCCAAGGTTGTCGTGGCCGGTCTGCAGGAATTCCAGGCGCACCAGATTAGCTCGGAAATCCCCGGCGAAGAGATCGAAGCTTCCAAGCGCGCTCTCGAGCGTGCCGACGCTATCGTTCACGCCGAACTGAAGCGCGGCGTCAGCGGCCTGGCGACGATCGGTTCCACCGCCCCCTTCGTGGGTCTGTTCGGAACGGTCGCCGGCATCATCAACGCGTTCAAAGGCATTTCGACCGAAAAGTCGACCGGTCTCGGTGCTGTGGCCGGCGGTATTTCGGAAGCCCTTGTGACCACCGCTATCGGTCTGTTTGTGGCTATCCCGGCGGTCTGGATGTACAACTATTTCACCAACAAGATTGAAGCTTTCGACGTGGAAATGGGCAACTCCAGTTCCGAGTTGATCGACTACTTCTTGAAGCGTTCCCAGCGTGGCGCCGGCGCCCGCAAGTAGTCCGGCCCGTGACTGACTAAGGATCCGGCGAGTTGATTCACCGGGAGTCCCCCAAGGGACTCCCGGCTCCTGAGCCGAATCCACGGGGAGAACAAGCATGACGGATATGAAAAAGCGTAAAGAAGCGGTCGCGGTTGCCGACATTAACGTTACCCCCATGGTGGACGTGATGTTGGTGCTGCTGATCATCTTCATGGTCATCACGCCCATGTTGTCGAAGGGTGTCAGTGTGGATCTGGCCAAGACCAAAAACCCCATTGCCATGCCTGCCCAGGACAAGAGCGATGCGGTGACCATCGGCGTTACTCGCGACGGCAAAGTTTATCTGAACACCACACAGTTGCCGGCCGACGATCTGGCCCCCAAAGTAAAGGACCTGCTGACCGGCCGCCTCGATAAGACGGTCTTCATCAAGAGCGATCAGCGCGCCAAGTACGAAGTGGTGCTGGAAGT
>Ga0105240_10008440_pt1 | contig 14735 bp, 10 predicted proteins | sample KBSC54metaG_FD_80426 | JGI IMG/M metagenome (GOLD analysis project Ga0105240, IMG submission 80426) | Corn rhizosphere microbial communities from Kellogg Biological Station, Michigan, USA - KBS C5-4 metaG | ecosystem: Host-associated > Plants > Roots > Rhizosphere > Soil | place: Michigan, USA... | reverse complement strand
ATACATTTGACTCCGCAATGTACACAGCGCTGAATGGCTGAGACCGGGTGGCAATGGGCAGTAGTATACGTTCTCCTCTCATCGGTCTCGCGTACGACCGCCCGAATCTCCTCTTCGGAATATTGATTCATCCAGATAGGGTCACAGGGAGACACCACGCCGCCGGAAGCCAGAATCTTGATGCAATGAGCCCCGCGCCGTAGCTCTTCACGGGTGGCGCGGACCACCTCGTCAATACCATCCGCCACGTGCGCCAGAGCCGTAGTGACACAACACCCGCACACACCGCCCATTTCATGAGCGCCACGGATATCGCCGTGACCACCCGTCATCGACAGGTGCCGCCCCGCGTAGAAAAATCGCGGCGCGCGCAGTAATCCATCGGCTATCGCTTGCGACAGGCCATAGTCGCCTCCACCGACATCGCGGACAGTCGTAAAGCCGCAGTCGAGCGCATGACCTAACATGCGGACGGCATGAGCCGCTCGATATGCTTCGCCGCGCGACTCCGCTTGGCTATCTAGAACGTCTGACGAGTAAGCGTGTATGTGCGCGTCGATGAGTCCCGGCATGAGGGTTCGGCCGGCGACGTCGATAACACGGCTCTCACGGGCGGCGATCGGACGATCTGACACTTCGCGAATCACGCCGTCCTCGATAAGGACCTGCATGCCCTCAGCGCACTCGGCTGAAAAGCCATCGAAAATGCGTGCGTTGGTGAAAACCGTCGTGCTCACTGCCTGTGCGTCCTCTTTGACTTGTACACCACGAAACCCGCGATCGCGTCCAGACACTGCTGCGGCTCATCGCTGCCGATCGAATGGCTGCTGTCGGCAAAAATTCGTAGGTCGGAATCCGGTATGAGCCGCTGCAGCTCTACGGAGAATTCCGGAGCGCAGATCCAATCATGCCGCCCTGCCAGGATCAGCGTCGGCGCCTTGATCGCGCTCAACTCGGGACGCAGATCGAAGCTGCGTAGAAAGCCGCCTGGGCCGTGCGCCCGATTGAGCGGCTCCGGGGCCAGAACTCCGCGATTTACAGCCATCTGGTAGTAAGTCCGATCATACCTGCGTGAATAGAGGGGGCCCATTACGTCGAAGTAGTGACGCAGCTTCTCGGGAGAATCGATCCGGCCGGCGAATAGATCATCGCACATGGCGACTTGTTCCGCCGTACCGCGCTCGGCGACCAGCTCCTTGGCTCTAGCGACGTATCCGGCATGCGCGACCGTGCTGATCAGAACCAGGTGTGAGACGGAATTCGGGTAGCGTGCGGCATGCGCCATCGCGACTTTACCGCCATAGCTATATCCAATGCTCACGATCGGTCCGAGGCCGAGATGCAGCCTTAAAGCCTCCATGTCTGCGACGTTCTCGTCTAGAGTGTATTTGAGCGAATCACCTCGCGCCGAACGCCCCTGACCGCGGTGGTCGAAATAAACGAGCTGCATTTTTTCGGCCAAAGCCCCGAAGCGTGCTTTGAATCCGGTGTGATCACTACCAGGGCCACCATGCACTAAAAACGCGGTAGGCCGCTCCCGCATCTGCGATCCATCTGGTACTAGGCCCGCGCCATCTATGTCAAAAAAAATCTCGGTATCGCGGATCCGAGCACGCATGAAACCTCCAAGGCCGCTTCAGCGTGTCGGGTCACACGCGGGAGTAACGGTGTCGAGATAAAAGACCGCATCGAAAGCCCCGCGAGCGGGCAACTCGAGCAAAACCTGGTAGTTAGGTGGCAGCTTGAAGCCGTGCCCGATTTGGCGCTCCTGGTTCAGCCCACCGGCAACATCAGCCGGCGCCGTATGCAAGTTCAACAGGAAGAGCGGCATACCCACATCTTTGGCGAGCCCATCTAGTGAGTCTGCCGCTACCTGCGGCAGTTCCTGGCTGAACGATTGGCAGCCGATGGATCCGCCGCCGATCAAATTGCCAATGACAAAGAGTTGATCACCGTAACGACGGCGCAGATATGTTCCTGCAACGGTATGCAGGTAAACACCAGGCTTCGCGCCGCCGGAACTCGCTCCGTTGCCCAAAGGGCACCAACGCCACTTGACCGCCGCGGTACTGAGATGACCGTTATGCGCGTAAACCAGAATTTTGCCGGACGGGCCTTCCCGTTGGAAAATCCATTCGAGGTTATCGGCTTGGGCCCGGTCGCGCAGATCCGACGCCACATCCAGGAATTTCTGCTGCTCGCTGGTGGCCTGCCATTCCAGCGGACACTGGCGTAACCAACCATCAACCTGACGAGCACCGATCGCGGCGCGTAGCGCCCACTGATAATCCTCCAGCGATGTGGCTGCCGTGTATGGCGCTTCACGCGCTTCTAGCAGCGCCACTAGATCCGCGACGCTCGAGGTCAACACATCGCGTTCGGTCTGAGACAGTCGGTGGTAACCAGGGGCCGATGTCGGGCTGTAGAGATCGAAGCGCAGATTCGGCAACAGGCGGTCGATGCGCTCGTGAAAAGTCGCGGCGGCTTCCCGATCGACACGCTCGAGAAACTGCAGCGTTTCGACCAACGCTGTATCGACACCTCGATTGGCGTGGGGATTGCTGGGGCTTCCTGGAACGTCAAAGCCGTAGAAATTGACTTTACGGGCACACCGCGGATCAGCATTAAACTGTCTCAGCCAGCGCACCAGATCATGGTTTTGCGGCAGCTTGTCGAAGGTCCAACTGATGCCGTTGGCGACAGCCGTGGCGAGATCACCTGACCCGTCTCGCACGTAATTGTACACAGCCCGACTCTCGACCGTGCCCGACTCAATCGCAACAGCCGTGAAGCCCTTCTGCTCCACCAAGTATTGCAATAAGCGATTGCGAAACAACATCGGCTCGGCGCCGAAGTGATCACCTTCACCCAACGCGACCACACGGGCGTCCCCGATCATGGCACCGAGCGCCTCGAGGTCCTTCCAATGCGTATCCGCTGCAACTGTCGCCAGTGGGGTCAGAGACTGTCTGGCCCAGCCAAGAAAGGCCGCCCGGTCTGAACTCGTCGGCGTCATGAGCTGCTTCCTTCACAAGGAGACATCGACGCTCAAACCCACCGTCCGCGGCTGCAAAACCGTCGCCAGCGGAGCGTAGTACCTCAGATAAGCGTACTCGTTCGTTACGTTCTTGCCGTAGAGCCGGACAGTCAGCCGGTCGTTCCTAACTCCGAGCGACAGGTCGAGAGTATCGTACGAGGCCAGGTGGAGGTAGTTGCCGTCGCCGGCGATCAGGTGATCGGGGAAATCGGCGTTACGATCTCCAACATAACGCCAGACGAATCCAGCAGTGAGCGCATACGAACCCACCAACGGATGAGTCCAGTCGCCGGTAACCGCGCCGCTCCATTGCGCTGAGAGCGGTAGGCGATCGCCGTCGGAGCCGCCCACGCCGGGTGCGTTGGCAGTCAACCGGGCATTGTCATAGACGACATTCGCACCCAGGCGCAATTCCGAGGTCAATGCGTATTCCGTGCTTAGCTCCACGCCGTCGCTAACGGCGGTCGCCGCGTTGCCGGTATAGATAAGGTGCGCGGATGTGTATTGGCCAAGTTGGATGTTGTGCCAGTCGATATAGAAGGCGTCGACGTTGAGAAGCAACCGCTTGTCGAGGAGCTCCGACTTCATGCCGAGCTCGTAGTTGACGAGTGTATCGGCCGAAAAGGTATTCGGGGCGCCGGCTACTCCGGCATTGGACCCGCCAGGCCGGTAGCCAGTAGCAACACGGGCATAGATCATCGCGTCCGGTGAGAAGTGGTAGCGTGTGCTTCCGGAGTAGGTAAACACACTTTCCGAGGAGTTATAGACCGGCGTACTAAAAGAGGGCGTGCCGCCGAAAAGGTAGCCTCCGGTGCCGTTGGTACCTAAGCCTACTGTCTCCACAGTCTGCTTGTTGTGGCTGTAGCGGATGCCGGCATTGACGTCCCAAGACGAGCTCAGCTCGTAGGTGGCATTACCGAATATGGCGCTCTCTTGGAACCGGCTCGAGCGCAGAATGTTGTCGAATGGGTCATAGGTCGGATCCGGCTGTCCCGTCACGGAGTCCAGCGCCTGGATGTGCTCATACAACGCCGCATGCTCGTTGGTATAGAAGCCACCCAGAACCCACTGAAATGGCTGGTGCTCCGGGGAGGCTAGACGCACTTCCTGTGAGAATTTTCGTAGACCCGGAGCGTCTTTGGCCGGAACCCGGTCGCCCGTGGAGGCGAAGAACGGATAGACCGTCGCATCCGAGAACCACTCGTTATCGGCGTGCGAGTAGCCGGTCACGGAGGTCAATGTCGCCCAGCCGAAGTCATACCCGATATCGGCGGAATACAACATGGTGCGCGTCTTCAGGCCCGCCGGGTCGAACAGCCGCGTGGTGAAATTACCGTAAACAGGCTGGCCGGCCGCAGTCAGCGGAACCTCGGCGAGGCTGTTGAAATCCGACTGATTCATGAGGGCGCTGAGCTTGACAGACAACCGCTCGTCCGGCCGCCACAAGAGCGCGGCGCGCGCGCTGTCCTGAGTTCCGTCATTAATGGCGTGGGTGCCATCGACAACATTGGCAATAAAGCCGGGTATGTGTGTATGAGCGGCACTCACACTCACACCCAGCTCGCCGGGAATCACCGCGAAGTTGGCATAGCCCCGAAAGCCATAGCCTGCTCCAGAACCGCCATCGACGCTGGAGACATCGGCCCCGGCACGGAACGAATTCTTGTGCAGGTCGGGTGTGCTCAACACATATTTGAGCAAGCCGCCCATGCTACTTGCGCCGTACAAAGTACCCTGTGGCCCTTTCAACACCTCGACTCTGTCCAGGTCGTACGGCAGCAAGTCGAGTCCGAAAGAAGCGCCATACGCATAACTGGAGCTCGATCCGGTCGGAATGCCATCCACGTAGATCGCGGCGGTCATGCTGCCGAACAGATTGCCAGTGGTAATGCCTCTCAGAGTGACTGTTTGGAAGCCCGGAGCGCCGGCACCGTCGACCTGCAAGCCGGGTATTGTGGCCGCATAGTCGCTGAGTTGAGTGGCTCCGTAGTTGGCAAGCCGGTCAACGCTAAGGGCGTTGACCGACAGCGGCACGTCCTGGATTCTCTCGGTGCGTTTCTGAGCGGTGACGACGATCTCCTCCAGTTGCCCGGACGCCGGCGTCTGACCGGCAGCTCCCGAACCGTTGGTGGTTATGGGAGCGGCGCCCGCAGATGTTTCCCGATCCGTCTGAGCCAGCCGAAGGCCGCTCCGATTGGATTTCTCTGTATTGTCATCGGCGTTGGGCTGTGGTGTTTCGCTCGTCCGAGGATGTGGCTGTTTGCCCGTAGCGGCCGGCTTGATGGGCTCGATGGCAACGGTCTTCTCGTCCACAAAACGATAAGTTAGGCCGGTGCCCTCCAACAGTCGCTGCAACGCTTCCTCGGGAGTGAATTCCCCAACTACGCCGGCCGTGCGCCGGTCGTTGACCTCCTCCGAGACATACACCACTTGGAAATTGCGGTCCTTGGCGAGCGCCTGTAAGGCGGAGCCTAGCTGTTGGGCCGGAATGTTGGTTTCACGCTTTACCGCCGCACGCACGTCGTCGGCAACGGCGAGCCCGATGACGGATAAGGATACTGCAGTCACTAACACGCTCAGACGCATAAGTAAAACGCCCCCTTTTATGAGGTTAGTTATCGCCGCAGCGCTACTGCGCGACGGCCCTATGCGTGAAAAGAGCGTGGTGTGGTCGATTGGTTACCCCTTCACTGCGAAATATTTCCGGCGATCCGGATGGCGGCTCCGTCCTCAGTGACGCGCACATCGGGGCGGGAGCGCAGAAAGTGGATCAGCGAGTTGGGATCGGTGGAGGAGAACACACCGCTGATGTGGAAGTCAGCGGGCTTGGGAGCGTCGATAACGATCTGGCGGTCGTTGTAGCGGTTGAACTCTTCGGCGACTTCGGCGAGGCTGGCGGAGTCGAAGACGATCCGGCGCTGAGTCCAAGCTGTCGCCGCCGCTATGTTGGGGTGATCGGCTTTCTTCGGTACGTCGGTGTTTATAGTGAGCTGCTCGCCGGCCGAGAGAAGGAGTTCGTGCAGCTCGTTGCGCCGATTAGCCGGCGGCGCGTCCGGGGATGCAGCGGTGCCGGCGCCCTCCATCGGTTGCGCGCCCGCGGTTGTAGTGCCCCGTTCTGGGCTAGTCACCGCGACACGTCCCTCAACCACTGTCACGACCAGTCCAGCTCGTCTTCGGTAGACGTCGAACTGTGTACCGACGGCGCGAACGTGCGTGTGGCTTGCATCGACAATGAACGGACGCACGGAATCCTTAGCCACATGGAAGAGCGCCTGACCTTCCAGGAGCTCCACTTCGCGCTCGGTTTTTGTATAACGCACTCTGACTTTGGACCTCGAATTGAGTTCGATGGTCGAGCCGTCGGCGAACGCAAGAGAGCGTTGCTCTCCTGTTGAAGTTGAGTACACGTTGCGCTGACCGTAGAGCCATGTTCCCCCGGCGCAGGAGATCGCGAGCAGGGAAGCGGCGATCGCATAGGGTCTCGCGGTTTTTCTCGCCTTGGCGGCCGTCGGCGCCAATAATGGCGGCGGCGCCGCGGCTGCCCGTGCAGTTGCGGGCTCGCTCGCTCCTGCGCAGAGTTGGATCACGTTGCTTTCTGGGTCCTGCGCCGCTTGAGCGATAAGAGTGTCGAGGTCCCACTTCTGCTGCGGATCGAGCACGGGACCTTCATTCCAGATCGCTGCAATTTCCAGGTAGGCGCCCAGATGCTCCGGCGACTTTCGTAACCATTCATCGAACGCGCGGCGCCCCACATCGTCGAGATCTCCTCCGCGACATTCCACGAACCAAGTGGACGCTTCCTCGTAAATCTGTTGATTCAAGTTGGGTTGAGGCCGATCCATCAGGGCGCTCCTACTTCGCCTTCTCAAGCTGCTGGCGGAAGTGAATCAACGCTTTCATCAGGTATTTCTTCACCATCGGCCGCGTCGTCCCGAGGCACTCGGCGATTTCGTCGAAGGACAGCCCATCTCGACGCGACATCAGGAACGTCGCGCGAACTTTGGGTGAGAGTTGGTCCAGCGTACTCTGTAGCTGCTCGAGGCATTGGTGCGCGTGTACTTCCATGGCCGGGTCGCTGGCGTGCTGCCGGGATGTGAGCATTCGCGCGAGCTCGGCCGAAGGCGGCGCGGCCGATTGCTTCAACGTGTGCTGATGCACGACGTGCTGGGCAACCGTAAATAGGTAGGCCTCAGGCGATCGAACCGATTCGATATTCGGCACACGCAGCATCCGCAGGTAAATCTCCTGCGCAATGTCCGGCACGTCGGCAAACCTGCGGACGCGCGTCAGCAGAAAGCGGCGTAGCTGCTCGCCGTGACTAGCGACCAGGCTGGCGACAAATTCTTGGGGATCTGGCTCTCCCAATCGCAAGCTCCCGGTTTAAGGGGTCCAGCTTAAAAGAGCGCGGGCCGGCGGTTTAGTAACCCCCCGGAAATAGTTTTTTTGCTCCGGCCAGCTACGCCGGCCGCCATTTCAGCGAAAAATGAATCCTTTCCGCAGCGGATCGTTCGGATCGAACCAGAACTCCTGCTGGCCGGTAAAGTGCGCTGTTCCCGAGACCTCAGGGATCACGGCGGCATGCGGCCCGAAGGATGCCGGCTTCACCGCCTGCACCGTCATGGTGCTACCCAAAATACTCTCAATAGTGATTTTCTCACCTAGCTTCAGCTCATTCTTGGCATAGTGCAGCGCAGCGCGAGCGCTAACTCCAGACCCGGTGGGGGAGCGGTCGACCTCTCCTTCAGCGAAGACACACACGTTACGGCTGTGATAGCGGCGCTCGAGCGGCGGTCCGGTGAAGATCGTGCCGTACAGAAAGCTCAGGTCCGACTCAAAGGGGTGCTCGATGGGAATCGCAGCGGCCACAGCGTGTTTGATACGGCGGCCTGCGTCGATCAAACGGCCGTAATGAGTTGCATCCAGTGTCAACCCGAGAGACGGACCATCCACAATCGCATAGAAGGCTCCACCATAGGCGATGTCGAAACGCACCTTGCCGAAACCATCAACCTCGACGTATTCATCTCGTCTATACAAAAAGGAAGGCACGTTGTGAAAGGAACTCTTGGCAACGCCGCCCGACTCGAGGTGGGCGCGCGCCTCGATGCGCCCCGCCGGCACATTGAACGAGACTGCCGGCCCGCGCACTGCGCCCGATTCAACTGCAAGTTTGGTGAGCGCGATGATGGCGTGGCCGCACATGGTGCTATAGCCTTCGTTGTGTAGAAAAAACACATCGAAGTCAGCATCCGCGGACGAACTGATCACCGCGCCGTACATATCGGCGTGACCGCGTGGCTCGAACATCAGTCCGGTACGCAGGTGATCATAGTGCTCCCGAAAATAGCGACGCTTTTCCAGCACCGTGTTGCCTTTGATTGCAGGCAGGCCGCCGGTGATGACGCGCAGCGGCTCCCCTCCCGTGTGCATGTCGAGAGTGGTAATAACCGTCCAGTCTTTGGGAGGCCGCCAGCTCAGGCCGGCGCGCTTGGTGTCGCTCATGTTGGTAACGATTCCTACGATTTCGTCAGGCTGACGTGCTGATACGCGTTTAGGCTGGGTGGGCCCGCGCTGACCCACGATTCGATCGCTACCGCCTGCGGCCGCAGTGCTGAAATCATGGAGCCGGTCGTGAAGTTGATCACACCCGTCAGCGCGCTCACCCGGCCCCCAACGCGCACCCGCGATACGGGATGATCGGGATCGTCCGTCGAGGACAAAGCCGCCTGGATCGCTTCGAGGCCGGGATCGCCGCCGCTTAAACGGCGGACGAGGCAATTCAGGCGCGTTACGGTGTTGGTCGCATCCCCTGTGGGGGTGCCTTTGTCCTGCGCCAAAGGATGATTGGTGTGCAGCACGCGGGCGGGGTCCGGCGCGTGATACTCGAACACGCCCGCGGCCGACGCTTCGAACGAGCGAATACCGGCAGGGTCTGCAATCAAATAATGTTGGCCAGTAGCATGGGGGATGCTCTTGAGAATCCGCGCGGCCTCCTGCGCATTGTCCGCCTGCAGCAGCCTGCGGATCACAAAGGCAACCGGCACCCCAACGCGCGCGCTCGCCAGCTGCGGCAGGGAGTTGACACAAACACCCACTCCATGAGAGTTCACGCCGAGCAATCCAATCATGCCGCCGATCGTGAACACCAGCGCACCTGGCTGTGCGCCATGGGGGCCTATGCGCATCAGGATCTGATGGCCGTCGGTGAAGTCGCCCAGATCCATGTTCTGGCCAATCCAGGTCGTTCCTTCACGGGCATGGATAGCGACACTACTGCACTTCTCAAGCGCCGCAGCCTTGGCACGAAATCCTGGACGATAAGCCCACTCCTCGTCCATGAACTGCGACGCCAACACCAACTCCGGCGGCTGCGCGGCCCCGGCGGCGATTGCCTGCGCTTCCTCGAGCAAGTCGGGAGTGTGCTTGCGGATGTCAGTTATGAAGTCCGTATCACGCAACATGGCAGCGACATATGCCCGCGGATCGCCAACTCCACCGGTCGCTAGACTGTCCAACCAGGCGGACAGGTACGCTTTAATCTGCTCACGCCTACGCTCGCCGAATTCCCTGCCGCGCGTTTGCGCGTCATCGGCCAGGTCCACAATCCCGATCGCCATCGCTCGCAACCTCCGACGTGCTGCCGCTACGTTTCAGAAAGCTCTGTACGGGCTTGCCTCTGGGTCGACGCATGCGGAAAGTGACGTCTTCCCAATAAGAATGTGGCGGCGGTGAGACCTGCTGTCGCCACACATACAACCGATAGAGCCTTGCCGATCATGGCAAGGCCGCCCATTGCGCCGGCGAGCAAACTCACGATCGGCGGGCCTAGTGCGAGGGCGAACAGTATTTCGGCGGCCACCAAAACGGACATGCACAAGCCACGCAGCTCGTTGGGAATCACGATGGTAAAGAGTGTCATTCCCATCAAGGCAACCGCCAGTATGATGGTCATGGCCGCGACCAGCAGGGTGCTTGCCGCTGCGAAGCCCGGCACAAACGCGAACATTCCGGCAGGTATGCTTAACAGTGACAGGACGATAAGCACTGAAACCGTCCTGCGTGGTCCCCCGGTGCGCTGGCAATAATCTGCCAACGGGCCCCCCAGGATCGGGCCGAGGATGCCGCTCAGCAACGACCCCATGGCCATAATGTTGCCAATCTGGTCTGGTGGCAAAGTGTAGCCACGCGCGAGCATGGGCGAAGCCCAGATGAGTATTGCCCCCACCGCGAGCTCGGCGAGAATGATTCCAATGACCAGCGGGATGATCATGGCACGGTAATGCCGCAACTCGTGCCAGACCTGCTTTAAGGTTGGATTTTTGATGGCAATTCCAACCCGCGGTGGCTCGCGCAGCGCCAACATTAAGAGCGTTGCCGGAACTACGGGAACGACGAGCCACAGCATGGCTGAGCGCCAGGCATCCGGGGCGGGGCCTGACATTGCCAACAGAGATCCGCCCCAGGCAAAGGCTCCCGAGTTTCCAACGACTTGGCCGATGACAACTGCCGTAGTCACCAGGCCGCGTTGTGCTGCTGAATATAGATCGGCCAGCACAGAGAAAACGATAGGAACGATACCGAGTCCCATCACTCCGGCGAGGCAACGCGCAAAGAGCAACCAACCGAAGTCCCGTGAGAACGCGGTAAGGAGGCTGCCAATGAGGCTAAGCAAGACAAACAATTGCAACAGACGCGCGCGCGAGGAGCGATCGATGAGCAGGCCGAGCGGGATGGCCGCAAGAGTCACCGGGATACCGATAACAGGACCTTGTAGCAACGCCATCTGATTGTCGGTGAGCGAAAGGGCAAGCCGCATGGCTTCCTGCAGCGGGCTCACCGCCGTACGAACGTACCCGGCCACTGCCATCGCCACCGCAAGCAGGAAAAGCTGGAAGCCGCGTTTCACAATCTAAAGGGGATGGGGTCCGGCAGGCGCATCGCAGCGATGATACATCGTTACGAAGCCCGACGAGCCGGATTCTGCCCTTTCCAGACCCCGAGGGGAAAAAACGCGGTCCAAAGCGGGGAAATCTTGCGCTTTCACCCGCCGCAAACTTCAGCGAACACCCGAAGCGCATTCTCGCCCAGGATTCCCCGAATTTCCTCGTCCCCGTAACCACGCTTGACCAACCCACGTGTGATATTGGGTAGATCGCGGCAATCATCGAAACCGACGAGCCGATCCGTTACCTCAATACGATGCTCCTGGCGAAACCCAAGGCTGCCGGCTTCGGGCTCGAGCGTCGACTTCAGCACGTCGTCGGGAGCCTGCATGGGCCAATCCGTTCCGATGGCAACATGACGCCAGCCAACGAGATTCGCGATATAGTCCATGTGATCCAACATGCACCCCAACGCCGAAGGCCGTTCCCCGCAGAGAAAGAACGGCACGGCAACCACTCCTATTACGCCGCCGGTGTCGGCTATTGCGCGTAACGCGTCATCGCTTTTTCCGCGTGCGTGGTCATAGACCGCGCGAGCAGCACTATGGTTGGCATTTACAGGCTGCTTCGAGAAGCGGCAAGCATCCATGGTAGTCTGGTGGCCACAGTGACTCACATCGATAATGATCCCGATATCGTTGCAATGTTTTACAACATCGACCCCGAACATAGAAAGGCCCGCGTCGACTCTCTCCGTGCAGCCGACTCCAACATTGTCCATGCAGTTATAAGTTAGCATGAGCGACCGCAGTCCGTGTGCGTAAGCCGTGTCGATGACACCAAGATCGCGCGGCACCGGAATGAATGGCTGCCAAAACCCATAACAGGCGATCGTCCCTGCGCGTTTGGCTTGGCGAATTTCCTCCGCGGTTGTCACGTACCGAAGCCAAGGGAGGTCCGCATAGCGTCCTGTCAGAGACTCCCACTTGTTTGCCAGAAGATGATGACCGTCGTGAACCGGCACGTCATACGTCCCGCAGGTCAACCCCGAAGCCCGCAGCCAGTCCCATAACAAATCGGATTTGCCGAGTTTGGACATTTCAAAGGGCCAAAAGAATGCTTCTGCCAGGCCATCGAAGCCACCGCCCGCCGTTGCCATTTTGGCGCGGAAATCGCGCTGCAGTTCCTGGGGGTAGTGGGCGAAGATATTACCGCCGGCCCCTTGTGAGACCAGATCGACGATGATGCTTTCGCTATGTAATCGCTGGGCCCGGACCTCCTGAGCAGCGCTTAGCTTGAAATCAAAGTGTCCCGGATCGCCCGCGAGGGTACCTATCATGGCCGAACCTCAACAAGTTCTTTGAGGCCGATGAGCTCTGCGGCGAAGCGGCGCTGGTCGTCGGCGCCAGGTGTGGAAATCTGGCAGTACACGTCATATTCCAACAGCGTTGCATCATTTAGTGGAGTCAGCCGCCAGGTCACAAACCCAACGAGTGTGCCATCGAGTGCATTTAGCCTTAGCGTGCGGCGTCGTTCGGTAAGCAACTCGACGTTCTCGGCGCTGAATAGAATGTTCTGCGGCTCCTCTGCCATGGCAGCAGTAAACCGGGCAGCAGCACCGCTCGTGCAACCCGCGCTCGGCCTCAGCTGCGCGCCTGTTTTCCAAGTGTTTGGATCGAGGATGTAGGGCCAAATTTTGGCCGGTAGCGCCGCGATGAGCACCTGATTGTGGGTCACGAGATCCATCAACACCGGTTCTTGACGTGACGTTCGAACCACCCGGTAAGCTTCATCAGCAAATAATCTTCCTCGACACCGGTGAATTGGTGGAATGCTTGAGGAACGACGACGAATTCATGATCGACGCCCGCCTCGATCAGGGCCCAGGTCATTTTCATGGCAGAGATAATGACCAGATCGTCGCAAGTTCCAGCGAGGATCATGAGCCGTCCTTTTAACTGCGCGGCTTGCTTGATGATGTCGGCCTTCTCGTAGGCAGCCTTGTTCTGTGTTGGGAGGCCGAGGTAGGGCTCATAGATGATGGCGTCCCACGGATCATAGCCGGGCGCGTATGACACCGCGGCGAGATAGGTGTCGGGAGCCTGGAGCAACGCGCACGTCGAAAAATAGCCGCCCCAAGAATGACCCATGATACCGACGCGAGTTGCATCCATCCAAGGGTGGCGCTCGCAAAGTTGCCGAATACCACCCACGTGGTCCGCAATGCCGGCCGTCCAGTTGCCGTAAACGACGTCATGGAAATCTTTTGACCGGCCGGGCGTGCCGCGCGCATCGAGACATACGACGATATAGCCGAGTTGCGCGAGAGCCCACGGCAGTCTCATCGTAATCATCATCGACTTGTCGATCGCGAAATAGCGCGGCGCCTCGACGGTCTGCGGACCGCCGTAGATGTATTCGATAACAGGATACGATCGCGATGGATCGAAATTGAAGGGCTTGTACATGACACCCCAAAGGTCGGTGGTGCCATCGGCCGCCTTTACTGTGTATTCTTCGGCGGGCGTATATCCGACGGATCGCAAACGCGAAATGTCCATTTCGGACAGCGTACGGATCCGTTTGCCGTCGGCCTTTATGAGATCCGTGCGCGTAGGCCGGTCCAGCGTGGAGTGTGTATCCAGGAATGCCTGGCCTTGGGGCGCGAATTCCGCTGAGTGAATTCCCTTCTCACGTGTTAGTTGCTCGACCTTGCCGCCGTTGAGCGGAACACGGCATACGTGCACATCATAGGGGCGCTTTGTATCGATCGAGGCTGTAAAGTAGACAAAGCCATCGTGCCCGACATGCGTGATCTGGTCCACCGGCCAAGGGCCAGTGGTGAGTTGACCGAGCAGTTTGCCTTTATCATCGTACCGATAAAGATGATTCCAACCGCTACGGGTACTGAGCCACAGAAAACCACTGCCATCCGGCAACATGCGGAAACCGTGTTCGCTAGCGAACACGGCGTCGTGCTGTATCTTTACAAAAGTTGCGGCACTTTCGGTCAACAAAGAACGGACCGCACCTGTCTCCCGGTCCGCCGCGACAATGTCCACGCGCCTAAAATCGCGCGTGTAGATGATGACGAATGCCTCCGATCCCGAGGGATGCCATGCTAACAGCTGGATGTAACGGTCCTCGATCTCCGGTAGATCGATAGATGTCAGCCGCCCAGCGCGCACATCAACGAACACCGGCTCGGTGCGGTCAAGCCTGGCTCCGGCTTTTTGACAGCGTAGGTACTCCACGTCCTCGAATGGCTTCAGCCAATTGATGCGCGGCAAACGGAATACCCCGCTAACATCACGCCGGTAGGCAAACAGCGTCAAGCTATCCGGCGACCAGGGGTTGACTACACGGAAACTGACTCGCCTGCCGGACGAGACCTTGAAGCGCTGCCATTCGATCTCCCAATACCGATCGGGTGTGCCATCGGAAGTCAATTGCTGCTCCGCCCCATCCCGGGCGCGGGTGGCGCGGATCACAATGTTGTTATCGCGAATCCCTGCGAACCATTCACCGTCAGGTGAGAGCTGTTCCGGAACGCTCATTTTGAGCGCTAAATACTCCGCTCGGTCCCAAGTCCGTGGCATCGGCTCATCCGTAGACACCCATCCCAGCGCTTGCGAAAAAGGGTCCAGATTTCCCGCGCGCTCCACTTCGCTTGTTGCGGGGTCCATCTGCCAGTACGCTCCATCGTAAATAAAAGCCACGCGCCCATCTCTGGTCGGCTTGAAGGTATCAAATGGCAAACCGCGGAAGGGCGGTTCGTGTCCGGTTGCCGCGGTCAAGGCGGCTCTAACTGCGGT
>Ga0105240_10008439_pt1 | contig 14736 bp, 10 predicted proteins | sample KBSC54metaG_FD_80426 | JGI IMG/M metagenome (GOLD analysis project Ga0105240, IMG submission 80426) | Corn rhizosphere microbial communities from Kellogg Biological Station, Michigan, USA - KBS C5-4 metaG | ecosystem: Host-associated > Plants > Roots > Rhizosphere > Soil | place: Michigan, USA... | reverse complement strand
TGGATCACGCGCGGATGACTGAGATTGAGCGTATTACCCGTGCCGGTATCGTTGATGTAATAACGCTTCTGGTCGGGAATGAGCCGGTAGTACGACGCGTTGTCGATGCCTTTGAAGCTCAACGTCGGCCCGCGCTCATTGCCTTCTGCTGTGTGGTTGTAAACCACATCGAGAATCACCTCGAGCCCCGCATCGTGAAAGCGCGCGACCATCTCTTTGAATTCGGCAAGTCCGCGGCCACGATCCGAGACATAGCGCGGATCGGCTGCAAAGAAGCCGATGGAGTTGTAGCCCCAGTAATTCGTGAGTCCTTTGTCGAGCAGATGACTATCGTTGATGAAGGTGTGAATGGGCATGAGCTCGACGCTCGTTACACCCAACGACTTCACGTAGTCGATGACCTCGGCGACCGCAAGACCGGCGAAGGTGCCGCGATAGGGTTGTGGAACCGCGGGATGGAGCTTCGTAAATCCACGCACGTGCATTTCATAAAGAATGGTTCGATCCCACGGCACGAGCGGATTTCGATTCTGCTTCCAATCGAAGCCTTGATCGACGATCACGCACTTGGGCATGAACGGCGCGCTGTCGCGTTCGTCGAAGGTCAGATCGTCGCCCTCGGCGCCGAGGGTGTAGCCAAAGCACGCGGGGTCCCACTTCAACTCGCGCACATGCGCGCGCGCATAGGGATCCAACAGCAGTTTATTGGGGTTGAAACGATGACCTTGCTCGGGTTCGTACGGTCCGTACACGCGATAACCGTAGACCGCACCCGGCCGCAAATCGGGAATGTAACCGTGCCAAATTTCGTCCGTGTATTCAGGTAACTCGATGCGCTCCAGCTCTTTCTCGCCCGCGCTGTCGAACAAACACAGCTCTACTTTGGTCGCATTAGCCGAGAACAAAGAGAAGTTGACGCCTTTGCCGTCCCAAAACGCGCCGCGGGGATGCGGCAACCCTTCGCGCAACTGCATCGTGATCCATCCGAAGAACCAGGAGATGTCAGGAACGCTGGCGGCGAGACAACGTTCCGTGTTGCCCCCCACCCTAGCCCTCCCCCGCTACGCGGAGGAGGGGACCAGAGCAACATCCATTCGCGCAGTGGACATGCAGGGGAGAGAACACCCCAGAACCGTTGTTGATTTGTCCCCTCCCCCTGCGAAGCGGGAGAGGGTTGGGGTGGAGGCAATCCGTTTGCACTCGAGCTCACATACTTGGCTTATCACCCGTGAAGTATGTAATCGCATAAGCCTTGAGTGTGCTGTCGGCTTGCGGCGTGCCGTAAACCTTCACACGTGTGCCGGCCACCAAGTTGGTAGTGAGCGTGTTCAGCCCTGTTGAAGTGGTGATATCTACAGGGCTCACTGTCACGATGCCGTTGCTGCGATCGACCTGGTAAACCAGCGTGGCCGAGCCGGAAGTAGAGCTCACGTCCACCGTCAGAGGCGAGGTGCCGTCGAGCGCCGTCGTGATAAACGCATTGCCGGCGAAGCCCACCGATACGAGGCGTAGCGCCAGCGGCGTGGGCTCGAGAATGACCTGAGGCGCAGTCCATCCAGCGGGATTTGCAGGATCATTCCATTTGGCCGACGTGAATCCCCAAGCATTCACGACACCACTGGTCGCGGCCACAAAGTCATTCACAGCGTTCGTGCCGCTCGTCACTAAGGTCGGATAGGCGAAATCCCACCACTTGAAGCCGCTGATCGGATTGCCTTGCGCATCCTTGCCGTTCGCACTCGAAGGCGAAATGTAGTCGAGCTGAACGGTGTAATCGTCCTGGGTCGAGAGAGGCGAGAGCACGAAGTTGCGCGTGTAAGTGAAGCCCGTCGTATTCGCATTCGAGATCCTGCCATCGTACGCGGCAGTCTCGATGTCGACGGTCTGAGCCACCAATTGTGCTGCGAGAGGATCGACCACGCTCGCATGAATCTTGAAGCCCCGCACCAAATTGTGATTCGTGAGAAAGCTCGTTCCGGTGGCAATCGGCGTCGTGTCGCTCAACGCGCTTTCCGGCGTTCTGAAGAAGAACTGAGTATTGGCGTCGACCGTGAGCTGCACTGCCCTGCCGGCTTCGTTGGCGACGACGATGCGGTTGTTCGCCGTATCGACGTGCAACACGTGGCCTTCCGGGCTCACCCAAACATTGTTGAAGCTGCTGCTTGCCCAAATACGCGTCGCGACCAGCGTACCGTTTTGCTGATATCGAGCAGCGATGCGCACATACTTGCCGACGAGCGCCGCACCGTCGGTTGCAAAGCTCTTGATCGTGGTGGCGGTCTTGGCATCGACATCGTAGAAGAGCGTGCCATTGGTCCCATCGGCCGATATCTGCAAGGACTGTGCGGTTGCAACCGATGTCTCAGGTGTCTGTACGGGCAACGCCGGCAGCACTTTGTTGATCGTGATCGACGCAGTGTCCTGTGATACCTGCGTCACGGTGCCGTAGCTGTGTCTCAGCACGAGGCGCGTAATGTCGGCCACGGGATGATGACGCACCGGTCCATTGAAATTCAGCGCCCAAATCGTCGCCCCGACCGGCAACACGTGATCGACGAGGAACGCCGGATGCGACAAATCGAACTCGAGATCGAGCGCATTGCTCGACGTGGTGGTCACCGTCAGCGGCGTTGCAAACGACACGTTGATCGCCGCGGTTGCATTGGATTGCGAACCTTTCGCCCCTTGCACTTGAATCTGCGCAGAAGGCACTGTCGCACCCGCGGTGCCTGCGAATCCCGTTTCAGGCTCTGCCGATGCGACCAGCAACACGTCAGCCGGATTCGCACTGACCGTTATCACAGCTCCGGTATAAGTCCCCACGGGCACGGCAACATTGCCGAGAATTTCGCCTATCTGATCGAGCTGCGCGAGATTGACCATCGGCGCCGGCGAGCTAGCGGTATAAACAGTCACCGCACTGCCGCCGCCTTGAGGCGTCAGGGCAATGCTCAAAATCTTCACACCGATCGTCGCCCAGTCGTCGCTTGACGCATCACTGACGACGAGGGGCATCGTGCCGGATGCCGAGGAAGGCGCCGTGAAACTAGAACCCGATCCGCCCCCACCGCAAGCCGAAAGACTCGCGAGGGCTGCGCCGCAAAGCAATCGCTGCATGACAGTGACGCGCATAACAACTCCGTTGGCATAAGTTAAGCAAGCGGCAATGCTTCATGTGCATCGCTCGATCCGCCTACAAGCGAACCAGAGTGGGTTTGGTTGACTCAGGAAATGTCGGCGCGGAGAGACATTTCTTCAAAACAACTCAATATCATCATTCTTCTGCTTGGGCTCGAGCTCGCCTTGCGCGATCAGTGCTTCGTATTTGCATACACGATTGCGCCCGTTGTGCTTGGCGTAATAGAGCGCTGCATCGGCGCGTTCCACGCAGGTGGCGGGTGCGTCGTGCGTTTCGATCTTCGTATATCCCAAACTGATGGTGACGCGTCCCACTTGCGGGAAACGGAATCCTTCCACCGTTGCGCGCAAGCGATTGAACGCCACCTCCGCACCGACTTCGCTCGCGCGATCGAGCACGATGATGAACTCTTCGCCGCCGAAGCGGAAAAGATGATCGGCGCCGCGAAAGCTCTCGCGCATGAGACGTCCGATCAACAACAACACTTCGTCGCCGAAGAGATGGCCGTAGGTATCGTTGATGGATTTGAACTTGTCGATGTCGACGACGCCGAGCCAGCTCGGATCGGTGTCTTCCGTAACATCCGCGCGTCTGCGCAACTTGTCGAAGCTCGCCTCGAAGGTTTTACGGTTGAGCAATCCGGTCAGCGTGTCGCGCTCGCCGTAATCCAAAAGGGCCAGATGATTGCGCAAGACGCGCAAGATGCCAGTCACCAACTCGGCATCGCGCGACCCCAACGCAGCCGCGGTCTCGATTTCCAACAGACCGACCACTTCGCGCTCGTTCTCGATCGGAAATACGGCGCAGGCGCGTTGGCCCCTTTGATATTGCAGTGAAGCATGCCGCGCGAAGCATTGCTCTCGCGCTGGCACATCGGACAGTGCCGCAAGCCGACCGGCGGAGTTCAAGTCTTCCGGCGGCAAAATAGCGCCGCCCCGCACGAACCCGATCCGGCGCGCCAGGCGTTTGACGCCTTCGTCCTCGACGATCCGAAAAATACCGACGGATTCGGCCTCCAGATAATTGAGCAACAAGGTCGCGATCGCATGATTCAAGTCATCGCGATCGCGGTGCGCCGTGGTATCCGCCAAGGAATCTATGAGCGATGGCTGCATCGTCCTTCCTCCACCTGCCGTGTGTTTGGATCGACCTGTTCCATTTCGTCACGCTTGACTCGGTCACCCCTTAACGTCCAGAGGGGCTGTTTGGATTCTAGTGGCCGCCGTTCATCACCGCATTCCAAATCTCGGTCACGCGTTTTCTTTCCGCCACGAAGTCATCGGCCGAAATCAGATCGTCCGCCCCGTCGAGCGCGCGATGATGCATGCGCTCGCGGTACAAACGGTATGTTGATGTTAGAAAGTCTACGTCTGACTGCGGCACCAAGGCCCCGGAAGCAAGGCTTTCGAGCTGGCGAATATTATCCGAAAAATAGGCGACTTCCGGATAGCGTTCGACCCAGTGCAGCACCCAGTACTGCACCAGGAATTCGATGTCCGCAACGCCGCCCGCATCTTGTTTGAGATCGAATTCCCCCGCCTTCGCCTTGGAAAGCTCATTGCGCATGCGCTCTCGCATTTTGCGCACCTCGTCGCGAAGCGTATCGCGCCTCACGGCCGTACGCAGCAATTCGAGCCGCTGCGCTTCGAATTGCTGACACAACAAATCCGCACCCGCGACGGCACGAGCGCGCAGGAGCGCTTGATGTTCCCAGGTCCAGGCTTCCTTGCGCTGGTATTCCTCGAAATGCTGCATGCTCTGCACCAGAAGGCCGCCTTTGCCGCTCGGACGCAAGCGTATATCGATTTCATAGAGCCGCCCGGCGCGGCTGTGCATGGTGAGTAGATGCACGAGCCGCTGGCCCAAGCGGGCGAAGAATGTTGCGTTGTCGACGGAGGATGCACCATCGGTCTGTTGGATCTCGCCCTGCGAATCGTGCAAGAACACGAGATCCAGATCCGAGCTGTAGCCGAGTTCGATGCCGCCCAATTTGCCGTACGCCACGACGACCACACCTGCGGGTCTCAGGGCATTTGCAGTCATGCCGCAGCGCGGCTCGCCGTACTTTTCACTCACTTGAGCCCACGCCCAGGCGAGCGCTTGTGCAACGATGATTTCCGCCAAGTCGGTCAGGCGATCGCTCACTTTCATGAGCGGCAACCGTCCCGTGAGATCGGCTACTGCAATGCGAAAGCGCTGCACGCGCTGGAACTCCAATAATGTTTCGACTTGCAGCTCCGGATCGTCGAAATGAGTCATGCGCAGGCGCGCCGCGAGATCTTGTTGGAATTGCGCGCGGTCCGGCAATTGTTCGAATGCGCGCGTATCGATCAACTCATCGAGGAGCAGCGGAAAGGCGGCAATCTGGTCGGCGAGGAATTGGCTGCGCGCGCACAGATCGATGAGACGCTCCAGGGCACTCGAGTTCTCGATCAAGAGCGAGAGATAAACGGTGCGTCCGCCGATTCGTTCGAGCACGCGCACCACTCTCGAGAACACGACGTCTTGCTGGGCGTATCCGGGGATCAACTGCAAGGCGCGCGGAAGCAAATCTTGGACGCGACGTTGGCCGTTCGGATCGAGACGACGGTAGTACGCGCTCGCCTTGAGTTGATCGAGCTGTTCGACGATGACGTCGGGCTGCTCGAAATGCAGCGCGCGGAGAATACGCTGCCGGTCGCCCGTACCGCTCGCAACGTCCAGTAAGTTGTCGAACACCGCATCGCGACCGCGCGCCTTGGCTGTGGGACCGAACATCACTTCGTTGAAATGACGGCTGACGAGTGCCCGGCACGCTTCGATACTGCGATCGAGTGTTTCGACATCCTTCATTTGCATGGCAAGCGCGAGAATCTCGCGTGCTTCGGCTTGCTCCGGCAAAGAGTGCGTGCTTTCGTCGTTCCACTCTTGCAGGCGATTCTCCAATCTCCTCAAGAATACATAGCGCTCACCCAAATCCTTCACAGCCTGAGCGCTCAACAATTTATCGCCGACCAAAAGCGGCAGCACATGCTGCAGCTCGCGCGACTGCAAACGCCTGTCGCTGCCGCCACGCACGAGCTGGAATGCCTGCACCATGAACTCGATTTCTCGAATGCCGCCGGGCCCGAGCTTGATGTTGCTTTGCAAATCGCGCCGCTCGACTTCCTTGGCAATCATCTCCTTCATATTTCGCAAGGATTCGAAGACCGAAAAATCCAAGTAGCGCCGGTACACGAACGGCCGCAGCACTTCTTCATACAACGACTGATGATGCTGCACGCCCGTAATGGGGCGCGCCTTCACATACGCGTAGCGTTCCCAGTCGCGGCCGTGCTGTTGTAGGTACTGCTCGAAACTGTCGAAGCTCACGGCGAGGCGTCCGCTATCGCCGAAGGGACGCAAGCGCATATCGACGCGGAATACGAAACCATCCGCGGTCTTGTTGGCTAGCAAATGAATGATGCGCTGCCCGAGCCGGAGGAAAAACTCGGAGTTGTCGATGGGATGAGCGCCGTCGGTTTCACCTTCTTCCGGATACAGAAACACGGCGTCGATGTCCGACGAATAATTGAGCTCGCGCCCACCCCACTTGCCCATCCCCAATATCACGAGCGGCTGCGCTTCCTTCGATACGGCGGAGCGGGGTTCCCCATAGCGATCCGCCAACGCGCGATAAGCACGGTCGTGCGCGTAGTGCACGCATACGTCAGCGAGATTGGAGAGATCCACGAGTGTCTCACCGAGCGGCGCCCATCCAGCCAAGTCGCGCCATGCGATGCGCACCATATGGCGGCGGCGAAACTTGCGGAGCGCACGCATCAAATCATCGTCCGTGCGCGCTTCATCCGCGCTCGCCGCCAAGTCTTCCCGCAACCATTCCGTTGTCGCGGTTTCTTGCAAACGACCCGCCTGCGCGAGCCAGGGCAACACGTCGGCATCGCGGCTGCAGGCACTCGCCGCAAACTCGCTGCATGTCCACACATACTGAACGCTCGATGCGATCCGGGCATCGAGCAGCGCTCGAGACACGTTCGGATCGCCAGCTTCATGTATTCGCGCGAGATGATTCTCGAAACGCGAGAGCAGACGCTCAGGGACGGCAGGTAAGGTAGTTTGGGTGACGGACATGGGCGCGCAGTGTAACGAAGCGTCGCGGAAGTTGAGAGTCGGGCGGTCGGAATCCGGCAACTTTCCCTTATACTTCTGCTCACTCTGGCGTGGGGGATGCAATGGTGTCGAAACATTCGTTCTTTGCAGCAACGAGCTGCGTCTTTGCTATGGGATCGATGTACTTTGGACCGGCCTTGGCCGAGCCCGGCGATCTATGGGAAGTCACCACCGAAATGAAAATCGCAGGCATGGAAGGCATGCACATGCCGCCCCGGACCCAGAAAGTCTGTTCGCCGAAACAATCCGATCAACCTGCGGGCATTCCCAAGCCGGAGAACAACGATTGCGAGATGTACGATTTGCAGCGCGCGGGCGGTAAGGTGAGTTGGAAGATGCGCTTCACGGGCAAACACGCCGCGTCCGGCAGCGGCGAAATGAACTATCAAGGCAAGGACAGTTACAACGGCGTGATGAAAATGAGCGCCGACGGACGCGATATGGAAATGCACATGAACGGCCACCGCGTCGGCGATTGCGATGCCGCCGAGCAGCGCCGCCAAGTCGACAAGATCAAGGCAGACGCAGCCAAAGCGCAGACTCAAGCGGCGCAATACAAGGAGCAAATGTGCGCGAGTGCCGTCGACAACATGCTGTACGCACAACTGCGTGCCGAATCGGGACTGAACTGCGACCCCAAGTACAAACTCGATTTCTGCAAACGCTACGTTACCGAAGACGGCTACAACACCCTGGCTTCTCGCGGCGATCAGCCCATCCCGCCCAGCACCGAACCGCCGTTACAAGAAATAGGTACGGTCTGCGGCGCCAAGCCGGAAGTCGTGCTCGGTAATCTCTGCGCGAATGCAGACAAAACTGAATCGCTGGTATTCCTGGCACGCCACTGCCCGACACAAGCGCAACCCATCGCGCAACGCGAATGCGCAGGCCGCGGCTATACAACTCCGCCTGCCGCCAAATACCGCGACTTCTGCAGCAACTACGCCGGCAAATTACTCGCGACCGGCAGCGATGCCTCTTCAGCGGCACCCAATCCTGCGGAGAAGAAAGAAACCTCTTTAGACAAAGGCAAGAAAGCACTGCAGGGATTGTTTGGTCACTGAGGCGAATGCGCGCACTGAAGCTCTACCCCGGACTCCTCGCGCTTGCGATCAATGCTGCGTTCGCCGACCCAACGGATCGCTTTCCCACTGCCGCGCAAGCCTATGCGGTGGCCATCGATGGCGACATTCATTGGGGACGCGCTCTCGACGCACCGCTGCCACCTGCATCGCTCACGAAAATTCTAACTGCGTTGGTACTGCTCGATAGAAATTGGCAACCGGATGCGGTGCTCACAGTGAGCGATCGCGCTGCGCGTGCCGAGGGCACGAGACTTGGCTTGCGTAAAGGCGATCGAATCACAGCCAACGACGCTCTCACGGCGACATTGGTACGCTCGGCAAACGATGCATGCCTCGCACTAGCCGAACACGATGCGGGCACAGTTGAGCGCTTCGTCGTACGCATGAACATCGAGGCCACCACGTTAGGACTCGCCCATTCACAGTTCGAAAATCCTTGCGGCCTCGACGCCCCGAGCCATGTTTCCACGGCGCGCGATCTCGTGACGCTCGCGGGTCTCGCCATGAAGAATCCTGAGATCGCACGCAGAGTCGGCTTAACGACAGCGGCAGTGCGAACGTCGGACGGCCGCGTGTTTTCATTCCATAACAACAATGCGCTCATCGGCAGATTGCCGGGTGCGATAGGCGTGAAAAGCGGCTTTACGGTTCACGCAGGCAAGTGCGTCATGGCCTGGATCGAGCGGCAAGGCAAGCAGGTCACCGTGGTACTGCTCAACTCGCCGGATCGGTGGTGGACGGCAGCCGGCATCGTCGAGCAGGCGTTTGCAACGTTGCCTTTGCCCTCACCCTAGCCCTCTCCCGCGAGGCGGGAGAGGGGATCAGATGCAGCAGTCAATGTTTCGTCTCCAGCCTCAACTCACTAGCCCAGATACTTCCGCGCAAGCAAGCTCGCACTCCAAAGCGCTTGCTGTGATTGCCGTTGCCGCACTCGTCGCTTATGCAACAAGCTTTCGAGGTGGCTTCCAGTTCGATGATTGGAACGTCATCGTCAACGAACCGCGCGTGCACTCGCTCGCTGCATGGTGGCAGGCCATGCCGGGCATCCGTCCGTTGCTCAAATTGTCCTACGCGCTCAACTGGCAGAGCGGTGCGGGACTGATGGGCTTCCATGCGATCAATCTCATCATTCACATTGCGAACGCATGGCTCGTCTATTCGCTGCTCTCGAGGCGAAGAGAAGTGCATCGGTATCCGATGGCGCCGCTCTTTGCCGCGCTAATCTTCGCATTGCATCCCACTCAGACCGAAGCCGTTACGTACATCTGCGGACGTTCATCTTCACTGGTCGCTTTCTTTTCGCTCGCAAGCTTGCTTGTTTGGCTGGCAGGACGCGAACGACGTCATCCGTTCGCGAGCCGCGTGCTGTCTGCGATTCTGTTCTGCTGCGCGCTAGCAACTAAGGAAACAGCAATCGTGCTGCCGGTAGCAATGCTGCTGTGGGATATCACTGAGGAGAAATCGTTTATCGCTGCATGCAAGGACACGATCGCTCATTGGGCCGTTCTCGCCGCCGCGATGGTGGCAACAGTCATCACAGGTCTTTATCGGCCGTTCATCGCGGCAAGCCTGGCCGCTCGAGATTTCCATACGAATGCGCTCACGCAAATCGAGGCCGTGAGTTATTTAACGACACACCTCGTGCGCGTAGACCAGCTCAACGCCGATCCGCTATTGCAATCGGTACATTCATGGTCAGGACTGCTTGTAGTGAAAGCACTCGCACTAGGCGGATCGTTGGTCGCAGGTTTGTTTGCTCTGCGGCGTGCGCCGTTGTTTGCGTTCGGGACATTATGGTTCTTTATCTGGCTCATTCCGACGAACAGCATCGTTCCAAGACTCGACGTCGTGAACGATAGGCAGCTCTACACAGCAATGATTGGACCTGCATGGTTACTCGCAAGCGCCGCCGCATCCTTGCTGCGACAAAAGCAAGTTTGGGCAATGATTGCTTGCGCACTAGCACTCGGTGGACTGGCTGTATGCACTGCACAGAGAAACACGGTGTATTTCACGGAAGTGGCGTTCTGGAACGACGTGGCGGACAAGTCGCCTCACAACGCGCGTGCTTGGAATAACTTGGCGTATGCCTATGTGCAAACATGCGATACAGCCCGTGCCGCGAGCGCATTCGATCGCGCGCTGCTGGAAGACGCAACGTATGTGCGCGCTGCGGTAAACCTGCGTCTACTGAAAGATGGCGCATTTAAGTGTGGGCACTAGCACATTCTGTGCCGCAGCCAGCGGCCCCGCCCGAGCAGCACTGTGTGCAAACGCAGACGCCCGAGCGGCACAATGTGGCCGGATTCTCAATCCGGCAGGCCGCCCCTTGAGCCGGCGGCCCTGAACGCCCGATACTACGGCCACCGATGGCCGCGCAAAACTATCTGACGAATCAGTTCCTCATCGCCATGCCCGCCATGAGCGATCCGAACTTCGCGCAAACCGTGACTTTCATTTGCGAGCACAACAAGGACGGCGCGCTCGGCATCGTCATCAATCGTCCCATGCGAATGAAGTTGGGTGATGTATTCGAGCAACTGAAACTCACCTCGCAAAATCCCTCGCTCAGCAAGCTGCCCATCCTGCAAGGCGGGCCGGTACAACAAGATCGCGGCTTCGTGATCCATCGAGCCAAGGGCAGTTGGGACTCGACGGTGAAGGTATCGAGCGAGATTCACGTCACGACGTCGCCGGATATTCTCGATGCGCTCGCGCGCGGCTCGGGACCCGAGACCGTGGCCATGGCGCTCGGTTATGCGGGCTGGCAGGCAGGTCAATTGGAAGCCGAGATGGTTCAGAACGCGTGGCTCACCACGCCGGCCGACAACCGCATTCTCTTCGACACACCCTTCGAGAAACGCTGGCATGCGGCCGGACGCCTGCTCGGCATCGATCTCACCACCATCAGCTCCGTCGCCGGTCACGCTTGAGCAGCTCGGGCTCGCCAGACGCTCCCGAGATCATCTTCGCCTTCGATTACGGCACGCGCCGTATCGGCATCGCAACGGGCGATACGCTGACGCGCACGGCGCGCGGTCTCAAAACACTCGAGAACGGGCCGCAACCGCCCTGGGCTGCGATCGCCAAGCTCATCGGGGACTACTCTCCCGCCAAGCTCTTGGTCGGCCTGCCCTATAATATGGACGGCAGCGAAACGGCGCTCACCCCGGTGATTCGCCGATTCGCACAAGACCTGAAACACCGCTCCGGCCTACCCGTTACGCTCGTCGATGAACGGCAAAGCTCACGCGAAGCCGAAAGACAACTTCGCGAGGCACGCGCCACCGGTCTCAAGCGCAAACGTGTCACGCACGGCGATGTCGACATGACGGCGGCGAAGGTGTTGCTGGAGCGATGGATGAGTGAGATTTCCAACAGGGCCCAACCTTGAACAACAGCGCACAGGTACAGCGTGGCAGCGATGGACAACTGCGGCACTTGATTACGCTCGAAGGACTGAATCGCGACGAGATCACGGCGCTGCTCGATCTCGCGCAGTTCTATGTTCGCCCGCCAGGCGATTTGCCGGCGCGCGATCAGAGCTTGGCGGGACACACGGTTGCCAATATGTTCTTCGAGCCCAGCACTCGCACACGGGTTTCTTTCGAGCTTGCGGCACGACGACTGGGCGCCGAAGTCGTCAATCTCGACATGCACTCGTCCTCGCGCGTCAAAGGCGAGACGGTGCTCGATACGATTTACACGTTGCAAGCCATGCATGCCGACATTCTCGTCATGCGAGACGCCGAACCGGGTTTGCCGGCATTGGTCGCAACACACGTGGCGCCGCATGTCAGCATTTTGAACGCGGGTGAAGCGCACCTATCGCATCCCACGCAGGGATTGCTCGACGCGCTCACCATCCGTCAGCGCAAAGGTTCGTTCGAGAATTTGCGAGTGCTCATCGTGGGCGACTTGGCGCACTCACGCGTCGCGCGCTCCGCGTGGCAGGTTCTAACAACGCTGGGTGTTGGGGAACTGCGCGTCGCGGGCCCCAAAGATCTCCTGCCGCCGGCCCAGGAATTTGCCGGCACAAAGCGCTTCACTCAGTTGGATGAAGCGCTCAAAGGCGTCGACGTGGTCATGGCCCTGCGTATTCAGAAGGAGCGCATGACCTCCGCGCAGATTCCGGACGATGCAACCTATCGCCGCGAATTCGGACTCACCCCCGAACGCTTGCGGCTCGCCAAACCCAATGCCATCGTGATGCATCCCGCACCCATGAATCGCGGCGTGGAAATTACCGACGAAGTCGCTGACGGCCCGAACTCCGTCATCCAACTGCAAGTGACCAACGGCGTGGCCGTGCGTATGGCGGTACTCGCGACAGTCGTGAGGAATACGCAGGCGCGTAGAAAGTGGTAGGCGAGAAAAGAGCCCTCACCCACAAGAAGATAAGCGCTAGCCGAAGTTGATCTTCGCTTCCAGATTCGTGCGCGAATCGGCGTAGTTGAGCGCGTCTTCCATCGTGATGCGCCCGTCCTTGAAGAGCTGGTAGAGCGCGGTATCGAAGTGCTGCATGCCTTTTTCGCTGCTCGTCCGCAGCGCTTCCTTGGCGCCGATGACATCGCCTTTCTTGATGAGCTCCTGCACGTGCGGAGTGTTGATCAAGAGCTCGACGGCAGCGACGCGGCGCTTGTTTTTACCCGGCACGAGGCGTTGCGCGATGATGCCTCGCAGATATTGCGAGAGGTCCAGGAACACCTGGGTATGCTGATCGCGCGGAAACATGTTGATGATGCGGTCGAGCGTTTCGGCAGCGTTGTTGGCATGCAGCGTCGCCAGAACCAAGTGGCCGGTACCGGCCAGCATGATGGCCGAGTCCATGGTCTCGCGATCGCGGATCTCGCCGATGAGCAGCACGTCCGGCGCCGCGCGCATCGCGCTCTTGAGCGCACGCGTATAGGACTTCGTATCGAGGCCCACTTCACGCTGATTGATGATGGACTTCTTGTTCGAGTGCAAGAACTCGATCGGATCTTCGATGGTGATGATGTGATCCGACGCGGTCTCGTTGCGGTAATTGATCATCGCTGCGAGCGTCGTGGACTTGCCGGAGCCGGTCGCGCCGACCATGAGCACGAGCCCGCGCTTCAACATCACGAGATCTTTCAAGATATCGGGCAATCCCAAGTCGTCGATGCGCGGCATATCGGCCGTGATGTAACGCAACACCATCGCGGGATTGCCGCGCTGATGGAACACGTTCACTCGGAAACGGCCGAGGCCCGGCTCGGACACGGCAAAGTCGATTTCGAGCTCCTCGTTGAAAAACTCGATCTGCTCCTGATTCATGAGGCCGTAGGCCGCTTGCCGCACCACTTCGGGCGTCAACATTTGCTTGTTGACCGGAATGATCTGCCCTTCGATCTTGATCTTGATCGGCGCGTAGGAGCTGAAAAACAAGTCCGACGCGCGCTTCTCCACCATGAGCTTGAAGAGCGGCTTGGTGTTGAGCACGATCGGGCGCTCGTTTTGCCCGGTCTGGGAGGTGCTGTCGGAGTCGTCGGCGTCGGTGGACATGGTTGGGTAGGGGTTGGGAGTTAGCGGGTTAGGAGTTAGTCCAGAAAGCCAGTGCAGCGCGAGAGTTCGGTAACGAAGCCCTGAAGTTATCGGCCGGCGCGCGAAGAATCTACCGCACCTGCGGACTAACTCCTAACCCCTAACTCCTACCTACTGCTATTTGATACTAACCCCATCCCTCTCTTCCATGATGCGCAGGCTGTTGCCGGCTTCGTCGGCGAGCTTCATTTCGCGTTTGCTCTCGAGTTTGATGCGCAGGCGCACTTCGTTCTTGGAATCGGCGTTGCGCAGGGCATCTTCGTAGGAAATCATGCCGGACTCGTAGAGCTCGAACAATGCTTGGTCGAAAGTCTTCATGCCGAGGCGGTTCGACTTCGCCATGACTTCTTTGATCTGGGCCACTTCGCCCTTGAAAATCAAATCGGCGATCAAGGGCGAATGCAGCATGATTTCGAGCGCCGCAATGCGGCCGGAGCCTTCCTCGCGCGGAATCAGTCGTTGCGAGATGAGTGCGCGAATATTGAGCGACAAATCCATGAGCAGCTGCTCGCGACGCTCTTCGGGGAAGAAGTTGATGATGCGGTCGAGCGCTTGGTTGGCGCTGTTCGCGTGCAACGTCGCCAATACCAAGTGGCCGGTTTCGGCGAACTGAATACCGTATTCCATGGTTTCGCGGTCGCGGATTTCTCCGATGAGGATGACGTCGGGTGCCTGTCGCAATGTGTTGCGCAGGGCGATGTGCCAATTGTCCGTGTCTACGCCGACTTCGCGGTGGGTAATCACACAGCCCTTGTGATTGTGCACGTACTCGACCGGGTCTTCGATGGTGATGATATG
>Ga0105240_10008438_pt1 | contig 14736 bp, 9 predicted proteins | sample KBSC54metaG_FD_80426 | JGI IMG/M metagenome (GOLD analysis project Ga0105240, IMG submission 80426) | Corn rhizosphere microbial communities from Kellogg Biological Station, Michigan, USA - KBS C5-4 metaG | ecosystem: Host-associated > Plants > Roots > Rhizosphere > Soil | place: Michigan, USA... | reverse complement strand
TGCGCTCGACCAGCCGCTCGAACCACCGCCGCAGATTCGCGAACTCCTGCCGCTCGATCGGCAGCTCCATCCAGCGCAGCACGCAACAGCCGAGCGCAATGTCGGCCGGCGTGAAGTCCTCGCCCGCCATATATGAGTTCGAGCGCAGGTTCTCGTCCATGATCTGCAGCAGGTTCGCCGTCCTCGCCCGGGCGTATTCGAGTGACTGCACATCGCGCAGGTCGGGCGCGGTCCGGATCAGCCCGATGAAGAGCGGTCGTAGCGCCGGCCAGAACGTCGACGTCTGCCAGTCCATCCATTGATCGGCAATGGCCCGCGTGCGCGGGTCGATCGGCCACAGCCGGTGGCTGGCGTATTTCGCCGCGAGATAGCGGACGATCGCATTCGATTCCCACAGGACGAACCCGTCTTCGTCCATCGTGGGCACCAGCCCGTTCGGATTGAGCGCGCGATACGACGCGGTGTTGACCACGCCGTGCGTGGCGCCCGCGTCGATCCGCTGGTATGGCACGCCGATTTCCTCGCAGCACCAGAGAACCTTCTGCACATTGACGGAATTGTCCCGTCCCCAGATCACCAACCCTTGCATCTTGTTATCCCCCAGTCTTTTTCCGATGGTAGCGGCTATCGAATATGCGCTCAATGCACTTCCGCCGGACGGATGTCCCCGCTGACGGGTTGCGCAGCCACTCCGGCGGCACGGGAACCACGCCGAAACGCCACGTCGGTCGCCGGTTACGATTATCCGGCGCTAGTCGCAGGAGGAGGCGCTAGCCGAATCGCTCGCCGGCATCAGGCTCCCTGTCCCGCATGCCGGCCAGTCGCCACCGTCGAATTTCGTGCGTGCTGTTGCACAACGGCGTTGCATCGAATCTAATCCGGATTTGCACGCCCGCCCATCGTCAATAGTGATGACACGCGAGTGACTGGCCGCGTCGCGCGTGCAAAGGTCCGGGAGCCCGCGATGACCCTCTGCCCCAACTGCAGCACCACGATGACGGAGAAGGAGGTCGAGGTCTTCATGACCGCCAGGCCGGTGCCCATCGATGCCTGCGCGTCGTGCCGGCTGTTCTGGTTCGACCAGCACGAGAGCACCAGCCTGACGCCGCGCGCGACGCTCGGCCTGTTCCAGTACGTCGGATCGGTCACTCGCGAGCGGATCACGCCGCTGGCCTCGCGGTTCAACTGTCCGCGCTGCCAGACGATGCTGGAGCCGACGAAGGACTTGCAGCGGACAACGCCGTTCACGTACTGGCGCTGCGATTTCAATCACGGCCGGCTGATCTCGTTCAACCAGTTCCTGCGCGAGAAGAATTTCATCCGCACACCGTCGCCGGCGGAACTCGTGCGGCTGCGAGAGACAATCCGGCAGGTGTCGTGCTCGCAGTGCGGCGCGCCGATCGATCTGGCGGCCGGCAGCGCATGCAGTCATTGCGGCGCGCCGATCGCGCTGATCGACCCGGACAGCATCGCGAAGGCGATACGGCAATTGACGACCGCGGCCAATGCCGGTTCCGACGCAGGCGCCAACGCCGAAGCGGCGACGCGAGCGGCTCTGGTCAATGCGCAGATCGACGCGTTCCTCGAGGTCGAGCGGGCGCGCCTGCACGAAGAGCAGGCACCCGAACACGTCGACGTGCTTGCCGTCGGCGCCCGCGCGCTCGGCGCGCTGGTCGGCGCTTTCCTGGCCGTGTAGTTTCGCGTCCGCCTCATAGAGCGCGTTTGGGTCCGCCCGGCGCCGTTTCCAGCGCCGATTTTGCTACCGCAAAAAGCGGCGGGCAAGCCCGTGGGCGGATAAAATACCGGACACCTGTTACGGAGAAACGAGATGGACGACGAAGCCCTGAATATCAGCATCCGCAAATTCCTGAAACTGGTCGGCGTCAGCTCGCAGCGCGACATCGAGCGCGCGGTCGCCAAGGCAATCTCCGACGGCGCGATCGCCGGCACGGAGACCTTTCCGGCGACGATGACGCTGAAGGTCGCCGGCCTGGATCTCGATGTCCGCTTCGACGGCGAAATCAGGCTGCAGTAACGTTTATTGCGGACCGCACATCGCCACGCCCTCGCCGATCCAGCCCTGCGCGATCATCTGCGTGTAGAGATCGAAATCGGTGAGCAGCCGATGGTTGCTGTCCTTGCCCTTCGCGAAGCCGTCGTTGTAGACGCGGTAGATGCGCACCGGGACTTCCGCCGGACATCCGCCGCCCTGTGGCGGCCGCACGGCGAATGACAGCTCCTCGTAGTTCCAGCGCTTGACGCCAGCCGGCGTGTCGAGCTGCGTCCGCTGCAGCGCGCGCGCCTCGTCGACATTCGCGGTGAAGAAGTGGCTGTTCGGGCCCGGCGTCACCGATCCGTAGAAGCGAAACACCGGTTGCGTGCCGATCGGATACGCAAGCCCCGACCATGCCTTGAACGGCCGGCCGGTATCCTGTTCGCCGGTTGCCGGATTCGCGCGGATCGCCGCCGCTTCCGCATCGCTGGCGGTCCGGAAATAGCGGTCGAGGCTTGCGTTATAGAACTCGTGGACGGTCACATACTGCGGCGCGACGAAGGGCAGCACGTCGACCGCGACGTCGTCGGAGAACGCATTGCAACCCGCAGCGATGGTGGCCCCGAGCGTGAGCACGGTCTTGCCCGTGTGCGTGAAATCGCCGTCGTTCAGCGTGACCTCGAACGTGTGCGAATCGATCGCGCTTCCCGCCTTGTGCTCGCCGCTCTCCTTCGACAGGAACGTGGCCGCGGTGAAGCCGCTGCCGGTGAAGCGGAAGGTCTGCGGCCCCTGCCCGCGCTGATACGCTGCCGGCGCGATCGACGTGACGCGCAACGGCTCGGCGATCGTGTTGAAGTACGCAACGATGTACGGGACGCGGTCGACGGTGATCGTGTTGGTCGTCACACCGGTGCCGGTGGCGACACCGCCCCAGCCGGCGAGCACCGCGCCGCTGGCGAGCGATACGGTCGCCGTCATCGTCGTGCCGAACGGCAGCCACGTCGCGGTCTTCGACAGCGCGACGAATCCGCCGCATACGGGATGGCGCTCGATCAACGCCTGGAACTCCTTCCGGAAATTCAGCGTGACGACCTTGCTCGGCTGGCCCGGATCGGGTGGCGCAACAGCGCCGGTCAACGGATTGTCGAGCCCGTCGATCGACTCCAGCGTGAAGCGGACGCTGTCGGAGCGCGCAAGGTTCGCGTCGGCTGCCACGATGAAGTCGCCGGGTGTCGACGAGCGCAACACGTTCGGGCTGAGCGTCGTGGTCGGCGTCGTCGCGCCGGGCGACGTCACGTTCGCGCGCAGCGTGCCATCGACGCCCGGCCCCGATTGCTGGAGCAGGATTGCCGGCCCCGCGAACAGCGTGCCGCCCACTTGCGCAGGCGACAGCGACGTGATGCGGCGCTCCGCGGTGAGGACGCCGCCGCCGCCGCCGGTCAGGGTGAAGAAGCTCGGGCTGGTCAGCCACGTGTTCAACGCATCCCCGTCGGTCTGCGCTTCGAGCAGGAATTTCGTGTACTGCGGGAAGAAGTTCGTCGTCCCCGGCCATGCCGGCGTTTCGGGCGTCGAGTTGATCGTTCCATTGCCGACGGCCAGTTGCGAGACCTGGACCAGCCGGATGAAGTTGGCCACGAGCACGCCATTGCGCGGCGCGGTGGACGGCTGCGTGAAGAAGCCCTGCCCCGGGTCGACGATCACTTCCTGCGCCGCGACCGGGTTGGCGCTTGGATCGTGACTCCAGCGGCCGAATGCGAAACGGTAAGCGCCCTGGGCCTGCAGCTCCGGCCTGACGTCCAGACGATGCAGCGAGCCCAGTCTCCAGTCGAGGACGACGGGCGTGATGCTCGCTACGCCGTCGATGATGACTTCGAGACCCGGCGGATTGCTGGTCACTGTCACCGACGCCGGCGCCCCGCCATACAATCGCTTCACCGCATCGACATCGCCGTCCGAATAACCGACGCGAAGGCCGGTGTCGATGCCGGCCGGCAGCGTCGCGCTGGTCAGCGGATCGGGGGCCGTCGACTGGACGAACGGCCCGTACAGCATGATCGATCCGTAGTCGAAGCCATCGATCTGGCGGGCGGCGAGAATCGGCGAGTACTGCGGGGTCCATCGCGGATCGAGGGTGTCGTAATGGATGTTCAGGAAGCTGCCCTGCGCGGCGTCGGACTGCGTGTGCCAGAAGCCGATCGCATGGCCCATCTCGTGCAGCAGCGGACCGGTGCCGCAGACCGGCGAGCCGCCGATCGCCTGCCGGCCGCCGATGCGCCCGACTTGCGAGAAGCAACTCCCGGTCGGGCCGACGAGATCGAACGCGACATAGTCGGTTTCGCTGGCGCGCGGCACCCATTGGATGATGCCGGCGAACGTAGCGTTGAACTGGGCGACCGCGGCATCGATATTCGCCTGCGGTCCGGCTTCGTACGTGTATGGAACGCGATGCACCCCGGAGGCGTCGGCCGGCCACAGGATATCGGTCTGGTCGATGACCAGCGCCTTCGGTGGCACTGCCGCGTCGCGCAGCCTTGCGATCGCGCGCGCCTCTCCGAGCAGGATGTCACCCTCGGCGATGGCCATGCCGTCGGTCTCGAGATAGGAGACCCAGCGATCGCGATAGAACACGCGAAAGCGCTCGCCGGTATCGGCGGCCACAGCGGACGATGCGGCGATGAGCAGCGCGATGGATAGAACGAGCCCGCGGGAGACGACAGCGATGCCTGGTTTCATTTGATCCTGTTCACACTGCTAAGATTGCAATCATGAAAGTCGCCACCTGGAACGTCAACGGCATTCGCGCCCGCGAGGCGCAGCTTTGCGACTGGATGGATCGCGACCAGCCCGATATCGTGTGCCTGCAGGAGCTCAAGGCCGAGCGGGCGCAGATCCCCGTGAGCTGCCATCGCGAAGATTACGACATCTACTGGCACGGCCTGCGCGCCTATTCCGGCGTTTCGCTGCATGTGCGCAAGGGCCTGTTCGACCAGCCGCCCGAATTCAGCCATCCCGGATTCGACATGGAGTCGCGGATCGTCCAGGCGCGGGCCGGCAATCTGGTCATTGCGTCAGTGTACGTCCCCAACGGCGGAAAGGACTATCCGGCGAAGCTCGCCTTCTTCGAGCGGCTGGTCGAATGGGCCGCGCAGCAGCACGGCGAAGGGCGCGAAGTGATCCTCTGCGGCGACATCAACATCGCGCGCGCCGACATCGACGTGCATCCGAAGGAGCGCAAGGAAGGCGTGATCGGCCAGCGTCCCGAAGAGCGCGAGCTGTTCTCGAATCTGCTGGGCAGCCACTTCGTCGACATCGGCCGCCAGATGGCACCGGACAACGACCGCCTGTTCTCGTGGTGGCCGCCGTGGCGGAACATGCGCCAGCGCAACATCGGCTGGCGCATCGACTATATCCTCGCCTCGACCACGCTGGCCAGTCGCGTCACCGATTGCGTGGTGCTCGCCGATATCGGCACCAGTGACCACGCCCCCGTGCTGATGACTCTCGCCGATTGATCGAAAAACCGGGACAGGCGAAAAACAGGGACAGACCACGTTTTTCGCGGGGAGAAATTCAACCCAGCCGCAGATCACTCGCGAAAAACGTGGTCTGTCCCTGTTTTTCGCCGGTCCCTGTTTTTGCTTCAGAACCTGCCGCTCACTCCGGCTACGAATGCCTTGCTCGCAGTAAGCTGCACGCCGTTCACGTATTGATAGACCGGAAGCTGGACGAACGCATAGACCTGCAGCGTCTGCGACACCGCATAGCTCAGTCCCGGACTGATCGACACGAAACGCCCGCCGCTATCCTCGGGCTCCGCCTGGGCGCCGCTGTCGCGGCCCTTGATCGACATGTTCAGCTGGATCAGCGCGCCGAGATCCTGGGTAATGCCGCGACGATAGCCGATATCCAGGCCGAACTTGTCCCCGGGCTTGAACGCGGCGTGCGCGTTCAACGCGCGCTGATATTGAACCTGCGTGAACCATGCCGCATCGGACTGGGGCAGCCGCTGGTGAAAATACGCGCCGAGGATCGTGTCGGTGGTGCCGGATCCCGGTTGCAGTGTGCGCTCGGCGAGCTCACCGTCGCTGTTGGCGATGTCGGTCTTTCCGGTCGGCAGCTTCAACCCGAAGTTGAAGCCGGTAGTCGTCGGCGCGAGCGGATCGCCACCCGGGATCTGATAGCGGCCGACGACGCGAACGTCGCCCAGCTCGTCGAAGCTCCAGCGCTCGCGCTCCTTCTCCCCGTTCTCGCCATTGTGGATATGAAAGTGATTGCGCGACACGAACGGCGCGATCACCGACATGCCCCAGTTCGAGTCGAACGTGTACGAGTAGCTCAGCAGCAGGTTGCGGTTCGCCGTGCTGACCTCGTCGTGATCGCGCGGGATTTCGCCGACGCCGATCCGGCGCTTGCCGGTCTGCGGCCGGTCCTGGTTGATATATTCGTAGCGCAGGTCGAGCGTCGATCCGGGCTCGGTGATTGCGCTCTCGGAGGTCCAGTCGCTGTTGACGGTGCAGAACGCGGAGCCGCAACTGGCGTCTGCGGCGGAAGAGAATGCGCATGCGCAGGCAGCGGCGAGCGCAGGCAATCGGAGACAGATGGTGCGTGATGCCCAAGACATGGTCGAACTCCCCGGATACGCGGTGAGCGAGTTGAATGCCGATCCGATGCGCGCACGACTCCGATGCGCGGAAGCCTCCGCGAACGGCGGAGGACTTCCAGAAGTCGGGCGTGCTGTGCTTTGAGCGGCGGGCAGAAGCGCGCGCCGCAGCGCTTCAGGCTATGCGCGGAGGAGGTCCACGGGCATAGGCGAGCGCGAGCGAGGGCTTCGCGGGGTGCGATATCTCGCGCTGGTACGGTCTTGCAGAAGGTGCGGGGACGACACCGGGATCGATGGCAACACTGACCGACAACGGCGCGCCGGCCGCGAAGTCCAGGCAATACTGGCAATGCGCTACGGTCGGCTGCGCGGGACCTGCATTCGATGCCCGAGGAACGGCCGGGTGATGCGCGTGCTGATCCGGATCGTGGTCGTGCGCGGTCGAATGCCCGGCATGAGCTGCGTGCCCCCGATGCGCGGCATGGCTCTCATGCCCAGCGTGACTGGCGTGCCCATGCGCAGTCTGCGCGAGCGCCATCTGCGCATGGTCATGAAGAATCGCCACCGACGCATAAGCGATGACCGGCGCGATCGCGTTCAGCAGCAGTGCGAGCCAGGCGAGCGCCCACGCAACCGGTGCGCGCCGGATATTTCGCCAGCGATCGAAGGAGCGCCAGAACATGACCGGCATGCTACTACAACGCCTGCCAGGCGCGTGCCATCGGTGCCGCTGTGGCGGCTGCGAAAAATCGCGTCAGGTGTCGGATCGCGGCAGGTCGAGGGGGTCGAGGTCTGTCCCTGGTTTCCCGAAAAACGTGGTCTGTCCCCGTTTTTTGGTCCACAGCATCGCGTAGGCGGCGAGCAGCTTCGGTTGCTCGAACGGCCATGCGAGCTCGTTGACGACACGCTGGCGGCCGATCGCGCCCATCTGTTCGCGCAGTTGCGGATCGTCGAGCAGCATCACGATCTTGTCGGCGAGGTCGGCGCTGTCGTTGCGCTTCGCGTACAGCGACGCGGCCTGCGCGGAGACGCGTCCTTCGGTCAGGTCGAACTGGACGATCGGCTTGCCGAGCGCCATGTATTCCATGATCTTGTTCATCGTCGACTTGTCGTTCATCTCGTTGGCGACATCGGGGTTGACGCAGACGTCGGCGGTGTTCAGCATCGCCAGCATTTGCTCGTCGGGGATGCGGCCGGTGAACGTCACATGATCGGCGACGCCCAATTCGGCGGCGAGCTGCTGCATCTGCGGCAGCGCCGTGCCGCCGCCGACGAGGCCGAAGTGAACATCGTTGCGGCCGAGATCGACGACGATCCGGCGCGCCGCCTGCAGCAGATAGTCGATCCCCTCCTGCTTTCCCATCACGCCGACATAACCGACGAGAAACCTGCGGCCGCGCCGGAGCGCCGGGTCCGCGGGGCCTATCCGCATCCGCTCGAGGCTCGGCCCGCTGCGCACGACGAACACGCGGCGCGGATCCATTCCGCCGCGCTCGATCGCGATGCGCCGGTACGAATCGTTGGTCGCGATCGACACGTCGGCGGTCCGGAATGTCCAGCGCTCCAGCCGCAACAGCAGCCGGTAGAACGCATCGCGGCGGCCGAACTTCGCTTCGTACAGCTCCGGGTTGATGTCGTGGTGGTCGAACAGGAATTTCTTCCCGAACAGCTTGAAGAAGCCGCCGATCAGGAACAAGAGGTCCGGCGGGTTGCACGCGTGGATCGCGTCGAAGCCGCGCGTGAGCAGCACGCGCCACGCCAGCACGAAGGTCCAGAACAACGCGACCGAGTACTCGAGCGCATAGCCGATGGCGCCGCTGCCTTCGACCGGCAGGTTGTAGCGGTAGATCGCGATGCGGTCGATCTCGTCGAACTTCTTCTCGCAGCCGCGGCCGGTCGGGCAGACGATGCTGACTTCGACGCCCGCATCGCGCAATGTGCCCGCTTCCTGCCACACGCGCCGGTCGAACGGGCTCGGCAGGTTCTCGACGAGGATCAGTACGCGCTTCGGCCGCATCGACAGGCTTTGTGCACCGTCACCAGCAGATCCCTTCGTACACGCCGGCGACGCTGCGCGTGTCGCAGATCCGCACGAAGTCGACGATGCTCTGGCCCTCTCCCAGCAGCCGCGGGACTTCGCGGAATTCGGGCGCCGCGTTGCCGATCACGATCGTCTTCGCATGCGCCATCAGCTCGGGAATGCTCTGCACCATCAGCCGAGAGATGTGCGGAATCTGGTTAAGGATGTAATCGCGATTGGCGCCGCGCAGGCTCGCCATGCTGACATTGCGGTCGTAGATGCGCAGGTCATAGCCTTTTCCTATCAGCCGCTCGGCGAGCTCGACCATCGGGCTCTCGCGCAGGTCGTCGGTGCCCGCCTTGAAGCTGAAGCCGAGAATGCCGACCCGCCGCTCGCCGCGCTCGACGATCGCGTCGATCCCGCGCTCGAGCTGCTGCCGGTTCGAAGGCAGGATCGCGGCCAGGATCGGCAGCGACAGGTCGTGCGTCTTCGCCTTGTGCAGGAGCGCGCGCAAATCCTTCGGCAGGCACGAGCCGCCGAAGGCGAACCCCGGCCTCAAATAATTCTTCGAGATGTTGAGCTTCGTGTCCTGGCAGAAGACATCCATCACGCGATGGCCGTCGACGTCGACCGCCTTGCACAGGTTGCCGATCTCGTTGGCGAAGCCGACCTTCAGCGCATGCCACGCGTTGTCGGCGTACTTGACCATTTCCGCCGTCTCGATGTCGGTCCGGATCAGCGGACCCGGCGTGTTCGCATACAGTTGCTGCAGCAGGTCGCCGCTCGCCTTGCCGATCTCGCCGATCACCGTCTTCGGCGGATGATGGTAGTCGTAGACCGACGTGCCTTCGCGCAGGAACTCGGGGTTGATGCACACGCCGAACTCGGCGCCCGCGCGCTTGCCCGAGAAGCTCTCGAGAATAGGGATCACGACTTCGCGCATCGTTCCGGGCAGCATCGTGCTGCGGATCGCGATCACCGGCGCGCCGGGATGCCGCCGCAGCGCGATGCCGATCTGCTCGCAGACGCGGCGCACGTAGCGCAGGTCGAGGCCGCCGTTGGCCTGGCTCGGCGTGCCGACGCAGACGAAACAGAGTTCCGCGCCACCGACGGCAGCCGCGACGTCGGTCGTCGCCACCAGCCGGCCGGATCTGACTTGCTCCGCGATGATCTCGGCGATCTCTGCTTCGACGATCGGCGACTGCCCGGCATTGATCAGGTCGATCTTGACACGTTCCGGGTCGCTCCCGACCACCGTGTGGCCTTCCTTTGCCAGGCATGCGGCGGAAACGGTGCCGACATAGCCGAGCCCGAGGACAGTGATCTTCATTGCTGCTCTCCATTCAGGGCCGCCCGGCCGGCAAGGTCGCGATGGCTCACCGCACAGGTTCCGGCGCATGGCGACGCGCCTGCACCTGCTGCGCGACACTCGCACCCGGGCATTGCCGCCAACGATAGTGGCAGCTCGTTGTGCGCCGGCGCCCGAAGCCACGGGTCGCGATAGTCCGCCTGGATCAGGAGCTCGGTGCGCAGCGACGTGTCGCCGGAGAGGCGCGCAGTCCAGTACAGCGTTGCCGCCGGCTGCTTGTCGTCGAAGCTGCGCGAAATCCAGCCGGCACACGGCGCGAGACTGCCATAGTGCAGCGTCGTGACGCCGCGATCGTGGCGCGGCAGCCTGATCGACAGCGTCCGGTCGCCGGCATTGAGCGCATAGCCGGCAGGCGTCGCCTCGATCGCGCAGCGTTCGCCGCAGTGGAAGAAGAGCTCGATCTGGTGCTCGCCCCGCATCTGCAGCGCATCTTCGATCACGATGCGCCGCGCGCGCTTGTCGAACACGATCGTTCGCCGATGCCGGACCGGGTCGCCGAGGCGCCCATAGCCGTCGTGCACGCCTTCGAACACGTCATGCGCAGCCGTCGATTCCCAGCGCGTGCACCGCGCATCGGCCTTCTTCAGCCACAGGAAATTGCCGCCCTGCTCCGACTGGTCGACGCCGTCGACGCGCAGCGTGTTGTGCGCCGCCGTCCCGCGGAAATAGCGGCGCCACTCGCCTTCGGTGTGATACGCGTAGGTGCCCGGGTCAACCAGGAATTCGACGCCGCCGATCGACAGCGTGAACGCGAGCGCGTCCGCATGGCCGTGCGCCGCGATGCCGCGATAGCCGAGCGGACCGGCATCGGCGAGCACGCGGATCTCGCGCGAGGTCCCGAAGTCGGCGCCGAGGATGTAGTAACCGCCGTCGGGAAACGCGCGGCGCAGCGGGACGCAGGCTGCCGGCGTGCCGAGCGCCGCGAATTCGCGGTCGGCGCCGGGGCCGAGCAGCCACCGGCTCTTGTCGTCGAGATTGCGCGCGACCGCCTTGAAGTCGCGGCGGCCGAACAGCACGGCGCCGGTCGCCAGCAGCGAACGATAGCGGCAGAACGATTCGTCCCGCGCGAGCGAGACGGCGACGCCGTCGTCCGCATCGCCGATCATCGGCACGTTGCCTGCGTGATCGATGATCGATGCCAGGAACTCGAGCATTGCGATCATCCGGTCGCGGCAGGCGATCGACAGCTGCTCGCCATTGGCCGCTCCGGCGCGCCATGACAACAGCAGCAGGTCGAGGACGAAGTGCTGGTACGCGACCGACTGCTCGCGATTGACGCCGTCGGGCGCGTTCTGCAGCAGGATCTCGCGCTCGAGTATGGCGCGCGAGGCGCGCCGCCAGCTTTGCGCACGCGGCCAGTGCGGCCATGTCAGCGCGCCGATGAACAATCCGGCCGCTTCGCCGATCAGATGGTTGTTCGCCGACGAATGCAGCGAGAAGTGACGCCGGATGAAGCATGCATGCTGGTACACCGACGCCAGCCAGCGCCGCATGAAGCGCTGCCCGTCACCGCTGGCGAAGAGCGGCGACGCGGCGCCGCCCAGCAGCTGCCACGTTATCGACCAGTTGATCAACCGCAATCCCGCCTCGAGCGCGCTCGACCAGTTGACGCCAAGGCCATATGGGCATTGCTCGAACCAGCTCTGCAGGTGCTCTGCGATCGTGTCGAAATGCCGCCGGTCGCCGGTCAGCGCATACGCCTGCGCCAGGACCGGCAGGTGCAGGTGACGGTTCGGCTCCCACACGTACTTGATGTCGCCGACCCGGGCGGGGTCGCGATAGTCGAGCAGCATCCCGAAGGTCAGCGGCGCCGTGATCCCGGTCTTCGGATCGCGATTCCAGCGCGGTGGCGAACCGAGATCGATATCGCGCAGCGCGAACACGTCGAAGCGGCCCGCGGCGATCCGCTCGGCGGCGGCGACATAAGGCGCGGCGTCGATCTCGCCGCGTCGGCCCGGAACACGCACCCAGCACGCGGAATGACGCGTCAGGTCGGCGACGGGCGCGCGGCCCAACATCCCAGGCAACCATTCGAGCACGCGGCCCTCGGCCTGCGCGAGTCCCAGCCGCCATACGCGGTGCGCGATCTCCGTCGGCGACATGCAGCGCAGCCGGTTGATCCGCCATTGCCACTGCGCCCGCCGGCCCTGCCGGTCGATGGCGGGCGCGCGCGGCGATTGCGCAAGCGCTGCGGAAACCGGATCAGCCCGCAGCATGATGGCGATGCCAGACTTCGAGGTTCAGGAGCGACCACAGCAGCTTTTCGTGGTTCTGCCGGCCCTCGACGTGATCGCCGATCATCCGGTCGAGCGGCTCTGCGGCGAAGTACGCGCGCGTCAGCGATCCCGGGCCCTGCAGGTGATCGAGCAGGTAGTCACGCATTTCATTGCGGAACCACAGGTTGACCGGCACCCTGAACCCGACTTTCGGCCGCTTGAGTATGGCTTCGGGCAGCACCCGCTTGCCGGCTTCGCGCAGGATCCATTTCGTCTTCAGTCCGCGTACGCGATACGTGTCGGGCAGCGCCGAGACGAATTCGGCGAGACGGTGATCCAGGTACGGCACGCGCGCCTCGATCGATGCGGCCATCGTCATCCGGTCGCCGCGCTCGAGCAGGTTGTCCGGCAGCCAGCTCGACTGGTCGAAGTACAGCATACGGCGCAGCGAGCTGTTGTCGTCGTCGCCGTCGAACGGCGGCGCATCGGGATACGCGCTGCCGTTCAAACCCAGCACCGACAGCTGCTCGCGCTCGCGGGAATCGATCGCGCCGAACCAGCGCACATAGCGCTCGCGCCAGTCGTCGATGTTGAGGTTGCTGACCGCGGTCTTCGCGCGCCGGAATTCGTACGGCAGCGCATGCGTGATCGGCCCGATCACGCTGTGCCGGACGAATCCGGGCAACTGCTGCCAGCCGTTCGCGAAGCTCTCGTAGACGTGCTTCGGGTAGCCGCCGAGGATTTCGTCGCTGCCTTCGCCGGTCAGCACCATCTTGACGCTCTTCGCGGCCTCGCAGGCGAGCATGTGGATCGGGATGTCGGACGGCTCGGATACCGGCGCATCGCGGAACGCAATCAGCTTCGGCAGCAGCGCCACCATGTCGCGATCCGACACCACGAGCTCGTGATGCGCGGTGCCGAATTGCTTCGCGATCGCGGCGGCGTACGGCAATTCGCTGTAACGCGGATCGCCGAAACCGACCGAGAAGGTCTTCACCTGCTCGCAATGCCGCGTCATCAAGGCGACGATCATCGACGAGTCGAGTCCGCCGGAGAGGAACGCGCCGAATGGCACGTCGCTGACCATCTGCGATTCGACCGCGGCGTCGAGCTGCCCGAGGAACGCGTCGACCACGCCGGCGCCGCCATTCGCATCGGCTGCGCTTTCGCGCCCGTTCTGCGCCTGCTGCGCGCGGGCGCGCCGGTCCGGCGGGCTCCAGTATCTCGATTCGGTGAATGCACCACGCTCCCAGAGCGCATAGGAGCCTGGCATCAGCTTGCGTATCCCGGCCAGCAGCGTGCGCGGCGCCGGCACGTAGCGGTACACGAGGTAATCCCAGACGGCGCTGTGGTCGACCGCCGGCTTCGGTCCCGGCGCGCACAGCAGCGCCTTGATCTCCGAGGCGAACCAGATTCCTTCCGGCGTCTCGCGGATGAAGAGCGGCTTTTCGCCGAAACGATCGCGAGCGAGCAGCAGCCGTTCGCGCGGCGCATCCCAGATTGCAAACGCGAATTGTCCGCGCAGCCGGTGCACGACCTTGTCGCCCCATTGCCGGTAGCCGCGCAGCAGCACCTCGGTATCGGAATCGCGGGCGAACGTGTGACCGCATTGCGCAAGCTCCCCGCGCAGTTCGCGGAAGTTGTAGATCTCGCCGTTGAATATCAGCACGAGGCCCGCTTCGTCGTCGCGCATCGGCTGGCGCGCGCCATTGGGGTCGATGATCGCCAGCCGCCGGTGGCCGAGCAGCGCCTGCGCCGAAGCGGCCGAACCTGGCGCCGACGCGAATACGCCCTCGTCGTCGGGACCGCGGTGCGCGATCGACTGCAGCATCGCCGCCAGAGTCGCCGCTCCATGCTCCGGCATCTTCCGCCCGACCCATCCCGCGATCCCGCACATCGCTGCCTACCTCACGCGATCGGCGCGCGCGACGCCGATGTCTTCCGGGCGCTCCGGCTTCCCGTGCGGCGCGCTGCGGCCGACCTGCCGATACAGCCGCGCGAAATCGTCGGCGAGCCGGTCGCTGCAGTAGTGCGCGGCGATCTGCTCGCGGCACGCAGCGCGCATCCGCTCGAGGCCCTTCGGATTCGCGGCCAGCATCGCAATCGCATCGGCAATCGGCAGCGATTCGCGCGGCGGCACGAACAAGCCATGCACGCCTTCGGTCACCACGTCAGGTATCGCGCCGACCTTTGTCGTGATCGGTGGAACGCCGGCCGCCATGCATTCGAGCAGCGCATAAGGGAGGCCTTCGGCGTAAGTCGGCAGCAGCAGCACGTCAGCCGCGCGCAACAGCTCGATCTTCGCTCCGCCGTATGCGGGCCCGGCGAATTCGACCGCGCCGGCAATTCCCGCCTTCTCGGCGGCGCGTTGCAGCGCGCCTGCGTCGGGGCCGTTGCCGGCGATGACAAAGTGCGCCGCTACGCCGCGATTGCGCGCGATGCGCACGCCTTCGATCGCCTCGAACAATCCCTTGTCGCGCGCGATGCGGCCGATGTAGAGCAGCCTGAGGGGCGCCGTCGGATCGCGCCGGACGCGGG
>Ga0105240_10008437_pt1 | contig 14738 bp, 17 predicted proteins | sample KBSC54metaG_FD_80426 | JGI IMG/M metagenome (GOLD analysis project Ga0105240, IMG submission 80426) | Corn rhizosphere microbial communities from Kellogg Biological Station, Michigan, USA - KBS C5-4 metaG | ecosystem: Host-associated > Plants > Roots > Rhizosphere > Soil | place: Michigan, USA... | reverse complement strand
GTTGAGCGTTGAGCGTTGAGCGGTTCCCGCTCGACGCCGGACGCCGAACCATGAAACTGAAAAGCACCCCGAACCGCGCGTTCAAGGTTGCCGACCAGATCCAGCGCGATCTGACGGATCTGATCGCGCGCGAGTTGAAGGACCCGCGCGTCGGCATGGTCACCATCCAGGCCGTGGAAGTGACGCCCGATTACGCGCACGCGAAGATCTTCTTCAGCGTGCTCGTGGGCGACCCGCAGGAATGTGAGGACGCCCTCAATCAGGCGGCCGGGTTCCTGCGCAATGGCTTGTTCAAGCGGCTGCACATTCACACCGTGCCGACGCTGCACTTCCAGTTCGACCGCACGACGGAGCGTGCCGCCGACATGAACGCCTTGATCGCCAAGGCCGTTTCTTCGCGCGCCAAAGAGGACTAAAAATATCGGGGTCAGATTCCAATTTCCTGGATCGGCCCTGAGCGGCCCACATGCGGAAATTGGAATCCAACCCGAAAATTTTGCGGCGCCCTGTGCATGGGGTGTTGCTGCTCGACAAACCGCTGGGTCTGTCGAGCAACAACGCTTTGCAGAAATGCAAGTGGCTCCTGCGCGCGCAAAAGGCCGGGCACACGGGCACGCTCGATCCGCTGGCGACAGGCGTGCTGCCCCTGTGCTTCGGTGCCGCGACAAAATTCAGCCAACTGCAGCTGGACGCCGACAAGACCTACGAAGCCACCATTCGCCTTGGCGTGAAGACCTCCACCGGCGATGCCGAGGGCGAGGTGATCCAGGAGCGGCCGGTCCCGCCCATCGCGGCTGCTCGATTGGATGAAGTCGCCAGGCAGTTCACGGGCGCCTTGCGCCAGCTGCCACCCATGCACAGCGCGTTGAAGAAGGACGGCAAGCCGCTGTACGAATACGCCCGCGCGGGGCAGGAAGTGGAACGCGAGGTGCGAGACGTGATCGTGCGGTCGCTGCAGCTTGCACTCGTTCCCGGCAAGTCCGATCAAGTCAAGCTGTTGGCGACGGTCAGCAAGGGCACTTACATCCGAACGTTGGGCGAAGACATCGCGCAGGCGCTGGGTTGTGGCGGGCATGTGATCGCGCTGCGGCGGCTGGCGACGGGCAACTTCGAGATTTCCCAGTGCACGACGCTGGAGGCACTCGAAGCGATGAGCGATGACGATCGCCTGAAGCGGCTCGCGCCGGTCGATGCGCTCTTGCCGGGCCATAGCCACGTCACGCTCGATGAGGAAAATGCGGGCCGCTTCCTCAGCGGGCTGCGACGCCGCGGAGACTGGCCCGATAACGAACAAGTGGCTGTCTTAGGGCCGTGCGGCAAATCCCTTCTCGGCACGGCCCACATCAAGGGCGGCGAACTGATTCCCGGGCGGCTGCTGAGCCCGGTGGAAATCGAACAGATTCTGGAAAGCAAAACATGAGCAACAAACAAATCCGCAACATCGCGATCATCGCGCACGTCGATCACGGCAAGACAACGATGGTCGACCAGCTGCTGCGCCAGTCCGGCACCTTCGCCGAACACGAGAAGATCGTCGACACCGTGATGGACAACAACGCCATCGAGCGCGAGCGCGGCATCACCATCCTGGCCAAGAACTGCGCCGTCAGCTGGAAGGGCACGCACATCAACATCGTGGATACCCCTGGCCACGCAGACTTCGGCGGCGAGGTGGAACGCGCGCTCTCGATGGTGGACGGCGTGGTACTGCTGATCGACGCTCAAGAGGGCCCGATGCCGCAGACGCGTTTCGTGACCAAGAAAGCGCTGGCGCTGGGCCTGCGGCCGATCCTGGTCGTGAACAAGGTCGACAAGCCGGGCTCGCGCCCGCAGTACGTGGTGGATGCCGCGTTCGACCTGTTCGACAAGCTCGGCGCCACCGACGAGCAGCTCGATTTTCCCGTGGTGTATGCCTCGGGCATCAACGGCTGGACCTCGATGGAAGAAGGCGGGCAGGGTGAGCAGTGGGGTCCCGACATGTCGGCCCTGTTCGACACGATTCTCGAGCATGTGCCGCCCCATGAGGGCGAACCGGGCGCGCCGCTGCAGCTGCAGATCTCAGCGATCGACTTTTCGACTTTCGTCGGTCGCATCGGTGTCGGGCGAATCAACGCAGGAACGCTGAAGCCGATGATGGATGTGCTGGTGATGGAAGGGCCGGAGGGCCGGGCCGTCAAGGGCCGCGTCAACCAGGTGCTGACCTTCCAGGGACTGGAGCGGGTGCAGGTGACCGAAGCGGGACCTGGCGACATCGTTCTGGTCAACGGCGTCGAAGACATCGGCATCGGCGTGACGCTCACAGACCCGCTCAATCCGGCGCCGCTTCCCATGCTCAAGGTGGACGAGCCCACGCTGACGATGAACTTCTGCGTCAACACCAGCCCGCTCGCCGGGCGCGAGGGCAAGTACGTCACCAGCCGCCAAATCTGGGATCGCTTGCAAAAGGAGCTGCAATCCAACGTGGCCTTGCGGGTGAAGGAAACAGCGGAAGAAGGCATTTTCGAAGTGATGGGGCGCGGCGAACTGCACCTCACCATCCTGCTGGAGAACATGCGCCGTGAGGGCTACGAGCTCGCTGTGTCGAAGCCGCGCGTCGTCTTCCACGAAGTGAACGGCGAAAAGCATGAGCCGATCGAGCTGGTGACCATCGACGTCGAGGACCAGCACCAGGGCGCCGTCATGCAGGCCCTGGGCGAGCGCAAGGGCGACCTGGTGAACATGGAGCCGGACGGGCGTGGGCGGGTCCGCCTGGAGTACCGCATTCCCGCGCGCGGCCTGATCGGTTTTTCCAATGAATTCCTGAACCTGACGCGCGGCTCGGGCCTGATCTCCAACATCTTCGACAGCTACGAGGCCTACAAGGGCGAGATCGCCAGCCGCAAGAACGGCGTGCTGATATCGATGGACGAAGGCGAGATCTTCACCTACGCGCTGGGCAAGCTGGAGGATCGCGGCCGCATGTTCGTGCGTCCCAACGACCCGGTGTACGAAGGCATGATCGTCGGCATGCACAACCGCGACAACGACCTGGTGGTCAACGCGACGCGCACCAAGCAGCTCACCAACTTCCGTGTCTCCGGCAAGGAAGATGCGATCAAGATCACGCCGCCGATCCAGGTCACCCTGGAATACGGGGTCGAATTCATCGAGGACGACGAGCTCGTCGAGATCACGCCCAAGAGCGTGCGCCTGCGCAAGCGTTACCTGAAGGAGCACGAGCGCAAGCGCGCATCGCGCGAAACCGTCGCGGGTTGAAGCTCACCCGCGGTGCCGCTGCATCAAAGCTGCGCGTAGACGGCCGAGGCCAGGTCGTGCAAGGCGCCACGCGGCAACTGCCCCGCGATGGCATAACCAAAGCCGTGATCGACCCAGTAGAACCCCGGCACGGACCCGCTCTGCAGGAATTTGAATTCCGTCGTGTTCGCATCCGCGGACCCCGGCTTCAGGGCGCCCAGGTACAGGGTGATGCGCTGGCCGGCGGCGTTCTGGTACATGAACTGCGCACGCGCCCCCTCGTCGCCCGGCAGCAATCGGCCGCCGACGAGCTCGTAGCCTTGGGCCGTGAGCACAGGCACTTTCAGCGGGCGCCCGAGGCGCTTGGACAGCCATTGCACCAAGTGCTCCTGCTGCGCTGCCGTGACTTCGACCGGATGCCGAACCTCGGGCTGAAATACTGCATGCGCGACGACGGCCTGTTGCGCGAAATGGCGTGCCTGGCCCGCGCCCTTGCTTGCGATGCCGCCAGGCCCCAGGTCCCATCGGGCGCTCGAGAACCAACCCATGCCGAACGCGAGCACCACTGCCGCGGCCATGCCGCCCCAGCGCCACCATTGGGCCGCTTGGGATTGCAGGTTCTGTGCATGTTCCGCCGCGGCCACCAGCGAGGCTGGCAGCGGAGACTCCGCGATGGGCCCGTAGAGCGCGCGCAGCGCTTCACGCTGGGTGCGCCACGCGGCCACCGTGGCCGCTGCTTCGGGATCAGCTGCCAGGCGCTGCCTTAGTTGAGCGGCTGCCTCGGGCGCGAGCCGGCCGTCGACCAACGCGTGCAATTCGTCTTCGGGGATGCCGGAAATGTTGGGTGCGGGCTTGTCCATCGGTATCTCCATCGCTATTTCATGCGCCGCAATGCGGGCGGCTGTCCGGTCGCGCTCTCGCTCGGCGCGGGCCGGCCGGATTCCATCAGTTCACGCAGCCGGCTGCGCGCGCGCGACAGGCGGGACATCACGGTGCCGATCGGGATGGCCAGCACTTTGGCGGCCTCCTTGTAACTCATGTCCTCCAGCACCACGAGCAGCAGCACCGCTCTCTGGTCCGCGGGCAGGCGCTGCAGGCAGCGGCTGATGTCCAGCGGATCGTCACTGTTCGACGCGGGGGCCTGCAATTCGGATTCGAGCTCGTCGATGCTCACCGAGTTCATGGCGACGCGTGCAGCGCGGCGCTGGCTCATGTACAAGTTGTGCATCAGCGTAAACAGCCACGCGCGCAGGTCGGTTCCTGCCACCCACAGCTGCCACTTCGTGCAAGCGCGCTCCAGCGTGTCCTGCACCAGGTCGTCGGCGGCCCAGCTATTACCCGTGAGGGCGCGGGCATACCGGCGCAGCCCCGGCAGCTGATCGACCAGCAAGCTGCGATTCATGTCGGATGGGGCCCGCCGGCTCGCGCCAGCGCTCGCTTCACGGTTTTGCGGTCGTCCACACCTTGTTGAATCCGTCGCCTGTCATTTCGCCGGCCTTGGTGTCACGGGCGAAATAGTAGAGCGGCTTGCCCTTGTAGGCCCACTGCTTCTTGCCATCGTCGCGCACGACGACGGTGTAGCCGCCCGATGCCTTGTCGGTGTCCGCGGCGAACAATGGCGGCCACAGCGTCGCACAGGCACCATTGCACGCCGATTTTCCGCTGTTCGCGGTGTCTTTGTCGAACGTGTACAAGGTCATGCCGTTGGGGCCGGTCAGCACCCCATTGGCCGGCTTGGCCGGCTCGGCGGCCATGCTGGCGCCGCTCGCGATCAGTGCGGCGGCGGCGATAGACAACAAGAGTTTGCGCATCGGGAATCCTCCAGGTTTCTTCCACGAACATGAACACCGGGCCGACCACTTTTATTCCATGAGAATTCGCCGATCGGGCCAGGGACGCTCACCGGTTACGGCTTTTCATGGCCCTCTCCACTTCCCGCTTTCCCTCGCGGTCCTTGATGGTGTCGCGCTTGTCGTGCTCGGCCTTGCCCTTGGCGAGCGCAATCTCGCATTTGACCTTGCCTGCCTTCCAGTGGAGATTGAGCGGTACCAGCGTATAGCCCTTCTGTTCGACCTTGCCGATGAGGCGACGAATCTCGTCCTTGTGCATCAGCAATTTCTTGGTACGGACGGCATCGGGATTGACGTGCGTGGAGGCCGTCTTGAGCGGGTTGATCTGGCAGCCGATCACGTACAGCTCGCCTCCCTTGACGACCACGTAGCCGTCGGTGAGTTGCACCTTGCCCTCGCGCAAGGCTTTCACTTCCCAGCCCTGCAGCACCATCCCGGCCTCGAATCTTTCTTCGAAGAAATAGTTGTACGCCGCCTTCTTGTTGTCGGCGATGCGGGGGGAGGGTTCAGGCTTCTTGGCCATGGCTTACAAATGGGGCGCTGCGTCGTATCTACAATGCCCCGCGGGCCCCGCATTCTCTATGAAAACAGTTCACAAATCGGTCCTCATCTGGTACAGCGCCGATGAAATGTTCTCGCTGGTGGTCGACGTGGCGAGCTATCCGCAATTCCTTCCGTGGTGCGATCGCGCCACCGTGCTGGCCGAGGACGAACTCGGCATGACTGCCGAAATCGGCATCGCATTCAGCGGTATCCACCAGACCTTCACCACATTGAACGAACACGTGCCGGGACGCGAAGTGAGGATGAAACTCGTCTCTGGGCCTTTTTCGCGGCTCGACGGCCAGTGGACGTTCATCCCCCTCGGCGAGGGCCGGCAGCGCGCTTGCAAGGTGGAACTGGAACTGCACTATGGCTTCGACAATGCGGCCCTGAGCGCGCTGGTTGGGCCGGTGTTCGACAAGATCGCCGGCAATCTGGTCGATGCCTTCGTGAAGCGGGCGGAGCAGGTCTATGGCTGAGGGGAAATCGATCCGGGTCACTGTGCTGTACTCACCTGCGGCACGCGAAGTTCACGAGTGGCAGTTGACCGTCCCCGCCGGCGCCACTTTGTTGCATGCTTTGCGCGCCAGCGGGGTGGACACATTGATCGGTGATCGCGAGCTCGCGCAGTTGTCCGTCGGCGTATGGGGCCGCAAGGCACGGTTCGATCGCGTGCTGCGAGAGCATGACCGCGTGGAAGTCTACCGGCCATTGCGCATCGATCCGAAGCTGGCGCGCCGCGAACGATTCCGAAAGCAGGGCGTGCGCGCAGCCGGGCTGTTCGCTCGCATGAAACCGGATCGAGAAACCGGCGTTTAGCCGCCGGAAGATTTGCAATCGCTGGCGATGACGGCGTCGAGGCGCTTCATCTCGCCGGCTCGGGCCGCGTCGTCCATGATCTCCCGTTCACCTTTGTCGTTGGTCGTGCTGATTCGCACTCCCGAGTCGAAGGTGGCCTTGGACCGCTTCGCCCGTGCACAGTTGTCGGCCTTGGCCTTTGCGAGCTCTTCTTCCTTCGCTCTTTTCTTCTCCGCATCGGCGGCTTCAGCCAACTTCTTCTTGTCCTGCAATTCCTTGTCCTTGCCGGCCAGTTTGGGTGCGCTCGCAGCCGCCTTGGCTGGCTGCGACGCGGCAGCAGCCGTCTCGGCAGGCGCAACCTGCAAGCCCTTGGAACCCGGACGGCGCAGGATGTTCTTGGCGGGGATGTCCGCCGGGGGCGATTGGTCGCTGAACACCTTGCGGCCGTCCTTGTCGACCCATTGCCATTGGGCGAGCGCAAGCACGGGCACGGCGCAAGCCAGGGCGAGCAAGGTGGCGCGAAACAAATTCATTGCGCGAGTGTACCGGCTGGGCCGTGGATTGCCCAACCGCCTGCGCCGCTGGCATACGCCGTTTGTCCGCCGGGGTGTTCACGCCTTCCAGGGTTAGTACGAATGACACACGGGTACAATCCGTTTTTTGGAGCTCTGACATGCGGCTTTTAGGAAAAGCGCTCACCTTCGACGATGTGTTGCTGGTGCCGGCGTTCTCCCAGGTCCTGCCCAAGGACACCTCCCTCGCGACCCGCCTCTCCCGAAACATCAGCCTGAACCTGCCTCTGGTATCCGCCGCGATGGACACCGTGACGGAGGCGCGCCTGGCGATTGCCATCGCACAGGAAGGGGGCATGGGGATCGTCCATAAAAACCTCACCGCGAAACAGCAGGCCGCCGAAGTGGCTCGCGTCAAGCGCTACGAATCGGGCGTGTTGCGCGATCCCGTGATCATCACGCCGACCCACACGGTGCGGCAGGTGATCGACATGCAGGAGCAGCTGGGCATCTCCGGATTCCCGGTGGTGGACGGCGGCAAGGTGGTGGGCATCGTGACCGGACGCGACCTGCGCTTCGAGACGCGCTACGAAGTGCCGGTCAGCGAAATCATGACACCGCGCGAGAAGCTCGTCACCGTGCGGGAGGGTACCAGCCCCCTCGAAGCCAAGGCGCTGTTGAACAAGTACAAGCTCGAGCGCCTGCTGGTGATCAACGACGCATTCGAGCTCAAGGGGCTGATCACGGTCAAGGACATCACCAAGCAGACCAGCTTCCCGAATGCCGCGCGCGATGCATCGGGCCGCTTGCGGGTAGGTGCGGCAGTTGGCGTGGGCGAAGGCACCGAGGAGCGGGTCGAAGCGCTCGTGAAAGCCGGCGTGGATGCCATCGTGGTGGACACGGCTCACGGCCATAGCAAAGGCGTCATCGAGCGGGTCCGCTGGGTCAAGCAGAACTATCCGCAGGTCGATGTGATTGGAGGCAACATCGCAACAGGCGCGGCCGCGCGGGCCCTGGTGGAGGTTGGCGCCGACGCGGTGAAGGTAGGCATCGGGCCCGGATCGATCTGCACGACGCGCATCGTGGCCGGCGTCGGCGTCCCGCAGATCACGGCAATCGACAACGTGGCGACTGCCTTGCAGGGCAGCGGTGTGCCGCTGATCGCGGACGGCGGCATTCGCTATTCGGGCGACATCTCCAAGGCGCTCGCTGCCGGGGCGCACACCGTCATGATGGGCAGCATGTTCGCCGGCACCGAAGAGGCGCCCGGCGAGATCGTGCTGTTCCAGGGACGCAGCTACAAGAGCTATCGCGGCATGGGGTCGATCGGCGCCATGCAGCAAGGCAGCGCGGACCGCTATTTCCAGGAAGCGACTACCGGCAATCCGAACGCCGACAAGCTGGTCCCCGAGGGCATCGAAGGGCGCGTGCCCTACAAGGGATCACTGGTCTCGATCGTGTATCAGATGGCCGGTGGGGTTCGCGCCAGCATGGGCTACTGCGGCTGCGCCACCATCGAGGAAATGCGTAGCAAGGGCGAGTTCGTTCAGATCACCGCCGCAGGCATGCGCGAAAGCCATGTGCATGACGTGCAGATCACCAAGGAAGCACCGAACTACCGCGCTGAATGATGACCCCCACGCTTGTCACTTCGTGCCAGCGCTGCCCCCGAGGCGCTTGACCATGCAGCACCAGAAAATCCTGATCCTCGACTTCGGCTCGCAGGTCACGCAGCTGATTGCGCGCCGGGTGCGGGAAGCGCATGTGTTCTGTGAAGTGCACCCGTGCGACGTGAGCGACGAGTGGGTGCGTGGGTTCGCCGCGGACGGGCTGCTCAAGGGAATCATCCTTTCTGGCAGCCATGCGAGCGTATACGAGGAGACCACGGACAAGGCACCTCAGGCTGTGTTCCAACTCGGCGTTCCGGTGCTGGGCATCTGCTACGGGATGCAGACGATGGCCCACCAGCTCGGCGGCAAGGTCGAGGCGCATCACCAGCGCGAATTCGGGCCGGCCGCCGTGCGGGCGCGGGGGCACACTGCGCTGCTGAAAGACATCGCCGACTTCACCACGCCTGACGGACACGGCATGCTCGACGTCTGGATGAGCCACGGCGACAAGGTCACCGAGCTGCCGCCAGGGTTCAAGCTGATGGCATCGACCGAGAGCTGCCCGATCGCAGGCATGGCCGACGAGGAACGCAAGTTCTATGCGGTGCAGTTCCATCCCGAGGTGACCCACACGAAGCAGGGGCGCACCATCCTGGAACGATTTGTCCTGGGCATTTGCGGCGCCCGCGCCGACTGGGTGATGCGCGATCATGTTGCCGAAGCCGTCGCGAAAATCCGCAACCAGGTGGGCGACGAGGAAGTGATCCTTGGCCTTTCGGGAGGGGTGGACTCTTCGGTCGCTGCCGCGCTGATTCACCGCGCTATCGGCGACCAGCTCACCTGTGTGTTCGTGGATCACGGCTTGCTTCGCCTCAACGAAGGCGACATGGTGATGGAGATGTTCGCCGGCAAGCTGCACGCGAAGGTGATCCGCGTGGATGCCAGCGAGGCATTTTTGCGCAAGCTGGCGGGCGTGACCGATCCCGAAGCCAAGCGCAAGATCATCGGGCGAGAATTCGTCGAAGTCTTCAAAGCCGAGGCCGATGCGATCAAGCAGAATCGTGCGCGCCACGTCGCTTGGCTGGCGCAGGGCACGATTTATCCGGACGTGATCGAGTCGGGCGGCGCCAACAACAAGAAGGCGGTTGCGATCAAGAGTCATCACAACGTCGGCGGCCTGCCCGAGCAGCTGGGATTGAAGCTGCTGGAGCCGTTGCGCGACCTGTTCAAGGATGAAGTTCGTGAACTCGGTGTGGCGCTCGGCCTGCCGCCCGAGATGGTTTACCGCCATCCTTTCCCGGGGCCCGGCCTGGGCGTGCGGATCCTTGGCGAGGTGAAACAGGAATATGCCGATCTGCTGCGGCGCGCCGATGCCATATTCATCGACGAACTGCGCAACTTCAAGGACGGCCCCACCGGGAAGAGCTGGTATGAACTCACGAGCCAGGCCTTCACCGTCTTCTTGCCTGTGAAGAGCGTTGGCGTGATGGGGGACGGGCGCACCTACGAGTACGTGGTAGCGCTGCGCGCAGTGCAAACCAGCGACTTCATGACCGCGGACTGGGCCGAGCTTCCATATGCGCTCCTGAAGAAGGTCTCCAGCCGCATCATCAACGAGGTACGCGGCATCAATCGAGTCACGTACGACGTGAGCAGCAAGCCTCCGGCCACGATCGAGTGGGAATAGTCACTCGTCCTTCGGCGTCGAATTGAGCGGGCTCGGGCGGGACCTCAATCCCTGCGGAAGCAGGTTCTCGAACATGTCGTTGATGGGCGCCAGCTTCGCGCGTGCCGCTGTCTCGCCATGCCGGCCCGCCAGCAGCGACATGAGGTCGCCCCGCAAATACCAGAGGGCCTGCACGTCCAATGCATAGCGGATGCGGCGCGTGACGTGAGGCTTTTCGGCATCGTCGTCGATCAGGGCCAGCATCGAGTCCCGGATGTCCTCGATTCCGTATCCCGGCAAGGACGCCGGCGCGCTGGCGGAATGCCCCAGCGTGAGGATCGCATGGATGCTGTTCTTGAGATTGGGTCTGAGCCAACGCATATCGTGCCTCTGATCTTCTTGGATTGGATTTAGTCCCGACCGGAATGGGCGGTCAGTGCCCCGTGTCATGGAAGGCGATGTGCACGATCTCGGTGATCGGCAGCCGTCCGATGTCCTTGAATTTCTCGCCGCCCGGACTCGAGAGGTCGGCCAGGCCGTCCAGCTTTCCGAACACCGAGGAAACGAAGATTTCGTGACCTTCGTGGCTCTTGCGGCGAACGCCGAATTTCAGCCGTTTGCGCTCGGCAGACGTCAGTTTCGCCACAAGGTTCTTGGTTGCCCAGATGGCGCCGCGGCGGGCGAACTCCGAGATGCGCACAGCCTGGTTGATCGTCTTTCCCAGGGCAGTGAACTCCGCAGGCCCCGAGGCCTTGAGGTTGCCAAGCCATTCCTGCCCCTCGTTGACGCCGGTATTCACGTACAGCTCGGTGGCCCAGCCTTTTCGCAACTGCCACTGTTTGCTCACGCGGCGCATCGCCTCCTTCAACTCGACCGACGCCGCCAGCACGTTCCACAGATAGCTGGAGTCGGGCTGCGGCAAGAAATGGCAGACAAGCCCATCGGCCGCATGCTTTCCCTGAGCGCCGTGATGGCGCTGGAAGATCGGGTCTGCGGTCGACCAGACGGCGCTGATGAGCTCGAAGTATTCTTCCGGCGGCAATTCGGCCCAGATCCTTGCGCAGTCCTGCAAATCGGAAACCAGGACAGCCACCGGAGTGAGGACAGGACGCGCGCGCCCGGCGACGTTGTTCGTGAACTCGCTCTCGGCCGGCGCGACACGATCGCCGGACGCACCCGGCGCAGCTGCGCTCGCGATCGGGGAGTCTTGCTGTGCGCCGCCAAGTACCGAGTGGGCCGGCCGGACCGCCTCCGGTGTGCCGCCAAAATGCTGCGCGATACGTTTCATGTCCCAGCCGTCCTTTTTCAGGCGCTGGATCTCCGCGATCCGCTTGGCGATGTCATCCGGGAAATAACCGATGCGCGGCGCGGCTCCATCCTGCGGGCCGGGCGGCAGCACTTGCGGCCTCGGCACGATTCCCCAACTGATGTAGTTGTTCAGGGTGGCGCGCGAGATGCCTGTCCTTTCCAGGAGTTCTTTGCTGTTTAACAAGGTGATTGGTGAATTGGACGGTCTAGACAGTATTAGACAGTCATGAATGGACTGTCAATAGGGATTGCGATTTAGGCGTGCCGGCAGTGCAGAAAAGCGACGCTCACTTAAGAGTGGTGAAAGCTGGCGCCCTATGTTTGTCCAAATAAAATTGGACAGTTGAATGGACAGTCTATTTAGGCCGCAAAGAGCGTAATGGCGGTCGTCCTGCCGCACCTTGGCTTGCGGGGCACAATCGGCCCATGTACCAGCCTCCCCAGTTCAAATCGGCCGATCCGGATGTCGCGGCCCAGTTGATGCGAGAGCATCCATTCGCCAGCCTGATTTCCAATGACGATGCCGGCCTCCCGTTCGTCACGCACCTGCCGTTGCACCTGGAAGAGCGGAGCGGCTCCTTTGTGCTGCTAGGGCACTGCGCGAAGCCCAACCCTCACTGGCGATACCTGCAGGATCGTCCGGCGGCGGTGGTCACGTTTCTGGGTCCCCATGCATACATGTCGCCCAAGATCTACCCCGATCTCGCGCGGGTGCCCAGCTGGACCTATCTGGCGGTGCACTGCACGGTATCGGCAACGCTGATCCATGACCCTGTCGCCAAGGATCGGCTCCTGAAGAAGCTGATTGGCGACCACGAACCCGCTTACGCCGAGCAATGGCGCAGCCTGGGAGAAGAGTTCGCGCAAAAAATGCTGGCGGGCATCGTTGCCTTCGAGCTTGCCGTGGTCGACGTGCAGTGCAAGCTGAAGTTGAATCAACATCGTCCGGAATCGCACGCCAAAATGAAGGCGTCCTACGCGCGGGGAAACGACGACGAGCGCGAGTTGGCCCAGTGGATGGACAGGCTCGGCTTGGGCAAGCCGGCGCAAGCGTAAGGGAGATCCGATGCGAATCGTGTTTAGTGTGTTGAGCTTGCTGGTTGTCGTGGCCGTGATCGGCATCCTGGTCAAGAAGCAACTCGGTGGTAGCGCCCCAGTTGCCGTTCCGGCAAGCGCCGGCGCCCCTTCCGGGACGCCCGTGCTCACGGGTACGCCGCAGCAGCAAGTACAGCAGTTCCGCCAAGCCGCCGAGCAAGCCGTGCAGCAGGCCCGGCCCATGCCCGACGACAAGTGAACGACGCGCGCTTCATGAGCCTCGCGCTGGACCAGGCGCGGTTGGCTGCGCGGGCGGGCGAAGTGCCGGTGGGCGCCGTTGTGGTCAAGGATGGACACGTCATCGCCGAGGGCCGCAATGCCCCGATCAGCAGCCGGGATCCGACGGCGCATGCGGAGGTCAACGCGCTGCGGGCCGCGGCCGAAGCATTGGGCAACTACCGCTTGGATGGCTGTGAGCTGTACGTGACGCTCGAGCCGTGCAGCATGTGCGGCGGCGCGATGCTGCACTCGCGATTGAAACGAGTGGTCTTCGGCGCAGCGGACCCCAAGACGGGCGCGGCCGGCTCGGTGCTGGATCTCTTTCGCAACGCCCAGCTGAATCACCAGACGGACGTACGAGGCGGTGTGCTGGCCGACGAATGCGGCGCGCTGCTGGCTGACTTCTTCAAGAGCCGAAGGCAGCAGGATCGCGCGGCCAACACCCCGTTGCGAGAGGATGCGCTGAGGCCGGCGGATGCACAGTTCGCCGAGTTGCCGGGGTATCCCTGGCCGCCGAGCTACATCAGCGACCTGCCGGCGCTGGGCGGGCTTCGCATGCACTACCTGGACGAAGGGCGGGTCGACGCGCCGGTCACCTGGTTGTGTCTTCATGGCAATCCGTCATGGAGCTATCTCTATCGCAAGATGATCCCGGTGTTCCTCGCCGCGGGCGGTCGGGTGGTCGCGCCCGATCTGATCGGGTTCGGCAAAAGCGACAAGATCAAGAAGGATTCGGCGCACGGATTCAACTGGCATCGGCAGGTGCTGCTGGAATTCGTCGAGCGCCTGGACCTACGCGACGTGGTCCTCGTGGCGCAGGACTGGGGTGGGCTGCTGGGCCTGACACTGCCGATGGAGGCGCGCGCGCGTTATCAAGGCCTGCTGGTGATGAACACGACGCTCGGCACGGGTGATGAGCCCCTGAGCCCGGGTTTTCTCGCGTGGCGGGACATGTGCGCCAAGAATCCAGATTTCGATGTAGCCCGGCTTTTCCAGCGGGGCAATCCTCACATGAGCGCGCAGGAACGCGCCGCATACAACGCTCCGTTTCCCGACCGGGGACATCGTGCCGCACTGCGTGCCTTCCCCGCCATGGTGCCGGATCGGCCGGAGGCGGACGGCGCTGCGATCTCCAGGCAAGCACGCGAGTTCTGGTCCACGCAGTGGACGGGCCGGACCTTGATGGCCGTAGGAGCGCAAGATCCGGTGCTGGGACTGGCGGTGATGCAGGCGTTGCGGCGGATCTTGCGAAATTGCCCCGAACCGATGGTGATCGAACAAGCCGGCCACTTCGTGCAGGAGCACGGAGAAGGGATTGCGCAGGCCGCAGTGCGATACTTCGGACGGTGACAAAACACATCTATGTCTATTCGCCGGCCAGTGCGGTGCGCGACAAGGCGGTGATCCGGCGCGGCGTCGCGCGCCTGAAGGCGCTGGGCCATGAAGTCGAACTGGATGCATCGGTGTTCGCGACGCACATGCGGTTTGCCGGGGACGACCAGACGCGCCTCGACGCAATCCATCGTGCGGCGGCGAGCGGCGCCGACGTGGCCCTCATCACCCGCGGCGGCTATGGCCTGACGCGGTTGCTGCCGGGCATTCGGTACAAAGCAATCGCGAAGGCCATCGATAAAGGCACGCGCTTCGTGGGCCTGAGCGATTTCACCGCGTTGCAGACGGCGGTGCTCGCCCGCACCGGTGCTGTCACGTGGTCAGGCCCGGCGCTCGGCGAAGATTTCGGCGTGGAGGGGGAACCCGACGACGTCATGCAAGCGTGCTTCGAGGACTTGGTGAGCGGGCAAGGGGAGGGCGCCGGCTGGCAATTGCCGCGCAACGAAGCCGCAAGCAAGCCGATCGGAATCAAGGGCGAGCTCTGGGGTGGCAACCTGGCCATCCTCGCTTC
>Ga0105240_10008436_pt1 | contig 14740 bp, 11 predicted proteins | sample KBSC54metaG_FD_80426 | JGI IMG/M metagenome (GOLD analysis project Ga0105240, IMG submission 80426) | Corn rhizosphere microbial communities from Kellogg Biological Station, Michigan, USA - KBS C5-4 metaG | ecosystem: Host-associated > Plants > Roots > Rhizosphere > Soil | place: Michigan, USA... | reverse complement strand
TGCGCGTCGTCTTCGCCGGCACGCCCGAGTTCTCCGTCCCCTGCCTGGAAGCCTGCCGCGCCAGCGGCGCCGAGGTGGTGGCCGTGTATACCCAGCCGGACCGTCCCGCCGGCCGCGGCCGCAAGCTCACCCCCAGCCCGGTCAAGCAGGCCGCCCTGGCCGCCGGCATCGCGGTCGAGCAGCCCGAATCGCTGAAGAGCCAGCAGGCGCGCGACACGCTGGCGGCCTATCGCGCGGACCTGATGGTGGTGGTCGCCTACGGCCTGATCCTGCCGCGCAAGGTGCTGGCCCTGCCACGCCTGGGCTGCTGGAACGTGCATGCCAGCCTGCTCCCGCGCTGGCGCGGCGCCGCGCCGATCCAGCGCGCGATCCTGGCCGGCGACGCCGAAAGCGGCGTCGACCTGATGCAGATGGAAGCCGGCCTCGACACCGGCCCGGTGCTCTTGTCGCGCCGCACGCCGATCGAGCGCGCCGACACCGGCGGCTCCCTGCACGACCGCCTCTCCGCCCTCGGCGCCGACGTGCTGGCCGAAGGCCTGCGCCGCGTGATGGCCGGCGAGACGCTGATCCCGCGCCCGCAGCCGGAAGCCGGCGTCACCTACGCCCACAAGCTGGACAAGGCCGAAGCCCGGCTGGATTTCCAGCGCGACGCGTTCGCCCTGGAGCGCCAGGTGCGCGCCTTCGATCCGTGGCCGGTGGCCGAAGGCGAGATCGCCGGCGAAGCCCTGCGCATCTGGGCCGCCGAGGCGATCGCGCGTGAGCACGCCGCCGCGCCCGGCAGCGTGCTGGCGGCCGGCCGCGACGGCATCGAGATCGCCTGTGGCGAGGGCGCCCTGCGCGTGACCGCGCTGCAGCGCGCCGGCGGCAAGCGCATCGGCGCGGCCGACTATCTCAACGCTCGTCCCGAACTGCGTACCGCACGATGACCGATACCCGCGCCCTGGCCGCACAGGCCCTCGCCGAAGTCGCGCTGCGCGGCGCCTCGCAGCGCGACGCCACCGAGCGCTACGCGCCGCGCCTGGCCGATCCGCGCGACCGCGCGCTGTTCACCGCCCTGGTCAGCGACGGTGCGCGCTGGTGGCTGCGCTTCGACGCCGCGATGGACCGCCTGCTGGAAAAACCGCTGCGCCAGAAAGAGCCGGCCGTGCACGCCCTGCTCGTGCTCGGCCTGGTGCAGCTGGAAATCCTGCAGCTGCCCGACTACGCCGCCGTCGCCGCCACCGTGCAGGCGGCGCGCGCACTGCAGCGGCCGCGCATGGCCGGACTGGTCAACGCGATCCTGCGCCGCTGGCAGCGCGAGCGGGTCGAACTGCTGGCCGCGCTCGACGCCAGGCCGCAGACCCGCCACGCACATCCGGCCTGGCTGGCCAAGACCATCGCGCGCGACTGGCCGGAGCAGGCCGAGGCGGTGATGGCCGCCGACAACGTCGAACCGCCGCTGATGCTGCGCGTCAACCGCCGCCGCGCCGAGCGCGAAAATCTGCTCGAACGCCTGCGCGCGGCCGGCTACACCGCCGACGCGCATGCCTGGCTGGCCGACGCCATCGTGCTGCCGCACAGCACCGACGTCACCCGCATGCCCGGCTTCGCCGAAGGCCATTTCGCCGTGCAGGACGGCGCCGCGCAGATCGCCGCCGACCTGGCGCAGGCGCGCGACGGCCTGCGCGTGCTCGATGCCTGCGCCGCGCCCGGCGGCAAGGCCTGCCATCTGCTGGAACGCGCGGACGTGGCGCTGACCGCGCTCGAATCCGACGCCGGCCGCGCCAGGCGCATCGGCCAGAATCTCGAACGCCTGGGCCTGTCCGCCGAACTGATCGTCGGCGATGCCGGCCACACTGAGGCCTGGTGGGATGGCCGTCCATTCGACCGCATCCTGATCGACGCGCCCTGCTCCGCCACCGGCGTGCTGCGCCGCCGGCCGGACGTGCGCCTGCACCGCCGCGACAGCGACATCGCCGCCATGGCCGCGCAGCAGCGCCGCATCCTGGCCGCGCTGTGGCCGCTGCTGGCGCCGGGCGGACGGCTGGTCTACGTCACCTGCTCGCTGCTCAAGGCCGAAAACGAGGCGGTGATCAGTGAGTTTCTGGCCAGCCGGCCCGAAGCACGCGCCGCCGCGATCGACCTGCCCACCGGGCAGGCGGCCGCCGTGGGCTGGCAGATTCTGCCTGGGGATGGGGACCTCGACGGCATGTACTATGCCGTGCTCGAACGGCCCTGACCGGCTGCGCCTAAGCGCCGGATAAGGCGCCTGGCTTAGAACGTCCAACGATCCTCACGCAGTCGCGGCGTCGCCGCCGGAATCCACGCATGCCCGTTGCCTCGCAAGCCACCTCCCAGGAACGCCGTTATTTCTGGCTGCTGCTGATCTTCGCCGTGGTGGTGATCGGCGCCGGCATCGGCCTGCGCGATCCCTGGCCCTCGGACGAGCCGCGCTTCACGCTGGCCGCCAAGCAGATGGTGGAAAGCGGCGACTGGCTGTTCCCGCACCGCGGCAGCGAGCTGTACTCCGATAAGCCGCCGATGCTGATGTGGACCGAGGCGGCGAGCTACACCATCTTCCGCAGCTGGCGCGTGGCCTTCCTGCTGCCTTCGCTGCTGGCGGCGCTGGGCACCTTGCTGCTGGTCTACGACCTGGGCCGGCGGTTGTGGAGCCGGCAGGCGGGCCTGTATGCGGCCGCGGCGCTGCTGGTGAGTTTCCAGTTCGTCTATCAGGTCAAACGCGCGCAGATCGATCCGCTGGTGATGTTCTACATCACCGCGGCGAACTGGGGCCTGCTGCTGCACATGCTCAAAGGACCGAACTGGCGCGCGTTCTGGTTCGGCTGTTTCTGCGCGGGTCTTGGGGTGATCACCAAGGGCGTCGGCGTGCTCGCGCTGTTCATGCTGGTGCCGTACCTGGTGGCCTCGCTCGGCCGCTGGGATGGCGTCTCGCGCATGGGTGCCGGCGCGTGGTGGCGCTGGCCGCTGGGCCTGGTCGCGCTGCTGGCGGCGATCGCGCTGTGGCTGGTGCCGATGCTGCTCGGCGCGAAGGCGCATGGCGGCGATCCGGCGTATGCCGGCTACGTCAACGACATCCTGTTCCACCAGACCGCCGGCCGTTACAGCAAGTCGTGGGATCACCATCACTCGCCGTTCTATTACGTGCCGATCGTGCTGTTCAGCTGGCTGCCGCTGTCGCTGACCTATCCGGGCACCTTGCCGCGCTGGTGGCAGCGGCTGAAGGCCAAGGATGCGCGCATCCTGCTGCCGCTGGGCTGGATCGTGCTGATCCTGATCTTCTTCGCCATCCCCAAGGGCAAGCGCGACGTCTACATCATGCCGGCGCTGCCGATGCTCGCGCTGATCACCGGTCCGTTCCTGCACGAGCTGCTGCAGAAGCGCTGGCTGCGCATCGCCGGCCTGGTGTTTATCGGCGTGATGGGCGCGGCCATGCTCGGCGTCGGCGCGGCCGCCCTGATCGCGCATCCGAAGTTCGCCACCGAGTTCGCCACCGCGCGCGGTTTCGACGACGGCGGCCACGCGCTGTGGTGGATGTTCGTGGCGATCGGCGCCGTGCAGCTGCTGCTGATCGCCGCGCTGCGCCTGCGCCGCGCGGTGTGGGCGGTGTGCGGCGGCATGCTCGCGATGTGGCTGGCCTGGAGCCTGTGGGCTTATCCGCTGCTCAACGACTCCAGCTCGGCCGCCGCGCTGATGCAGGACGTGCGCGAGCGCGTGCCGGCCAACGAGGAACTGGGCCTGGTCGCCTGGAAGGAACAGAACCTGCTGATGCTCGACCGCCCCGCCACTGATTTCGGCTTCACCGTGCCCTGGCACGAGCAGTACGTGGCGGCGGTGAAGTGGCAGGCGCAGGCGCCGGAGCATCGCTGGCTGTTCGCGCTCGATGGCGTGATGGACCAGTGCGTCGACCGCAGCAAGGCGATCAGCCTGGGCCATGCCAACCGTCGCGAGTGGTGGCTGTTCAAGGCCGACGCGGTGATCCCGGGCTGCACGCCGGGCGAAGACGTCGATCGCGTGCCGGCCAGTACCGCCGATTCCGAGTGATCGCCCGATGGCGCGCCTTGACCTGATCGGACGCGACAACGGTGCCGGCCTCAGCCGCGACATGACGCTGCTGGCCGAAGCACTGCGCGGCGCCGGCAACCAGGTCACGCTCAGCGGCCTGCCGCACCGCGGCCGCCTGGCCGAGTGGACGACGCGGCTGCGCCTGGCCTGGCGCCAGCCGGCGCAGGACATCAACCTGATGCTCGAACGCATCCGTCCGGAATTCCTGCGCGGCGCGCGGCGCAACGTGGTGATTCCGAATCCGGAATATTTCCGTCCGTTCGATCGCGCCCAGCTCGCGTCGATGGACGCGGTGTGGGTGAAGACGCGCCATGCGCAGCGCCTGTTCGATGCACTCGGTGCGCGCACGCAGTACATCGGCTTCACCAGTCCCGACCGGCTCGATACCTCGGTGGCGCGCCGGCAGGCGTTCTTCCATGGCCCCGGCCGCAGCGGCAACAAAGGCACCGACGCCCTGCTGCGCCTGTGGGCCGCGCATCCGCAGTGGCCGCAGCTGACCGTGGCGTGGCGGCGCAAGCGGGTGGAGATCGGCGAGCTGCCGGCCAACGTGACGCTGCTGCGCGATCATCTGGACGATGCCGCGTATCGCCGGCTGCAGAACGAACACCGCTTCCATCTATGTCCGTCGCAGACCGAGGGCTACGGCCACTACCTGGTCGAAGCGATGAGCTGCGGCGCGGTGGTGGTCACGCTCGATGCCGAGCCGATGAACGAGCTGGTGACGCCCGAGCGCGGCGTGCTGGTCCCTGCACAGGCCGCAGGCAGCCAGGATCTGGCCACGCTTTACGGTTACTCGGACGCAGCCATGACCGCGGCGATCGAACGCTGCCTCGCGCTGGATACGCTCGCCGCAGAGCAGCTCGGCCAGGCCGCCCGCCACTGGTACGAAGCCAATCACGCCGACTGGCCGGCGCGCCTGCGCGCGGCCATCGATACCTTGCCGTAAGCCCGCTCCGGAACCCGCATGCGACAGCGCGCCATACAACTGATCGGCAACGACAACGGCGCCGGCCTCACCCGCGACATGCGCCTGGTCGCGCGCATCCTGCGCGAAGGCGGCCATCAGGTCACCGTGACCAAGCTCAATAATCGCGCGCGCCTCAGCCATCGCTGGCAGCGCCTGTCCGGGCGCGTGCGCCAGCTGCTGCGCAACCTCGGCCGCGGCCAGCTGCATGCGCGCTACGACCTCAACGTGATGTGCGAAAGCGTCAGCGCTCGCTATTTCGGCCAGGCCCGGGCCAGTGCGCTGCTGCCGCATCCGGAGTGGTTCGACCAGGCGTGGCTGGCGGATCTGCGCGGCATCGACCTGGTGCTGGCCAAGACCAACCATGCGCAGCGCATCTTCGGCGAGCTGGGCTGCCGGGTGATCCATACCGGCTTCGTCAGCGAGGATCAGCGCGCGCCGGAGATCGCGCGCCAGGCCACCTTCTTCCACGGCCCCGGACGCAGCAACAACAAAGGCACCGCGCAGCTGCTGAAGCTGTGGGCGGAACATCCGGACTGGCCGCTGCTGACCGTGATCTGGCGCAGCGACGAAGCCCGCCGCGCCGAGCCGCCGGCGAATGTGCGGCTGATCCGCGACTACGTCGATGACGAACAGCTGCGTGTGCTGCAGAACACCAGCATGTTCCATCTGTGCCCCTCGCAGACCGAAGGCTATGGCCATTCCATCGTGGAAAGCCTGGGCGTCGGCGCCGTGGTGATCTCCACCGATGCCGAGCCGATGAACGAACTGGTGACGCCGGAGCGCGGCGTGCTGGTCGCCGCGCATGCGACCGGCAAGCAGGCGCTGGCTACGCTTTATGATTTCGATATGGATGCGATGCGCGCGGCGATCGAGCGCTGCATCGGCATGCCCGACGACGAGCAGCAGCGCCTGGGCCAGGCCGCCCGCCGCTGGTACGAAGACAACCGCCGCGATTTCCCTGGCCGCCTGCTGCGCGCGCTGGATACGCTGCCCTGATGACGCCCACCGATCCGACCGCCACTTCCATGAGCGCAAGCGTCAACCTCATCGCACCCGACAACGGCCTGGGCCTGAGCCGCGATCTGCAGTTCACCGCCGAGGCGCTCAAGGCCTGCGGCTGCACCGTGCATTTCACGCGCCTGACCGATGCCGACGAGAAAGTGCGCTGGTCGCTGGGCCGCCAGGGCCTGCGCGGCGACTGGCGCCGCTGGCGTCATGCGATGAAGTATCGCCAGGCGCCGCGCTTCGATCTCAACATCATGTTCGAGCATCTGTGGCCGGCGCATTTCGGCCTGGCGCGGCAGACCATCGCGCTGCCCAATACCGCCTGGTTCGATGCCAAGGACGTGCTGCATCTGCCGCGCGTGGCGCGGGTGTGGTGCAAGACCGGCGATGCGGTGGAGGTGTTCCGCAGCCTGGGCAAGCCGACTTCGCTGGTGGGTTTCGACAGCGAGGATCGCTTCGATGCCGCGATCCCGCGCGAACGCGGTTTCTTCCATCTGGCCGGCGGCAGCGTCACGCGCGGCACCGATCGCCTGCTGACGGTGTGGCGGCGCCATCCGGAATGGCCGACGCTCACCGTGCTGCAGCATCCGAGCTGCGCGCCGCAGGATCTGAGCGGCTCCAATATCCGCCATCTGCGCCAGTTCCTCGACGGCAACGTGCCGGCGCAGTACGCCGAACTGAGCCGGCTGCAGAACAGCCATCGGTTCCAGATCTGCACCTCGGAGATCGAGGGCTGGGGCCATTACATCGTCGAGGCGCTGGGCGTGGGCGCGATCGCCTTCGTGGTGGATGCGCCGCCGATGAACGAGATCGTCAGCGCCGAGCGCGGCCTGCTGGTGCCTTATGCGCAGACCGGCCGGATGGGACAGGCGACCACCTACCAGTTCGACGAAGCGGCGCTGGAAGCCGCCGTGGCGCGGGCGCTGGCGATGCCGGAAGCGGAAGTCGCGCAGATGGGCGCCAAGGCGCGGCAGTGGTTCCTCGACAACAGCGCCGGCTTCGTCCCTCGCATCCGCCAGGCGCTGGCCGACTCAGTCGGCCGCGGCGGCTGAGATCTCGTAGCTGCGGCCGGCGGCCATCGCCGCCAGATGGGCGTCGATGCCCTGCTCGCAGCGCGTGATGTGCTCGCGCACGGTGCGCAGATAGACCTGGTTGTTGGGCAGGTTCGGATCGTCGACTTCTTCCTGCGCGCGGCTGCGGTGTTCCAGATGCGCGGCCAGCGCCGCCCACTTGAGCGCGCGGCGGCGCACGCCGGCGTTACCTAAGCGTGCGGCCAGTTCGCGGTCTTCCGCGCCGTAGCCTTCCATCTGTTCGTCGAAGCCGTTCACGCGCAGCAGGTCCTCGCGCCAGCAGCTCATATTGCAGCTCATCACGCGGCCGCCGCTGCGCGCGCCGGACTTCCAGCGGGCCAGGGCCAGCGAGCGGAACGCGTACAGGCGCTTGATGCCGTCGAACACCTGGAAATCCGCATCGGCCCACGGCGCGAAGGTCGGCCGGCCGCCGGCCAGCAGGCGCCCGGTGGCCTGTTCGCTCATGCGGAAGCGGCCGCCCTGCAGAAAGTGACCGCGTCCGGCCAGGGCCAGGTGATCGGCGATGAAATCCGGATGCAGCACCATGTCGCCGTCGATCAGCACGATGTATTCGCTGCGGCTGGCGGCGATGCCGAGATTGCGGCAGCGCGAGGCGCGGAAGCCCAGATCCTCCTGCCACACATGCCGCAGCGGCACCGGGAAATCCCTGGCCAGGCGCTCGATCACCGCGCGCGTGGCCGGGCCGGAACCGTCGTCGGCGACGATCACCTCGTCCGGCAGCCGGCTCTGCGCGGCCACGCTGGCCAGCACGCGCGCCAGCGCCTCGGGCCAGTTGTAGGTCAGCACCAGCAGGCTCACCGAACGCGGCGGCACCTGCGCGCCGCGCGCACGGATGCGCCAGGACAGGCCCACGCTCATCGCCACCGGCAGCCAGCCGAGCAGCCATTCCACGTCGGGGCGGCGCAGCAGCTGCGGCGCGTCGAACTGCCAGGCCACGCTGGCGTAGATCCACAGCGCCAGCATGATCCGGCCCAGCATCACGTGGCGGTAGCGCCAGGCGCGCCAGCCCACCACCAGCCACAGCACCGACCACAGCAGCATGGCCGGCACGCCGAGCAGGATCGCCAGGTGGCTGAGGATGTTGTGGCTGTGCTCCCAGGTCTGGCCTTCGCCGACGATGTCGTAATGGGAGCCCATCCCTAAGCCCAGCCAGGGATGCTTGCCGATCATCGCCAGCGACTGCTGCAGGATCTCCGGCCGGTACGACAGGCCGCGTTCCTTCATGTACTGCCAGCCGCCCAGGGCAATGATCACCGCCGCCACGCCCAGCATCGCCGCGGCGCGGCGGCGGATATGCCGGTGCGGCGCCGCCAGCAGCATCACCGCCTGGGTGGCGATCAGGGCCAGCCAGATCGAGCGGGTGAAGGTCAGCAGCACGAAGGTCATCAGCACCACGATCGCGCCGATCTGCAGCACGCGCTGCCAGCGCCCGCGCACGGACAGCTGCAGCAGCCACACGCTGGCCGCGCCGAAGGCGAATGCGGCGAGGTTGGGGTTATCCAGGGTGCCGAAGCCGACCAGGCGGTCCTGCTCCTGCCAGGTCGAATCCACGCGCAGCGGAAACACCGCCATCGACACCAGCGCCGCCAGCGCCAGGCCCGCGCCCGCCCAGTACAGCAGCGTCTGCGCGCGCCGCGGCTGCCCGGCCACCAGGCTGGCCATCAGCGTCACGAAGGTAAGCACGTAGAACACCACCGTGGCGTCGTCGCCGAACTTGCCGTGGCGCGCCCAGGTCACCGAGAGCAGCGCCCAGGCCAGGAACACCAGCAGCAGCTTGCCTTCGCGCGCCTCCAGCAGCCCGCGCACCAGCGGACGGCGCCACGACCACGCCAGCCACGCGGCCGGCAGCAGGAACAGCGCGATCAGGCTGTCGTGGTAGTACTTGCCGGGATTCCACACCTTGGGACCGGACGGCGTGGCGGCCATGCCGACCAGCAGCCAGCCCAGACCCAGCAGCATCCACAGGCGCAGCCAGGCAGGCAGGGCCAGCCAGTGCCGCTTGAACTGGGCGGCCAGGCCCGCCTCCCTTGCCTCGCCATGCACGGTGTCTTTCAAGCTGTCCTTCCACATTCTCGAGGCGATTCCTGTCTACCGGCGGGTGCCGCTGGAGCCATACCCCACCAGTCAACGCACAACGGCGCGCAAGGATACCCATACCGGGGGAAATGAAGCGCGAACGGGGGCATAACCCAGGTCAGGACGTGCGGGGGGCGGATTTGCGCAACCGCGGACCTGGCCGGGACGCACCCGGCCATCGGCTAGAATCCCCGGATGCAGACGCTCCCCCTCACCCTCGTCGTGATGACCTACAACGAGGCGAAGAACATCGCCCGTTGCCTGGACAGCGTGCCGCTCGCCGCCGAGAAACTGGTTATCGACAGCGGCAGCACCGACGACACGGTGGCGCTCGCCCGCGCCCACGGCGCCCGCGTGGTGCACCAGGACTGGCTGGGCTTCGGCCCGCAGCGCAACTTCGCCACCACCCAGGCCGGCCACGACTGGATCCTGGCGCTGGACGCGGACGAATACCTCACCCCGGCCCTGGCCGAGGAGATCGCCGCGAAGCTGCCCGCGCTGATGGCCGGCGACACCTGCGCCGTGTGGCTGCGCCGCGCCACCATCTATATGGGCGCGCCGATGCGCTTCTACCTGCCCTCGATGGGCGAGAAGATGGCCCGCCTCTACCACCGCGACCGCGCCCGCTGGTCCGACGTGCGGGTGCACGAATCGCTGCGCTTCGACGGCCCCGCGGCGACCTTCCAGGCCCGCTTCAACCACGAGAACAATCCCAGCCTGCCGGAGAAGCAGATCAAGGTGCTGCGCTACGCCGAGCTGAAGTGCCGCGACTGGCTGGAGAAGGACAAGCCCGTGCGCATGTGGCAGACGCCGTTCGTGTTCGCCCTGGCCTTCCTCAAGGACTATCTGTTCCGCCTGGCCTTCCTCGACGGCTGGCGCGGCTACGCCATCGCCCAGACCGCCGCCTCGTATGCGGTGTACAAGCGCATGCGTTACTACGAAATGCGCCGCAACCCGGCTTCTATCGAGAGCGGTGCGGCCGCGCTCCATCGCCACGGAATCGACCGCTGACCATGCCCAAGCATTACCTGCTCTACGGTTCCGAACGCTACGCGCTGGCCATCCTGCGGCCGGTACAGGAGGCGATCCGCGCGCGCGGCGACGAGGCGGCATGGTTCTTCGACGGCCCCGGCGCGGAAGACCTGGTCGAAGGCGAGCGGCTGCTCACGGTGCGCGAAGTGCGCGCGTGGAAGCCGATCGCCTGCATCACCTCGTCCAACCATCTGCCGCATTTCTTCCCCGGCGTGAAAGTGGAGACCTTCCACGGCTTCGACGCCGGCAAGCCGCGGCATATCTATATCCGCGGCTTCTTCGACCTGTATTGCACCACCGGCCCGCGCGACACCGCGCAGTTCCAGGCGCTGGCCGACGAGCTAGGCCACTTCGCGGTGGCCGAGACCGGCTGGCCCAAGCTCGATCCCTTCATGAAGGAGATCGCCGGCGCGCTGCCGCCGGTGCGCGAGCAGCCGGTGATCCTCTATCACTCCACGTTCTCGCCTTCGTGGAGCGCGGCCGAAACCCTGTACGAGGAAGTGCAGCGGCTGTCGCGCAGCGGCGAGTGGCGCTGGATCGTCAGCTTCCATCCGAAGATGGATCCGGCGACGGTGGCCAAGTTCAAGGCGCTGCAGAACGAGCACCTGACGTTTGCCGAGAACGACAACATCCTGGAGCTGTTCCCGCAGGCGGACATGATGTGTTCGGACACCTCGTCCGCGCTCAGCGAATTCCTGCTTACCGGCAAGCCGGTGATCACCTTCAAGAACCGGCGCCCCGGCCCGCAGCTGATCGATATCGACGAGCCGGCCCAGTTCGAACCCGCCATCCGCACCGCGCTCAGCCGCCCGCCCGCGCTGATGCAGGCGATCCGCGAATTCAGCGATGCCATCCACCCCTACCGCGACGGGCATTCCAGCGAGCGCGTGCTGGATGCGATCGACGCCTTCATCGCCAAAGGCGGGCGCAACCGCAGGCCGAAGCCCGGCAACTGGTGGCGCAAGCTCAAGCTGCGGCGCCGGATCGGATATTGGGGTCCGGCGCGCTCCTAAAGCCCCCGGACAGAAAGCCCGCACTAGAATCGCAACCTTCCTGAGAAAGAGCCGCCCCCTTGCCTTCCAGCGCCTACAGCCGTTCCGAACACCTGCGCTCCCTGTGGCCCTGGCTGCCGCTGTGGACCGCGGTCGCCCTGCTGGCGATCTTCTCGCACGGCCCGATGCCGCTGTATTCCACCCGCACCCTGGCCGTGGCCTGGGAGATGTGGAGCCACGGCCACTGGCTGGTGCCGCATATCAATGGCCAGCCGTACAGCGACAAGGTGCCGCTGCTGTTCTGGATGATCCACGCCGGCTGGTTCGTGTTCGGCGTCAACGATGTGTGGCCGCGCATCCTGGAAGTGATCTTCGGCGGCGCCGAGCTGGTGCTGCTGGCCACCCTGGCGCGGCGCCTGTTCCCCAACCGCCCATGGGTGGCCAAGGGCGCGCCGTGGATGCTGCTGGCGCTGGCCTACGCCTTCCTGTTCGGCCTGCAGGTGATGTACGAGGTGCTGCTGGCGGTGTGGGTGCTGGCGGCGCTGCTGACCCTGACCCCCAAGGCGACCCGCGAGGAACCGCGCTGGCTGCTGTTCGGCCTGTGCATCGGCGCCGGCCTGATGACCAAGGGCCCGGTGATGCTGCTGCACGTGGCCTTCCCCTGGCTGCTGGGCCCGCTGTGGAACGAGTGGGCCAACCGCCACCGCGCGCGCTGGTACGGCCGCGGCGTGCTGGCGGTGCTGCTGGGCGGCGCGATCCTGCTGGCCTGGGCCCTGCCGGCCGGCTTCAGCGGCGGCGACGAATACCGCCACCGCCTGTTCTTCACCCAGACCGCCGGCCGCGTGGTGGACGCGTTCGACCATGCCCGCCCGTTCTGGTGGTACCTGACGGCGATCCCGGCCCTGCTGTTCCCCTTCAGCGGCTGGCCGCGCGCCTGGGTCGCGCTGGGCGCGCTGCGCCGTCCGCTGGAACCGGGCATCCGCTTCGCCCTGTGCTGGCTGCTGCCGGTCCTGCTGGCGTTCTCGCTGATCAGCGGCAAGCAGCTGTATTACCCGCTGCCGGAATTCGCCGGCGCCACCCTGCTGCTGGCCGGCGCCATCGCTGTGCTGCGCGAGCAGCGGCCGAAGCTGGGCACCACCGCCTGGCTGGGCACCTGGCCGCTGGGCGTGGGCGGCATCCTGTTCGCGGTGTTCCTGTTCGTGCTGCCGAACCTGGTGGCGCACAACCTGATGCATGGCGAATTCATCGACGCCACCTCGCAGTACAGCCGCTTCTTCAGCGTGGTGTTCGTGCTGCTCGGCGCGCTGCTGCTGCTGCGCGGCCGCGGCGAACTGCGCCGGCTGGCGGTGGCCGGGCTGATCGGCACGCTGGCGCTCAATACGCTGTTCACCCTGACCATGTGGCCGAACTTCGACCTGCGCCCCGCCGCCCATCTGCTCGGCGCCGCCGATACGGAAGGCCGCGCGCTGGGCTATGTGGGCAACTACGAAGGCCAGTTCCATTTCGAAGGCCGCCTGACCCGGCCGCTGGAGCGGCTGAGCGAAGGCGAGTCGATCCAGGCCTTCGCCCGCGCCCATCCGGACGGGCTGATCGTGGTCCACGCCGAAAAGCTCGGCCCCGAAGACCTGCGCTATCCGCTGCTGGTGCAGCCGTTCCGCTCGAGCTGGGTGGTGATCTGGCCGGCCGCCTCGCTGGCCGCCCAGCGCGCCGGCCATACGCCGGCGGAGCCGCCGCACCCGACCCGGCTGTACCAGCTCGACCCCTGGCGCCACCGCGCGCTGCAATGAACGACACGCTGATCGCCAACCTGCGCGCGCAGTGCGGCGGTCCGCGCGACGGCGCGCTGCTGCGCTTCTCGCTGGGCAATGCGCTGCTGGGCGCCGGCGACGCGCCGGCCGCGGCGGAGGAATTGCGCCAGGCCGTACGCTTCGATCCGCGCTATTCCGCCGCGTGGAAGCTGCTGGGCAAGGCGCTGCTGGCCATGGAGGACCACGCCGGCGCCGCCGAGGCATGGCGGCACGGCATCGAGGCCGCGCGCGAACGCGGGGACAAGCAGGCGGAAAAGGAAATGGCAGTGTTTCTGCGCCGGGTCGAACCGAAGGACGCCGGCTAAGCGCAGCGCTCCCACACACCCGGTCATTGCGCAGCCCCCACCCGTCATTCCAGCGAAAGCTGGAATCCAGGGCCTCTGGGGGCGCTCAAGTCACTGGACCCCAGCCTCCGCTGGGGTGACGGACATGCACAAAGGCTTTCAGCGCCCCTCGTTCAACACATCCGGGTGGTCATACGGACTCGGCCGGTCATTCGCCGAATACCGCTTGTAATGCCACTGATACTGCGCATACGCCAGCTCCACGCAGTCCTGCACGCCACGGTTGAGCGCCGCACACGCCACCCGCTGATCCGCATCCGCCAGCCCTTCCGGCGCCGGCAGCAGATGGATGCGAAAACCCTCGCCGCGCGGCAGCCGCTCGGCGAACGCGAACAGCACCGTCGCCCCCGTGCGCGCCGCCAGGCGCGGCAGCAGCACCATGGTCAGCGCGTCGCGGCCGAAGAACGGGGCGAATTCGCCCTCGCCTTCGCGCGGCTTCTGGTCCGGCAGGATGCCCACCGTGCCGCCCGCGCCCAGCCGCTTGAACAGCGTGCGCACCCCGGCGCCCTCGGCGCGCACCTGCTCCGGCGCCAGCGCGCCGCGCGCCTTGCGCAGCAGGCCCTCGATCGCGGCGATGCGCGGCGGGCGGTACAGGATCGCCATCGGCGTCTTGCGGCACAGCCAGTAATTGAGCAGCTCCCAGCAGCCCAGGTGCGGCGCGGCGATGATCACGCCCTGGCCCGAGGCCAGCGCCGCATCGAACAACGCCTCGCCGCGCACCTCGCGCACCAGTTCCAGCGCGCGCTCGGCGTCGCTGCCCCAGATCTTGGCGATCTCGGTGACCGACTTGCCGCTCTCGATCATCACCTCGCGCAGCAGCGCCGCGCGGGCCGGCGCAGCCAGTTCCGGCCGGGTGATACGGATATTCACCGCCGTGCTGCGCACGGTCTTGCCGTCCAGCCGCAGCGACAGCCGGCCCAGCAGAGCGCCCACGCCATGGAGCACCCGCAATGGCAGCAGGCCGATCAGGCGTAGCAGGAGGTACAGCAGGAAGATATCGAAGCGCATGAGCCGCGCAGTGTAGCGGCTCAAGCCGTGCACCCTCCGGCCGCTACGTCGTTTTGTGGGTAATCTTTGCGCCCCCCAGCCAGCCCAGCCTCTTATCGATGATCGCCCTGATCCAGCGCGTCCTGTCCGCCCAAGTCGATGTCGGTGACGAAACCGTGGGCGCCATCGGCCCCGGCCTGCTCGCCCTGGTCGCGGTGCAGCCGGCCGACGACGAAGCCAGCACCCGCCGCATGCTCGAACGCCTGCTCGGCTATCGCGTGTTCGCCGATGAACAGGGCCGCATGAACCGCTCGCTCAAGGACACCGGCGGCCAGCTGCTGCTGGTCAGCCAGTTCACCCTGGCTGCCGACACCCG